>QMCD01000190.1_pt1 | contig 55032 bp, 54 predicted proteins | sample 1821841 | NCBI WGS metagenome assembly QMCD01 (sample SAMN01991225, study PRJNA193472) | Termite gut metagenome, whole genome shotgun sequencing project. | isolation source: worker | host: Macrotermes natalensis
TTCTTTGCGTTGCTCGGATGTTAGTACCGGCGTATTTACTCGTCCCATAGGTCGGCAAAGATACAAATAATTTAAATTAATTTATAACCAGTACTTAAGCATTAATAGTTTAACATTTACACTGTTATTATCTGCATTTTTACTGTTACCAATACTTGGAGGAAGAATAATGTTTAAAGATATGGTTTATCATCCTTAATCATCTTGTATTACTTCCAATCACTAAACTCAAAACTCAACTGCTCCCAAACACCCTTTTCTCCTGTCTCTTCCCGCGGATTGGAAACAGAAAGCCCTATCAGGCGAATAGGGCGATGTTCGTAATCCACTTCTTTCAGCAATTGTTTAGCTAAAGGCAGAATTACATCAAGAGCGGTCAATTCCTTGGGCTGGGTGATGCTACGGGTTATCTGACTGAAATCATGAAATTTAATTTTCAGCGTTAACGTATTTCCTTTAAAATCCTTGTGTTCCAACCGCCCAACAAGCTCCACCGCAACATGGTATAACTCGATAATGACCGATGAACGTTGCGAAATATCTTTCTCCAAAGTATGCTCGCAACCGATAGACTTACGGATACGTACCGCCTCCACCGGACGAAGGTCGATTCCTCTTGCACAATCATAATACAATAAACCGACTTTCCCAAATTCACGCAGCAACGTAGCTTGAGAACGGGCACGCAATTGTTCGCCGGTATGAATACCCAACAAATGCATCTTCTTCGCCGTCACCGGCCCCACTCCCCAGAAACTCTCAATGGGCAGACAGGCGATAAAGTCCAGAGCCTGGTCGGGATGAATGGTACATAGCCCGTCCGGCTTACGACAGTCCGAAGCTATCTTGGCTAAGAACTTATTGTAGGATACTCCGGCAGATGCCACCAAATGCAGTTGTTCCCGTATTTTCTGTTTTATTTCTTTGGCGATATCTACAGCCAGCGGAATACCGGACTTATTCTCCGTCACATCCAGAAATGCTTCATCCAGTGACAGTGGTTCGATGATATCCGTGTATTCATGGAAGATTTCATGTATCTGCCGGGAAATATTCTTATAAACATCCATCCGTCCGGGAACAAAGATGAGTTGCGGACATAGCCGTTTCGCTTTCGTTGACGCCATAGCCGAACGCACTCCATACCGCCTCGCCTCGTAACTGGCAGCCGCCACTACTCCCCGTTTCTCCGCATGGCCTACCGCAACGGGCTTTCCGCGTAACTCCGGATTGTCACGCTGCTCCACAGAAGCATAAAACGCATCCATGTCTACATGTATTATCTTTCGCTCAGTGCCGGTCACAATCAGGACTCTCCTATTCTTTACGGATTAGAAGAAACAAAATCTATCTTTTTAATCATTTCATACTGTTTCCCCGTAACTCCTATGTTCTTCGATTCGAGAAAACCGGTGATAGAAGTACAGCGGATATCAGTATTTATAATCTTGATGCTGTCATTACGGTTCAGGTCGAGCATATTCTGAAGAAGGAGCGAACCAATACCTTTCCTTCTATGTGCTTTATCGACCGCAATCTGCGTTACATCTCCTGCCACCGGTTCAAAAACGCAATACCCAACCAAGGCGCCATCGTGAAAAGCACCCAGCTTGGCAAATTGCTCCGGCGACCGCTTAATGGATTCAAAGCTATTTTGCCAGGAAGGGTAGAAATCCCAGAAAGACGGAATGACATCATACAGAGCCAGATCTATCTCTTTCACCTGATAATCGTCTGTCGCCAGGTCTATCTCTTTCACCCTATAATCGTCCTTCGCTTTGAGTTCATTCTTCACCTCAGTGTTCTTTTGCCGGAAATAGTTGAACTCGCGGGTTACCTCAAAGCCTATCTTCCTGTACACGGAGACTGCACCCGTATTGTGTTGCAGTACTTCCAGAAGATACTGCCTGACACCACTTTCCTTCAGATGAGGCAAAGCTTCCTTGAATATCCGGGTTGCCAAACCTTGCCCACGGTAGTCTTTCAGAGTTCCGGTACCTGCATCATAGGCTGTACGCACACTATTAAAATCGCCGATACCATTCGTGGTAAAGGCTACGATGCGGTCATTATCAAAAGATGCAAACGAAAGAGCAGGGTCAAAACCGCGCCTCTCAAGCATAATCCGGTGCTGCTCTTTATCCAATTGAACTTCATAGTCGGCAAAAGCGGAACTGAATGCTTCGAAAACTGTGTCGAAGGGCGTTGTAGCCAATGATTTTATTTCCATAAGTAAATGGTCCTCAATTGAGGTATTTTTGAATCAACAATATATTAACATTGATTTAGAAGCTGTTTTGAATTTATTCCTAATTAATATTAAGTAGCTGTTCATAATTAGTTCATACTATGAATGATAATATAGCGAAACGGAATCTCAATCCGGTTGCTGCGCAATGCAAGCAATTCTTTAGACGCGGATAACGCGGATGACGCGGATTCTTAAATGCTGCGCTACGTTATCCTACCCGGAAGATAAAGAAGAGATCCGCGTCATCTGCGTTATCTGCGTCTAAAAAATTATAGTATAAACTAATTATGAACATTGACTTATCAGTCTCTTTTAAGTTTGTTTTCGGTCTCTTTTCCTGTTTTCACTCGTCACATAGCCCGCTATGTTCCTCTTAAAAACAGAAAAATATCCTCAAAACAACTCTTAAAAGAAAACTGAATAAATTCAAAACAGCTTCTTACTTCGCAAGCGCCGGATAGGACGACAAGACAGAAGTATCTTTCAAGACAGAACTGTGTGCCAGATAATCAGGAGTTACGGCATAAATGTACATCACGCTTCCTCCCTTAATGGCATCAATAATGGGACGGCAAAGCGCCTGCGGAACAGCCGGACAACCAAAACTCCTGCCCAAGCGACCGTCTTTATTCACCACCGAAGGGTTAGCATAGGATGCTCCGTGCATCACAATGGCGCGGTCGCGGGCACGGTCGTTGATACCTTTCTCCAAACCATTCAGTATCAGCGAATAACCATTCCTGCCCTGATAGGTGGATTCCGTGAGATAAAACCCCAGCGAGCTTTTGTAGGAGCCATATTCATTGGAGAAGGAAGTGGCATAATTGCCGCCGCTGTTCCTTCCGTGAGAAACGACGGATGAGAAGAGCATTTTCCGTTGCTTCATATCGAATACAAAAAGACGCTTCACGGTAGAAGGGCGGGAAAAGTCTATCAACGTGAGCACATCGCGCTGGCGGCGGTTTATTTTATAATACCCCGTTACGGCCTGACAAAAAGCCTTCCAGTTTACAATTCCTTCCAACTGCATGGAGCGGTATAAGTCAGCATAAGCCTCAACGTCAGAAGCCGTGACACTCTCAGAAGAGTTCACATTTCCATCAACCGGCTTGTCGCTCAACAACAAGAAAGAAGGAAGAAATAAGAAAAAAACGAATACAATAAATCGTAACATAAAACCCCTGTCTTGTGATATATCGACGGCTAAATTACAATTTTTCATCCGGAAGCCTATCATATAGATAGTTAAAATAAACAAGTAAGTACTTGGTTATAATTAGTTGAATGATTCAGGGGCAAACACAGAGGTACAGAGACACAGAGGTTTACCTTATTTATAAAGAGAGAACACAAACAAGAGTACACAGAGAAGGCGACTACATTGCAGAGAAAAAAACTCTGTGTCTTTGAGTCTCTGTGTTCAATAAATCTGTGTTCAATAAATCTGTGTTCAATAAATCTGTGTTCAATAAAGACTCATTATTCAATAACTACTACCAAAGAATTTTCAGTAGGCGCCCAGTCGAATATGAACTTGGAATGTGAAGTGGCATTGCGAACACACATGTGCGAGCGCGGTATCGTACCCAATGACGAGCTGAACTCAATCATTGCCGTACGTGGTGCATTAACCGGTATTCCATGAACGTATGCGCCATTCGTAAACCGGCTGGCATAGGGTGCAAAGCCTCCTGTTTCGGTAGACCCGTCTTTCAGGAACACCATGCGCGTTTTCTTTTGTTGAACGAGGAACATGCCCAGCGGGGTTTCCTGGGCATAGGGCGGAGCGTGCATTCCGGTAGTTGCCGGATTCATACTGCGTATTGTCCACTCTCCCTTGCCGGCGCGCTCCAGTGTGGCAATATTCTGGTCTAAGCGGTCGACAAAAACAACATGGTTAAAGACTGTACTGTCCGGTAACTGTTTCAGATAATGGCGTGGAGCCAGCCATTCCTCCTCGAATGTAGCGGGCAGTATCCGGCAAAAGCTGCCCTCTTCACCTTTCAGATAGGCAATGGTACCATCTCTTCCGTAACGCTCGGGAACTACAGTGTCGGCAGGCAGGTATAGGGGTACCGACTGGTAACGCTCTACTCCCAACGTATCGGACACACGTTTGTAGACGTTTCGTACGAACTTGCGTACCAACGGGGCTTCGCGGTTCAGGTTTTTGTAATTCTGTAATACTACCCACCGCACAGTTGTATCGCTCTGCATATTTTCAATATAGGCGAGGCAATTCCGTATGACATCCCATTTAAAGGAGCGTACCGTATCTTTGTACGGATATGTATCTTCCAATGTATGTTGATCGTAAAGAAGCTCTTTGGTAAGGATAACATCGGCGGCTGTCAGTGATTTCTCCTGAGGCTGGGGAAACTCCAGTACGATGGTATCTTCCGGTTCGGTTTCCTGTACAACTGTCTGCGCCGGTTGTCCCTGCCGGTTATTGCATCCGGCAAGAAGGGTTAAGCATACAGATATATAAATAGAATAAACAGAGTGTTTCATAAAAATAAATTATACGCAAGTCAATCGGTTGACCTCTCAAACTTTTGCACCTCGCCGGCGCCATAAATAAGTTCCTCCCATATCATCTCTCTGGAATTAAGTTCGAGCAACCGGAATTGCTCTCCACGGTCGCTGCCTTCCCGGAACAGCGTGATGATTTTGTTGTCGTCGCCGGTCGAGATTTCGTATTTTCCCTCTTCCTTCCAGTGACGTGTTGGCTCATCGACACTTGTAATACTGAATTCGGACCGCTTGTACCCGCCGTCCTCATCGAATATGTAATTGTCCCCTCCACCAAGGATTTCAGTTTCGTGCCATCTACCGACAAGTTGCGACATATCAACAGGGCTATCATCCTTCTGGCACGCTGTGAGCGTGATAGCGGCAACCATAGCCGCGAATATAAATGCTTTCTTCATACGGCAAAGATAAAGTTAAAAACGAATAGTACCAAATCCTTCATTACATTAGGGACGAGGCTGCATCGAAATATCGTTTCAGTACAGTTACAGATTTCTCTGCTGCTACTTTTCCATATCTCTCAAAAACATCATTTCCGCTTTCGTGCGGTGTGTCGCTCATTGAACGAATCGCAACAAATGGTATGGAATTGACATAGCAAACATGAGCTATACTCGCAGTCTCCATATCGACACACAGCGGATTGTGCTTGTCAATAATTTCCTTACGTCCATCCTGATCAATAAATGCCTCTCCGGTAACAATGCGGCCTGTCATAACAGAAAGGTCTTTGGCATTTGCCTTGCTGATTTCATTCAATAAATCCTTATCGGCAGCAAAGTATATACTTTTCATCCACGGGTGATATTGTGTCAATACTTCGTCGGCAACATCATGATAAGCTATTTCTGATGAGACGACCGTATCTGCAATATGCAGGTTTTCGTTGATTGCGCCGGCAACACCTATGACAATTATCCGAGAGACTTGATACTTGTCAATTAGAATCTGTGTTGCAATTGCAGCATTCACTTTACAGACTCCGCAATACAGGGCAACTATATCAATGTCCTGATACGTTCCTTTGTGAAAACTCAACATAGCATATTCTTCGATATGTACGTTGTTCATACTTGAAATAAAAGGGTTTATTTCATTTTCTGTTGCTCCAATAACTCCAATACACATATAAATACATCTTTATATCCTGATACACACACGATATATAACCAGTATGAGTCCGATTACATAGATTGTCGTGAATATTCGTTTGTTATATTTAGCTATCCAGTTAGGAAGATAAATATCAAAATTGTCTTTCTGAGAATCAGAATACCTTCTTGCCACGTATGTCAACGGACATTGCATCCTGAATATTAAAAGAATAATACCTTCTATGAGTACTAATCCTATCGAAGCCCAAGTCACACAGGTTATTCTTCCCGTTATTCCGCAATACAGGACGTAGAAGATGGCGGATACAAAGCACATCCATATCAATGTGTGTATCATTTTCGTGATAACGAGTTTGTTTTTTACGGGCATCATTCGGTTTACACTATTTTCATTCCTTCGGGCCGAATGCACCTTTATAATATAGATAGGTTTCTTCTATGTTTTCTGGCGTATCGGCATTCAACGCGTGGAGTACTTCGCGACAGAACTCCAATTCCGATGTTCCGTTGGCGGTAACAATATTCCCGTCTCTTACGGCTCGTTTGTTGAGATAAAGGCTTTCGCCGGTATAGTTGTCTCCGGCATACTGCTTTAGATAATCGAGTCCGTTACTCGTATGTTGTACGTTGTTGAGAAAACCGTGCTTGCCCAGAAAGACTGAAGCGTTGCATATTCCGGCAACTAATTTGTTTTCCTTGATTGCTTTCTCAACCAAAGGGACAAGTTGCTCTGCTTCGGGTGTCAGACAGCTCATTCCGCCAATCAGTACTAATCCGGCATGGTTGTCGGGCAACGTATTTACATCATAGTCGGGCAGAACCTTAAATCCGCCGATGGACATAAGCGGTTCTTTACTTACCGACATTGTTTTTACCGTAAATGGAACCGGACTGCCGGGTTTCACGCCTTGAGTCAGGCTAATGGCGGCGTGTGCTCCTTCCCAGTCGGCAAAACCGTTGAGAAGGACGAAGATTATTTCTTTTTTGTTCATTATGTGATAATCTTTATAGAATTCATGAAACAAAGATAAAGTTAAAAAATTGAATAACAAACGGAGGAAAGGTATTTATTTAGTATCAGGTATCTGAGTCGGCTCACAACCGGGCAGGAATGGGGTAACTCTGCAAATTGCAATTATGATACACATTAATATGATACGTCAGAACTATGAAAAGAGGGTATTTCAATGCTAATTTAAGATGTGCCACGAGACACATCCATCTATCTTTTTACGCCACATTCAAGCCATCAGATTACAATATGCTATAAAACAACAAAAATATAAATCTTATCTATTAATCGGAAGGCAAATACCAATCTTTTTGTTTTTCTTATTATTAAAATCCTTGTGTTATTTCCACTCGTTTCTGTATCAGCCCGGATATATTCAATTCTCAGACAATAGGATTATCATTGGGGCGAGGGTTTTATCTATGGGAAACGGTTAGATAACTGAAAGCCCCGTAGCGGTTCAATACTACGGGGCTTGTGTCAATGAAAAGCAGACTATCTTATACGATAGAAAGTGAACCGAGTTTCTTTCCGATGTCTTGTATGGCATGGTTCAAGATGTTGATTTCCGAATCTTTCAGGCAATAGATTTTACCTCGCACCGGATTGCCATTGATACGCTGGCTCAGCCATGCGCCACTTTTCCCAAAATAGTGCTCGGCAATATATTTCATGGATATGATCGGACTAATTTCCTTGATTTGCTTTTTGATGGCAAGCATGCGTTCCAGCTTATAGTCAAGTTCTGCGATGTCATGGCTGATAACTTCCGCTTCATTCTCCATATACTTTTGAATGAATGCTTTTTCATCGGGATTCGTGTACTTGACAGCTATTTCCTTAGCTTTAGCAAAGCTTTCATCACCTTGCAGTACACTCATTTGCTGTAATTCTTTTAAAAGTTCTTCCATAAAATCTTGTTTTTGCCCTCGCTAAGGAGGGGCGGTTAGCTATTCTTTTTCCAGTTGGTTTCTTTTTTCGATGAGTGCTGAAAGCTGTTCCAGCAATTCATCCGTTTTAGGTTCGGAATCAATTCCCAATAATTCACATCTGGTTCTGTACTGCTTAATAGCGTACTCTATGCGGAAAATCTAGAAATTGGTTTCTTCAAGTTCGCCTTTCTTCTCCATGCCTGATTGCTTGCTAATTGATAATCTGTTTTTCTTTTGACATGGCAAAGATACATAAACTATAATTTATGTGCAAGAGATACATAAACTATATTTTATGTATCGGGCTGTTTTTTGATTTCCACCTGTAGAGTAGCTCAATTACTACTAAGTAAATTCAAACCGCATCAGAATCTTATCTATATTTACCCTGAATTACTCCGCTGCTTGCAGTCCATTTATTAATATAATTTACTTCACCTTATGCTTGTCTAAAAGACCATTTATCTCATCCAGAACATATTCTGGGAGGGGGTAGTCTAAGTATACGACTGAATAGGGTTCAGTCGTATACTGAATGCCATTCAGTCACAACAACATGCTCGAATACGGCCACCACTATCTTGTCACCATAGACAACGGCGTCCTCACCCTGCCCGACGGCAACTTCCACGGCATCAGCAAAGAAGATAACTGGACATTCACAACCAAAGAATCCGCCCCCACCTCTTTAGATATGTTGACCGTAGACGCAACCGGAAAAGGCGACTTCAACACCCTACAGGGAGCACTCGACTTTATCCCCGACTTCTACCCGCAAAAAACCGTGATACTCATCGAACCCGGCGACTACGAAGAACTGGTGTACGCCCGCAACAAAACAAATATAAGAATCATAGGTGCAGGAATGGAACTAACCCGTGTGCACTATGCCAACAACGAAGTATTCAACCCCCACCCGCTTACGGTGAAAACCAACGAATGGCCCGGCACATTCCCATCCAGACGAGCCGCCTTCATGCTGGACAATTGCAGCGACATCAGATTAGAAAAACTCACCATAGCCACCGACCTGCACGGACAAGCCGAAGGCCTGCTGCTGAACGGTGAACGCATCGCCCTCTACAGCGTACACATCATCGGTTCCGGCGACGCACTGCAAGCCAACGGAACCATCTACATGGAATCCTGCGAACTCGACGGAGGCGGTGATACCATTCTTGGACGCGGCAGTCTGTTTGCCTACCGCAGCAACTTCCGCAATGGCGGCGGCCCATTCTCCTGGGTCAGGAACACTGCCGGCAATCACGGCAATGTCTTCGTATCATGTACTTTCTCCACTGCCGACGGACAAATGGCAAACTACGGTCGCACAAACACCAACCACGGAACCAGTTATCCGGATGCGGAATTTGTACTTATCAGTTGCAAGGTGAAAAACATCATTCCGCAAGGCTGGAGTTCAATAGGTGAGAAAAGCGCCCGAATGTACGAGTACAACACCCGCGACATGGAAACCGGCGAACTTGTGGATGTATCACAACGCCACCCCTACTCGCGCCAACTGACTGAAAAGAAAGATGCAAAATTGATTCTCAACTACATGGATCCGGCATTTGTATTGAAAGGATGGAAACCTTTCAGTTATTTTAGTGAAGAATACTTAATGAAGTTAAGGCAAGCACCTCGTGTTAGATAAATGAGGCCAGACATCAGAGGTTCGCATTCTTCACACGCAGCACAGTGTGGAGAGGTGTGGTATTCCGATCGAGCATGATGAGCTTCAGCGTATCAGGAGTAGCGGAAACTACAGAAAAACCGGCTTCACCTGAACCAAACTGCATGTCTTCGATGGGTACCACTTCGCGACTCAGCGAACCGGACGAATTGACTACATAATCCACCCCACTACCTTCCGTGCGGATATGCTGGAAATTATGAATGTGCCCACATACATAAAAGTCCACTCCGGCATTGCGCAGAATCGGGTCGAGGCGTGTCTGCATGTCAACACGTTCCTCGTCATCCTTGGTTGTTCCGGCATAGATGGGATGGTGTCCGACTACGATTTTCCACGTCTCCTGTGAAGCGTTCAGTACCGAATCAATCCACTGCAACTGACGTCCCATATCCTGTTCGCGGGCATCGGGATATTCTTCATCATTGCGGTATTTATTGATTAACGGTGCAGAGTCAATGAATACGAGCCGAAGAGATGCACCCTCTTCAAGTTCGTAAGTACGGGTATAGTAGCGAGCCGGCATTGTCCACCTGCGACTGACTGCGGAATAGTCCATCACCGCTTGCGTATTACCGTGATACTCATGATTGCCAAGCGTCGGGAACCAATCTATCTGCAATTCCGGATGATCGTATATAAGTTCGTAGTTAGTCATCCACAGCGGGTCTGCCACGCTCTGCACCCCCAAGTAATGATGTACATCGCCGGGAGCTACTACAAATTCTATATCGACCCGTTCGGCCAGTAGTCCCATCTCCCGGGCAATGGGTTTCTGCTGGTAATAACCATTGCGTCCCAAGTCGTTAGCTACAATGAAATTGAGTGCATCGTCGGAAAGGGCGGACAATTTGTTACTGTCATTTGTTGTATTCACTCCTATTTTGCCGCAACTGCCCGGCAGTATTAGCATCAGTATTAGTATCGAAAATATTGTTACTTTCATATTAAAAGATGAATTTAAGAACCTGTTTAAATTCTGCTCAGCATTGTTTTGAGGAAAATTTAAACAGGTTCTAAGAAGCTGTTTTGAATTTATTTCTAATTAATTTTATCAGTCTCTTTTAAGTTTGTTTTCGGTCTCTTTTCCTGTTTTCACTCGTCACATAGCCCGCTATGTTCCTCTTAAAAACAGAAAAAAAATATCCTCAAAAACAACTCTTAAAAGAAAACTGAATAAATTCAAAACCGCTTCTAAGTTCTTAAAAATCGAATTTAAGTCCCATATTGAACGTCGGTTTGTAGTATTCCAATTGCGCCGTACGATTTCTGATACCACTTTGATAATACCGGAGAGGTTGGTTGGTCAAATTGGTAGCTTCGGCAAAGACACGCATATACGGAAGTATCCGGTATGAAGCATTGGCATCAAGGAAAAGCTGACGGTCGTAATAGCGGTCTTCAAAGGCCGACCCGCCCACTTCGTCGATGTAGCTGCCTGTGTAGTTGAGCGATACGCGTGCCGACAAACGGCTGTTCTCCCACGAGAGCGATGCGTTGAACATGTGCGGAGCTGTTCCCGGCAACTTAATATCGGTACGCTGTTCGCCATCTTCATTATAGATACCTTTCGTTTTGGAATCGGTATAAGTATAATTCAGATAAATCCCAAAATTCTTCAGGAATGAGGAACGGAAGAAGTCGAGCTTACGTTGGAAAGCAATCTCAAAGCCAAAGACATCGACATTCTCTCCATTCATGGGGCGGAGTAATTCCCAGCGTTCACCATCGGCTACCGGATTACTCATACCCGGGAAATCGCGGGCAAATTCATCTCTGGTGTAATCGGCATCGGAATAAAAATAGGTAAAGTCCTTCATACTTTTATAGAAACCTCCGACGGAGAATATACCCACCGATTTGAAATAATACTCGCCCATCAAGTCGAAGTTATAGGAGTAAGTAGGCGCCAGGGATGAATTTCCGGCTTCTATTTCCCTGTCCTCACGATTGATATTGGCAAATGGAACAAGGTCATAGTAATTGGGACGTGCCAGCGATGTGGTAAATGCCGCGCGAAGAATAAGGTTATCGCGGACATTCCATTTGAATGAAAGACTCGGAAGAATATCAAGGTAGCTATTGTCGAACTTGTTGCTGGTGGCATCTTCAAATTCTTCATCCACAATGAAGTTTCCTTTGTACTCCATATAAGTATGTTCGGCTCTTACACCGAGAGTCATCACCAAGTTCTCAGAAAAATTCTGGTCCCAACGCAGGTAGCCCGATAAGATACGTTCGTTAGCTTCGTAGTTGTCGGCCATATACTCATCGGGAGCATCTTCAGCTTCAAATAGACCGGGGTTTTTCAAGTCGAGTTTAGCAACATATTTAGGGTCAAAGAATGAACCGGGAACGTAGCGCGAGTCCATTTGCAGAGGGTCGTTGAATGTTACCGACTGGTTGGCCAGGCTGGGGAAATCGCCCGTTGGTTCATATTCCGTGAAATCGTTATCGCGACTTTTTGTTTTGAACCGTGCGCCGGCACCGAAGCGCAACCGTCCTTTCCGGTCTTCGATTATTGAGAAAGGTACCCTTGCATTGATACGGGCAGCCAGTTCGTCTTCGGCAGTAAAGTCATTATTTTCAGTGAGTTCATCCAATGAAAAATTGCCAATGCTCTGGTTCGGCGAACTGATAAACGGAAGCTTCGGATTGCTGATATCCTGAACAAGACTAACATCTTCCTGTGCGAATGCGATATAACGTTCGTTTGAAGCTTCTTCGACTCCCCGGGCATAACTCAGATTCCAGTCGAGGTCAAATTTCGGAGAAACAAGATGTTGCCCGCTAAGCGCGTAACTCTGTACGGTCTGAATTTCAAGACGTCGTCCGGGCTTGGCGCTACTGCCGATGCCTGCTTTGTCTTCGCGGACTATCTCTCCAACGTAGCCGGTCACTTTCCCATCGTCATCATACTCCGGTTCCATTTCATAGCCGAGGCGAAAACGATTCTCCAAGTCATCACGCCAATTGTATATTGCATCAAAGGCAATCGTATTAGATGAATTGATTTTCCAATCGGTATTGAGAGATATGCTACGTCTGATTCGCTGTACGTCGTATTTCCTGATATCCATCGCCTCCAGAAAGAGGTCTCCGTTATCGTCCTCAGCCCATACGCTCTCTACGTTGTCCGAGCCATAGTCCTTATTCTGATAGGAACCGCTTACTACAACACCAAGCTTGTCGTTGAAGAAACGATTACTGTACACCAGCGACCCGCCCCAGGTTGCACCTTCGCGAATAGGGTTGTATCCGCCCAGTACGGTAGCAGATATGCGTTGCCCGCCTGTTGCCGCACGGGTAATCAGATTGACCGAACCACCGATTGCATCAGCATCCATATCGGCAGTGAGAGTTTTGCTGACCTCTATCGTTTGAATCATATCGGCGGGAATAAGGTCCATCTGTATGTTCCGATTGTCGCCTTCAGCCGAGGGAATCCGGTTGCCGTTCAACGTTACCGAATTGAGCTGTGGAGCCAGACCACGTATCACAATGTTACGCGCTTCGCCTTGGTCACCCTGTGTGGCAATTCCCGGTACACGCTTCAGTGCATCACCTATATTTGCGTCGGGGAAGCGTCCGATTTGGTCGGAAGAGATTACATTGGTTATCCTGTCGCTGGTTTTCTGAGTATTGAGCGCCTTTGCTTGCCCACGTAGCCCATCGCCCATCACAAACACCTCACCGATTGACATTGCCGTTTCAGTCAGAACAAGATTGATGACACTGTTCTTCCCCGACACTACTTTGACTTGTCGACTTTCGGGTTTGTATCCCAAATACGACACTTCCACCGAATAATCCCCTTCGGGCACGTTAAGGAACTCGTAGTATCCATTCTGGTCGGAAATAGCGTAACGGTTGTACTTGTCCAGCTTGAGCGCTGCTCCAGGCAAGGCACGGTTCTCGGTTGCATCAGTCACCGTTCCTGAAATCAGACCGCTCGACTGAGCCTGTACAGCCAAGCCATACAACAACATCAGTCCCCCAAAAAGAATTTTCTTCATACATTTTTGTTTTAATAATTTCGGTACAAAAGAACGGAAGAGAAATAACGAAAGCGTTACGAAACGATTATCAATAGATGAATTAAATGTGTTTATTGTGTTACTGTTTTATATGGAAAGGATTAGCTATACAACATAAGCCTCCCCATACATAGAAACTATCATCGTGAAGAAATAGTAATTTTCAGAAATTCTCAAAACTATTATCAACTGAAAATGTTATAAGGACATAGGTGGAACCCGAAAAACCTTACGAGTAGGGAGAATTTTAATAAAAGCATTATGGCTAATTACAAAATTGAGGAAATAGAAGGAATAGGTCCTGCACTGGGCGAAAAACTTCGTAAAGCAGGTGTGACAAGTACCGACAAGTTGCTGGTAAGTACTAAAACGAAAAAGCAACGGAAAGAGTTATCGGAAGCTACCGGTATTAATGAAAAACTCATCCTGAAGTTTGCCAACATGGCCGATCTTTTCAGAATTAATGGTATCGGTCAGGAGTTTTCAGAACTGTTAGAAGCGGCAGGTGTAGACACTGTGCCTGAGCTGGCTCAACGGAAAGCAGAAAATCTAACTGCCAAAATGGAAGAGGTGAATGATGTGAAAAAACTTACTCGCAGAACACCTTCATTGAAAGAAGTAGAGAAATGGATTAAGGAAGCCATTTCGTTGCCCAGGGAGTTGGAATATTAAAGGGAATTGGAATATTAATAATAGAGTTAATTAATGAGGTCTATTAATCATACGAATCATAAAACTAAATCATTATGCAAGATATTATAAAATTAGTAACCGAAAAAACAGGTATTTCCGAATCAAAAGCACAAGAAGTCGTTCAAATGGTTATCGGTTTCTTGAAAGATAAACTACCCGCAGGAGTTGGCAATCAGTTGGATTCTTTCATAGGGTCGAAAAGTGAAAGCAATGAAAAGAGCGATAGTACGCTGGGCAATCTTCTGGGAGGAGTTGGCAGTATATTTGGAGGAAAGAAGTAAATATGGACTTTTCACCTACTATACAATAAAGCCATCGTTCCTCACAACGATGGCTTTATTGTATAGCTGTCATTGATTCATTTTCTCAGTATTCTCTCTAAGTAGGCTACATCTACCAATAAATTCACCGTTTCAAAATTTCCTTTATAGAACACAGCCCAGTTGTTGAATACACAAGGCAATTCCTTTGCCTTTTGCAACGTATCCACTTGAATCAAAGATACGGGAATATCATTTGTTTCACAATACTGCCGGAGCATCTCAACGTTCTGATAGATATAGGGGCATTGCATATCATAATAGATTGTTAGCTCCTTGCTTTCAATTTGCAGGCTCTTGGCGTTTTGTGCAAACTCCGGTTTAGTTCCATCAAAAGAAAGTGCGAGCAATTCATATCCATTACCGGTAGTATCAACAACCTCAAAGCCGTACTTCTTCGCAAATGATTGGTCGGAAAGCCAATTCTTTTGCTTCTTTGATCCAAGCATACAGACGCCGGACTTACCTTTTTCTTTGGCATCAGCCAGACAATACTCCATCAGCGATTTTCCATATCCGTTTCCTTTGGGACTGCCGACAACCCATAAGCAATACAGATAATAATAGTTGTCGCCAATTATAGGAACCCAAGCTGTTTCAAGAGGAGCGTATTCAATAAAAACCGTAGCCTTTGCATTCAACTTTCTAAAGACATGACCTTCCTTTAGCCGTTCGGAAAGCCATTGCCGCTTTGCCTCAACACCTTGATGGGGCTTTCTACTGCGGATAATGCAGCACAAGTGTTCATTGGGAAGGTTCTCCGGCGTTAAGTTTATAAAATCAGTATTCATGGTACTTTTTGCTTTTAAGTCATACTACTTAAATCAGAACAACCGCACCAAAATCACAGGGGAATTTAGTGCGGTTGCCTTAATTGATTGTGGAGCTGGAGGGAATCGAACCCTCGTCCAAACGAGGAAATCATAAGCTTTCTACATGCTTATCTTTGCCTAATTTTTCGAGCAACGGCAGAACCAAAGCCATCAACCATTGCCTTATCCTCTAAAGTTTCATCTGTGCCACGAGGCTAACACTGACTATCCCCGATGTAACTGCACCACTGAACCGGAATGCTTCGGAGCAACAGCTTCCGAGTGATGTCTCGTTCCAGCACCTGGTGCCGGAATTAAGCTAATCTACTATAATTCGATTAAGCAGCAAGAGCGTATTGTCTTTCGCCAGATAAAATTTTGAAGACTGAGATTAGAGTGCCAATCAACGAAGCACTGCATGCTTACTTACCATTTCTACCCGCTGTCAAATCCAGTCAACCCCAGAATAAACAGCTTACTTAAGAAACTGTGTGCAAAGATAGGAAATCTTTTGATATCCGGATTCATTTATTAGCAAATATTATAGCCTTTACGCAAACGAAATAACTATAATCAGGTTCTTGCCGTCTATACTGATGCCGGGAAGTGCTTACTTAATACGTCCACCATTAGTTACAGAACCTGCTCCCCCTATTACAGAAGTACAATGCCCTATTACAGAGTTTACCTCAGCCATATGATAAACTTTATATCCAGCTTAGAGATACACATCTCCAGGCTGGAGATATACATATCCAACCTGGAGATGTATATCTTCAACTTGGAGATGAACTTTCCTGCAAGCCTCAACCATCTTCATCCCTAAGGAGAAGGTTTCTCAACGCAAGGAAGAGACTTTGTTATCATTAGCTATTATCACAAAGCGGATAGGCTTCTTTAGATGGAAGACATCCGTTTAAAAGGAACGTTGACGGTAAAAGACAAGAATGAAGCCGTACAGATAGGGAGAAGAATGAACAATCCGATAACCGCCAGTACAAACCCGGAAAACGTGCTTAATGTATTCGACAAAAAAATATCCACCGTTTGGGAGGGAAATAAACGAGATTATATTACCTTTGCCTTAAAGAACGGTACTAACCTGCATTATTCATACTGCAGGCTATAAACAGAAGCAACAGTTTGCCGGCAAAGTTTGAGATGCAGCTTTCAAGTGGCGACGGACAGTTTCTGACTGTTTATTCGGGTACGGTAAGCGAATATAGCAAACTGATTTTATGTACGTTCAAGGAAACAATTGCCGGAAACTTGCGCATCGTGCCGAATGACGATGGCACAGGAGTGGCGGAAGTGAAAATGAATGATTAACAGAACAGTGATGAGTGATGAGTACAAAACAACAGATACCAATCACCAATCGCTAAACACTAATATAGTAATGAAATCTCTTCTTTTTTTTATGCTTGGATTAGCTTTGGCTGCCTGCTCACCCCGTAAAGCAGACAGTGGTAACAACAAAAGTGATGAACTCGCCATGCTGGTAGGCACTTACACAGACGGAAACAGTAAAGGCATATATACTTTCCGTTTTAATCAGGCAACAGGAGCCACAACACCCCTCAGTTCCATAGAAGTGCCCAACCCTTCTTACCTCACTCCCTCCGAAGATGGTAAATATGTTTATGCCGTCAGCGAAATGGACGACACCACCGCAGCACTCAACGCCTTCACTTTCGATAAAGAAACAGGGAAACTCAGCCTGCTGAACCGCCAACCGACTATGGGCGGCGCTCCATGTTATGTAGCTACCAATGGGCAAGGAGTACTGACCGCCAATTACAGCGGCGGCAGCATGTCTGTCTTCCCCATCAAGAAAGACGGTTCGTTAGAACCTGTCGATACCCTTTTTGAAGGAAGCGCAGGCGGACCGGATCAAGAAAGGCAAACAACGCCACACGTACACTGCGCCATCTTCTCCCCGGACGGGAAATATATCTTCGCCACCGACTTCAGTTCCGACCGCATCCTGCGCTTTGTCATGCATCCTAAAGACATCATCCCACATCCGTCCGCCGAAGCCGTAGACGTTGATCCGGACTCCGGGCCACGTCACCTGACTTTCAGCCCGAATGGCAAGTTCGCCTATCTCATCAGCGAGTTATCAGGCAACGTCACCGCTTTCAGCTACATGGACGGGCAACTGGAAAAGATACAGACGATTACCGCCGATACCGTTCGCGCCCGTGCAAGCGCAGATATACACGTCAGTCCCGATGGAAAATACCTGTATGCCAGTAATCGCAGGAAAGAAGACGGTATAGCCATCTTCGAGATTAACCCCGAAACAGGCATGTTGGCAAAAGTAGGATACCAGCCGACAGGTATCCATCCGAGAAACTTCATCATTACGCCCAATGGAAAGTATCTGTTGGCAGCCTGCCGTGACAGTCATCAGATTCAAGTATTCCAACGCGATACCGTGACCGGATTACTGTCTGATACCCATCAAGACATCAAAGTGGATAAACCCGTCTGCATCCAGTTCGTACAATAAATAATATGTAACTTATGAACAAAAAACATATATTACTGCTTACCGCCCTGATATTCTCAGTATCCGCTGTGGCGCAAACTGAAGTAACGGCGGGCGTCACCCGGGGTAAAGACTATGGAGTGACTTACATTCTGCCTAAAACGGAAATCGAACTTACCGTACAGGCAACCAAGCACGTTTATACTCCCGGAGAATTCTCCAAGTATGCCGACCGCTACTTGCGCTTGGACAATGTTTCTTCCGAACCTGAAACTCACTGGACATTGGGCAAGGTACAAACAGAAGTAATCGGCATACCCGATAAGGAAAATGTGTACTTTGTGAAGATGAAAGATAAAACCGTAGCCCCATTGATAGAACTAACGCAAGACGGCATTGTGTGTTCTATTAATATGCCATTGGGGAGCGGACAGAAGAAAGCCCCTCAAAACACCCCGCCCAAGACCACGGAGCAGAAGCCGAATGTGAATCCCCGTGACTTCCTGACCGAAGAAATCCTGTTAGCTAACTCAACAGCAAAAATGGCAGAACTTATAGCTAAAGAAATCTACAACATCCGTGAAAGCAAAAATAACTTGTTGCGTGGTGAATCGGACAATATGCCTAAAGACGGCGCTCAACTGAAACTGATGCTGGATAACCTTACTTTACAGGAACATGCCTTAACGGAAATGTTTGCAGGCAAAGTGACGGATGAAGAGAAAACATATACAATTCGTATTGTTCCCAGGGAAATGAAAAATGAAGTCGCTTTCCGTTTCTCCAAGAAACTGGGAATTGTAGCCGGTAACGACCTGGCAGGCGAACCGGTTTATATTACAATGACCGACCTCAAAGCCATCAATATTCCACCGGCAACCGACGATGCCAAGAAGCAAATAGATGGCGTTGCTTATAACGTACCCGGAAGAGCGCGCATCACCCTGGCCTATCAGAATGAAGAATTATACAAGGCGGAAATCCCGGTTACACAATTCGGCTTAGTGGAATATCTCGCCCCTATCCTATTCAACAAGAATACCGTTATTAATGTATTGTTTAATCCGGTAACGGGAGGATTGATAAAGGTAAACAGGGATGGAAATGAATAAAGAAACAAAATAGCGAACGATATGGAAAACAGAAGTTTAGTCACCATCGCCGAACATAGCAAAGAGAAAATCCTCTATATGATCGAGATGGCGAAACAGTTTGAAGCTCATCCTAACCGCAAACTGTTGGAGGGGAAAATAGTTGCTACCCTCTTTTTCGAGCCATCTACCCGCACAAGACTCAGTTTCGAAACAGCCGCCAATCGCTTAGGCGCACATGTTATCGGGTTCAGTGACCCGAAAGCAACAAGTTCTTCGAAAGGCGAAACCCTGAACGATACCATCAAAATGGTGAGTAGCTACGCCGACATTATCGTAATGCGGCATTACCTGGAAGGAGCTGCGCGCTATGCCAGCGAAGTAACCACCGTGCCCATCGTAAATGCCGGCGACGGCGCCAACCAGCACCCGTCGCAAACAATGCTCGACCTTTACTCTATCTACAAAACCCAAGGCACACTGGAAAACCTGAATATTTTTCTCGTTGGTGATCTTAAATACGGTCGTACCGTACATTCGCTACTGATGGCAATGCGCCACTTCAACCCCACGTTCCATTTCATCGCTCCCGATGAACTGAAGATGCCCGAAGAGTACAAGATTTATTGTCGTGAACACGACATCAAATACGTAGAGCACACAGACTTCACCGAACAAACCATAGCTGATGCGGACATCCTCTACATGACCCGTGTGCAGCGCGAACGTTTCACCGACCTCATGGAATATGAACGTGTGAAGAATGTCTACATCTTGCGCAGCAAAATGCTGGAGCATACACGCCCCAATCTGCGTATTCTGCATCCGCTGCCACGCGTCAACGAAATTGCCTATGATGTGGATGATAGCCCGAAAGCATACTACTTTCAGCAGGCACAAAACGGATTGTACGCCCGTGAGGCTATTCTATGCGACGTCTTAGGCATTACGTTAGACGAAGTGAAAGTATGATTTAACAATTACAATTGAAGTTATTTCAGAAAGTTATGAGCGAAAAAAAACAAGAACTGCAAGTAGCCGCATTAGAAAACGGCACTGTCATCGACCATATTCCATCCGAGAAACTGTTCACCGTAGTCTCTATGCTGAGGCTTGAACGTATGAGTAACAATATCACTATCGGTTTCAATCTGAAGAGCAAAAAGTTAGGTACAAAAGGTATTATCAAAATTGCCGGTAAATTCTTTTGTGATGACGAAATCAACCGTATAGCCGTAGTAGCGCCGAACGTAAAACTAACCATCATCCGTGACTATGAGGTTGTGGAGAAACGGGAATTGAGCCTGCCCGATGAGTTGCGCGGTATCGTGAAATGCGCCAATCCGAAATGTATAACGAACAACGAACCCATGCCGACACTGTTTCACGTAGCCGACAAAGAACACTGCATCATCAGATGCCATTATTGCGAAAAGGAACAGACGAGGGAAAATATCGAAATTATTTAGCCGATAATGAAAGCCGATTGGAAACCCGGGACTATGATATATCCGCTACCTGCTGTACTGGTAAGTTGCGGAAGCACCCCGGAGGAATATAACATACTGACAGTTGCATGGACCGGAACTATTTGCACTAATCCACCCATGTGCTATATTTCGGTACGTCCGGAACGCCATTCATACCAAATCTTGAAACGTAATATGGAATTTGTCATCAACCTTACGACAAAGGAAATGGCACGTGCCACGGATTGGTGTGGAGTACGTTCGGGAAAGGATCACGATAAGTTCAAAGAAATGGGGCTAACACCCGGGAAATGCACTGTAGTCAGTGCGCCTCTTATTGAAGAATCCCCCTTATGCATTGAATGCCGTGTAAAAGAAATCCTGTCACTCGGCTCGCATGATATGTTTATTGCCGACGTTGTGAATGTACGCGCCGACGACCGGAACTTAAATCCGGAAAACGGGAAATTTGAATTAGCAGAAGCCAGTCCGTTAGTTTTCCTGCACGGGGGATATTATGAATTAGGAACAAAGATAGGGAAATTCGGATGGTCTGTTGAGAAGAAAAAATAATTGTTTTGTAATACCATATTATAGTTCCTATGAAATTCGTCCTCTATCTGTGCCTGTTACTTTCCCCTCTTACACTGTGGGGACAGCCTCACCATACGCCCGGCACATCGAATGAAAGGCCTCTGAACAAACATAATCATCCGGTAAATTTCGGCGTTAAGTTCGGTTTCAACTCTTCTCTACCCATTGTCTCTAATCTGACTATAAATGGTACCAAGATAGAGGAGATACAGAACTACTTTAAGATCGGTTATTTAGGTTCCGTTTTCATGCGCATCAATTTTGACCGCCACTTCCTGCAACCGGAAATCTCATACAACATTAATCGTTGTAACATTACTTTTAATAAACCTGCTGAAGACGATGCTGCCCTTGAAATAGCATCCAACACCACGTCTATTCATAGCATCGATGTACCTGTTATATATGGATATAATGTCATCAAAGAAGGCCCATACAGTCTTGCCATATTCGGAGGCCCTAAAATACGTTATATATGGAACAAGCAATGCGAAGTAACCTTTGAAAACTTCGACCAGCAAGGCATTAAGGAAAAATTTCGTCCGCTGAATCTGAGTTTTACTCTTGGCGTAGCAGTCACCATTTCCCGTGTTTTTTTCGATTTTCGATATGATATTGGCCTGCACAATATTTCCCGGCGTGTAACCTATGACGTGGGTACCGAAAATAATCAAAACCTTGAAGACACTCCTGCCAATGAAATACGTTTTGCCCGCCGGGACAATGTGCTTAGCTTTTCGCTTGGAGTATTCTTTTAAAAGTTAAATTCTGCCTTTCCAGGCAAGTATATTCGTTTTTTTACCGTAAATTTGTACAATTAATTAAGAAACCGTTTTGGGTTCCCTTTTTTAAAATTATCTAAGTAAGCAAGAATGAAAAGAGACGATTTAATTTTCGATATCATCGAAAAAGAACATCAACGTCAGCTCAAAGGTATTGAACTGATTGCATCAGAGAATTTTGTAAGTGACCAAGTTATGCAGGCAATGGGTTCCTGTCTCACCAACAAGTATGCAGAAGGCTATCCCGGCAAACGCTACTATGGAGGTTGTGAAGTGGTAGACCGGAGCGAACAAATTGCGATTGACCGCATAAAAGAAATTTTTGGTGCAGAATGGGCGAATGTTCAACCCCATTCAGGCGCACAAGCCAATGCTGCCGTATTTCTCGCAGTATTAAATCCGGGCGACAAATTCATGGGATTGAACCTGGCACATGGCGGCCATCTCTCACATGGTTCTTTAGTCAACACATCGGGTATCATATATACTCCCTGTGAATATAACCTGAATAAAGAAACCGGTTGTGTAGATTACGACCAGATGGAAGAAGTAGCCCTGCGCGAAAAGCCGAAAATGATTATCGGCGGTGGTTCTGCATATTCCCGCGAGTGGGATTATAAGCGTATGCGTGATATAGCCGATAAGATTGGCGCTATCCTGATGATTGATATGGCCCACCCTGCCGGACTGATTGCTGCGGGTCTACTGGATAATCCCGTTAAATATGCCCACATCGTAACCTCTACCACACACAAAACGCTGCGTGGCCCTCGCGGTGGTATCATCCTGATAGGAAAAGACTTCCCCAACCCTTGGGGTAAAACGACTCCGAAAGGTGAAATCAAAATGATGTCGCAATTACTTGACTCAGCCGTATTCCCCGGTGTTCAGGGCGGTCCGCTGGAGCATGTCATTGCTGCGAAAGCCGTATCATTCAGCGAAATCCTGCAACCGGAATTCAAAGAATATGCCGCTCAGGTAAAGAAAAACGCATCCGTATTGGCACAAGCGTTAATCGACCGCGGTTTTACAATCGTATCAGGCGGTACGGACAATCACTCCATGCTGGTTGACCTGCATACTAAATATCCGGAACTCACTGGTAAAGTTGCAGAAAAAGCACTGGTATCCGCCGACATCACTGTAAACAAGAATATGGTTCCGTTCGACAGCCGTTCTGCATTCCAGACTTCCGGTATCCGTTTAGGTACTCCTGCCATCACAACCCGTGGCGCCAAGGAAGATTTAATGCTGGAAATCGCAGAAATGATTGAAACTGTTCTTTCTAATGTAGAAAATGAAGCGGTTATTGCCGAAGTTCGCGCACGCGTAAATAAGACAATGGAAAAGTATCCGCTTTTCGCATATTAATAAAAACAAGTAAGCACTCACTGTATGGCTATAATACCGGTAAAGTTATTATAGCCATACAGTGAGTGCTTACGTTTTATTTAACCTAATTTCCGGTTATTATTCATCAAGTTCTCAACTTCCTTCAACTCACCTCTTGACAAATAGATATTCAATAAAGCCTGCCGGTATATGCGTAAATCATGAATATCAGAACCTATAAAATCATAAAAACCATTCTTCAATAAAAAAAGTGCACGTCTCTGTACATCCTTTCCGTATATTCCGGCTAACGACATCAGGTTCATCTGAAATTTACAATTCCGCTTTCTCAAACCGGATATATCTTCCAAAGTCATGTATAAATAGCGTTCCGGATGAGCCAGCAAAGGACAATATCCGCTTACTGACAAATCATAAAGCATACTCCGCATTTCAGGAGGAGCAGCCATATACGAAGTCTCAATAAGTACATAACTGTCAGCTATGGTCAACAAACCTTCCTCCATCTGGTGGTTGAAACCGTTATCGAGCATATACTCGCCAGCCAGACGGAACTCTATGTTCGTAGGATTATCTTTTATAAAATCCCCAAAACGACTTTGTAGCACGGTAGGGCGGTTATCAGGAATATCCTCCATAATATGAGGGGTCAGGAATATCCTCTTTACACCGATAGAGGACATATATTCACAGGCACGATACGACTCCTCTTGGGAATGTATGCCGTCGTCCACACCCGGTAACAGGTGGGAATGAACATCGGTCATGCCATTCAGTAATCCCGAATTCAGGATACTTCTATTAAGGAAAAAAAATGAAGACATAATTAACCTATCCGATTACGTAAAATCCTGATTTGTTTTCTCACACGATGAATGAAGCCTCTGCGTTTATGTTTCTTCTCGTTTCCATAACCGTAGCCATAGCCGTAACCGTAACCATAACCATAACCGTAACCGTAACCATATCCTTTCCGGCTATAGGAAACTCCATTCAGCACAACACACATATTCTTAAGTTTGTTCTGCTGATATAGATTCTCCAACTCGGGCAACTGGCGGCGATCCATCATACCCGCACGCACTACGTAGATGGTAAGGTCGGCAACACGGTTCACAATCGAAGCGTCAGCCACAACACCTGCCGGAACGTTATCTATTATAATATAATCATAGCATTTCTTAAGTTCATCAATCAGGTGGTCAAAGCGTTCGCTCATCAATAACTCGGCAGGGTTCGGAGGTACAGGGCCGGCAAAGATAACATCCAGTTTCTTATACTCCTCGCTATACCCGATAATATCTCCTACATTGTTCGTTTTACCGGATAAGTAGTTGGTCAACCCCATCCGGCTGTTCGGGTTAGCGAACAGACCGCTCAATGTACCTTTCCGGATATCCACATCAATCAGGATTACTTTCTTATTCATTTGTGCAATGCTCATGGCAAGGTTACTCGAAACAAACGTCTTTCCGGCTCCCGGATTGGAAGAAGTAAACATCACCACCTGCATATTCTCTGACTTCACACGCATAAAATCCATATTCGTACGAATAATGCGGAAAGCCTCCGACACCGAGTCACGACCGTTCTCACGTACCACAATCTGACGGCCTTCCTCTCCTTTCCTGGATTTTTCACTATCCTCGGGTATATCACCCAGCATCGGTATGCTCAACACCTGTTCCAGTTCTTTGCGGCTATGGATTTTCGTATCAAGAATGCTCAATATCCAGAATAAACCTGCTGGAAGTGCGGCACCCAAAATCATAGAAGCCAACAGAATAATCATGCTTCTCGGCGCTACCGGACGGCTACTGCCCGATGCGGGATCAATAATGCGTGCATTACTTTCCGTTATCGCCTGTGTCAGGGCATTTTCTTCACGCTTATTCAGCAAATAGAGATACAGTTCCTCTTTAATCTTCTGCTGGCGTTCCACAGTCAGTACATATTTCTGTTGTGTGGGCACAGCTTCGATGCGTTTGGCAGTTTGACGTTCCTGCTCACGCAGGTTTTTCAGATTAATATTAATGCCCACAATCAAATTGTCCACAGAACGGAGGATGGACTGGCGTACCGCCACCAAAGAATTATTCAAATCCATAACAACAGGGTTACGGTCGCTACTTCCAGCCACTAATTTATCACGTTTCAACAGAATCCCGTTATATTCCGCAATCTGTTTCTCAACACCGACATCGTTTATCCCCGTATTGGCGGGAATCAAGCCTGCCACTTTCGAAGGATCTACCAAGTATTGTTTAATGTATTCCGCAAGACTCAACTGATTTTCAAGGCTCAAACCCTCCTGTTTATATTTGGTAGTGGTTTGCAGGTACATTCCCGTTTCTGAAGTTATATCCGTCAACTGGTTCTCACGTTTATACGATTCAATATCCGCATCCACACTACCCAGTTCCTTCTCAATGATTATTAACCGCTCATTGATGAAATTAGAAGTGTTGACCGCTATCTGGTTCTTATCGTTAATGGCATCTTCATTATAAACGGCAATCAGGGTATTCAAAAGGTCCTCAGCACGCGCTATTGATTCGTCTTTATAACCAAGGTCTATAATCGTGGACATCTTGCTGGCAAGTGAAACGGATAAGGTAGCCATGCAATCATCCACAACATGTTCCGTTACAAACTTCTGCACTTTAATCTTGTCTCCATAGTATTCGTCCGTATAATATAAGGTGGGAGTAATCACAATCCTGCCAATCGCAGTCTGTACGGTATCTCCCAAAGTTACTTCCGCTTCATCTGCGGATTGAATTTCTTCCTTATTCACCACCATTAGCAGTTCGGACAGCCGTACTGTTTTTTCCGACAGGGGAGTTACGCACACATGAATGTACTGGTTATCTTCCGCGTCGGGGAATACCGCTTTTACTGGAGACTGGGTGTACAGCTCAACCGTACGCAGCCCCAACTGGGTTTTGTAACTTGTATTAAGTGAAAGGCGGCGTACGACATTCTCCATAATGCTGCGAGACTGGAAAACCAGTAATTCATTATCCACACTACGCGCTCCTCCGAAAAGGTTCAGGTCGGCAAAGAGGGTGGATTCACCCATACCGCCGCCTTTCTTCTCATCCCGTATCAATACGGTGGCTTTACGGCTATATGTCTTCGGAGTAGAACTCAAATAGACAAGGGCCAATACCATACATACAAAAATAGATGCGGCGAACCATTTCCAGTTATTGCGTAAAATGAGTAATAAATCCGCTATGTTTATCTGTTCTTCCTGCATCGCCACATTCGACTGTAGTTTTTGCTCTCCGTTCATAGGTTGTTCACTTTTCATGTCTAATCAGTAAATAGTCTATAAGGTAATTATTTAAATATGGTTATCAGCAATGAAGCAACGGAGGCCATTACAGATGCAGTCGACAACCATACATTGGCGGAGTTATTTGAATTCACACGACTTTGTCCCGTTCTAACCTTATTCGGTTCCACGTAGACGATATCATTCTGTTGCAGGTAATAACAGGGAGAATTAAAAATCTCCGACGAACGTAAATCATGATAACGTATAATCCGTTCTCCATTCTCCTCACGAATCACGGCTACACGGCTACGTTTGCCATGAATAGTCAGGTCGCCTGCACGGCTCAAAGCCTCCAGCAAAGTGATACGGTCACCTGAGATTTCAAATGTACCTGGACGGGATACCTCACCAATTACCGAAACCTTGAAATTCAGGAACTGCACCGTTACAATCGGATCCTTAATTAATTCTTCCTCCGAAAGTTTCTCTTTGACCAACTCAGTTAGTTGCATACGGGTCAGACCCTTTACATGAAGTTTGCCCAGGATAGGGAAATCAATATCCCCATTCTCATCCACCAGATAACCGACTATCCGGGGTTGGTTATAGTTACCGCCTATCTGGTAAGATACCATCGGCTTATTGAAAGGCAAAGCCAGTTCTTCATCCTTGCTATTTACAATAATTCCTAATAGGTCATCCTTGTGAATTTTCACTTCATAACCTTTCTCTATCTTCTCTTGCTTTATCGTATCGATATCTTGCAGGTAAAGCACTTCTTTGGGAGCCGAGCAAGCTGTTAAAAAAGCCACTAAGCACAACCATACATATAAATGTCTTACATTCATTTGTTTATCTGTTTTTATTATTACTTCATACAATTCTTAATCTCTCCCACGAGATAAGCCACATCCTCATCTGCCACACAAGGACCAGAAGGAATACATAATCCCTTGAGAAAAAGCTTCTCAGCAGTTCCGTCCACATAACGGGGATTATTTGCAAATATGGGTTGCAGGTGCATCGGCTTCCACAAAGGACGAGACTCGATACCTTTTGCATCCAACGCTATCCGTAATTCTTCATTATCAAAACCAGTTACGTTTTTATCTATCAGAATCGTAGATAACCAGTAGTTAGCATCAAAACGGTCATCGGGGTTACACTTCAATTCAATACCATCCACATCCGCAAAAGCCTGCTTATATAACTCATGCACACGACGATGATGTGCAATGTGTTCATCCAGAACAGTCATCTGTCCGCGCCCAATCCCCGCGCAAATATTACTCATCCGGTAATTGTAGCCTATCTTTTCATGCTGATAATATGGGAAAGGTTCACGCGCCTGTGTGGCATAAAACATCGCTTTTTTCTTCGATTCTTCATCGGATACCACCAAAGCACCGCCTCCCGAAGTGGTAATCATCTTGTTACCATTAAAACTCAAAACACCGAATTTTCCGAAAGTACCACACTTACGTCCCATAAACTCCGATCCTAAAGCCTCCGCCGCATCTTCCAATACCGGGATATCATATTTAGCCGCAACGGCACATATTTCATCCATTTTTGCCGGCATGCCATACAAGTGTACAGGAATAATAGCTTTCGGTTTCCTGCCAGTCTTGGCAATCCGGTCGCTGATAGCCTCTTCCAACAATCCGGGACTCATGTTCCAAGTTTCCTCTTCGCTATCCACAAACACTGGGGTAGCTCCCAGATAATTCACAGGATTGGCCGATGCACAAAATGTAAACGACTGGCAAATCACCTCGTCACCCGCCTGAACTCCCAGTAAAATTAAAGCCAGATGAATAGCCGCTGTACCTGCCGACAAAGCTACCACATGCTTCCTATCATTCTCAATTGTCAATTGTCCATTTTCAATTAAAAAATCTTCTAAAGATTTTTCAAAGGCATTCACGTTGGGTCCCAAAGGAACAACCCAATTCGTATCGAAAGCTTCCTTTATAAAATCTTGCTCCTTGCCGCTCATGTGAGCAAGGCAGAGATAAATTCGTTTATCCATTAAATATATGATTATAACAAAACTACAAACCAAAAAAATAAAAGAACATCATTTCCGCCATACATAATACGGTACAAACAACCATTGAAAAAGCTTCCATACCTTCACAAAAGAACGTATAGAAACCATCGATATATTCATATAGATATCATTAAGCCTGTAGTAAGTAAATATCCCCATGACCCGGGTAGAGATTACAACCATGAGCCAACTCTAAAATGCGTTCTTTCGAAATAACAGCATCTTCCTTATTACTATTTGGGAAAGAAGAAATCACTTTTAAACCGGGAATATAAGAATCACCAGAGAAAACCCGGTTACCCACTTTATAAGTCAAACAACTTTTATCATGTCCGGGAGTTTCAAAGACTTCTACAAATTTCTCAGGAAATAATTCAATGTTATCTCCTTCATGCAGTAGCTTAATATTATCACCGCTAATCATAAGCAGATCGTCATGATAGCGGGAAAAATTCAATTTATCGGAAGCCAAAGCCTGTTTACCAAAAGCAGAAGTATATACCAGACAATCAGGAAAAAGTTCTATTAGTTTTTTTATTCCATAGATATGATCGTAATGAGTATGCGTAAGAAATACTCCTTTAACTACCGCTTTACTCCTGCCTATAAATTCCTTTATCGGCAAAATATCTCCTACATCTATAAGAAAAGCATCAGCACTCCTTTCTTCTGTCAGAATAAAGGTATTAGAAGTAAATACACTATTGACTATTTTATGGATAAACATTTAATTATTTCCATTAAATGGCTCTGTAGTAGCCATACCTTCCATATTGATTCCTTCGCGAACAAAGACTTTTTTTACCGTCAGAAAAAATATCTTCACGTCAAGCCAAAATGACACATGGTCTACATACCAGACATCCAGTTCAAATTTCTTTTTCCAAGAGATGTTATTCCGTCCATTTATCTGCGCCCATCCGGTTATCCCGGGACGTACTTCATGTCTACGATATTGCTCCTTTGAATAGAGTGGTAAATATTTGGGCAATAAAGGACGAGGTCCTATCAATGCCATATCGCCTTTTAAAACATTAATTAATTGTGGTAATTCATCTATGGAAAAAGAACGAATCACTTTGCCGACTTTTGTCAAACGTACAGCATCCGGTAACAATTTTCCGGAAATATCCCGTTCATCTGTCATTGTCTTAAACTTTATTGCTTTGAATATTTGGGCATTTTTACCCGTACGGTCTTGAGTAAAAAATACACCGGCTCCTTTGTTGGCAAAATGAAGCAATAAAATTATCATAAGTAACACAGGCCAAATAACAGCCAATGCACAAACAACAATCAAAAAGTCAATAAGATACTTAAAACAATTTCGATACATAATTATAACTTAATATATGGTTGATTCTCCCAATTTATCTGTTGATCAGCTTCTTGCACACTAACAAAATCAAAGTCATTCACATATTGGCAGAATTTAGGGAATGCACTCTTTAGCCCATAATATTTCTTAATATAACGGGATACAGCAGATTCACCTTCAAAAGAGCTATATGTACGTTTTTGGTGTTTATCAAAATCCTTAATATGAAAATAAGTCATCAAATAATCAGTTTCATGAGTCAAGGCCTTTATTTTCCAATAGGGAAATAAGCGAAAGTATCCTCCCCCCGAATAAACAATATCATGTCCGAATATACTTGCCGGAGCCATCGGAAATTCTTTTATTTGATGTCCGCATATTTCTACAATGGCAGGTTCTTTTGTCTTGTATGTAGGAAATCCACCATAACTACGCGTTGCCGGAAAAATAGAACAATCATATTCGATTCCGCTTTCCGCTAAAATAGAAAGAACCCATTTATTCTTTTCTGTTATCGAAAATGCCGGAGCCCGGTAAGCATTTACCTTACGCCCGATACAGTTTTCAATCACTTCTAAAGCCATTTTAGTATCTTTCACTACCTCATCAGGAGTAGCCTTTCCTAAAAAAGAATGAGAAAATGAATGGCAACCGATATGATGCCCACGAGCATCAATTCGCTTTACTACTTCAGGAGTGGTTTTTGCGACTTCTCCCAAAATGAAGAAAGTAGCTTGTACACCCTGTTCATCAAGCAAATCTAATATCTTATTAAGATAATTATCCAAGCGCGGTAACCAGTTCAACTTGCTTCCAAGCTTATAATGTTCATAAACCCACCAGTCCTCAATATCAAAACTTAATATATTCATCGTAATCCCGATTTTTGCTTTCTAAAAGATGGAGACAACTGTTTTTTTATACTTGCTAATGTACCATAGAAAAATGGCAAGGGATCATTTAAAGCAAAATCCTGATAATACATATTACGATCGAAAAAATGAAACCATGAGGGTTTAGTCGTAAACCTGTTTTTACTATGAAGAAACCATAATATCTCAAAACCAATATGCTTAAGTTTATACCCAGGCAAGGAAACATATTCTTTCATAGGTTTTCCTAATGCAAAATCAACATATATCCGCGCATAATCGGTCCCAGATTTAATTGCAGATTTTACACATGCCGGAATACGAGGATTAATTTCCATTATTTTCAAAATGCCATCTTTAGGATCTTCTATCAAATCAAAGTCAGCAAATCCGACCCACTGAATACTTTGTAGCACTTTACAACAATTTCTAACAACACTTTCATCCAATATTGTTTCATTGCAAGAACTACTTCCGCCATTTTCTGGATAATATCTTTGTTTATGTAACACTGAATAATAGAGAAGTTCACTTCTGTCATTCTCAAATAATTGTACCTTAACTTGTTTACCACCAGCCTGAATAAACTCTTGTAAGTGACAATTCCCATACAGTCTCTCTATACTTACATACTTTTCTTTAAACTCATCTATGGAGTGAACTAAGGTCATACCTCTACCACCTGTCGTTATATTAGGTTTAATCAAAGCTGGGAAAATTGCGACATCTATATCATTTAAATTTCTGTTTTTTAAGTCAATAGTACGCGGATGAGGAATATTATTCTCTTGGCAAATATGCATCAATGAATTTTTATCATACCCTAAACAAAAAGTATCATATTCAGGAGCTACAAAATGAGTATTACCAATTAACATAGATTTGTATTTACTAATAATAGCCGCAGTTCTATCGCTCATTGGGAAAACAATATCAATTTGAGTTTTTTTTATATATTCCAAGACTCTCTCTATATAATCCTCTTCAGAAGAGAAATTAACCAATCTCTTAAATTTCATATAGCGAGTACCATATCCATAGGATAATTTACAATTGTAAAAACCATGAATGACACAACCATATTTATACAAAGATTCTACAATTGGAAGCGTCTGAGTACCATCCGCATCCAATACCAAAACAGAGAGTTCCATTTACTATTCTATTTCAGTTCTATATTTTAAAATCTTAGCAGGAATACCACCAACAATAGCATAAGCTGGAACATCTTTATTAACAACAGCACCAGCAGCAATTATAGCTCCTTTACCAATGGTAATCCCTGCTAATATTATTGCCCCACCTCCAATCCAGACATCGTCCTCTATTGTTACCGAAGCATCATAATAATCCTGTTTTATTATCGGAATATCAAGCGTATCAAAAGCGTGATTAAATGCTATTATCATCACATTTGCACCTGTATGTACATAATTTCCTATCAGGATTTTAGCATTCTTCTTTCCAGCCTGTAATACATTATTATGATTAATCAAACAATTCTCACCTATAACAATATTTTTCGATTGCCTTAAGATTACAGTCGGGTGTATTTTTGTATTTTTCCCGATTTGAGCCTCACGTATTCTAATTGTATGATTAACACAGTAGTAAACCAATAAAGAAGCAATATCTTTTATCAGTTGAAACGATACGATTGCCCATATTATTTTCTTTAAATGCCCTCTTTTAGTAAGTCGTCTATGATATACCTTTTCAAACTTTTCCATAATCATTTGATATCCTCATTTGATAGTTTATGCTTTTTACTAACTGCATCTGAATCATATCTCATTTTAGACCTATCTGTACACATTCTACGTATCATAGCTAATACATCATAAAATCTCACCCCTAATATTTTCAACAATCCATATATTCCTTTAGTATTATATGTATATTTTAATGTACTCATAGAATGATATAATAACTCCTTCTTATATTGAAACTTATAAAATGAATTATAATCAAAATTATAATCCTGCATTCGCAATGACACCATATTAAAACTTTTCAATATTTCTTTTTGCAGTCTATCATCCGCTATTTTCACCTGAAAATCTAAATCTGTTATAGTTGGAGTTATATCCCAATTAACTATTCGATTATCTATAATAGTAAGATTTAAAACACATGATTTACGACGTCGGAATGATGCGCCATCCATTAAAAAATCACCTAAACTATAAAAAATTGGAACACCTTTATACGATTCCATTCCTCCCAACACATGCGAATGAACAGTTATAATACAATCAACCCCATTATCAACTTGTTGATGCACAAAATCCCTTATTAGAGGATTAGGATAACGAGTAAATAAGATTCCTACATGAGCATATAATATAACCAAATAGCCTAGTCCCTTATATTTAATAATGACTTCATTTAATAATAAATCATCTATTCGTATCGTCTTATATATACAATTTTCATCGAATTCATAATTCATCATATCTGCACACATCACAATTGCGACTTTATTTACTCCATCATCTATAAGAAAAGGTTCATAAGTATTAGAAAATAAACCATTATAGTTTATACTATTTTCTTTTAAATGAGAAATAGTTTGCCACATTCCTGCAGTACCAAAGTCATTAATATGGTTATTTGATAAAGAGAAACAGCTAACCCATTTAAACTGACTTAATAAAGATGGATTAGCTGAAAATTTCAATGAATCAGTAGACAAAACATCAACAACAGGAGATTCTAAATTAGCTATTCTATATTCAGATTGTTCCAATAAAGACAATATTCCTGGTGACAATACCTGATATGCTTGCGTGGCATACTTCTCTCCTACAAATCTTCCTAACATGATATCACCAACAAAAGATATTTTCATATTAACAAATAAATAAATGTTTAAGATATTTCAATCTTACTCTGAACAATAATTTCTCTCACAATATTATCAATACAAATATTCTCTGATAAATTCACTTTTTCTTTCCGCCCTTTATAATGATAAGCTAAAATTGATTTTTGAGTAAAAGCTAAAAGATAAGACAATATAGCCTGTTCATTATAGTTATATTCTTCAATAAAAGTACAAATACTTTTAGCAGACCTATCATCCTTAACTCTCAGAACCCCAGGTGATTTCTCATACCAAATCATACCAAATATAATCACAGGCAAACGATGCATTATAGCCTCCCAACCAACTGTCCCTGTAACTGTAGCTACAGCTCTCGCATTACGCATTAAAGAATATGAATCTATATTTAGAGATATCAACTTAACCCTTCTCATGGCTTTCAAATCATCATAAAAACTTCTAATTCTACTAGTATGTCCCAACATGTGTAACATAAACTGTTGAGGATGTTCTTTCACATAAACAAAATAATCTTCAGGTAAATTCTTCAATAGAACCTCCACGCAAAGTCGCTGATTTACAAACATATCACCTACTGGTGAAGTAGTCGCCTCAGGCTGATAATGAAGAGGAAAATAAACATACTTATCATTATTTAAAGGTTCAACAGTCAATGAAGAATAATACCGATTCAGAGATTTCAAATACCGATGTTTTTGTATACGTTCTTTTATTATATCCCAAAAGCCAAAATGAGTGCATTCCAAACTATATCGTCGATTCTTCATCATAGTAACAGATATCCCATGTCTAAAAACACTCCTTTTACCAAACAAACTAATTTTTTTAGAAAATTGTCTTAACAGATATAAGATATTCGAATTTCTTTTATTTGAAATAATATGCGTCTTTACATAAGCAGGTGCAGCTTCCGAATAATCTTTGAGCACTTTCTCATATTGTTTCCTTACCTCAACAGGTAAATCATCTTTTGATAAATTACCTTTTGATAAATAGTAATGATAATTTTCATCAAAAATATCTCCTATAGAAAAACAATTATCAGTTGCATATATTCGTTCAAGACACATTGAATACTGAAAACAGATGAATTTTATATTCATTTTCTTACATAGTAAATACAAAACATAATCATATACCCTATGGGGGGGAACTGCACTAACAATTAGATTTGGCTTATATATTTCAATACAAGCCATCCAATTTTTAAGTAAATTAAGAAAATGACGTTCACGTTCCATATAATTAAAACTATAACGATCATAATCCAAGCGATCCATCATTTTTATAGCCTGCAGTTCATATCGTGATATATTATTCAAGAAATCTATATCAATATAGCATTCACTCGCTTTTTTTTTAATTTCCTCAGAAAAAACACCTTTCCATGCATCCGGATAAGATTGATAGCATATATCAGGAAATGTATGTTTAACTATATGCTCCGAATCATCATAGTGATAACCAATCCAATATACAGGCTCATAACCATATTCTCTTTGCAATTTTTCAGCTACCTTTACCCAAGGGTCGGCCACACAAGTATTATATAAGATACGCATATCTATAAATCAAAAAGAAATATTATACTTTGAAGATAAAATTTCCACACCACTAAGGTAAGATGTTAATGCCAAAGCATCATCTGTATCGAACATGACATCAAAAACCTCCTCAATATAAGATACCAAATTCAATTGATGGATAGAATCCCAACTATTCACAGTTTCACGAATGAATAGGTCATTCAGTTCTGATTCATTAACCGAAAACACATCTACAAAAATTTCATTGTATTTTTCTAAATTTCCCATAATCTATAATTATTTAAATTCATAAAGCAAAACTACCTTCAACCCCAAGTATCTGTCCCGTAACATATTGAGAACGATCGGAAGCAAAAAAACTAAAAACATCTGCAATTTCTTCAGGAGTAGCATAGCGCCCCATCCCTACATTGTCTAACTTATCCTCAAAGCGACCTTCTATTTCATTAAGGAAACGATTGGTAGCTACCATTCCTGGGGCTACAGCATTAACACGAATTGTGTATTCTGCCAGCTCTTTTGAAGCAGATTTAGTAATTGAGACAACAGCACCTTTTGTTGCAGAATAAGCAAGTTGTCCTTTTGCTCCTTTAACCCCTACAATACTGGCCATATTAACAATAGATCCAGACTTTTGTCTAATCATTAATTTCGAAACCAACTGCATTAAATGAACAACAGCAACAACATTGACTTCAAACATTTTTCGCAATTTATTCAAGTCGATCAATGCCAACATTTCATAAGTTACAAATCCTGCATTATTAGCCAATACATCTATTCTTCCATATTCTTTTTTAATATGAATTATTGCTTGTTTCACAGAGGCAAAATCACAAATATCAAAATATAAAGGAATAACAATAGTTTCATATTTTTCCGACGTGGCTTTAGCCCATTCATCCATTTCGCCATCAAAAAGATCGTTAGCATAAACAATAGCACCATCAGACGCAAACCTTTCAGCAATTGCTTTACCTATACCTTTAGCAGCACCAGTCACTAAACAAACTTTTTTTTCTAATAATCTTTTCATTTATTCAAAATAATTTTTCCCACCTCATTCCTTCCAATATGGTCTACTACAACTATTTCAAAATTTTTATGATATAATTTTGTCTTCTCAACTATAAAATTTCGTATTTTATTTATTAAAGAAGCATTTGTTATCATTACTTTTAACATATCATCACTACCACAACACACACAATCTATCTCAAAATTTGACTTTATCAAATATTCGACTTCGTCCAATCCAATACGTAAACCAAAAATTTTCAGAAAACGTTTCATACGTCCTACAATAAAGTAGTACCCATCCACATCTCGATGAGCAATATCACCAGTATACAATACCCCTTTATTTTCATCTCCTTTTATTAGATCTTCACCACACAAAGCATAGCCTAAAGTTACATTTTCACCACGATAAATCATTTCACCAACAGCATCACCTTCAAAAGTTTCATTACCATTGTTGTCAATAATTGACAAGCGACCGTTAGGTATAGCTTTACCAATACTACCAACCTTTCTTAAAGCGGCTTCAGGCTCCAAAAATGCCATTCGCGCAGTACCTTCCGTCTGACCATAAGTAGCAATAAACTTTTTCCCATACCTTTCTGCATACTCACCACAAGCCTTAAAAAGTTCACTTCCTAACTTTCCACCTCCCTGAGTAATTATTTTCAAATACGGTAAATCCATTTTAAAGAAACGTAGTTTTTGAAGAATTTCATAACTATAAGGTACCCCAGTAAAACTGGTTATTTTTTCTTCCTTTAAGACATCCCAGAAAGCTTTATCTGCCAATGATTTTCTCGACAAAAAAATAGTAGCTCCTACGTAAAGATGGCTTGTTATCACCGAAAGTCCCATTGTATAATGCATTGGCAATATAGCCATTGCCTTCTCATCTGTAGTAAGCCGGAACAGCAATGCAACATTACATGCATTAGCCTCAATATTTCGATAACTGTGCCTTACCAATTTGGGACTGCCAGTAGAACCAGAGGTAGGTAGAAGCAACGACAATTCATTATACAATGGAACCGTTCTTAAACCTGTCACTACCAATGCATATCCATGAGCCCGATAGACCACCTCATACCTAAACCCTTGAATCATATCTTCTGGAATCCATAAATATTCTGGTTGATAAATATCCCGTAATCTTTCATAAAGAGCAGTATCCGTATTCCGACTCAAAATAAGTGGAACAATTCTATTTGATAAAGAACCAATATATCCCAATAAGGAACCAATAGCATTTTCGGCCAAAAGAAATATCAATGTCCTTTTCGGCAATACACTTGCAAATATTTTGGAAAATTCGCACAACTCACCATAAGTAATTTCATTCTTATTATCATCAATTACAGCAATGCATTTTTTATTTTTCTTATCTAACTCAAGAAACATAATTATCTTTTTTACTATTACAATTTTATCTTTCTAGCAGGATTCCCACGATACAAGTAACCATCCATTGCATTATTCATAAGAAAACTACCAGAAGCCATTCTAACTCCTGTTCCTATTTTAAATCCTTGTAAAACAACTGTTCTCACTCCAAACATATTATTATGTCCTACAGAAACATATCCAGACAATCTCACTTCTGGAAAAAAAACATTAAAATTCCCAATTGAAACGTCGTGCCCTAAAACCGAATCATTTACTATTATATTAAAATCACCTAAAGAGACTTTCGGACTAAAACGACATCCCGCTCCTATAATATTTCCTTTCCCAATCGAAAAAGAAGCAATATCTAGAAAAGAAGTATCTGGATCAATAATATTAGGAAAACAAATTAATGGATTTTCTATTCGAGATATAATCCGATGTAATACGGAGATATTAGCTATGGCTACAACAACAGATAATGAAGAATTCCAAGAATTTAATGTATCAAGTCCACCTATTACCTTACCATAACCAGTATCTTTATTCCATAAAGTCGTATCATCATCAAAAAAACCGATAAAATCCCAAATAATATCTCCCACTTTAGTTACACTATTCAACTTTCTTATAAGACAAGCGATTTCTTGCCCATAACTTCCGGCGCCATATATAGCAATATCTTTCATTTTAATAAACAAAATTAAACATCAATAACTTTAGGATTATACAGAATTTTTTTAAATAAGAACAAAATTTCTCTAATTTCTGTCCTATTTATCAATATATATACAAACAATGGAAGAAACATTAAATAAACACAGTTTATAATCGTTACAATCACCGCACCCATAAACGGCAACAATATACCTATAGGGAAAACCTCCTTTAGTACAGCCTCAAAACTAACATCAGATAACAATTCTTTCTTACCAAAATACACAGATAGCCAAGCATATAAAAAGTAGCTTAACAATGTAGCCAATATAACATAGCTATAATCAACATGCAGAACTTTTACCATAAATAAGGATACACACACATTAACTACCATACAAAAAAAAGAATTTAGCGCTATTATTTTTTCTCTATTTCGAACCATTAAAAATGACATATAACCAAATGAATTAGCATACAATATTGTAGCAAGTGAGGTCAAATTGATGACTTCTAACGTACTTGCATATTTAGGTATAAAATATATTAATATTGGAAAGAACGTCATAGCTACATACATCAGTCCATGAGATAGATACACATAATTGATACGAATCATACGAATTGTAGAATCTATAATACGACCATCCTGAGAATTAAATCTATCAAGCAATTTAGGAGCTATCAAGGAAGAAAAAGCTGTTAACAGTAAAATAGCAGCATGTGCTAAAGTATATGCAAAAGTAAAGTAACCAAACTCCTCAACAGTATAACAAGCTCCTATAATTGTTTTTGTCGAAATAATAATCATATAAAAACAGAAATTATAGACAAACAAATATATTCCTTTACCAAGTATCCCCCTGACTTTAAACCAACTTAATCGTCCTTTAAAAGAAATACCCTTTCCACGGACATATAAAAACAAAGAAATTAAATGCGAAAAGAGATACACACCAACAAGCAGATACACTAGATTCTTTTCACCGGTAAAAAAGACAGCTATAAAAGTTAGTACTTGAATCACTGTTTGATAAAAAGTAAACTCAAATATTTTACCTTTTACTCGATATATTTTCAAAAAGTAATCATTAAAATATTGAAGGATGGCAATGATACATACAAAGTAAAATATACCTCCTAACTGATACTTATTAAAAACAGGAAATCCAAATATACAGTAATACCCCCCTATCATAAGAACTACCAGTGACATTATTCCTAAAATAGTCAATGAAGCCATCTCGTAATCATCTTTAACTTCCTGGTTATCTTTATTTTGAACTAAAAGAACAGTAATAGAATTTCCAATCCCTAAATCTATAATATGAAAATACCGAATTAATAAAGTTATAATTCCCCAAACGCCTAAATAATAGGGACCCATTTTAGCAGCAATTATCATAGAAGACAAAAATGTTATAAAATAGACCAGATAACGGGTTACCATATAAAAAACAATCTTATTGGATAATATTTTCTTCAAATTATTAAATAACGACATATCAATGCTACTTTTGCAATCCCAACATATTTAAAGAACGCCATTTTAAAACAGGAAAACCAACTAATATAATATAGAGCCAATAGGGGGAAGAAAGCATACTTCTGGGAATGAATCCTACAATCAAAATTATAAGAAAAACCCAAGAATAAGCACATTTATTTTTTTTAAATATTAATATTAAAAAAAAGAATATCAAAAAAAGTCCTATCAAACCATACATTAGAATAAATTTCTTTATACCAGAAGTATTAGATGTCCAATTATTATTAGTATCAATTTCAGATGCCATTCCCCAGTATTTATCAGGAGACGCCATCAATTTATCAAATTTAATATCAAAAAAAGTAGTTGTTCTATTATTTCCTACAATACCTTTTTCCTCATCATATTCCAAACGATTAATTATCAACGCATATAATGGGTTGTCTTCATTTTTTGATTGAATAGAAATTATAGTGACTATAGAAAAGAAGAATATTAAAAAAACACTTTTAAATATCCTATATTTTTTTGATAGTAAAAATGAATGAAGTAAAAATCCACCAACTAATAATCCATAACCGATTAATGAAAAAGAGAATAATATAGCTACTAATAGTATTACAACTTCTTTTTTTCTAAAATTACAATTATTCGCAAATATTAAAAAAACACATGGAGTGGCTAACTGTCCAGGTTCTAGAAACATACTTGCAAAACGGGGGATTAATTTATCACCTGGGAATCCATTCAATAAAAAAAAATGATAATTAGTCAATATGTGAAAATCATTTTCAAATAACATTGTATCATCATGAGGAAGTGGAATACCTATCAAATATAGAATCCATGCAGGTAAAGATATTGCAATTATAAGCGCCGTTCCTTTAGTAAATATAGACAATAAATCACGTTTCCTTTCTATAGATAGAAAAATGATTGAAGTAGAACATATCCATAATGAGCAGTTTTTCAAAAGCCCAATACCTACATGTGTAGATATTGATATCATGAACAAGCAAAATATTCCCAATACAACACATAGCTTAAAATTCGACGCCGTTTTTTGTAAATCATCTGATATTAACATAAAGATGATAGAAAAAAACATTCCTACAACCAATACAACACTAATAGGAAGAACCCAAGTAAAAGACAAATTCATAGTACTGCACATTGTCAGGAAAATAATTACTCCATAAACATAAAAAAAAATATTTTTATTCTTTTTCATCATATCAATGATATATAATACTCCCAAAAATCACTCGCCTACCAAGACATAAAATCAAATTTCTATATTATACTTTCCAAGCAACTCAATTCCTTTCTTATAAGAATCAAATTCAACAATATCATCCGGACGAAATTCAATATCAAAAGCTTCTTCTATAACCGCAACAAGGCTCATTTGTCCAATAGAGTCCCAAGTATCCACAGATTCTTGAGACGCATAAACCACTTCTTCCAATTTAAGATCTAAACTTTCAACAAATGCATTTTGATATTTTTCTAAATTTGTCATAACAATACTTTATTTATTATATTCATATTTAATTCGTTCCACAATCTTATGTGCTGTAAGTCCATATTGTTCCCAGATATATTGCTGAGTTCCCAACTTCAGGTATCGATCATCAACCCCAATTAAAACTTGTCTAGCTTTACTATATTTAGTACTTTTATATTCAGCCACAGCACTTCCTAGCCCCCCGACAATATTATGTTCTTCTATTGTCACAATCAAGTTAAATTTATCAAATAGTTCATCTAATACAGATGTATCCAAAGGTTTGATAGTGTGCATATCAATAACTTTACAAATAATACCTTCACCCTTTAATTCATCCGCAGCACAACAAGCTTCATAAACCATTAGTCCTGTTGCGATAATCGCAATATCCGTCCCTTCTTTCAACGTAATAGCCTTACCTACTTCAAATTCAAAATCATCTTCGTAAACCACCGGAAGATTTTGACCACCAGAAAGTCTAATATATACCGGCCCATCTATCTGGTCTGCAGCCATAATCATTTTAATTGCCTGTAAACTATCTGCCGCAGATAATATTGTCATATTAGGTAACACTCGTATAAAAGCAATATCTTCAATAGCCCAATGAGAAACACCCAGCATTTCCATTGCAAATCCCGCAGAGTTACCTACAATCTTTACGTTAAATTTATGATAAGCTAAATTCAATCGAATCTGCTCCAATGCTCTGGCAACTATAAAAGCCGCATAAGTAAAAGCAAATACACTTCCCTTACTCTCCGAAGCAATACCCGCTGCTACACTAACCATACATTGCTCTGCTATTCCCACATTTATTATTTTATCCGGATATAAACTATAAAACCTATCCAAACTAGCTATAGCTATACTATCAGCCACTACAACTTTCAAATCAAGATTTTTTTTGACCACTTCCAGCATCCCTATACCTGAAGCCGCCCCTTTTTGTCCCATTTTTGAGTAAGCCTTTATCAGTCCCCTTGTAAACTTCATAAATATTACATTAAACGTTATGCAAAATTTCCTCGCAGGCTAACTTATATTGTTCCAAATTCAACACAGCTTGATGCCATTCTTTTCTATTTTCCATAAAAGATATTCCTTTACCCTTTATTGTTTTTGCGACAAGACAGTAAGGCATACCTGGATGCCGTTTATCTAAATGTGCAAACAGTTCTTCCACATTATGCCCATCAACAGTATCAGCCAACCAGCCAAATGTTTTCAACTTACTTTCCATATCCCTCTGAGCCATCAATTCTTCAGTATTACCATCAACAGAAAGATAATTACGATCAATAATTAAAGTTAGATTATCCAATTTATATTGAGCTGCCACCATGATAGCTTCCCAAATAGAACCTTCACCACATTCTGCATCTCCTAATATGACAAATACCTTATATTTTTTCCTATTCAATTTAGCATATATAGCTTTACCGACAGCAAAAGGTAAAGCCATACCTAAACTACATGAACTATACTCCAGACCAAACTGTAAATTTCTAGGATGACCAGTCAACATACCATTATTCGCCTCAAAACTCCAGAGTTCATCTTTATTAAAAAAACCAACTTCTGCCATTGCAGGAAACTCTGCAAGCCTTGCATGCTCTTTCCCTGCAATCATACGATCTCTCCCATCCCATAGAGTGTCTCGCAAATCATATTTCAAGACCAATCCATAAAGAACTGCATAAATCTCTATACAAGAGAGGCTACCACTGACATGTGCCCCCCGTAAGCCAGAAGATAATGCCATATCCAATGCAGCAAGTCTCATCCTTTTACACATTTTATGTATTTCTTCTAACTTTTCTTTTGATAAATCATTCATAAATTACCTACCTCCATCAACTTTAATAACTTGCCCCGTGATAAAAGATGAATTATCCGAACACAAAAACACAACAACCTTAGCTATTTCTTCTACACTGCCTAAGCGATGTAGAGATGTCTCAGATACAATTTTTTTAATTTTATCGTCCGAATATCCTGCAATCATGCTTGTATTCACAGCTCCCGGTGCTATCGCATTCACCCTTATATTAAAGGCACCTAACTCTTTAGCCAATGCTTGCGTCATCCATATCAGTGCGGCTTTACTTGAGCCGTACGCAACCCGTCCGGGTTGATGTTCAATTCCTGCAACAGAAGCCATATTTACAATACTCCCATACTTCTGTCGAATCATTACTTTACTTATTTTTTTTATGATACATAAGCTAGCAAAGTAATTCACATCAAAAACTTTCCTTATTTCAACTAATGTTGTTTGTTGCAAAAGAGCAGTAGTAGTCACTCCTGCATTATTTATCAATACATCAATTGTCTTTTTCTGATTAATAATAGTTTGCATAGCAGCATTTATCAAGTCCTCATGCGATAAATCAACAATAATAGGTTCTATCCATATATTAAATTCAGAAGTTAACGATTCTATATATGTTATGAATTCTGGACTAATTGTACGACAACATGCCCAAACATTGGCACCATTCTTTGCTAATAGATCAAGAATGGACAAACCTATTCCACGATTACAACCAGTCAAAATTATATTTTTTCCCTCTAACATAGATCTGATTCAAATATAGGATCACCTTTAGCAATATCGCGTTTGCTTTTTATTCCCAAAATCATATCATAAAAACGTGGTTGTAATCCAAATCCTGGTCGAAGAGAACGGAGATTTTTTTTCGTAAAAGTTTCTCCTATTTTGATATCTGCAGAAGCATATAAGGACCTGCGTCTTAATTTGTCCTTATCAGAAACCTCATATTTGACATTTCCTAATATTCTTTCAACATTACGTATATTATTAACCATTGATTTAAACTCTTCAGGTTCCATTGAGAATGAAGAATCAGGCCCACCTAAAGTACGCGACAAAATAAAGTGTTTCTCAACAATCTGTGCCCCTAAGGCTACAGCCGTCATTGGAACCAAATCCCCCATCGTATGGTCTGATACCCCTACACATAAACCAAATTGAGCTTTCATATCCGGAATGGTTTGTAGATTTGCATCTTCCAGCAAAGCCGGATAACTAGACGTACATTTCAACATAGAAAGATTACAATTACCTTGTTGATTACAAGTATCGATCACCAACTGTATATCATCAATATCGGCAACTCCTGTAGAGAAAATAATAGGTTTACCCTTTTGAGCAATATATTTAATTAAAGGAATATCATTTATCTCAAACGAAGCTATTTTATACATCGGTATATCCATTTCTTCTAAAAAATCCACTCCTTCAAAATCGAATGGAGTAGAGAAGAAGACTAAACCCAAATTTTCCGCTATCTGTTTCAACTTAGGTTGCCATTCGTAAGGCATACTTCCTTGTTTATATAGCTCATAACGTGAAATACCCTTCCAAAGCCCATTAGGTATTTTCCCAAAATAATCATTGTCAACATCCAAAGCCAAAGAATCAGCAGTATAAGTTTGTATTTTAACAGCATCTGCTCCAGAAGCAGCCATACTTTCTATTGTTTTAACAGCCAACTCGAAATCGTGATTATGATTGGCTGACAACTCAGCAATTATAAATGTTTTATCAAAATCCATGAATTATTTACTTTAAAACACTGTTAACATCCCAACTTTTTATAAACTTTACATACTGAAAAAGTAATCTATGCCTATCTATCTTATTGAAAGGTGCTTTTCCCAAAGTTGTTCTCAAAGACTTCCGCCCATTTATCTCAAGGATATCCACTATTTCCGCTCCAAAGAATAAAGTGAATTGTAGAGCTGGCAAATTATCAAGAAAGTTATGACCTATCAACTTATCAAACCCCAATTTATTCAACAAAAAAGACTTGTAATTATATAGAAAAAAAAGACTTCCTCCTCTCCCCATCACTTCCGGAGCCAAATAAAATCCCGGCTCGCAGGTTTTCGAAAGCATATCTACATCAATAATATTCAAGACCCCTATAGGTTTTTCCCCCACAGAAACCAACCAATAAAAAACATTATTTCGGGTATGTAAGCTGTGTACAAAATTTGAATGTGTTTCAACTGTTATAACCTCAGTATTATTCATGTACTTTCTGATATGCGGATGATTTCTCCATTCCAAAATAATCAAAAGTTCATCCTTTGATAAATTTACAAAATTTTTATATGTATAATCTCCATATACATACGTTTCATGTATATTTAACTGCATAATCCCTTAAATAAATGGATATATTTATTTTTGATACTTGAAAAATTGAGAATCGACTTATTAACTAGCTCAGCCGGAAGCTGTTTCATACATTTCTCTATTCGTTCATTAGTTGATAAATCCAATAAATCTCCCACTCCAAAAATACAATTTCTTTTCTCCAGTGTTTTATAAATCTCTTTTTGATTTTCAATATAATATCCAGCTATAACAGGTGTTTGTAACGCCAATGCTTCCAACACTATAGAGCTTGCTGATAATATAGCAATATCCACAGAAGTAAAAATAGTTGCGATTTCATAAGCAGATACATTGGTATGAACTACCTCTCCACTCTTCAACAAATATTCAATCCTGCCAAGCCCAAAACTGTCTGTCACAATAATATGTATCTCTATCCCCTGAAAAAAAAAATGTAAATGTCGCACTACCATCTCCGTGATAGCAAATGGATCAGTACCTCCAAAACAGACAGCAACACTGTTTATTTTCTCAGGAAGCAACCTCCTCGTCCTCTCTACATTCCAAAAAGGAGATCTCAATAAAGCCCAATCTATTCCTAAACAAAGTTTCGTATAATATTCTACAGAAAATTTTTCTGGTTCTATATCTGTATAATTAATCAAAACATCTGAATAATAATGTCTATCATTACCACCTATACATACCAATTTACAACCTTTTTCTTTAATTAATTGCTGGTATTTTGATAAAAAAAAGTAATTGTCTAAAAAAACAACTTCATCTCCTTGCAAAATCTCTAAAAACAAAGAAAACTTTGCATCATCCACAGGAAGTTCTACTAACTTACAAATTTTGCAGACCTCTTCTTTCTGATAAACGGTAGGTGATTGCGTAAAGAATGTACAATCAAATTCGTCTTTCAACATATCAGCAAGCGCAAGACTTCTAATAAAATGTCCAAATCCGATTGTTTTGTCTGCATCTGCCCTGAAATATACTTTTCTTTTATTTATCATGTAATATAGAATATTTCAATTCTGCCAATTTCCAGTCAGTTTCAGTATCAATATCTTGCACACACATCTCATCCATAAGAATTGCTCCCCTTTTTATTCTTCCACTACGCCATAAATCAATTTTATGCCAATAAAAAATGCCGGAATCATGATACAATGGTTCCAAGTCCTGGCTACGAGCCATAGAATACTCCGGCCATTTCATTGATATGATTCCATTTTCATCCATTTGAAGACAACGTTGAACAGGATATGAAAAAGGAACTATAGGATATACCGTGGAAAGACTGTCATCCGATAACAATTTGGTATACCCTTCTACCATTAAACAAGGAGTCACTAACGGAGAAGTTGCCAATATACAACACATATTATCAAATCTCTCTCCCAATTTCTGATAAGTATCCAGTACCTCATGTAAAACATCAGCTAATGTTGCATAATCATTTGCTGTATCAGTTGTACGCTTAAAAGGAATACTCGCCCCATATTGTCGTGCCACCGTCTCTACTTCATCATCATCTGTAGAAACCATAACTTCTTCAAACAACCCACTGGATAAAGCTGCCTCGATAGAGTAAGCAATAATAGGTTTACCTAAAAATTGTCGTATATTTTTACGAGGAATTCTTTTGCTTCCTCCTCTTGCAGGTATTATTGCTATATTTTTCACTTTCTCTTACTCTTTATAACTAAACGTGGAGATTGCCCAAATACAAGACTGTCACTTGGGATATCTTCATCTTTTACTCCACAACCAGCTCCTAATACTACATTATCTCCAATATGGCAATTTCCAATAATAGATGAATTCGCGCACATTCTAACATTCTTACCTATTATTGGATAAATCCCTTTGTTATTACCAACAGTACAATTTTGAGAAAAACAAAATCCGTCACTATATTGCGCTCTTCCCATTACACTCCCAACCGGGTGATCTAATTTAAAATAAGAAGGTAATTCAACTTCATAAAAAAGATCACACGCATTCATTATTTTATTATAGATAATAAAGCTTATCAGCCAATAATTTGTGACCAAGATTAAATATTAAGTTAGAAAAATAGTACAAGAAGATAGTATATTACGCTGATTGATAAGGATTAAAATAAGTTTCTCCTAATTTCGAATAATACTTATTAGGATTTTTCGTAAAACAATACTCACAACGCTCAATAGTTTCTTCAAATTTCATGTTAATTATAGTGACATCTTCTATTTCCAAGTAAAAACATAGAGGAAAGCTGGTGAATTAATTGTTCCTTTATTTTTTCTAATGAAATAGAAGTTTCCATACTCTTTTATTAACAAAATAAATATTAGACTAATCTTTCGTTTATTACGATATAATTTCAAAATATCGATTTTCCATTCAATTATCACTTGGATACAAATTCAATCACTTTTCCAATCACATATTCTTGTTCTTCATCAGTAAGTGTCGGATACATCGGCAAACTCAAACAATGTTCATAATATTCTTCTACAACAGGCAAATCACCTTTTTTATTACCAAACTGCTGATAATAAGGCATCAAATGAAGAGGAACATAATGTACCTGAGAATAAATGCTATTCTCACGTAAGAAATTATACAATCCTAAACGATTTTCGACCTGAATAACATACAGGTGATAAGCATGGTAATAATTTTCTGCAACATAAGGCGTTTTAATTCCACTTATTTCAGAGAATGCTTCATTATATCGGCCAACGATCTGATGACGTCTTTTAAGCCCTGCATTTGCACACTTCAACTGCATTATGCCTAAAGCTGCTTGAAAGTCCGTAATGCGATAATTATAACCCAATTCCTGCATCTCATAATACCAGCCACCATGGTTTTCATGAAGCATAATGGGATCTTTAGTTATCCCATGAGTACGATAAAGACAGAGTGCATCATATAATTCCTTATTATTAGTGGTGACCATACCACCTTCTCCCGTTGCAATATGCTTTACCGGATGAAATGAAAAAACTGCAATCTCAGCAAACTTACCATTACCACAGTATTGTTTTTCATTCTTGTTATCCAAGAAATAGCCACCCGGTGCATGACAAGCATCCTCTATAATCCATAAACCATACTCATCTGCCAATTTACGGAAAGCTTCCAAATCAACAGGATAACCGGCAAAATCAACAGGAATAATTCCTTGATAGGTACCATGACGAGCGGCTTTCAACATAGATTCCAACTTATGGATATCCATAAGATAAGTATCTTTATCAATATCACAAAAAACAACATCACCACCGCAATAACGCACACAATTAGCACTGGCAGCAAATGTCAGGGGAGTAACAATCACCTTACTCCCGGACTTGACCCCTAAAACAGTAGCCCCCAAGTGAAGCCCAGAAGTCGCATTGTTTATCGCAACAGCATACTTTGCCCCCACATAAGAAGCAAAAGCATCTTCAAACTCCTTGATTTTAGGTCCTTGAGTCAGATAATCTGATTTCAAGGTTTCGATAACCGCCTGAATGTCATCATCAGTGATGTGTTGCCGACCGTAAGGTATGGGCTTAGTTATCATTTTACCTCAAAATTAGGATCAACATATTTTCTTATATTCTCACGCATAGATTCAACAGTCTCCCACTCTTCATTTTTATCTGACCTATAGTAAAATCCTTGAGATACAGGAGTAGCATGATGATGTTCTATAAAAGTTTCACGGGAATACTTGAAAGATACGGAAGGCAATATGACATAATATCTACCCAAGTCAATCGTATCCAAAGCATCTGTTATAGTTATCATTTCCTCATGAAGCTTCTCACCCGGACGAATACCGACTTCTTTCAGAGATAAATCAGGAGCAATGGCCTTTGCTACATCAATAATATGATAAGAAGGAATTTTAGGAATAAAAATCTCACCACCCAAATGATGACCGATAGCATACATAACCAAATCAACACCTGATTGGAGAGATATATTGAAACGTGTCATACGCATATCCGTAATGGGAAGTTCCGTAGCACCAGTGTCACGCTTGTTGATAAAGAAAGGAATTACAGAACCACGGGAACCCATCACATTTCCGTAACGGACAACAGAGAAACGGATATCTTTAGAGCCACTGATATTATTGGCAGCCGTAAACAGTTTATCGGAGGTTAACTTTGTTGCACCATATAAATTTATAGGAGCACATGCCTTATCTGTAGAGAGTGCCACAACATGTTTTACGTTCGCTGACAAAGCTGCTTTTATTACATTCTGAGCACCATGCACATTGGTCTTAATACATTCTTCAGGATTATATTCAGCTGTATCTACCTGCTTTATAGCGGCAGCATGAATAATAACATCAACCCCTTCACATGCACGGGTTAAACGTTCCAAATCACGAACATCTCCGATAAAAAACCGAAGTTGAGGATATTGCGAGTGAGGATACTTTTGTTTCAACTCAAATTGTTTCAACTCGTCACGAGAGTAAATAACGATTCTCCTTACTTGTGGGTATTCGCGGAGAATTGTCTCCACAAACTTCTTACCGAAAGAACCTGTACCTCCGGTGATTAACACTGATTTATTATTTAACATATCTAAAATATGAAATGATTATTTCATTGGAAAAGAGTTAAAAAAAACCGGGGACAAAGACACCTGGGGTGATTTATATTCTTATGCGTAGTAGAAAAACAGGTGTCCGGAAGTCCCCGGCATATCATCAATTCGGGAATTTATTCTTCGTCAAGAATTTCCCATGGGTAAGAGTTTTCTTCTATATTTTTCAACTCCTCAAGAATTTCCTGTTGTTCAGCCGTCAAACAGGAAATACCCCAAGAAGAGATAATGGCATGGGCTTCCCGGGCAAGTTCCTCTTCATAGACTTCGCCGTAACAGTAAGTCAGAAGACGAACTTTCAGCAAAGAAGCGGGTAACTGGGGAAGAATAACAAAAATACGGTCTAAAATGTGCTGAATGTATTGCCGTTTGTGGCCATTGTCATAAACTGTAACGTTAAAGGCTACCAAAAGTCCTAAGCAAAGTTCAGCCTCAGACTCAGGTGTGGCGCCATGATTGTCCTTCAAATTCAACGCCAGTTCATAAACATCACGATTGAGGCGTGTGAAATCATCAACATAAATGGGACTGCCATCCTGACCTAAGGTGAGAAGACTATGAGCCAGGGTGAATAAGGACGAAGCTTGATCACTCATTTGTTTTATGTTCTATGTTTTATTTTTGATAATTAATCGCCAACCGGCTCTACAAGTGAAGAATGGATAAAGGTGGTGGCAACAGCCATTACGCCCTGGATGTTTACAACGACACGACGATCGCGACGAATGCGGACAAACTCACCAACCACACCTTCGAAAACACCTCCTGTGACACGGACTTTCTGGCCTTTCACTAACTGGAGTTCGGCAGGTTCAACGTAAAGAATGGCTTGATCGTAGGTAGAGGAGACAAGAATAAAGTTACGCATCTGCTCGTCAGGGATAACAACGGGGAGATGATGTTCGTGATCCATGATGTAACGGATGGGGATATTCATGCCGGCTTTATCCTTCAATGCGTCTATACGTTTGCGAGTAGAGTGGATAAAAACAAGGTTATGTACTGCGGGAACTAACTTGCATACCCGACGTCCATCCTTTATTATATAATCACGGCGCATCGGAATAAAATTCTCAATTTCTTCTTTATCGAGAAATACCTTAAGGGCTATCTCACGACTATATGTGACACGCACGGCAAACCATGCGAGTTTTGGATGATTAATCATTGTGATACGCTTAGAGAATACGTAGCGTCAGGATATTCTTTGGGGACACCGGGGTAGTGAAATACCTCCCGATCAGATTATGTAATGCTTTCATTTTAAACAACTTATTCGCATTCATATTATCTCAAGACTCCCCGCCATCACGGTCAAGAAGCAGTGAAACAGTTATGTGATATGTAGCCATAAAAAACTATAAACAGAAAATTAAAGGCTATTGGACACCCATTAATCATACGCTTAATGGGTACAAAGATAAGCGTGTTTTTTTGAATAACAAAATGTTTGATAAAAATATTTCAGGAAAAGATAAGTTTTATCTTAAGTGCTTAATTATGAGCGATAAAGAAATGAAAAAAATATCATTTTATATCTATTCCTTTTATTCTTTTTCTCGCTCATATTTTAGCGTTGAATTCCCCGTTCATTAAACGTATGTTTTTTGAACGCATAAAAAAACAGACTTATACAGCTGCAAATCAAGCACTTACAATCAAGGAAAATTATTCTATTTTGAGCTTATCCTACAGATAATCCTGTTTATTTTCTCTTTTACATTTGTCTCCCCCTTTTTTTCATCACTGATTCTAACCTGCATAATTTAGACTTTAGCCTGCATTATTCATTTTTCAGGAGTTTATAAGCAGGACTACAGTATGAATAATGCAGGTTAGAGGAGTTAAAGTCGATACTAATGTTATATGATTCACGGAGTTTTGGCATTGGAATTCATCTCATGGGACGAAAAAAATCATCCCGTGAGATGAAAAAATCCGTCTCATGAGACAGATTTTTTTGCCTCATGGGACGGATTTCTTCATCTCACGAACTTTAGTCAACAGATATCTGATTGCAAATCAAGTGTTTTTCACCACATATATATGGTATTTACACCGCATATATGCGGTTCGCGCACGGGATATAGATGGTGCAAACACGGGATATAGATGGTTCACGAACCACATATATCCCGTCCGCGAACCATCTATATCCCGTGAAACAACTGTATTACAGCGAATTACAACCGGAGTAAAGAGGCTGACAAACCAAAAACCGTGCAGGTAAAAATATTGCATACACTCAAAAAAAGTTGCTGCCACCACCGCTCTAATGCCGATGAATAAGGAGATACAGAGTATCCGTGCAAGTATGCAAGTAAAAGTATAAACACTGGGATGCGCGCACGCGTACGCGTACGCGCGCGCGAGAGAATTCAAAAGCAGTTAAATATAAAACATGTATTTACCGAAGTATAAACCGCAAGACATCTCCCTTCACCAGTTCTTCATGGCTAATGCGATAACGGGATAACTTCTTTCCGCCCAGTTCCATCTGATCGATATACAAAGACTCCGGAGAAATACGCTCCGTCTCTATCACTAACTTATCACGCCCCCAAACCTCAGGGTCAAGACGAATAACAACACGGCCGAATACCGGAGATGAAAGGGTATAATAAGGTGCACCGGGACAATCAGGATAAAAACCCATCATATTGAAAACAGCCCAAGCGGACATGGTACCGGTATCGTCGTTACCGGGAATACCATCAGGGGTATTCTTAAAATACTTCTGCAACAACCGGTGAAGTTCTTTCTGCGTACGCCATTCTTCACCTTTGAAGTAAGAGAAAAGATGGGAATATGCAATATCAGGTTCATTTGCCGGGTCATAAAGTCCTTCATCGAAAACACGTTGAAGCTTGTTGACGAAAGCCTTTTGTCCTCCCATTAAGCGGGCAAGTCCTTTCACATCATGAGGAACATAAAAAGTGTAGTTCCAGGCGCAACCTTCATGGAAACCGGGATTCGGTTCAAAATTCGCCCCTTGTTGCGGGTTGAAAGGAGAATAGAACTGTCCGTCGGGTAAAAGAGGACGGAATGTACCGGATTCTTTGCTGTAATAGTGCTTATAACCCAAAGAACGGTTATAGAAAAGACGGGCATCAGCCTGATATTTCCGGGCTGCTTCTTTATCGCCCCGCTCCGTAGCCTCCTTGGACAGAGCGTCAGCTAAAAGAGAAAGGGAATAATCGGCAATGTAATATTCCAGCGCATGAGAAACGGAGTTATCATACTGTTGGCGCAGAGGTACATAACCCAGCGAAAGATAATCATCATTGTCCGGGCGTAACAAGTTCTCCGCACCGGGCAAAGTGGCAGACTTGTACATGGCTTCATAAGCAAGATTTATGTCGAAATCGCGTACTCCTTTCAGCCACGTATCCACAATGACGGGAATAGAGGGGTCGCCTTCCATAGTCAGTGTTTCACGTCCGTAAAGCTCCCATTTCGGCAGCCAACCATGTTCGCGGTACATATCAATCATGGAACGAACCATTTGCAACTGACGTTCAGGATAAACCAACGTAAGAAGCTGGTGAACATTACGATACGTATCCCACAGTGAAAAAACGGTGTAACGGTCTCCCTTTGTCGTCAGTATTTCGTTACCCTCCATAGCGGGATATTCGCCGTTAACATCTTGCAGAATATTGGGGTGTATCAATGTGTGATAGAGCGCAGTATAAAAGACTGTTTTCTGTTCCTCTGTTCCTCCTTCGACAAGAATGCGCGACAGGTCATCATTCCAACGGCTACGGCTTTCATCCAGCACTTGGCTGAAATCTTTTCCGCCCTGTTCCGTATCCAGATTGAGGCGAGCATTCTCAATGCTTACGAACGAAACGCTCATCCGAACCTCTACCTGTTCGCCTTCCGTGGTATTAAACGTAAGAAAAGCGCCGATGTCATCTCCGGCAATCTCTTTATGATAGCGCGTGTAGAGTTTATAACGGCCATTATCCGGATCCCATTCAGCTTCGGCACCCGACATAGAACGTTGCTTCTTCCAGTATCCGGCGGAAGCAGGCTGTTTATTAACCTGCATCACGAAATAAATAGGAAACACCGCCTGGGGATTATAACAGAAAGTTCCCAGAAGTTTCATGCCTTCAAACTCCGTGTCACTTACCTGGCGCAGAAAAGCACCCGACTCATTAGTCAGTCCTTCTCCAAGATTCAGCAGTACGTGGCTTTGTCCTGCCGGAAAGGTAAAACGGGAAATACCTGTACGGGGGGTGGCAGTTACTTCCGTTTTCACATTATAGCGAGTGAGATAGTTACTGTAATAACCGGGAGAAGCTTGTTCGTTCTTATATCGGCTACCATATTCTTTATAGTCCACCGACAAGTTGCCCGTGGTAGGCATCAGTAATAAAGACCCCAATTCGGGACAGCCCACCCCACTAAGGTTTACATGCGAATATCCCGTAAAGTAACAGTTATGATACTCATAAGGAGTAGACCACCAACGTGCGTCTTTGTCATACTTATTATTCTCCGACCCCATCACATTGAAAGGAACTACGGACATCATGCCGTTAGGACAAACCGCACCGGGATTTGTGGTTCCGAAATTAGAGGTTCCGATAAAGGGATTGACGTAATTCAAAAGTGAAGTTCCCCCTTCATCTCCTGCAAACGCCGGAAACAGAGAGAGAACCGAAAGCGTGTAAGTTAATAAAATGTGTTTCATACTTCAATTATACAAGACTGTTTTTCTTCGTAAATTCTATGATCTCGGAAATATAGCCAATAGCAAAAGTAAGTAAAATAAATATCAAGTAAAAATAAGCACCGCACTTTTTGCAATAAACCTGTATTATTCATAACTGTAAACTTAGCCTGCATTATTCATAAGTATCTTGTCATAAATGAGAATTTAGCGGTGGGAATGGGTACGCGGACGACACGGATTAAACGGACGAACGCGGATTTTTCTCTTCTTGGTGATTAGCAATAGTATCTCTATTCTCCTCCTCCTGGGAGGAGGAGTACCCCGATAGGGGGGAGGTGGTAGGTAAAACAAATACCTATTAATCATAACTCTAAGGAATTCTTTTCACCTACCACCTCCCCCTACGGGTACTCCTCCTCCCAGG
>QMCD01000337.1_pt1 | contig 54550 bp, 46 predicted proteins | sample 1821841 | NCBI WGS metagenome assembly QMCD01 (sample SAMN01991225, study PRJNA193472) | Termite gut metagenome, whole genome shotgun sequencing project. | isolation source: worker | host: Macrotermes natalensis
CGAAATAAATAAAAGTAGAAAATAAACTCGCTTAGAACCAACAAATTCTGACCAAAAACGAAAGAAAAAGAAAACAACGAAAGAAAATAGCCAAAAAATGAAAAGAAACACAGAATACTAATGCTAACTAATTGTAGTTGTTTGCATTATTAATTTCCCGGAATATACGTATCCACCTGTTGCACCCATTTTAACTTCTTGTATTCGCTGTTCATGAACGAATAAGCCTGCTGAGGTACATAAATAGAGAGTCCGCTGTAATGCGTAATTTCATTGTAAGAGCCATTGCCGGCAGAGTAGTAACCAGGGGTGTTTGCCTTATAGACGAAACAACGATTCAGTATGTTTGTAAATTCATTGTAATGTTCGGGTTGGATTGCGCGGATGTAATCCCCAAAATCCGTATAGAGATATCTGTTTCCGAATCCATAGGTTTGAAGGTCAGCAAGATTTACCAGAGAGGCTCCGTCTACTCCTTCTAATAGGCTCTTTGAAAACACCGCCAATGTATCTAATTTAGATGTCTCTACCACACAAACAGTAGCCGAACGCCATGTTTCACCAGCCGGATGATTTCTGTAAAAATCGTAAAACTCTTTGGCGACGCCTTTCAGATCTGCCACCGGCGCCATCAAATGTTTCATCATGCCGGTATAGATAAAACCGGGAGCTCTGGATTGATCGTTTGAAACAATGACCTCTGCCGGGGAAGCAACGACAAAATCCGTTTTGTCCTTTAACTCATATACAACTTCCACGCTTCCCATCAAACAGGCGTCGAACAAGATAAATTCCAGTTTATAGGGCAACGCAGCAGCAAAATCCCGAAATTCCATCTGTTCCCCTTTGTCGTCAATAATGGAACGCGGGCTGATCATCGTGCCATCCGGCAACCATCCGGTAGCATGGGACAGCACCACTAAACCATACCCCTGGGCCGGCCAAGCCTCCTTTATTTCGTTTAATACCCGCTTCAATACATTCGGATCCGCCGAATCTTCCGCCGGATATACCCTGACCGTATCTTTTCGGTTGACACCATTCGTGTCCTGATAGATCCGTACCAATATGCTTTCTGACCCTGTATCCGCGTAAATCAAAAGGTTCCCGTAATAATCTCCGCGCCAGTGCCGCCACAATGTATCGATTTTCATCCGGGCTTCGTGCCGAAAATTGTTATCTACCCCCAGATAGACCAAAACCGTACGGTACAAAGTATCGGGCGGTTCCGGCACAGGATCTTTGTCTTTATTACAAGCGATCGGCAGAATAAAAAGAAAGAGTCCCCAAGACAGTTGTTTGATCGTCCGGAATAGTATTGTCGACATAGCTATCTGTGTTTATTTTATAATACTGGCAGAAAAACCCGTAAAAACGACCTGTTCTTTATGCTTACGCCATTTCGGGCAAGTTTTATCTTGCTATATTACGGAATATTTTTCAAAATAGATACTCTTTCATCTGTTTATAATCTAAACCACCCGTCTATTCGAAAGCAGTACGAATTTGTTGGGGAAATACAAAAAGGCTCCCGCATCTGCGAAAGCCTTTGTCTGCCGGGAATCCCCAGAGCTGTTAGTGAGATTTGAACTCACGACCTCTTCCTTACCAAGGAAGTGCTCTACCCCTGAGCTATAACAGCATTTATTATCTCTTTGAACCCTCTTGTCGGATGGGCCGACGCCGATCCTCCAAGTTTCTCTTTGAGCCTCTTGTCGGATTCGAACCAACGACCCCGAGATTACAAATCACGTGCTCTGGCCAACTGAGCTAAAGAGGCGGGGGGTGGGTAAGCGATCTATGTCGCACCGCTACAACCATCTACCCTTGCTGCCTTCCGACCCTGGGGGAGTTCAACAGGAGCTGGTCGCATAGGACTTACCCGGCCGCAAAGATATATATTTTCCGGTTGTCGCCAAAATTTTGCTTTTCTTTTTTAGTTTATAAACTCTTAATGTTAAAAAGCAATGAAAATCAAAGATTTAACATCCTAAAAAAATAAATTTACGTAAGAGACGGTAAAAAATAACCAAAACAACAGGTATGGAAGAAATAGAACAGACAACAGACAAACATTTTTTTACCAGATTAACGATTGCCATTACCACGGACAACAATCCCCGTTCCAACATTGCTACCGGGTTGAATATGATTGGAAATTACTGTGACTGTGACCGGATCCACATCATCAAGACGAATCGCGGACTCTCGATCAACATTTCACACGAATGGTGCAACCGGGGGATCGAATCGGTACGGGAGTATATACAAGGCAAAAAACATTTGTCCCATACTGACTTGCAGGAGCAATTGAACCGGCACGACCACATACGGGTCAATCACCGGGACGAATTGAGGTGTGAGGAATTGAAAGAGTGGATGCAAACCTGTGGAGTACACCGTCTTGTTGTATTCCCTTTGTACAACCGTTTCTCTTTTTCCCTGCTGTGCCTCTCCCGGCACGAACAGAAAAAAGAGTGGGAGGAGCAAGAAATAGATCTTTTTTTCGATCTTTCCGCCATCCTGGCTGCCAATTTAGAAAAAAACACCATCCTAACAGGAAGCATGAACCGGATCCAGCCCCATACGGCTGTCCGGATCTCTTGATACACTTTAATACACTGCGCCATGCAAACCCGCACGCTGCTACTGATCGGTTCCCGTACGGCTGTCTTTTCTAAAGTAAAGGAACAATTGGAACAGGAAGACATACTGACGCTGCACTGTAAAGAATTCTCCGATATCCCGGAGTGTATACGGGAATGTCAACCGGACTTGGTCATTCTACATCCGGGCAAGAGTGTGGAGAATCCCTGTCAAACCCTTTTCCGGATCCGGAAAACCCCCGGAGGCAGAGAGCTACCGGTTATCCTCGTATTTTCCGCCCGGCAGGAGAAACTGTTGGAAGAGTGCCCCGACGTAACCTACACGGATTTTATCTCCTCCCCTTTACGGGAAAAAGAGTTGATCTTCCGGATAAAACACCAGTTCGCCCTGATCAAAGCCAACCAAATCATTCAACGCCGGAACGAGCAACTGAAAAGAACCATCGAATCAAGAGACCGGCTGTATACACTGATCGCACACGATCTCCGTTCGCCGATCGGCACCGTGAAAATGCTGAACGATTTTATTCTTGAAGAGAAAGATTGTATCTCTTGTCCCCGGGTCATTGAAAAATTCCTCATGACCAAAAACATTACCGATAATCTCTTTACGCTGTTGGAAAACTTATTGCAATGGAGCCAAAGCCAGCACAAACGAGTCAGGCTGAATAGCGGTATTTTCAATATTACCGCCACAATCCGGCAGGTGTTGGTGCTTTACTCACACATTGCAAAAGCTAAAAAAATCCGGTTGGTAAACCGGACACATACACCGGTATATGTACAGGCCGACGAAGAGATGATCAAAACAGTGATCCGGAATTTACTGTCGAATGCGATCAAGTTCTCTTATCCGGGCGGAAAAATCGAGATCGACGTTATTCATGGCCGGAATCGGGTGGCGGTCACCGTTCGCGACGAAGGCAGGGGAATGAACGGGGAAGAGTTATGCCGGCTAAAGAGTGCCGGTCACAAAACCAGCCTGCCCGGTACCCGGAAAGAGTCCGGATTCGGACTGGGGTTGTCTATCAGTCAGGAATTTATCCATCAAAATAAAGGAAAACTCTCTTTTACTTCCGAACCGGGAGTCGGGAGTACGTTCCGTTTCACCCTTCCTTCCAGATACCCGGAGGTGCTCAACGGTGCAACAACTTTGTATACATCTGCAAAGCACCCCACGCATCCGTAGCCGCATACTGTATCTGGAAAGTGGTCAATTTCGGCTGCTCCCAATTGGAAACCTGCTGGCGTTTGGAGATCCGAACACTGAAAATAACTGCCATTAATTTGGAAAAGGATTTTTCAACGATTCCGTACTTTTCGGCGATATCCTGAAGATCTGTAAAAGAGGCGGGTGTAAAATCAGCCAATTGCCGCAACGACCGTATGTCATCCCGAATCCCGACCCCGATCTTTACCACTTTCACATTGCCCAGTAACCCACGCAACGAGGGCGTAAAACCGTGCTTGTTCAACCGGAACAGGTATACCCGTTCGGGAGAAGCCAATTGCAGCAGGCAAACCGGATGTACTTCCCCTTTCCGGAACGAGGGACGGGTCTCCGTGTCGAACCCCAGAAAAGCGTGGCGGGACAATTCCCTTACCGCCTCTTCCGCACGTTCGGCTGTCTCCACCAGTACAACTTCGCCCTCATACACAAAAAGAGGCAATTTTTCCAAATCCTCCCGTTCTATTTTTGTCCGATACTCCATACTTTTCTTATTCATCCGGAGAATCGGTCAGGCGATAAACGGCCTGATGGACCGCCCGCAATACACCGGCGCACGATTTTCCCCAATACAACTCAAAATTAGTGTTCAATTCCCACAATGCCTCCTCCATTACCTCCGGCATCCCGCAACGGTATGATTGGACAAAGTTTTTCAAATCCTGGTAAATATCACAAATCTGTTCCGCCATGGAGTGTACCACCGGTGCTTCACTGTACTGCATGCTGTCGTCAAAGGTCTCTAAATAGTCGTCCCATTCGCCGAACAACCGGTGCAATTCCCCGTACAGCAGGTTGTACTCCTCTTCCGACAAATGATCCTCCGTTAACCCTTCCTCTTCGATTTCCACCACCGGAAGCAGAGTGCCCTTCAGGTAGACAAGCGGGATAAATTTCTGCAATCGCTGCAACACCTCCTTCCGCTCCATGGAAGGGATGTTCTCTACAAAATCGCAATACTCTTTGGCCACGGCCACAAATTCGATCACCTCTTTGCTGTACACAATGTGCTGAAAATCTTCCATCTGTTTTGGGTTTCAACTGTTCTATAAACTACGGAAGACCGGATCAATCCAGTTCCAATCCGAATACTTTTTTTAATTCTAGAACGGCCGGGTTCCGGCGGATAAAAAATTCCCATTTGTCCTGGCTTGTGACCAATTTCCGGTCATTCTGCTCCTTCTCCTCCTCATTCAGGCGGAATGTCAGCTTGACAAAACCGTTGTTTAACCGCTGCATAAATGTGTTCTGAATGTGATTTTTTAACGCCTCTATTTTTTCCAATTGCAACCGGTTGTCCACGCTGATCGTGATCCACTCCCCATTCACCGCCGGATCGTGGGCTTTCAGTCCGATGGATACAGCGATCTCCGGCTTATTTCCGGCAATGTATTCGTCCAATACCTGCATCACCTGCTCCGCATTGAACGGATCCCGACCGCTGACCCGGAGCATTGCCCCAGAGAGCTCCTCTTTTGAGAGGGAAATCTCCGGAGAAGAGGTTTTTTGAAAGGCTTCTTTTAGTTTAAAGGAGGCAGAGGGACGGCTTTTTTCGTTTTTCTGCACCGGCGTCGACACCGGAGAAGCAATGGAAGAGGAGGAGGAAGTCTGTACAGGCGCACGCTCATAGTAACCGGAAAATCCTTCTATTTTTAATAACCGGAAAATTTCAGAGGCGTTCAGGCTTTTTTTTTTAATTCATTGATCTGGCAAAGTCTGATCAGGGCTATTTCGATGCAAAGCCTTTTGTCCATCCGTACCTTGTATTGCCCCTCGCACTGTTCTGTTATCCGGAGCGCTTCGTATAGAAAATCCGCCGGGGTATTAGCCGCTTGTTGTACATACCGTTCCCGGATTCCGGCGCTTATTTCCAACAATTGCAGGGTAACCGGATCCCGCGCTACCAATACATCCCGGAAATGCTTTCCCAATCCGGCCAGCAAATGTCCGGCGTCAAAGCCCTTCTCCAGAATTTCGTTGAACAACAGGAAGGCCTCTCCCACTTTTCCTTCCCGAAAAAGATCGGTCAGCCGGAAATAGTATTCGTAGTCTAATAGGTTCAGGTTTTCGATCACTTTTGCATACGTCAGCTCTTTGCCACAAAAACTGACTATCTGGTCAAAGATCGACAACGCATCCCGCATGGCGCCGTCCGCTTTCCGGGCAATGACATCCAATGCTTCGGGTTCTGCTTTTACCCCCTCTTTTTCTGCGATGTATTTGAGGTGATCAACGGTATCTCCGACCTTCATCCGGTTGAAATCGTAGATCTGGCAACGCGACAAAATGGTCGGGAGGATCTTGTGTTTCTCAGTTGTAGCCAAGATAAAAACGGCGTGGGCGGGCGGTTCCTCCAGCGTTTTCAAAAAAGCATTAAAAGCCGATGTGCTCAACATGTGCACCTCGTCAATGATGTAGACACTGTATTTCCCGATCTGCGGCAGGATACGCACCTGATCCACCAAACTGCGGATATCGTCCACGCTGTTGTTGGAAGCGGCGTCCAATTCGTGTATGTTCAACGACCGACCGGCATCAAACGCCCGGCAGGACTCGCATTCGTTGCAGGGTTCTGCCTGGGGACCGAGGTTCATGCAGTTGATAGTCTTGGCGAAAATCCGTGCACACGTGGTTTTACCCACGCCCCGCGGACCGCAAAACAGGTATGCCTGGGCTAATTGTTTGTTCAGAATGGCGTTGCGCAAGGTGGAGGTAATGGAAAGTTGTCCCACCACCGTATCGAAACTGGCGGGCCTGTATTTTCTGGCAGATACAATAAAATTTTCCATTTACATCCGGTTCTCTGCGCCACTTTTTCCAAGCGTCGTTCAGGTTGACAAAGGTAGCAAGCTTTTGTGTCTTTGCAAACAGCCCCACGTTAAATCTCCGAGTAAACGCCTAAAACCAAGAAATTATTTTGCAGGGAGTATAAAAATAAACTCCAACCCTGTGGGAACACGGTTTCTTACCGAAATGGTACCGCCGTGAAATTGAATGGTGTTTTTCACGATCGAAAGGCCGAGCCCCGATCCGCCCGTATCCCGCGTGCGACCTTCGTTTACTCGGTAAAAACGCTCGAACAGGCGGTTTAGGTGCCGCTGGTCGGCAATACCTGCCCCTGTATCGACAAAGGAAAATTGCACCATTCCGTCCCGGTGTGCAGAAGCTTTGATGTGTATCTCGATATCGTTGCCGGCGTGTGCGATTACGTTGTCTGTCAGGTTGCGGAATACTGAGTAGAGCAGGCTTTCGTTGCCACGCAGGGTCAATTCCGGCGGAATATCGACGACGAATGCGATGTTTTTCTCCAACAGGCCGACAGCCGTGTCGGCCTGAACCCGGTCGAGCAATTTAACCGCATCCACTTCCGCAAATACGAAAGCATCCTGCGTACCGTCCAAGCGGGTCAGCAAACTCATGTCGGAGATCAGTTCCGAAAGGGTTTTGGTCTGGGAGTAAGCGCGTTCGAGGTATTCGTGCGCTTTTGCTTCACCGAGGTCGTTGTTTAGCAAGATCTCCAGAAATCCCCGGATGCTGGTAACGGGTGTGCGCAGTTCGTGGGCGACATTGCCGGTCAGTTCCTGTTTCATGCGACGGTTTCTCTCCTGGGCGGTCACGTCGGTCAGGATGATCTCGAAACTGTTGTCTTCGAAAATGTTCAACCGTAGAAGAAACTCTTTGCCGTTGCCGGTCAGACGCCCCTCGTAATAGTCGTCACCGCCTCGGTTATCCAGAAATTTCTCCACATCCGGAAAGTGCGCTACCGAAACCGTATCGTCGAACAGGGTGTTGAAATACTGCACAAAAAGTCCGTTGCTGAAAGCCACGGAACGGTCGGGGTTAAAAAAGCAGACTCCTTCGGCCAATGTCCGGATGTGCAGCAAGAGTTTTTCCCGCTCCTGCGCCAAGTGTTTTTCGTTGGCGCGGATATGGTTGAAGTTTTCAGCCAGTCTGCCGGCAACCTCTCCGAATTCGTTGTCCGGAAATTTGGGAAGTTGTACCCCGTTCTGCGTACCGTCCAGCGAAGCGGCAAAATTACGCAGGTGCCGTACCGTCCGCCCGAAATAACGACCTGTATAATAGATGAAATAGAATCCGATCAAAAAAAGCGCGATAATAAAATACAAAAATGCATTGTCGGGTTCCAAGAAGGACTGCAACCGGATATTGTAGGGCAGTGCCATACGTACGATCAACGCCCCGCCGTAGTCTTTGGCATAGTAAAGGTAAGGCCTGTCGTTGGAGGAGGAGGTGCGGATAATGGTCCCGCTTCCTTTCGCTACGGCACTTTTGATCTCCGGACGTTCGGCGTGGTTTTCCATGGTGGCGGGATCGGGAACGACGTTGTCATAGACCACCCTCCCGCTACGCTCCAAAAGGGTGAGGCGAATATCGGCAGGCAAAAACTGCAACAGGCTGTCCATCGGGGGACGGTTGCCGCGAAGCAGGATGTATTGCGACACCTCGCCGGCATAGGCATCCAACCGTTCCTGCAGGGCTTCGGTCTTGTAACGCCGCATTCTTCCCTGTTCAAAAAGAACGATCGCCGCAGCAAACAGCATAAAAATAACGAGGAAACTCAGAACAAGTCTCTGTTGGAAATTCAGGTTCATTTCTCTTCGGGATTAAACCGGTAACCGTAGCCGGCGCGGCTCGAGATCCACGTCGCTTTGTCACCCATTTTTTTACGCAAACGTGTAATGTGTACGTCTACAGTACGTTCGGTTATGTAAGGTGCGTCTTTCCAGATCCGGTCGATGATTTCTTCGCGAGAGAAGAGGCGATTGGGATGGGCCGCCAGCAAGGAGAGTATTTCGAATTCGGTCTTGGTCAGCGGGACCATCCGGCCGTCGATCAGTAATTCCTTCGTCTGAAAATCCAACGCAAGGTCGTCTACTGTCAGCCGGTCGGTTGTTTTTGCATCTGTTTCCCGACCGCGTTTCAGCACTGCTTTGACCCGCGCCGAGACCTCTTTGAGCGAGAACGGTTTGGAGATGTAGTCATCGCCCCCTACCGAAAAACCGGTCAGCATATCGTTCTCGGTATCTTTGGCAGTCAGGAATATGATCGGTACGGCATTCCCCTCTTTGCGCAATTTCTCCGCCAGCCGGTAGCCCGACATACCGCCCATCATTACATCGAGCAGGACGAGCGCATGTTCCGGGGAGAGTTTTTTCAAAGCCTCTTCTGCGGAGTGGGCCGTATCGACGGTATACCCCTCGTTCGCCAGGTTGAACGAAAGTATCTCGCATATATCCTGTTCGTCGTCGACGATCAATATTTTTACTGCCATCGTTTGACTATTTGTTTACAAAAATAGGGTTTATTCCCGATTTTTACTGTGTTTCAGTATTTTTGCATCGATATAAAAGACAATCTCTTCGACAATGTTGCTGCAATGGTCGCCGATCCGCTCGATCTTGCGCAGCACCAATAGGGTTTCGAGTATGCAGTAGCCTTGGGCCGGATTTTTTTCAATCTGTCTTGTCAATATGCCGACGGATTCCCGGTAGAGGGTGTCGACCTCCTCGTCTTTCCGCAGAATCCGGCCCGAAAGTTTTGTATTTTCGGATTCGAGGGTTACGAAACTGTCCGACAGCATGGAGATGACCGTGTCGAACATAATTTCTATTTTCAACTCCTCTTTCAGCGCATCGGCCAATTTGCTGCAGGCATCCGAAATGACATGTCGAGCGATTCCATCGGCAAAATCTCCGATGCGTTCCAACGTTCCGCTAATCTTGATAAGCGACAGCACCAATCGCAGATCGACCGCCACCGGTGCGAATAGGGCAATGAAATTCTCACAATCGCAGTCTATTTTCAATTCGAATGTATTGACCCTTTTTTCGCGGCTCGCTACCTCGCGGGCCAGTTCGATGTCGCCCGTGAGATATGCTTGTTTTGATTTTTCCAATTGCGACAACACCAACTGCCACATTTCGCCGACTTGCTCTTTGAGTGCGGTCAACTCTTTCTCTGTATGTTTCATTGTTGTATTTTTAACCGAACCTTCCTGTGATGTAATTTTGTGTCTGTTCTTTATCGGGATTGAGAAACATCTTTTTGGTATCGCTGAACTCCACCAATTCACCGAGCATAAAGAAACCGGTTTTGTCACTCACTCGTGCCGCCTGTTGCATGTTGTGGGTCACGATGACGATGGTGTATTCTTTTTTTAGTTCGTGGATCAGTTCTTCGATTTTCGACGTGGAGATGGGATCGAGCGCCGAAGCCGGCTCGTCCATCAGCAACACCGATGGCTTGATTGCCAGCGCACGGGCGATGCAGAGTCGCTGCTGCTGGCCGCCGGAGAGTTCGAATGCCGATTTTTTCAGTTTGTCTTTCACCTCGTCCCAGAGCGCTGCTCCGACCAACGACTCTTTGACCCGCTGTTCGATGAATTTCCGGTCATCGACCCCGTTTACGCGAAGTCCATACGCCACGTTTTCGAAGATAGATTTGGGGAACGGATTGGGTTTCTGGAAGACCATCCCGACCTGCTTGCGCAGTTCATCAACATTGACCCCTCGGGTATAAATATCCTTCTCCTCGACGAGGCACTCTCCTGTCAGGCGGGTACCGGGGATCAGGTCGTTCATGCGGTTGAACAGTCTCAGGAAAGTCGATTTTCCGCATCCGGACGGGCCGATAAAAGCCGTTACGGTGTTTGCAGCCATTTCCATGGAGATTCCTTTCAATGCATGAAAATCGTCGTAGTAGAAGTCTATATTTTTTGCCTGGATCATATCAGTTTGTCTTTACTTTTTTGCCGAAATAGCGGCGCAGAACAGATGCGAGTATATTCATGATCAAAACTATTATGATCAATACCAATGCTGTCCCATAAGCAATGGGGCGTGCCGCTTCGAGGTCTGTTCCGCTGGTGGCGATCACATACAGGTGGTACGGAAGGGCCATCACTTGGTCAAAGATACTCGTGGGAAGCTTTGGTAAAAAATAGGCCGCCACCGTGAATAGGATCGGTGCCGTCTCGCCCGATACACGGCCGATGGAGAGTATCAGCCCCGTCACGATGTTCGGGAATGCCATCGGCAGTACTACACGGCGAATTGTTTGCAGTTTGGTGGCTCCCAAAGCGAAGCTGCCGGTACGGAAGGAGTCGGGAATGGCTTTCAGCGCCTCTTCCGTCGTTCGTATAACCAAAGGTAGTACCAGGAGGCCCAGCGTAAACGACCCGGCAAGGATCGAATCTCCCCAGCCAAAGGTATTCACGAAGAGTGACATTCCGAACAGACCGAATATAATGGAAGGGATGCCCCCGAGATTATCGGTCATGATGCGTATAAATCTCACGACACGCCCGTTGCCTGCGTACTCTGTTGTATAGATCGCCGACATGACGCCGATCGGGAACGCCACAATCATACTCCCGAGGATCAGGCAACAGGTGCCGACAATGGCCGGAAAGATTCCTCCTCCTGTCATGCCGTCCGCGGGCGCCTCCGTCAGGAATTCCCAGTTGATGACCCCGAACCCATTCCAGATGATAAAACCGAGGATCCACAGCAGGATCCCTACTACGATCAAGCCGAGAATGCGAAAAATCCAGAACGCAATGCGTTGGTTTGTATGCTTACTCATGATCAAAGTCCTTTGTTATGTTGCCGTTTGGAGATCGCTTCCGCTGTTATATTGATGACTAACGTGATCAGGAACAGGATGCACCCCAACATAAAAAGCGCCTGATAATGCGCTCCGCCCGACGGGGCCTCGCCAAGTTCGGCGGCGATCGTGGCAGGGATCGTACGCAAAGGTGCAAACAATGTTTTCGGTATCACGGCCGCATTTCCCGTGACCATTAGCACGGCCATCGTCTCTCCGATCGCCCGGCCGATGCCCAGCACCACGGCAGCCGAAATGCCTGATTTTGCATAGGGCACAATGACTTTATAGATGGTTTGCCAATGGGTAGCCCCCAACGCCAGACTGGCTTCGCGCATGGCCCGGGGCGTGTTGCGCATGGCGTCCTCCGCAACAGTGATGATAGTCGGGAGGGCCATGATCGCCAGAATAACGCTTCCGGTAAATCCAGTCTCTCCCACAGGCAGGCCAAATGCCTTTTGTACCAGCGGCACCAATACCACCAATCCGAAAAATCCGTACACTACCGACGGGATCCCCGCCAGCAACTCAATGGCCGGCTTTAACAGTTTCCGTGTCCGCTCATTGGCCAGTTCCGAAAGGTAAATGGCAACACTTAATCCGAGCGGAAGGGCGATGAGAATGGCTACGATGCTCACCCACAGTGTTCCCAACAGCAACGGTAATGTGCCATATTGCGGTGCGGGGGTTGCCGTGGGGATCCATTCGCGCCCGCCGAAAAAATCTCCGGCAGTGATGTGCTCATTGCGTAGTATCCGGATACCTTCCAAATGGTGCGGCAGATATTCTTCGGGCAGAAATGCGATGATGCCCGGCGAAGCGGCGACCACTTCACCCAATTTGTCCGGCAACTGGTCGTAATCGTTCTCCGCCCCGAGTTCTTCTTCGCTGTATCGCGAAAAAATATCGTCGAAACGAAACAGTTCGATTGCCCGATCCGTCCCGCCGAGTTCTGTCCAATTTACAATTTCGTAGTCGAAAATCTGTTTGATCTGGCCAGGGTTTAGCCGGACGACAGGGTTTGCAGCGTTCACACACAAAGCATATCCTTTTTCCACCGCCGGGCTTCTGAACAGTCCCAACCCTTCGCGGAAGAGGAAAACAACAATGAGCAGGATGGTAACTGTTGTTACGGCCCCGCTCAAAGTCAGCATGCTTTCTAGTATCTTTTCGACGACCCGTCTGAATCGTTTCATACGTCTGGTATACGTGGAAAGGATGTCCGTTTATTCTACCGTTATAAAACCGATCTCGCCGACGATCTGCTGTCCAGCGGCCGAAAGAACGTAGTCCACAAAAGGTTTTACCGCCTTTTCCGAACCCGTTTCATAATAGTAGTAGAGCGGGCGTACGATCGGATAGGTTTCGTTCTTGGCGTTGGCTACGGATGGTTCGACGAATGTTTTACCCTGATCGTATGACACATGGAGCGCCTTGATTGATTTGTTGAGATGGGCAAGCCCAATGTATCCGATTCCGCCACGGGTCTGGCCAATCGACTGTACGATGGCTCCGGTGGCAGGCATATTCATGATACCGCTCAGGTAGTTGCGGTTTTGCAGCACGCTCTCCTTGAAAAACTCATATGTTCCGGAAGAGGTTTCGCGCGAATAGGGCACAATTTTCAGGTCGGCCCCGCCCACCTCTTTCCAGTTGGTGATCTTGCCGGTGAAAATACCTTCTAACTGTTCACGGGTAAGGTTCGTCACTTTGTTTTCAGGGTGTACGATCACCGCGAGCGCATCGTACGCGATAATCACCTCTTTTACGATTTTTCCCTGCGCCTGCAACTTCCGGCGTTCGTCGAACTTGATCTTGCGAGAGAGTTGTGCAATATCGGTGGTGCCTTCGAGCAGGGCAGATATCCCCACGCCCGATCCACCTCCGGTTACCGTCAGCGATGCCGAGGGGTGGGCTTTTATGTAACTTTCGGCTTCCTGCTGCGAAAGGGGCAGGCAGGTGTCGGAACCTTTGATCCGCTGGGCGGTTAAAACTGAAACGGCTGCAAGCACAATAGCTGCGGTCCATAGAATCTTTTGCATACGTTTATAATTCATTCTTATTTATGTTGCAAATTTCTGGAAAGATTGTCACGAACCGGATACATTCGTGTTACTATTCTGTTAAGGTGTATCCAACCCTAAAATTTGTGTTGCAGGCGGATCGTGAATACGTCGTCTTTATGATCCGTATTTTCGTTGCGGTTAAAGTCGTACCAGACCGACAAGCGCATCCCGGGGTTGAAATTCCAAAGTGCTCCCGTACCCAATGTGGGTACGTGCAAGTCTGCCTCCGTAGTACCGCCCCGGCCGACCTCACTCCCTGAAACCCGGGTATTGGGGTCTTACCAGTCGTATTTTCCAGCTATGGCTATCGGCGCTTTTCCTATGTAATACTCTTTAAATACCGAAAGGTGACCAATAAAGTCGCGCTTGTTGTCGGTCTCCTTTTTGATACCGTTTCCTGCGAAGAGACCTGCTTCAAGTTTAAGGATGCTCCAGGGAGAGGTTTCGGGCGCTTGCAGGGTGAACATTGCACCCAGATCGCGCTCTTCTGGGAACAGGGTCTGGAATACGGTAGAACGCTCCGGGGACTCGCGTGTCGACGAGGAGTAACCGATCTCATACCCAAACGGACGATTAAAAACTCCGCTTGTAAGCGCCAGCATACCGATCCAGGGATCCTTCAGATGAAGGTATACATCCTTAAAGCCCATCCCTTTTTCCATCAGGTCTATCTGGAATACCGCCGAAGCGATATCGGCCTCGTAAGCGAATTTAATACGTCCGCGGCGAATGCCGAAACGATCGAATGGTTTTTCGGGATCTTCATTAACTGCACCGATCTTTAGGGAGGCAGCTTCCTGCCCCCGTTGATACTGTCCCTGGATGTAACCGGAAATTTTCAATCTTTTGAGTTTGGCCATCTCGCTCTCCAGCGATCCGATCCGGTTTTCGATCTCCCGGCTCTCGGGAGGCATCTCCTATGCTGTTACAACCGATACCGCACAGACCGATATCAGCAAAAATAGAACGATTTTTCTCACGTTTTATTTCTGTTTCTTTCTCAATTCGAAATTTTTACCCAAATAGACCCGTCTTACTTCCGGATCGGAGGCCAAATGCTCGGCGGTACCCGCCTGCAGGATTTTTCCGTCGTACAACAGATAGGCCCGGTCCGTGATGGAGAGCGTCTCCTGTACGTTGTGGTCGGTGATCAGGATGCCGATGTTCTTCTCTTTCAGTTTCTGCACAATCCCCTGTATATCCTCCACTGCGATCGGGTCCACACCGGCAAAGGGTTCGTCCAATAAAATAAATTTCGGGCGGATCGACAAAGCCCGGGCAATCTCCGTCCGGCGGCGTTCCCCTCCCGAAAGCTGTATCCCCAAACTTTTACGGATGTGCTGCAAACCGAACTCGTCCAACATCTCCTCTAAGCGATCCCGCTGCTCCTCTTTGGGCATTTTTGTCATTTCCAACACCGCCCGGATGTTGTCCTCCACACTCAATCGCCGAAATACCGAGGCTTCCTGGGCCAAATACCCCACTCCTAATTGTGCCCGACGAAATACAGGCTCTTTGGTGATCTCCTGTTCGTCCAAAAAGATCCTCCCCTCGTTCGGATTGATCAGGCCGACGATCATGTAAAAAGAGGTTGTCTTCCCAGCGCCGTTCGGTCCGAGCAACCCGACGATCTCCCCTTGTTCCACATGCACCGAAACCCCTTTAACCACCGTCCGGCTTTTGTATTTCTTAACCAAGTTCTCTGCGATCAGCTTCATACGCTATTTTTTCTAATACGCAACAAATATAGTGAAGCCGATATACAATCCGAAAGCTTGCTTTCTAAAAATCAAAATTAAAACTGAAATTCAGCACGAATTTCTGGATATCCTGCCCTGGTACCTCTTGCCGGTGGCTCAAGCGCCATACGGCATCCACCCTCAGAAAGCGGAGGATATTCTCCACTCCTACTCCCGCTTCAAAGTAGGGTTTGGATACGGAAGACATGCCCTCCGGGAAGCGTAGAATCGATTCCGAATTTTCCAGACTTCCGTTGTTCCGGTCCTCCAATGTTCCGATCACCGCTTTGAAGGTAAAGACTTCCCGCCACTTCAACCGCTTCATCAACGGAATCTTTCCCAAAAAGAAACCTTTGAAATGGTGTTCATAGAAAAGGGAGAACCAAAGATCGGAAGCGAACTCGTAATAATTCATGCAGGAATAAGCATAGGGATCGTAAAAAAACGTAGCATTCCCTTCGTGCAGTTTCAACAACGGATAGGGCACCTTTCCGAAGATCTTTCCCCCGCTTATCGCCACCTCTGAAGTTCCGGCCGGAGGGATCTCCAAATCGTACTGAAAATACCCCTCCAACCGGTAATATTCGTAATCCTCACCTTTAAAAACTCCTTTGAGACCGGCTGTAAGATCCACGCCTGCCACCGGATAGTCTGATCCCAGCGAATACTTGCTAAAGACTTTCCGAACCACGACTTCGTCTTTGGAAAGCCGGGTCCCGATCCGAAAAGCAAGAGATTTTACCGATTCGACCGGACGATTGTCCGGTGTTTCGAATGGTACATAAGGCGATGCATAGATGCTTCTGACCTGCGCGGCATAGGTATTGCTGAATCCCTGCCTCCACTCCTTTTCCCAAGAGAGATCTCCCTGGTTGACCAAGCACAGCCGGCTGTTGTTGCCTCTGGAGAAGAGGGAACTCAGGATGTTGCTCTCCGTAAAGGCATTGATTCCAGCTCCCAATTGCACTACATCGTGTTTGAAAGCTGCATGCAATTTGGAAGTAGGCTGGTTGTTGAACATATATTCCACTCCCCCACCGCCTTTGAATGTACGATCTTTGGTCCCGTAAGCCGTGTGACCCGTGAAACGAATCTTTTTACTGAAATTCTCCGTCGTGTTCAGGCCCGGCTGCAAACGCACTCCTTCTAACTGATTAAAACTCAAAAGTTTGTAGTAGGGACCTATCCCGATGTACTCCGTCTCGTAATATCCGCCAATCAAGGTCATCAGGATTGTGTAAATATTCTGAAAAAGAGGTACCTCCCGGATCGAATCCACCATGTTGTAAATCTGTTTTTCCCGGAGGGAAAGTTCATACGGACGCACTGTTTCCCAATAGGACTCCTCGTTTTTCAGGACATCTTTGGAAACGATCACGTTGTTGTCCAACTTCAAAACGTGCTCCGGAAACGGCTTATTCAACTCTACATCGAAATAATCTATCTGCCGGCGCCCGATAAACGAGGCGATTTTGGACGAATCCGTCATGACCAAACTAAAATCGGCAAATATTTTATCCTGCCGGGGAAACCAGACTGAATCGTCGATCAGGGTGTTTTTGTTTTCTAACACAAGGTTCCGGATCCAGTTGACATTCAATCCCTTTACCATTTTGGCCGTAACAGATTCCAACGCCCACGAAGCCGAGTCTATCTGAATCTCCCCGTCCAACACCGGAGTGGAAAAACTTTTGGGGTGAAAACGGATCTTGTAGGTTTTCCGACCGTTAAGTTCCAAGCTGTCTATCAAATAGTATTTGTAATACAACAATCCGTGGTCGGAGATGGGGCTGGCGAATTTGATCTCAAAGAGGTCGATGTAGTTGTTGTAAAAATTGATGTTACCGTGCAGATGGCCGGTAAACTGAGCCAGCGAATAATCCTCCTTGATGCCGGAAATCCGGCTGGCTTTCACAATTTCTCGGGAAAAATCGGGCGATTTCCGGCGGTAATAATCGGCTGAAGCCTCCGAGATCATAACCGGCAGAAACGCTTTGCCGGTGATCACAGAGGTATCCATGTAGTCGAAAATAAAGCCGAAATTTTTCTGCAACCTTTTATTCTTGAACTCCGGATTAATATTGGTGAGATCCAACTCCATCCGGGTATAGGTAGAGAGATTGTACTGCGGCAACTCTTCAGGATTGTTCCGTTTTTTATTCCGGGAAATGTTTTTCAGAATGGCGTGAGCCGGATTCTCTCCCGGTGTAACCGTGACCTGATCCAATTCAAACGGCAACGGCACAAGCCGGCAATCAATCGCATGGAAAGCGCCGGGAACAATTTTGACCTCCTGTACCTCGTAGCCTAAAAAAGAAACATACAGAACCGTCACTGGCTCTCGGGTCTCCAGGGTATACAACCCATCAAAATCAGAAGTAACGCCAATCGTAGTCCCTTTGAATACGACATTTACAAACGGCAGGGGTTCTCCGGTAGCCGCATCCGTAATTTTCCCCCGGACACGGGTATTCTGAGCCGAAAGAGCGCTCCCCAACAACAGGCACCAAAGCAACAGGAATACTCTTTGCATACACCTGTCCTTACACAACTCCTTCTTTCAGAATATCGTGCAAATGCACCATTCCCCGGTAATGATTTGCTTCATCCGTCACCACCAACTGCGTAATACTGTTCTTCTCCATCAGTTGATACGCAGTAAAGGCCAATTCGGCTTCCCGGATGGTTTTGGGTGCAGCGGACATGATCTCCCCAGCTGTCAACCCGTCTATATTCCGGTATTTTTCCAACATCCGACGCAAGTCTCCATCCGTAATAATTCCCAATACTTCTTCCTGTTCGTCCGTCACCACCACTGCTCCCAGATATCCACCGGAGATCTCCACGATCACCTTGCGGATCCCATCTTGCATCTTCACTTCCGGCCGGTTTTCCTTGCTGTATACATCTGCCACCCGTGTATACAAACGCTTTCCCAATGATCCGCCCGGATGAAAGCGGGCAAAATCTTCACCAGAAAAACTCCGGCACTCGATCAGGCACATGGCCAGCGCGTCTCCCAACACCAACTGAGCCGTTGTAGAATTAGTCGGGGCCAAGTTGTTCGGACAGGCCTCGTCTTCCACCGTCGCTTTCAAAACGTATTGCGCCTGTTGCGCCAGAAAAGAGCCGGTATTGGAAACCATGGCAACGATCGTGCTGTTCCCGATGTTCCGGATCAAAGGCAGCAACACCTTGATTTCAGGCGTATTCCCACTTTTAGAGATAAAAATGACCACATCTTCGTTCCGCACCATCCCCATGTCTCCGTGAATGGCGTCGGCAGCATGCAAAAAAATGGCCGGTGTTCCGGTCGAATTAAGTGTTGCCACTATTTTTTGTGCTATGATGGCGCTTTTCCCGATCCCTGTCACAATGACCCGTCCGGAACTTTCGTAGATCAGGCGGACAACCTTTTCAAAATGGTCGTCAATGTAATTTTGCAGGTTGTGAACCGCCTCCGCCTCCTTCCGGATGACCTCTTTGGCAATCTTTTTTACGTCAATCATCTGCAGACTATATCTTGATTTTCAATTTCTGGCCGGCTTTCAGGTCTCTGACCGCATGCTCGCTGATCCCGTTCCAGCGCATCAGATCTTTGTCGGAAACCCCCGGATATTTTTTGGCGATTGACCAAAGGTTCTCCCCTTTTCTTACTGTATATAAGGTATACTCCCCGTCGATGGTCTCCACCTGCGGCGCTTTGGCTTCATTCGATACCTTTCCGGCATACGTCGCCCTGTTTTTATATTGCTCGGCCTTCTTTTCGGAGACGTATATCACTAATTTCTGCCCCAACCGGATGGTCAGGTTGCGGTTCAGGTTGTTCCAATATTTCAGATCCGTCAGTCGTACTCCAAATTTACCGGCGATGGCCCCGGGAACATCACCCTGTTTTACGGTATATACCATACGCACCTTGTCTCCGCTGACACTAGAATTATAGGTGTTCTTTTTAAAACGCTCGTTCGGATTGGCGGTACGGTCGCTGTCGTCAAAATACTCACTCCGCTTGTAAGCAAAGATCGTATCCTGATTGTCGATAAAACCTGTAACGTGGTGATACGGCATTTTCAGTACATAGGATTTTCCAAAACCACCCGGCACAATGTCCTTGACGTATTGCGGGTTCATGTCCCTCAACTCCTCCACGGAAACATCCATGTTCTTGCATATCTGGTCGAAATGGAGCGCCTTGTCGATCCACAGGGTGTCGCACAAATGGGGCAAGGTTGATTCTACCGGCGTAATGTTGTGCTCCTTGTAGTAATTGAAGGCATACATGGCGGCAATAAAGGCCGGAACATATCCGCGCGTTTCCGAAGGCAGGTGGTAATAAATATCCCAGTAATTTTTTTTATCTCCAGAACGGCGGATCGCTTTATTCACATTTCCGGGGCCGCAGTTGTAAGCCGCAATGACCAAGATCCAATCCTGATAGATCGCATAGAGGTCGTTCAGGTAATGCACAGCCGCTTCGGTAGATTTTTGGGGATCGAACCGTTCATCTATAAACGAGTTGATCTCCAACTTATACATCCGGCCTGTCGGATACATGAACTGCCAAAGGCCGTGCGCACGGGCGCGGGAACGGGCGGTCGGGTTCAATGCGCTCTCTATAACCGGCAGGTATTTCAACTCCAGCGGCATGTCGTGGGCCGCCAACTCCTCTTCGAACAGCGGAAAATAGTATTCGCTGGTTCCCAACATGGAAGCTAACTGGGTACGTCTCCGGATCGTATAGAGTTCGATGTAGTTCCGAACGATTTCGTTATATGAGAGCGTAATAGCGGATTGCAGTGCATCCAGCCGTCCTAAATAAACCGAGTCCGGAAATACGGGAATAAAACTACTGTCAGTGATCGGTTGGTCGGCAGTATCAAACAATAATTGCCGGCACTGATCCGATTGCCAGCGAGTATACTGTTCGTCGATAGTTTGCACAAAAGAGGTAGGGACCTCATTGAGCAACTGCTCCCGAAAGGCTGTTGAATCCGTCAACTCCTGAGCGGAAATCATCCGGCTCGCGTACAACATCAAACTTATTATAAACAAACGTATCATGCTCTTCTCTCTTTTAAAAATTCAAGGTTACCGTAGCCCCTACCACGGAGCCAATGTCCGGCGAATACAGCAGTGAGGGTTGCAGATTCAGGGTGAGATCTTCGTCTAATTCGTAATCGTAAAAGTGGGCAAATACACAAGCGTCTATGACCTGAATAGCATAGATCCCGCCCATAACAATGTAGAGCAAATCCCGGTCGCGTTTGTATCGGTCCTTTCGGTTCTGCAACTGTTGCTTAAAATTCTGCTGCCGGGAAGGGGAAAAATCCTCCACGTTGCCCATGTAAATATCCGACCAAGAGGGATTTTCCGGATAGGGGAAATCGGGATCTTGCGCCTTGTTTTCCAAATAAATGGTGTAATCCACGAAGGCTCTTCTGTATTTCTTGTAGGTCTTGGTGTTCCAACTCAATCCGTACACCGCCGCTCCAATACCACCCGCCAGTATAGGCAATTTCCACCATTGCCGGTTGTACACCTGGCCGGAACCGGGCAGTACCAAAGCCATAATGGTCGCCTTGTGGGGTGAATGGGGATTTTCTTCTAAGACAACTTTTTTGATCAGAGAGTCCCCTTTCAGAGCCAAGGAGTCCGGTTCCGGGTTTACCCATTGGGCCTGCCCCGCCTGCGCAAGAAGAAATACCGCTATGAATAGTAGCAATGCTTTCACAACTCCCGCTTATTCCCCGATCTTGTCCAACAATCCGACAATCTTTTCTAACTCCTCGTCCGATTTGAACGCAATGATGATCTTGCCTTTCCCGTTCTCGTTCCGCTTCAACTCCACCTTGGCGGAAAAACGGCGGGAAAGGTGTTTCTGCAACTCGATGTAATCTCCGATTTCGTTGCTTTTCCGGGTTGTAGCTGCCCTCCTTTCCGGTTCTTCCTCCTGCGGCTTGGGATTCGACAACTCCCGGACAATCTCCTCGACTTTTCGTACAGAGAAATCGTAGAGAAGGATCTGTTCAAAGATCATAAACTGGGTATCGGGGTCTTCGATGTTGATGATGGCCCGGGCGTGTCCCATGCTGATCTTTTTGTCACGGATCGCCAATTGGATCTGCGCCGGCAATTTCAAAAGCCGCAGGTAGTTGGTAACAGTCGCCCGCTTCTTCCCGACCCGTTCACTCAGGCCGTCCTGTGTTAGGCGGCACTCGTCCAGCAAACGCTGGTAACTAATCGCCACCTCGATAGCATTCAGGTCTTCGCGTTGTATGTTTTCAATCAGGGCCAGCTCCAACAGGTTGTCATCCTCCGCTTGCCGGATGTAGGCCGGCACCGAAGCAAGCCCGGCCAATTTAGAAGCGCGGAACCGCCGCTCCCCTGCAATGATTTCGTACTTCTCATCTCCCAGCGACCGCACCGTAATAGGTTGTACAATACCGATCGACCGGATGGAAGCCGCCAATTCGTTCAGCGCCTCTTCGTCGAATTCCGTCCGGGGCTGAAAGGGGTTGGGACGGATATCTTCTAACGGAATCTCCTGTATGGCCGATACGATTTCCGCCCTTGGTTTGGCATCCTCGGCCGCATCCGATATCAAGGCCCCCAAGCCTCTGCCCAATGCACTTTTTTTCGCCATATATTTTACAGAGTCTGTTTTAATTTTCCACTTTTACCTTGTCCAACAACTCTTTTGCCAGATTGAGGTAGTTGACGGTCCCCCGGCACTCAGCGTCGTACAGAATCACCGGTTGGCCGAAACTGGGAGCTTCCGCCAATTTGGTGTTCCGCTGGATCACCGTTTCAAACACCATTGCTTCAAAGTGCTTCCGCACTTCGGCCGCCACTTGGTTCGACAAGCGCAAACGGGCATCGTACATGGTCAGGACAAATCCTTCTATCTCCAACGCCGTATTCAAGCGTTTCTGAATGATCTTGATGGTATTCAACAACTTACCCAACCCTTCCAAGGCCAGGTATTCACACTGCACCGGAATAATCACGGAATCGGCCGCCGTCAAGGAGTTGACCGTAATCAATCCCAAGGAAGGCGAACAGTCGATCAGGATATAATCGTACTGATCCCGTATTTTCGCAATGATGCCCGCCATAACCTTTTCGCGATTCTCAAAATTGAGCATCTCCAACTCCGCTCCCACCAGATCGATGTTGGAGGGCAACAGAAAAAGCCCTTCGATCTCCGTTTTCAGGATCGCCTTTTCCGGTTCCAATCCGTCTACAATACATTCGTATATGGTCGCCTGCTCCAACTCCTTCAATTCGTATCCCAGGCCGGAAGTTGCATTCCCCTGGGGATCCGCATCTATCAGTAATACTTTCTGTTCCAATACCGCTAAACTGGCCGCCAGGTTCACCGACGTCGTTGTTTTTCCCACACCGCCTTTTTGATTTGCAATGGCAATAACCTTAGACATAAATCACGTTTTACGATTATGTGGTAAAAATACACATAAAAAGCCAATCCGGGTGGGTTTTGCCCGTTTTTTTCCGGATGCTCACACTAAAAACCGGAAGATGAACAGAATAAATCGTACCTTTGCACTTTCTTAAAAGAACGTGATTATGCCGGCTATGATCCAATTTCTGCATCCTGCTTTTTTATGGGGGCTTCTCTTTCTAACTGTTCCCATTCTTCTGCACCTGTTCAGTTTTAAAAGGTATAAAAAGGTTTACTTCAGTAATTTCCGGTTCCTGGAGTCCCTGCAACAGGAAAAAAAGAACAGTTCCCGGTTGAAAAACCTCCTGCTGCTGTTGTTGCGCCTGTTGGTGATTGCCGCTGTTGTGGTCGTTTTTGCCGGCCCCTATCTTCCCGGCGGACCTATTATGACGGACACTGCCGGCGGGGAGCAACTCCGGGAGCGGATCCTCCTTTACGTGGATAATTCGTATTCAATGTCGAACACCGGCAGCCAGGGATCTTTGTTGGAAGAGGCTAAGAAACAGGCCTTTGATATGCTGTCGGCCTATCCGGCGGGGACGCTTTTCTCCCTGATCGATAATAACGGACCAACCGCCAACCTGAACAGGGAGGAGTGCCAGATATTGCTGGGAGATATTCGGCTTACGGCTCGTTCCAAAACGCTTTCGGAGGTATTCCGGGAGGCGCGGGAGGTGGCCGGCGAACAAAAAGCCACCCTCTTCCTGTTGTCCGATTTTCAGCAATACGGTTGCGATTTTCAGCAGATCTTGAGGGATTCCCTGACCGAACCCGTGTTCTTTGTACTGGAAGCCGAAAACCGGAATAACCTGTACATCAAAGAGGTATCTTTTGAACAGGCGTTCCACCGGAAAGAGCGGAACGACCTGGCTCAGGTCACCCTGGGAAGCTCTTCCGCCAACGAATCGACCAACCTGCCCATTACCCTGACCGTCAACGGAAAAGTAAAGGGGTTGCAACAGGCCAACCTGTCGGCAACGGGCGAATCCGTTCTGGAGATCGGTTACCTGAACACCGAAGGCGGCTTCTGCAAAGGGGTGGCCGAGCTGAACGACCTGCCGGTCGTATTCGACAACCGTTTCTACTTCAGCTACCGTGTCGACGATAAGACCAACGTCCTGTGTATCGATCAGGAGAAACGCCTCCCCTATTTCGGGAAACTCTTCTCCGATACAGCCGCTTACCGGATGGAGTACACCCATATCAACCAGACAGCCAACATCCGCTTTTCCGACTACCAATTGGTCATTTTAGACCGGATCAATACACTTTGGACCGGCCTGGAGAGTACGTTGGAAAATTACGTGCGGGAGGGAGGAAACCTGCTGGTGCTTCCGGGCCCTGCCAACGGCTTGAACGGATTTCTGGAAAAACTGCGCGCCCCCCGGTTCGGGACAGCGGATACAAGCGCGGCGATCGCTTACATTGAACGGCAATCGGCACTGTTTAAGGAGGTATTTGAACCGGAAGAGGAGCACATTACGCTGCCGGGAGCCAAACGCTACTATCCGTTGCAAGCCCTCGGAAACGGAGAGAAACTGTTGGCCGGCAGAAAGGGAGAGGTGTTGCTGACGGGTACACTGCTGGGAAAAGGGACGATCTATGTGTCGGCTTTCGATTTTGACACGGGAAACAGCGATCTGGTTTTCCACCCGCTTTTTGTTCCCCTGATGATTAACATGGCTTCCAACGCCAACTCTGGGCTGAACCCCTCTTGGACGCTCTATTCCCGTACCCCTCTCCTGCTCGACCGCAAGGATATTCCGGAAAACAGCCGGCTCCGGATCGTTTCCGGGGAACATAACCTGGAATTTATTGCCGAAACCCGGCAGGATGCAAGCGGAAACCTGGTATTGGTGAATGCGCATAACATCCGGCAGGCCGGTTTGTACGATGTGTTGGCGGACGACCGGCTCGTCGATGTACTGGCCTGCAACTACGACCGGGCAGAATCGGAACTGCGGTACTGCGGTACGGACGAACTCCGGAAACAGTTCCCGAACGCCCGCGTGGAGAAGATCAAAACAGGCAGTTTAGAGCGCAATAGCCAGATCATCAAAGAGGTAGTACTGGAAGACACCAACCGCTATTTGGCCCGCTGGTTCCTCCTGTTGGCGGTAATCGCCCTGCTGGCGGAACAGTTTGTCTGGAGGAAAAAATTGAATTGACCGATTGACGGAGAGAAGCGACAAGATTACCTGAAAAAATAGAGATAAACGCCTTCATGATCAGTTATCTGCAAATTGAAAACCTGAGCAAGCGGTTCGGTGAACAGTTGTTGTTCGAGAAGATCTCTTTTGGGATCGGGAAACAGCAAAAAGTGGCGTTGATCGCAAAAAACGGGACCGGAAAATCAACCCTGCTGCAAATTATTGCCGGAAAAACGACCCCGGATTCCGGAAGCGTTATTTTCCGGAACGGCGTCACCGTCGGCTATCTGGAACAGGACCCCCGTTTAAACGATGACAATACGGTTTTCGACGAGGTTTTCGATTCGGAAAACCCGGTACTGGCGCTCCTGAAGCGATACGAACAGGCCGTCGCCCAAAACGATCTGCCGCTTCTGGAGGAGTTGATCTCGCAAATGGATGCCCGCCAGGCCTGGGATTACGAAAATACCGTCAAGCAGATCCTGTCGGAACTGAAAGTGGATCGGTACGACCAAAAGATCGCCTCACTCTCCGGCGGGCAGAAAAAAAGGGTCGGATTGGCCAAAGTGCTGATCACCAACCCGGAGTTCCTGATCCTGGACGAACCGACAAACCATTTGGACATCGAGATGACCGAGTGGCTGGAGAGCTATCTGGAAAAATCGGGCTGTACCCTGCTGATGGTGACCCACGACCGCTATTTTCTGGACCGCATTTGTTCCCATATCATTGAGATCGATGATTTCGGGGTATATACCTACGACGGCAATTATTCGTACTACATCGAAAAGCGGGAAGAGCGGTTGGCCAGCCGGAACGCCGGCATCGAGAAGGCCCGGAACCTGCTCCGTACCGAACAGGAGTGGATGCGCCGGATGCCCCAGGCCCGCAGCCACAAAGCTAAATACCGCATCGACAATTATTATAAACTCAAAGAGGAGGCTTCCCGGCGCACCGATCAGGCCAACATGGAGTTGGACATCCGGGGAAAACGGTTGGGGAAAAAGATTCTGGAGTTGGACGGTATCTCTAAAAGCTACGGCGATCTGTGCCTGCTGCACGATTTCTCCTACCGGTTTGACCGGGGGGATAAAATCGGGATCGTCGGCAAAAACGGCGTGGGGAAGTCGACCTTTTTAGACATCATCACTCAACACATAACGCCCGACCGGGGGAGCATAGAGATCGGGGAAACAGTGGTGTATGGCTACTACCGGCAAGCGGGCATAACGTTCGGGGTGAACGACCGGGTCATCGACGTGGTGAAAGAGATCGCCGAACAGGTAGATCTCGGGAACGGTAAAATCCTCTCTGTGTCGCAGTTTTTGGAGTATTTCCTGTTTACGGACAAACAGCAGTACTCGCTGATCGGCAAATTGAGCGGGGGCGAACGGAGGCGGCTTTACCTGCTAACCGTTCTGATGCAAAACCCGAATTTCCTGATCCTGGACGAGCCGACCAATGATTTGGACATTGCGACATTGCAGGTGCTGGAAGAGTACTTGCGGGGATTCCGGGGGTGCCTGCTGATTGTATCGCACGACCGCTTCTTTATGGACAAAGTGGCGGAGCACATCTTTGCTTTTGAAGGGGACGGACAGATCAAAGATTTTCCCGGAAATTACACCTTGTATAAGAACCGCCGGGAAGAGGAGGCGGAGGTGCGTAAAAAGGAGGAGAAGAAAAAAAACGCGCCGGCCGGCGGTACCCAAACGCCGCCGTTGCGAGAGGTTCCTGCTTCCATCCGGAAGCGCAAAGTGAGCTTTAAGGAGCAGCAGGAACTGGCCCGGCTGGAAGAGGAACTGGAAGCATTGAACCGGGAAAAAGCCGAAATCGAAAACCTGCTGAGTTCGGGTACCCTGCCGCCGGAGGAGTTGCTCCGGAGATCGGAACGGATGGGCGTTTTGTTGGAAGAGATAGACGCCAAAGAGATGCGTTGGCTGGAATTGAGCGACACCGGAGAGTAATCCCTTAACAGAACCGTTATGCACACCATTGTCCGGAAGTTTTTAGAGCACCACCACATCGACGAAACCGGCAGTTTTCTGGTCGCCGTCAGCGGAGGCGCGGATTCTATTGCCCTGTTGTACGCTTTTTACCGGCTGCATTTGGACAGTATGGCGCTGCACTGTAATTTCGGGTTGCGGGGAGCTGAATCCGACGGGGATGAGCAATTTGTCCGGGCGTTTTGCGAGCGGTACGGTATTCCGTTGCAAGTCCGCCGTTTCGATACGGCCGCCTACTCCGCCTCGCAGGGTATCAGCATTGAGATGGGGGCCCGGGAGTTGCGCTATAATTGGTTCCGGGAGGTACGGAACCGGGAACAGAAAGACTATATCGTTACCGGGCACCAGGCCGATGACCTGGCCGAAACCGTTCTGATTAACCTGTGCCGCGGTACAGGCATCCGGGGGCTTACCGGTATTCCCGAAATCAATGGGGAGATCATTCGTCCCCTATTAGGTGTGACACGGGAGGAGATCCTTGCGTACCTTGCCGGTTGCGGATTGGAATACCGAACAGACTCTACCAACGGATCGGATCTGTATATTCGCAACAAGATCCGGCATCGTATAATCCCTGCTTTCCGGGAGATCAATCCGGCGTTTCTGCAAACCGTTCGGGAAAATTGCGCCGTTCTGCGGGAGACAGAACTCGTTTACCGGATGGGAATGGAGCAATGGGAGAAAGAGGTGGTATCCCGGGAAGAGGGCGGCCTGCGCATCCACATCCAACGGTTGGCGGCGACTCCAACCCCTTTTTCGCTGTTGTTCGAGATCCTGCACCCGTTCGGGTTTTCCACTTCCCGGGTCCGGGAGGTTTGGAACAGCCGGACTTCCCAGGCCGGGAAGCAATTCCGTTCCGGTTCTTTTTTGCTGTTCCGGGAGCGGGGGTACTGGCACCTGTACAACAAGGCCGAGGTCCGGCAGACGCGGTTGGAGATCACTGGACCGGGAGATTACCTGTTGAACGGGCGGTGGTATCGCTTTGCAGTGGAGCAAGTGACGCCCGGTCTGCCTTTCCCGGCGGACAGAGGAGCAGCCTGTCTGGATGCGGATACGTTTTGCTTTCCGTTGACTGTGCGGAATTGGCAACCGGGTGACCGTTTTTGTCCGTTGGGTATGCAGGGAAAACAGAAAAAACTGAGCGATTTTTTCGCCGACCTGAAGGTAAATAACCGACAAAAAAGAGAGATCCTGTTGCTGACGGACCGGGAAGGACAGATCCTTTGGATAGTCGGCCTACGCCCCGATGAGCGTTTTAAAATTACATCCTCCACAACCCGCCTTCTTCGCATTACTCCGGTGTATTTATTTCAACAAGAGTCTGTTTAAAATTTTCCCACTGCCGTTCGGAGTGATTTTACCCCGAAATCTCTATCTTTGCAGAATTCACACAAATGACAAAAAATAGTACGTATAAATTAAATCTAAAACATGGTTACTATGAAGAAAATCGCTTTGTTGACTTTGGCTGTGTGCCTGGGGTGGAGCCTCTCCGCACAAGAGGAAAAAAAGGGGTATCAATTCACCGATATCAAACGGTTACCCGCCACTTCCGTTAAATCACAGGACCGGGCCGGGACTTGCTGGTCGTGGTCGACCATCTCCCTGCTGGAATCCGAAATGATCCGCCTGAAAAAAGATTCCGTTAGCCTGGCTCCGCTGTACGTGGTATGGAATACCTACGACGGAAAAGCCGAAAAATATGTACGTATGCACGGCCACGTGAATTTTGGACAGGGGGGCGCCGCCGCCGATGTTACTTGGGCGATCAAGAATTACGGTATTGTTCCCTTAGCCGTATATGACGGTTTGAACTACGGGGAAGATGTACACGTACACGGGGAGTTGGATGCAGTGCTGAAAGGGTATCTGGACGGTGTGGTCAACAACCCCAACAAAAAACTGAGTACCGCCTGGAGACGGGGATACGATGCAGTTTTAGACGCTTACCTGGGCGCTAAGCCGGAAAAATTCACCTGGAAAGGTAAAGAGTACTCTCCGATCTCTTTCTATAAAGAGGCTACAGGTTTGAACATGGACGATTACATCAGCCTGACCTCTTTTACGCACCGCCCGTTCTATACGGCTTTTGCCTTGGAGATCCCGGACAACTGGATCGGAGAGGTGAGTTACAACCTCCCTATTGATGAATTGATGGATGTACTGGACAAGGCGATCGACAACGGATATAGCTTTGCCTGGGGTTCCGATGTGTCGGAAAGGGGATTCAGCCGGGACGGGATTGCTATTGTACCGACCACCGATGTGGCGGAGATGTCCGATTCCGAAATGTCCAAATGGGTAGCCCTGACCAAAAAAGAGCAGGAAGACCGGCTGTACCGGTTTGATCAGCCCGGCAAAGAGAAGGCCATCACCCAAGAGATGCGGCAGGAGGCGTTTGATAATTTCCAGACCACCGACGACCACGGCATGCACGCCGTCGGGAAAGCGGTGGACCAGGCCGGTAACAAATATTTCATTGTGAAGAATTCCTGGGGGAATTACAGCAAATACGATGGCTATCTGTATGCCTCCTACCCGTTCGTGGCGTATAAAACTACGACGGTCATGCTCCACAAGGATGCGCTGCCCAAAGAGTTGAAAAAGAAATTGGGCATTCAATAACTTGATAGCGTATGAACCAAGCCATAGAAATCAGCAATAACATTTTCTGGATCGGGGCGAACGATCGCAGAACGCACATCTTTGAAAATTATTGGCCGCTTCCCAAAGGGGTGGCCTACAACTCCTATGTAATCGTAGACGAAAAAGTAGCCGTGATTGACACCATTGAACGGAGCCGGTTGGATGATTACATTGAAAACCTGCAAGCCGTTCTGAACGGCAGGAAGGTAGATTACCTGATCATCAATCATATGGAACCGGATCACTCCAGCGCTATCAAAACCCTTTTGTGCCACTTTCCCGGCTTGACGCTTGTGGGAAATGCCAAAACATTTCCCATGCTGGAGAATTTTTACGGTGTGCATGAAAACCTGTTGGAGGTGCAGGAAGGAAGCACGTTGGATCTGGGCAAACGGAAATTGAATTTCTACATGGCTCCCATGCTGCACTGGCCGGAGACCATGGTAACCTGGGTTCCGGAGGAGGGCATTCTTTTCAGCGCAGATATTTTCGGGGCCTTCGGCACGTTGGACGGCGGGATTTTTGACGACCAGGTGGATCTGGATTATCTGGAAGAGGAGATCAGCCGGTATTATTCGAATATTGTCGGGAAATACGGGGTTCCGGCCCAAACGGCGCTGAAAAAACTGGGCGGGCTCCCCATCCGGATGATCTGCGCTACACACGGCCCGATCTGGCGTACACACATCGCCGACATCATCGCCCGGTACGACAAATGGAGCAAATACGAAACGGATGAGGGGGTTGTTATTGCTTTTAGCAGCATGTACGGACATACGGAAAAGATGGCCGATCTGATCGGACGTTTCCTGGCGGAAAAGGGCGTTAAAAAGATCCGGATCCACGATACCTCCAAAACCCATCCCTCTTACATCATCAATGATATTTTCCGGTACAAAGGGGTGATCCTTGGCAGTTGTTCTTACAACGGGAATATCTTTCCGACCATGGAAACCCTGTTGAGCGAGTTGGAGCACATGGGTGTGAAAAACCATTTGATGGCTTTCTTTGCCAACAAGACCTGGGCGGGAGGCGCCTTGCCCCGGTTTACCCAGTTTGCCGATAAGATCAAGTGGGAGATTGTTGCTCCGCACGCTGACGCCTCCGGTTCTCCTGTAGAGAAAGACGTTGAAGCGTGCCGCAACATTGCCTGTGCAATGGCCGACCGACTGCAGCAAAAGAGTTAAGGACGCTTCGGGGGATTGTTTGCTGAAGCTGCTTCGCTTTTACGCTTCATGCAAATCAATCCTCCTGCGCCGGTGAGTCGCTCTTACGCTTTGGGGAATTAATTTTCCTTCGCTTGTGGGGTACAGAAGAGTTGGTCCATGTGGGCGGCGGCGCGGCGACCGTCCCCCATGGCCAATATGACAGTGGCGCCGCCCCGGACAATATCGCCGCCGGCAAACAGCCCGGATATATTGGACTCCATCGTTTCGTCGTTCACCACGATCGTTCCCCATTTGGATACATCCAATCCTGCCACTGAGTGAGGAATGATCGGATTGGGGGAAACCCCCACAGCCACCACCACTACATCCGCATCTATCAGGTATTCGGAACCGGCCAAGGGGACCGGGCTTCTCCGACCGCTGGCATCCGGTTCTCCCAGTCCCATCTGTTGTACCCTTACCTGTTTCACCCTTCCCTGTTCGTCCATGAGGTATTCAACAGGATTGGTCAGGGTCAGAAATTCACACCCCTCTTCTTTGGCGTGTTTCACCTCTTCGATACGGGCCGGCATTTCCGCTTCGCTCCGGCGGTAAACGATCACAGCCCGCTCCGCACCCAATCTTTTGGCTGTACGGACCGAATCCATGGCGGTATTTCCCCCACCGACCACTACTACCTGTTTCCCGTGGAAGACCGGTGTATCTGCTTCCGGCCTGTCGGCTCCCATCAGATTGACCCGGGTCAGGTATTCGTTGGAGGAGAGTACGCCGTTGGCATTTTCGCCGGGGATACCCATAAAACGGGGTAATCCGGCCCCGGAAGCCACGTAAAATCCCCGGAACCCTTCAGCTTTCAGGTCGTCGATGGTCTGGGTCATTCCTACAATAAAGTTGGGGACAAAAGTAACCCCCATCTTGCGCAGGTTTTCAATTTCAAAATCCACAATCCGGTTGGGCAGGCGGAATTCCGGGATGCCGTATTTCAGCACGCCGCCGATCTCGTGCAGTGCTTCGAATACGGTGACCTCGTACCCTTTTTTCACCATGTCCCCGGCAAACGAGAGCCCTGAAGGCCCCGAACCGACCACGGCGATCTTGATGCCGTTGGCAGGGGCTGTTTCCGGGATGCAGACCTCGCCGGATTCCCGTTCGCAGTCTGCTACAAAACGCTCCAGGTAACCAATTGCCACCGGCTCTTTTTTCAGTTTTTCGGTGTAAAAACAGCGCACCTCACACTGCTTTTCCTGCGGGCAAACCCGCCCACATACGGCAGGCAGAGCACTGGTGCGTTTCAACACGGCAGCAGCTTCCGCAAAAGCCTCCCGTTCGATGTTCTTGATAAAACCGGGGATGTCAATGTTGACCGGACATCCCTCCATACAGGTCGGCTGTGCGCAATCCATGCACCTTTTGGCTTCCTGTTGTGCCATCCCGGCCGTCAGGCCGGTATTGACCTCCAGGCGCTGGCTTTTCACCCGTTCGGCCGGTTCCCGTTCCGGCATTTTTACCCGCGGAATATCCGTTCTCTCTTTTCCTTTTACTGCTTCTCGGAGCTCTTTTCTCCATCCGGCATTTCTATCGCTTATTTCCATAACCAATTGTGTGCTGTCAACGATTTAATTTTTCAATTTCCTCTTTCCGGTACCCTCCCAGGCGGGAGATCATCTCATCAAAATCAATTTGATGCGCGTCGAATTCCGGACCGTCCACACAGGTAAAACGGGTTTTTCCTCCTACGGTTACCCGACAGGCCCCGCACATGCCGGTACCGTCCACCATAATGGAATTCAGGCTGGCGATGGTGGGGATGTCGTATTTTTGGGTCAGCAAGGCGCAAAATTTCATCATGATCGCAGGCCCCAAAGTGACGGCCAGGTCTATTTTTTCCCGTTTGATGATCTCTTCCATGCCTTCGGTGATCAATCCCTGTTTTCCGTAACTTCCGTCGTCGGTCATCACCAGCATCTCGTCGGAGTATTTCCGTACCTCCTCTTCCAAAATGACCAACTCTTCCGTCCGGGCGGCAATAATGGTGACCACCCGGTTGCCGGCTTCCTTGAATCCCTGAATGATCGGTAGCAACGGAGCAACACCGACCCCGCCGCCGCAAGCCAGCACTGTTCCAACTTTGGAGATGTGCGTGGGTTTTCCCAAAGGGCCGACCAAATCGGTGATGTATTCGCCTTCGTTCAGGTTGGCTATTTTGGTGGAAGAAACGCCCATTTTCTGTATTACCAGTGTAATGGTCCCTTTTTGGGGGTCCGCTTCCGAAATGGTCAGCGGGATTCGCTCCCCTTTTTCGCCTACCCTGACGATGACGAAATTACCGGGTTTACGCGCTTTGGCGATCAGCGGCGCCTCTACCTCTATCTGTACCACGCGATCGGAAAAACTCTGCTTACGCAAGATCTGGTTCATGCTGTTGTATGCTTAAGTTTGTATGAATATCACTTTTAAGGTGGTACAAAAATACGTTCTATTTTCATCCCGCCACTGTTTTCGTCGCAGAATTTTTCCGGGGGAGCCGGTTGTAGTGTTGTTTCCTTCCGGTATAGTTTGCGCATTCTTTATTATTCCTGTCTAACGAGGGCTGGAGACCGGGTGTATACCCGGCCGTAAACCGGATATAGATCCGTTATGCTTCTGGGAAAGATGTTGGGAGAAGGGATTTTTTGCCTCCGAAAGGAGAGAGTGCCGGTCTGGGATACAATCTACGGAATTGATTGTATTTTCAGAAGAGGTGAAATTACAAAATCTTCTCAAATAAAGAATAAAATCACATGCTTATTTCAAGAGATTACAATTATATTTGCACCACTAAAAACTGAAACAGGATGGCAAAGAAAGGAAGGATCAACGTGGTCTATTCCACCAATCCCGGGTTTGCTTACGAATACGAGCAGGAGGAGCATTGCGAAACCCTGCCGCCTGCCAAGCAAAACCTGCGGGTCACATTAGACAGCAAACAGCGGGCCGGAAAAACGGTGACACTGGTCAGTGGCTTTATCGGAACGGAAGAGGATCTGAACGGATTGGCGAAACTGTTGAAAAACAGGTGCGGGGTGGGCGGCACGTCCAAAGAGGGAATTATTCTGATCCAGGGAAGTTTCCGGGAACAGATCCTCCGGATTTTGCAGGAAAACGGCTACAAGGCCAAATAGAGCCTATTTGAAAATTTCAAACACGCTTGGCAAGCTTTTCATTAATTTTACCGTTTCCACCGCTTCTTTTACGTCGTGCACCCGTAAGATGGCAGCCCCTTTCAACAGGGAAACTGTATTTAGCACAGTGGTGCCGTTCAAGGCGCCTTCCGGGGTGGTTCCCAACAGTTTCCAGATCATTGTTTTGCGGGAAATGCCCACAAACAACGGGTAGCCCAACTCTAAAAATGTGTGCATTCCATCCAGCAGGGTGTAGTTGTGTTCTACCGTTTTCCCAAAACCAAAGCCGGGGTCCAGAAGAATGTTGTCAAACCCCAGTGCGTTCAGCCGGGCGATCCGTTCGGTGAAAAACTGCCGCACCTCCCCCACGACATCGGCATACACCGGCTGTTGCTGCATGGTCTGCGGAGTGCCCTGGATGTGCATCAATATGTACGGTACGCCTGCTTCCGCCACCGTTTCAAACATCCGCTCGTCCAGGGTTCCGCCCGATATGTCGTTGATGATCACCGGGCCGAGGCAGTTGTTGATCTCCCGGGCCACTTCCGCCCGGAAGGTGTCGATGGAGACCGGAAGCTGCGGGTAGTATTTGCGGATCAGTTCCACCGCCGATTCCAAACGGGCCAACTCCTCCCGGGCGTCCACAAAAGCGGCGCCGGGACGGGTGGAATAGGCGCCGACATCGATCAGATCCGCCCCCTCTTCCACCAGTTGGTGGATCCGGCCGATGACCTTCGTTTCGCTCAGGTACCTCCCGCCATCGTAAAACGAATCGGGGGTTACATTCAGGATCCCCGCCACCAACGGGCGGGACAAATCGAGCGTACGGCCGGCTAATACGGGTTGTTTCATACGAGAATATTTACTATTTTTACAACCTCAAAATAACGACGAGTTTTTTACATTTCATAGTATTATCCGCAATTTATGGCGAACACGGCACAGGAATACGACAGCGTAATGGAGGTATGCCGGGATATTTTCACCCAAAAGATGCACGACTATGGGAGCGCTTGGAGGATTTTGCGCACCGCTTCCGTCACAGATCAGATCTTTATCAAAGCCAACCGGGTCCGCAGCCTGGAAGAGAAGGGACACAGCCGGGTACAGGAAGGAGTGATCCCTGAATTTATCGGCATTGTAAACTATGCTATTATGGGGTTGATCCAATTGGAACTGGGGCCGGGCGAAGACCTGTCACCGGAACGAATCAACGCCCTCTACCTTTCTTACTTCCAGAAAGCCAAAAAGTTGATGTCGGACAAAAACCACGATTACGACGAAGCGTGGAGAGAGATGCGCATCAGTTCTTATACCGATCTGATCCTGATGAAGATCAGACGTACCAAACAGATCGAAGACCACCGGGGCGACCTCTGGGTGTCTGAAGGGATCGATGCCAACTATTTCGATATGATCAACTACGCCGTTTTCGCCCTGATCCGGTTGGTGGTTGAAAAAGAAGCACAAGACGAAAACAATTAAAACCAATAGCATGAAGGTTATAGCAAATATTTTCAGGATTCTAATCGGCCTGGTATTTATTTTTTCCGGATTTGTAAAAGGGGTGGATCCGTTGGGTTCCGCTTACAAATTCACCGATTATTTTAATGCGTTCGGCATGGGCTGGATGAACTTTTCCGCCCTGTTCCTCTCTTTTGCGCAATCCCTGTTGGAGTGCATCATCGGCATCTGCCTTTTCCTGAATGTCCGGACCAAATGGGCCGCCTGGGGCGCCTTGCTCTTTATGAGCGTATTTACCCCGTTGACCCTGATCCTGGCCATCAAGAATCCGGTAACCGACTGCGGATGTTTCGGGGATGCCTGGATCCTGACTAACTGGGAAACCTTCTGGAAGAATGTCGTACTGCTAGTATTGGCGTTGGTGGTATTTTTTTACCGGAACCGATTCAGATCGATCTTTAATTTTTTGGAACAGATTACTTTAACAGCCGGCTCCATTCTCTTTATCTTCGTGATCGAAGTGCACTGTTATCGCCACCTTCCGATCCTGGATTTCCGCCCTTACGCTATCGGGGCCAACATTTCGGAGGGAATGGCCGTTCCCGAAGGGGCACCCCACGACGAATATCGGATGACCCTGACCTATAAGAACCGGCAAACCGGCGAACTGAAAGATTTCGACGAGAGCAATTACCCTTGGCAGGATACACTGAATTGGGAGTTCCACAGCTCCGATCAAAAATTGATCCGGGAAGGGTACAAAGCCCCCATTCACGATTTTGTGATCGAACACCCCCAATACGGCACTATCACCGAAGAGTTGTTACAGAGCGAGGAGTATGTCCTGCTGGCCGTTTCCTACAACCTGAACAAAGCCTCTGCCACCGGTCAGGAGGAGCTGAACCGCTTGGCTGCTTACGCCCAGCAGAAAGGGTACCGTTTTTACGGGCTGACCGCTTCTTTGCAGGAGGATATCCGGAAACACAGCGAAAAATACAACATCCCGTATGAATTTTGCGCCACCGACGAGATCCAGTTGAAAACGATCATCCGCTCCAACCCCGGATTGGTGGTCCTGAAAAAAGGGACGGTGATCGGTAAATGGGGAAACCGGGACATTCCGGCAGTTGACGGGATCGGCGAAAAAGACCTGCTTGCCTACTGTCTGACGGAACAGCAGCAACACGCCGGCCGCAACCTGGTATACCTGCTGGTTTTCCTCTACCTGGCCCTCCTCTTTGCCTATCTGGCGAAAAAATACAAACGAATGACCAAATAAATAATTACAATACATGAGAAAGAAGATCGTAGCCGGAAACTGGAAAATGAATAAAACCCTCCCCGAGGGTATCGAACTGGCGAAAGAGGTGAATGAAAAAGTAAAAGCTTTACATCCGGCTGGTGTGCAGGTAGTACTCGGTACGCCTTTTATCCACTTGTCTGAAGTGAATAAAACCGTGAATGCCCCGCAGTTGGCCGTATCCGCCCAAAACTGCGCCACGGAAGCTTCCGGAGCCTATACCGGAGAGATTTCCGCCGCCATGGTGGCTTCCACCGGGTGCCGGTACGTTATCCTCGGCCACTCCGAAAGAAGAAGTTACTACGGGGAAACCGATGCCATCCTGGTAAAAAAGGTGGCGCAGGCGCTGGAAAATAACCTGGAGATCATTTTCTGTGTCGGCGAGGTGCTGGAAGAACGGGAGAGCGAAAGGCATTTCGAAGTTGTTCGCTCACAATTGGAAAAGGGATTGTTCCAATTGGATAAAAGCGCTTTCGCCCGCATCGTTATCGCCTACGAACCCGTGTGGGCCATCGGTACCGGAAAAACCGCCACCGCTGCACAGGCGCAGGAGATGCACGCTTTTATCCGGAGCGTGGTCAACGGAAAATACGGAACGGAAGCAGCTCAGAACACCTCTATTCTTTACGGAGGCAGCCTGAACGCTAAAAATGCGGACGAACTGTTTTCCAATCCGGACGTAGATGGTGGATTGATCGGGGGTGCCTCCCTGAAAGCGGAAGATTTTGCCGCTATCATTGCTTCCCGGGAAGCTCACTAAGAAGCTGTTACATAGATCGATTCGGAATATTCCGGGAAAAATTCAAAAAATGCTGCAAAAAAAAGGAAAAATATGCAGCATTTTTTTGTTTTTATACGTCTTATAGGTGAATAGATAAATACCAAACAGATGAAAAAAAGAATTTCTTTCCTATGTATGCTCCTGCTTGTTTCCGCATTGGGATGGTGCGCAGACAGCAAAGGCATTGAGATCAAACGGACCGTAAGCCGGCAGTTTCAAATCTCCCAAGGCGCTAAATTGGAGATAGACAACAAGTATGGGAACATCGTCCTGAACCTGTGGAACCGGGATGAGATCGACTTTTCCATTGAGATCACCGGAAAAGGGAACAACGAAGAGAGTGCTCAGGAGATGGCAGACCGGGTATCCATCGATTTTAACCAAAGCGGTAACTCGGTGTCCGCCCAAACGGTATTCGCCCCGATGAGATCCAGATCCTGCAACAATTGCGGTACATCGGTACACTATACGGTGAACATACCAGCGAACCTCTACCTGGACTTGACCAATAAATACGGAAATATTTACCTGGAGGAGGCTACCATGCCTTTTCGTACCGATCTGAAATACGGGAATCTGAAGGTCGGAAGCCTGTTATCCGATGATAACCGGATCAACCTGAAATACGGTGATATCGCCTTGCATGAAACAAAGAAATTGATTTTAAACGCCGCCTATTCCAAGCTGACGATTAGAAAAGCAGCGGTACTGGAACTGACAACCGCTTATTCCAGTCTGAAATCGGACGAGATCGGAACGTGGCGCCTCTCTTCCAAATACGACAATTTCACCGTAGGCAAGGTGGGAAGTCTCTCCTGTTCTTCGGCTTACTCCAATTTTCAACTGGGATACCTTGAAACGGCGTGTTCGATAACCGAAATCCGGTACGGAAAGGTGCGCATCGAGAAGATCGCCCCCGATTTCTCTTCCATTGATATTTCGGCCGCTTATACGACCGTACGGTTGGGGATCGACGAGCAGAGCAGCTTCAAGGCGAATCTCTCTACCCGGTACGGAAACATCCAAACCGGCAACCTGGTCCTGCAGGATGTCCGGTTGGGAAATGAAAAATACGGCAAAAGCCTGACAGCCACCGTAGGTTCGGACAAAGATCCCGAGGCTTCCGTCCGAATCACCAACTCCTACGCGGATATTGTGCTGAATTAAGAGTCTGTTTAAAAACGATTATTGGCCGGTATCTTCCCCGTAAGCCAGCATTTGGCGGAGGAAGTTGTCCGGATAGGAGATGCGGACGTCCATCGGGCGTCCGTTTTTTTCGATCAACGTATAATCGGGATTTAAAAAACCCGCATACGGGGGAATGCCCAAGTTCGCATAGCGCTCCAACACCTCGGCGTGAAGCTCCCGGTCCACTTTTACGCCGTACCCTTCGATCAACTGCCGGGCTGCTTTGTAATCCCCTTCCGATTTGATCCGTTGCACCTCTCCCAGCAACCGGCCGAACAACATCCGTAAAGCCGGATGATCGCGAACGACAAAAAAGGTTTTTCCGGCCCGTACCACTCGTTCTATCACGCCCGTTTCCCGGCCCTGTTCATATACCCAGGAAGCGATCAACTGGCGGTTGCGCATGTGTGACTCCTCCAGATCGTCTCCGGGTTTGATCCGGGTCAGTTGTGTCATCAACCCATTCCGGATGTAGCTGTTGTATTCGCACTTCCCGACCTCCGGAGCGGAGACAACGCCTAATTCCAACAGTTTTTCGTCTGCAATGTAGTAAAGGGCGAACAGATCGGCCCGGGTCTCTTCCAATGTAGAGTAGTAACTTTTCAGACAATCGGGAGTGACGCCGGGCAACATCTTTCCGGAGCCGTGCCCGAGGCATTCGTGCAGGTCGGTATGGATATTCCCGCCTTCGTAACCGTACCGCCGGTGCAACTCCAACTCCTCCTCCGAAAAGGCGAACTCCTCCAGTACGCCATTTCCCAAAGAGGCCCGGTGATAGGCGTAGGTAATGTTGTCCAAGGTAACCGACTTGCTGCCGTACACCTCCCGGATCCACTCCGAATTGGGCAGGTTGATGCCGATCGGAGTAGCCGGATGGCAATCTCCCCCCAGCATGGCGGCTTGCATGACACGGGCGGTGACCCCTGTAATCTCTCTCTTTTTAAAGCGCTCCTCCACCGGGGCCTGCTGTTCAAACCACAACGCATTTTCCGCCAGTATCTCCGTCCGGCGGCACGCCTCTTTGTCTGTGATCTCTACGATCGACTCCCAACTCCCTTTGTAGGCCAACGGATCGCCGTACACCTCTATAAAACCGTTGATAAAATCGACCGGAGCCTGCCCTTCCTTCAACCAGGCGATCGAGTAAGCGTCGAACAGGGCCAGATCCCCGCTCTTGTAATAAGCAACCAGCAGGTCTATCACCTCTTTCTGCGTATGGTCCCAGGCATATCCCCGGGCCTCCTCCAGATGCGCCACGATCTTTGAGATCTCTTTTCCGTACTTCCCGTTCGCATACCACACCTCCTCCGTCAACTGCCCTCCGTGCACGATCAGGGTGGAATTCAACCCGACAGAGAGCGGCCTGTCGCCCTGCTCTTGCAGTTTTTGCCGGTAAAACGCCTCTGCTTCCGGTTGGGTTACCCCCACGTAGTAGTTATTGGCAGAAGCGGTCAGCAGATCCGCCACGCCTCCCAATACCACCCGTTTTGGCATACAGGCCGGGTCGAAGAGGACCTGTTCCAGGTCCGGATATTCGCCTCCGGCCCCGACCGCCTCCAACAGCGATTTCAGGTAAGCCGGCGAAAAACCGGGCGAAAACTTATCCATGGAGTAGTGGTGGTGGATTCCGTTGGCGAAAAAAACCTGTTTGGCATACAACAAAAAAGCTTCAAATTCCCGGCCGGTTCTTTCTCCCGGATATTGTTGCAGGATCCGCTCCAACACCTTTCGGATCCGCAGATTCCAGCGGTTGTTCTGATCCCAGAGTATGTCCCTCCCGGCAAGCGCCGCCCGGCTCAAATAATAGACGAACAACTTCTCCCGCAAGGGCAACTGTTCAAAAGCCGGCACTTCGTACCGCAAGATCCGGATATCTCCGAACTCTTCTACAATAAAAAAGTTATGGTCATCTGTACGGTCTCTCTTTTCCATCGCCTTTCTCCCTGTTTTGTCAATCTTGAAAAACCGGTTTGACATTCTCCTGCCAAACCCACTCCCCTCTTTTCAGTACCAATGCATCCCAGCTTCCGTCCGGCCCGTAAAACATAAAAGAGCCGGTCAACCGTTCTTCTGCTGGAACCAAACGGTCGAATATGATACGTTTTCCTTTGCGGTCGTGTTTGAGCATCATGTTTGCGTCCCGGCCGTATTCAAAGGTGAGAGAAGCGCTCCGGCTCTCTCCTTTTCGCATCAATCGGTGATCGAAACGAACTCCGCCTGTTTCCGGAAAATCGGCGATCCATACTCCCTTCCGGTTAGTTCTGAGCGTTTCGCTCCAACCGAACAGGACATAGTAGTTCTTCCCCTTGGATGTAAAGCCGAGCCAATCGTAAAAAAGATACGCCGGAACCGGCCCCGGGTCACCGGGCAAAACCCGCAACAGCACATCCCGCCGCGGCGGATCGAATTTAAACAGATGGTAATAGGCAGCCCCTTCGCGCAAAGGTACGATCCAGGAAAACATCTCCGCTCCCGTCCGGCTCTCTCTCCGGAAACCTAAGTATTTGACCGGATCTTCCGGACGGTAAACACCCTGTGGAAACTGTTGCAACAAATCGGCCATCTCATCCGAGAAGCGGATCCGCAACGAATCCGTTTCCGTTTCTTCGATCCGTTCCATACAGAGCGCCACACGCTCCTGAAGTCCGGGTTGGGCCACGCCCGCATATGCTCCGAAAAGCCACAGGCAACTGCACAAAATTTTTCTCATTCTACTTCCTGTTAAAACGTTCCAGTATCTCCTCAGCGGAGCGTACCGATTTTTTGTACCACTGCAAAGCTACCCGCAGCGCCTCCTCTTCCGGCAGATGCCACTGGATTTCGCTCGCCCGCAGGCGCTGCACCGTACTGTACAGCACCAATGCGGCGCAAACACTGACATTCAGGCTCTCCGTAAAACCGTACATCGGTACTTTGACAAATTCATCCGCTTCTTTCAGCACGGTTTCCGACAGCCCCTGCCACTCCGTTCCGAAAAAAAACGCCATCTTCCCCTTTTGCAGATCCAATTCATTGATCAACACATCATCTGTGTACGGGGTGGTTGCTATAATACGATATCCGGCCGCCCGAAGGTTGGAGATCGCTTCCGGGGTGTTGTTCTCCGTCCGGTTGTAGCGGTGAAGGGTAAGCCACTCCTTAGCCCCCCGCGAAACCGAAGACGCACCGTCGTACCGGTTCCGGTTCTCGATCACGTGGATGTGCTGGATTCCCATACAATCGGCCGTACGCATCACAGCGCTCTGGTTGTGGGGCTGGAAAAGATCCTCTAACACAACCGTCACATACTCCGTCCGTTCCCCGAGCATCCGTTCCAACAACTCCCTGCGCTCATCCGTCACAAACCCTTTCAGGTACTCCACCTGCTCTTTTACGCTTTTCATACGTTGTATTTTTCCCGAATAAAAAAGGGGTGTCTGCTCAACACCCCTTTTTTATGATTATGCTTTTTTTCAGCATTTGTCTGACAATTCTGCGCCGGCTTTGAATTTAACCACTTTCTTGGCAGGAATGTTGATGCTCTTACCAGTCTGGGGATTTCTACCGCTTCTTGCGCCTCTTTCATTTACGCAGAAGGAACCGAATCCAACCAGGGCCACTTTGTCGCCTTTTTTCAAACATTCGCCAACCGTTTCCACGAAAGCTTCCAGCGCTTTCTTGGAATCAGCCTTTGTCAAACCTGCCTTTTCAGCAATAGCGTCGATCAATTGTGTTTTATTCATAATGATAACTTTTAGGGTTAGAATTTTAACAATCGTTTATTCTCCACACAAATGTAGGGAATTTCTCTACTTCAACAAAATTTTCAAAAAAAAAAACGTCATTTTTTATTTTTTTTCCCTTACAGGATGCTTTCGGCGCATTTCTCCCCGTCCATCGCTGCCGAAACAATGCCTCCGGCATATCCCGCCCCTTCTCCGCAAGGATACAGTCCGGCCACTCCGGGATGCACCAAACGGTCGCCTCCCCTCGGAATACGCAGAGGGGCGGACGTACGGGTCTCGACACCCAACAACACGGCCTGATCGGTCAGGAATCCCCGCGCTCTCTGCCCGAAAAGAGTCAATCCGCCCTTTAATCGCCGGGTCATGGTTTCCGGCAACCACTCGTGAAATTGTGTCGCCGTTACGCCCGGTTTGTAAGAGACCCGGGGAAATTCGCCGGACGGACGGTTCTGCACAAAATCCGTCAGCCGTTGGGCCGGGGCCCGCAATGCTCCTCCTCCCCGCTTCCAGGCTTCCCGCTCCAACTGCTCCTGAAATTCCATCCCCGCAAAAAGGCCGGAAAACCCCATCTCTGTCAACTCCTCCCGGCCGACGGAAGTTACTATGGCCGAGTTGGCCCAGGAGGTATTCCGGGTCGAAGAGGACATGCCGTTCACCACTTGTTGTTCCGGGCCGGTAGCAGCCGGAACCACTACCCCTCCCGGGCACATGCAGAAAGAGTATACGCCCCGGTTCTCTATGTTCGCCACAAAACTGTACTCCGCCGCCGGTAACCACTTTCCCCGTCCTTCGGAAGTATGGTACTGCATGCGGTCGATCAATACCTGGGGATGCTCCAAACGCAGTCCGACCGCAAAATCCTTGGGTTCCATGTGAACCGAACGGGTGTGCAACATCCGGTAAACATCCCGGGCCGAATGACCGGTTGCCAGGATCACTTCATCGGCCGCCAACTCCTCCCCGCCTGCCATCACTCCACACACAGCGCCCGCCCTCACTAACAGGTCCGTTACCCGACAGGAAAACCGGATCTCTCCACCGTACCGCTCAATCGTTTTCCGAATGTTGACGATTACCCCGGGCAACCGGTCCGTTCCCAGATGGGGATGGGCGTCTACCAAAATGCTCCGGTCGGCTCCGTGGTATACTAAAATCTCCAGGATCCGCCGGATGTCTCCCCGTTTTTTGGAACGGGTAAAGAGTTTCCCGTCTGAAAAGGTACCGGCGCCTCCCTCCCCGAATCCAAAATTGGAGTCTTCGTTCACCTGTCCGGTACGGTATAAATGGGCCAAATCCTTTTTACGCTCTTCCACCGCTTTCCCACGCTCCAGCACCACCGGGCGAAATCCCCGTTCGATCAGCCGCAATGCCGCAAAAAGCCCGGCCGGTCCGGCTCCGACCACTACCACCCGCCGCCCCGCCGAAACATCCCGGTACACCGGAACAAAGAGCGGGGCAGGCTCCTCGATGTTGTCTATGTGAACCCCCAACGTCAGGTTGATCACCACCCGGCGCTGGCGGGCGTCTACGGAACGGCGCACCACGGCCAGCCGTTTGATCCGCTGCGCTGCAATGCCTTCCTGCCGTGCAATCAACTCCCTGAAAAACAACTCCTCCTTACCGGCCTCTTCCGGAGAAATCCGTATGGCGATCTCTTTATACATAGTGGATAAAAACGGTAAAGCGGGTCATTCAAAATGGAAACAGATCGTAAACATCCGGGGTTTCACTTTTTTTAATGCATCTGTGAATCCTTCGTATCCGGGATTCTTCGGGTCGTATTCCGGAACCAATGTATTGGTCAATCCCATGGAGTACCGCAATTCGATCCCGAATTTAAAGTAGGGTAAGTAAAAGTCGCTGCCGATGCCCAATTCTAAAAAGGCATCCAGCGGCCGGGTGCGGAAGTATTCCCCCCGGTCTATGTCGATCCGGTCGTGCTTCTGGAAGTCGTATTTCAGGCTGCTCCCACCGACTAAAAAAGGACGGAAGTTGTTGATACGCTTTGCTTTGTATTTTAATAACAACGGCAAGGTAATGTATACGGATTCGTTGAAGGCCTCTACGGTTCCGTCCCGGTTTCCGCTCTCGTCCAACTCCAACGGAACATTCTTGAAGACCATCCGGCGGGTACCGAATTCCAGGCCCGGTAGAAAACGCACCCCCCAATCCTCCGTCAGGTGCAGTTCGGACACAATACCCACCAAAAATCCCACTCCCAACCGACCGGTTTCCACCCGGTACGGATTCAATCCGGACTGGACAAAACGATAATCCATGTAGTTGACTCCCAATGTAAAACCGAAATGAAGAAAGGTGTGGTCTCCCCGCTGGTAATTCAGGATACTGGTATTCCGTACGATCTTCTGCCCCGAAACAGCGGCGGACAACATCCCGAAAATGAGTAAAAATACCAGTCGTTTCAGCATCGTTTTGCGTTTATACTTTCTCTACAATTCAGCGAAAATAGGCATTTTTAGTGGAAAATGGTTGCTTTTAAATATATATTTTTATTTTTGTACCCCCATGAATAAAATCGCACTCATCACCGGGGCCACCTCCGGGATCGGACAAGCCACTGCCGAAAAACTCGCCGGAAACGGATTCGACCTGATCATTACCGGCAGACGCCCGGAACGCCTGGAGGCGCTGGCCGAAAGCCTCCGGAAAAAAGGAGCAAAGGTATTGCCGCTCTGTTTTGACGTACGCAAGCCTGAAGAGGTAAAACAGGCCATAGATTCGTTGGAAGGCAACTGGAAAACGATCGATGTATTGGTCAACAACGCCGGGTTGGCTGTTGGGATCTCCCCGATCCAGGAAGGCCTGGCGGAGGATTGGGAACGGATGATCGACACCAATGTGAAGGGCCTGTTGTACATGACCCGCGCCGTAGCGCCGCTCCTGACGGCCCGACGGACGGGACACATTGTCAACATCGCTTCCATTGCCGGCAAAGAGGTCTATCCGGGTGGGAATGTATACTGCGCCACCAAACACGCCGTCGACGCTCTCTCCAAAGCCATGCGCACCGACCTGTTGGCCTATAACATCCGGGTGACCAACATCGCCCCCGGCATGGTGGAGACGGAGTTCTCCCTGGTCCGGTACAAAGGGAACAGCGAAGCTGCCGGCAACGTCTACAAGGGGCTTGTTCCCCTAAGCGGTGAAGACATAGCCGACACCATCCTGTTTGCTGTCACCCGTCCTCCCCACGTCTGCCTGAATGACATCGTGATCATGCCCACCGCCCAAGCCAATGCGCGGGATGTGAACAGAGAAACGGAAAAGGGATAACTCCTTATTTTTCAGCTCCAAACGTACTAACGTTCATCCGCTTATCCACCAGATATCCATCCGTTGCCTTCAGGTTGAAGGTGAGGTTCCTTCTGGCTTTGAACCGGATGATGAACAACTCGCTGTCACTCTCCAATGCTTCCTTGTTTCCGATGTTTACGAATGTGGGATAGAGCGACTTGATGCCGTTGGTGTGGAGCCTGTCGTTGGTCAGGTTCTCCATCTCCTTCATACCCACCGGCTGCACACCTACAAACTCGTAATCCGCGGGATCGTAAGGCAGGGCAAAACTGAGGGCGTTTACACGGTGCAATCCCGTGCCTTTCACCACTATCTGAACCATTTCGCCCTTGGCGTATGTCCGTTTCGACGTACGGAGCTGGAGGCTTCCCGCCGGCTTGTCACCCCTTTCACCCCGGCCACCCCTGGCACCGCCATCGAGTTGCGTGGCGACAACGGAGATGTCATATGCGTCGATCAGGCCGTTGCGGTTCAAGTCGCCGTTGCTGATGTAGCCTTCAAAATCGGCGTCGCCTTGCCGCAAACCGGTATAGTTGGTATACGAAGTCAGGTCGTTCCCGTCCACCACCTTGTCGTTGTTGATATCCCCCGGCAAGTAACTCTCGGTTCCCGGCACTTTGAACAGATACAACTCCCTGCCCGAACCGTAGTCGCCTACTGCTTCGGTGACATGGATCCGGATGTACCGTACAGTAGGAGTTTGCGGGAACGGGAAGACCTTGGTTTCGCTGTTCCGCTGCCACTCAAAAGCGCCGGCTTCCGTCCAGGTTTCCTTGTCCATACTGTAGCTGACCGTTCCCTTTAATATCGTTCCGTTGCCGGCGTTTTCACGGGGCAGGTAGTGGAATTTATCGATCCGGTTAATGGTGTTCAGGTCTACGGTCAGGTCGAATGGAACCGCCTTTTCGTTGTACTTTGTGTGCCACAACTCGCCCTCCTGAAAGTCGAACAATCGGCGGAGCGAACGTCCCTGATTTTCCACGGAGGTCTCTCCGGTCAGGCCGTGTATGGCAAACTCCAACGGGTCTCTCTTTGTCGTGGCGCCAAAAGCCGACCAATCCGAATGCCCCGCTTGGTTCACCGCACGGATCTGAAAGTCGTAAGCGGTTTCTACGTTCAGGTCGTCAAACAACAGCTCCGTCCCTTTGATCGTACTGTAATGCATACCGTTGAACGCTATCTCGTAATAGTCGGCATTCTCCACCGCACCCCAGGTCGGTTTCAAGGTATAGGATCCGGTATTCTCTTCTGTTATTTGCGCTTGTGGGGCAACCAATGGGCCGGTGGTTACTTTGTGGCGGTCCGCTGGCGCAAATAGAAATCCGTCGATCTTCAGGGCCGTCCGGTGGGTCGTGATGTCGGCAGCGGCCAATTTCACCAAGAACTGCGGGTTCTTAACGATTACCTCTTTTTCAAAGGCGCTGTCCGGAGTGGCAAAGCGGTTCAGGTTCGGTTGTGCATCGTAGAAATAGACGTTCTCTTTTTGGAGGAACTCCTCCCTGTTACCTGCTTCTGTCAGTTTGATCCTGTTTTTGCCGACGGTCGCCGAAACTTTTTTGGGCTTTTCGGTGACGTTGATCCGGAATTCGGTGACTTTCTCCTTTACAAAGCCGTCAAAATTACCTTGCGCGGGGTGGATGGTCACCGTCACTTCGCCTTTTGCGCCGACGACGGACTCGATCCGGGTGGTCACTCCTTTGCCTGCGCGGTACGCTTCGGTGACACCGTCGTCGTCGTATTCGGTGAAGGCACTCTGTCCGTAAGGATAGAGTTCGTATACACGCAAACCTTTGTCTATTTCTTTAACGTTGTTGTGGGGGGAGGTCAGGGGTATAATGGCCCCGTTCTTCACAAATACGGGCAGCTTCCAGAGCGGTGAAGCAAAACTGTTGAGGATGCGGTTTCCCGAATATACTTCGCCGGAGAAGTAATCCACCCACTCCCCTTCGGGCAGGTAGATGCCGTTGCGGATGTCGTTGCCTTGCTCATCGGCTTGGGTTGCCTGGTAGATCGGCGCTACGAGGAAGTAGGGGCCGTAAAGGAATTGGTATTGCGTAGCCTTACCCAGCGTATATGGATGGGGATATTCGAGGAAGATCGCCCGGACCATCGGCAAACCGTCCGTCGACTCTTTGGCGATACTGTATGCGTACGGCATCAGCTCCGATTTCAGCTTCAGGTACCACCGGTTGATGGAAGCGGCAGGTTCGCCCAAAGCGTGGGGATATTTTTCGTTGGACCCCCATCCGTCCATATTCAACTGCATGGGGGTAAAGGTTTTCCACTGGAAATCCCGGATATTGACTACCGGATTTTTTCCGCCGAAAATACCGTCCATATCGGAGCTGATATTGGGGTTGCCCGACAGTCCCGAACCGATATAGGTGGGGATGTGGAAGCGGATGTATTCCCACACCCCGCCGGTCTGGTCGCCCGACCAGATGCCGGCGTAACGTTGCGTACCCGCCCAACCGTCGAGGGAGATGATGAAAGGACGGGCGTCATTGCCGTAGTAGGTCATGATGTGCGCCACGTCCGTGATGCCGTTCAGGCCGAACGAGTAACCGGCCCCCACCCAAGCCACGTCGGTTTTCAACACACGCACACCGGCATCCCGCACTTCTTTAACGATATCCCGTTGCAGCAAAGCGCTGATCCCTTCTTTGGGGTGCAGGTCGGATTGCGTCCACAGCCCAATCTCCACACCGTTTTCGTGGGCGTAATCCGCCAACTCTTTCAGGTTCCGGATGTTTCCGTCGATGGTTTCCGTCTGGCCGTACCCGGCCCCATACCCGTCGTTAGGCAGCAACCAGCCCAGCGGCATGTCGTGGCGCTTGTAGCGGTCGATCACGGCGCGCGCGGAAAATTGGTAATTCTCTTTTTCCCCGTTCAGCGACTCTTTGATGCCTTCGCTGTCCTTCTGGCTCTCTTTGTAACGCTTGCCGTCTTCAAAGAGAATCCCCTTTTCGTCCTCTTTCCAATAGTCGCGGTTGTAGGCGTTCAGGTGTCCCTGGTAGAAGCCAAATTTCGGCATCAATACCGGGTGGCCCGTCAGTTGATAGAAGTCATTCAGCAGCGCCACGGCTCCGTCGTTGACCATCACAAAAAGGTCCAGGTAGTCGGTCTCGTGATACAATTTCACCGTGTTTTTCTCTTCCCGGCCGAAATCGTAAACGCCTTTTTTAAAGGTGTGCCACAGGATGCCGTAGCCGTTTGTAGACCAATAGAAGGGATTGGGAGAGGCTACACCGCCGTCTGTCCAACTGTTTTGGTTCTCAATGGAGATGATTTTACCCTTGTGTGAGAAGCGCCCGTTCTGTACGCCACCGCCGTAGAAGTACTCCTGCGGATGCTCTTTCAGCTTCAGGGTGACCCGCTCTTCTTGAAAAAGGACGGGTTCTGTTGTTTCCAATACCGTTTCGCCTGTTTTTAAGTCGATGACTTTCATCAATGCACTGTTTTTGTCGAACTGTACGCTGATCCCGGCGGTCGTGACGGAGAGGGTGCCGGAGTGATCTTTCACGTCGAGCAAAGTGATCTCTTTTCGGGGCCGGTCGACCACTATTTTTGCTTCGGGCTTGGCTTCCGGGTCGCGCAGGATCCCTCCCGCATTGTCCTGAAACAGCCGGAAGATGTTCTCACCATAAAAATCAAGGGTCATGCGCTGTTGATTGGAGAACAGCACATCAACGGTGGTGGGATTCACCTTTGTGGCACCGACAACCTGCAAAGGTTGCTGCTCTTTTATACTGCTGTTTTCTCCTTCACATACAGCTTGTGCAGCCGGACAAAAAGGTACTGTGAACAGAACGAAAGCAACCGATAGAGCTTTCCATTTCCCGAATTGACTGAATATGCTCATGTGTATTTATATTTAACCGGCCGTAAATATAGGAAAAAAATTCGTTCGCACGGTTCCGACAGCACTTCGGTATTGGGGAAAAGATCCGAATTTTTTTCGCTTTTCCCCCTGTCGCTTCGGCCTGTCGATTTCCAAAAGCGGGGCTCCGCTGCGGTTTTCCGAGTGTCAGGTGGTACGGTCGTTTCTGTCGGCACAGTCGATTCCTTGCCTTTTTGGCCTTTACGCAGCCTTTATGCAGCCTTTGTAATACCTTTGGTATACTGTCGTTATACCGTCATTACACCGTCGTTATACCGTCGTTATACCGTTCGTAGGCCGGTTATAGAGCGTTGTTATACCTCTGTTGGATCTGTTTGGGAAGACGTTTGGTATCTCCGAAACTGCACGATATGCGGCCGGAGATTTTTGTCGGAAAGGAGATGGAAGTATCAGGGTTCATCTGTTGTGTTTTTTCTCCGCTGCCACGCGAATCCTTTTGCGTGGTGGTACCCATAGAGCCACGCGGTGCAATTGTGCGGCAGCAGTGTGTACAATTTACGAAATCGGTTTCATTTTCAGAAGAGGGGGAAGGGTATTTTTTATGAGGCACCTGTGAAAATTTGCTATGCGGGGAATAATCATTATATTTGCCGTATAATTTGCGGAGAATGTATATCCATAACCATACAAACTGGACGGATTTTCGTTGGGACAACGACAAGTTGCTACCCCTATTGGGGCGAGTGAGGTACTTGCAGGGCAAACTTCTGGGACAGATGGAGAACCTCGGGTTTTCGTTGCGGGAGGAGGCTGTGCTGACAACCCTGACGCTCGACGTGTTGAAATCGTCCGAGATCGAAGGCGAGTTGCTCAACCCCGATCAGGTGCGTTCGTCGATTGCCCGGCGACTCGGGTTGGATGTGGCGGGGCTGGTGAATTCGCCTCGAAATGTGGACGGTATCGTGGAGATGATGCTCGATGCCACGCAACGCTACAATTCGCCGCTGACAGATGAGCGTTTGTTCGGTTGGCACAATGCACTGTTTCCGTCGGGGTTCAGCGGCCTGTACAAAATAGAGGTTGCGAAATATCGGAGCGGCGCGATGCAGGTCGTATCCGGAGCGATGGGAAAGGAACGAGTACATTACGAGGCTCCGGATGCTGTGCGGGTCGAACCGGAGATGATAAAGTTCTTGGAGTGGTTCAACGCCGGCTCGAATCTTGACCCCGTGATGAAGGCGGCAATAGCACACTTTTGGTTCGTGGCTATCCACCCGTTCGACGACGGAAATGGTCGTATAGCCCGCGCGATCACCGATATGCAGTTGGCCCGTGGTGACGGAAGCCCGCAGCGGTTTTACAGTATGTCGAATCAGATCCTCGCCGAGCGTAAGCAATACTACGAGGTGCTGGAGAAGACCCAGCACGGTGACAGCGATATTACAGCATGGTTCGAGTGGTTCCTGACTTGTCTCGAACGGGCTTTGATCGGCAGTGCGGAGGTTTTGAAATCAGTACTGACAAAAGCCAAATTCTGGGAACAGCACAGCCAGACTGCCCTGAACGACCGTCAGCGACTGATGCTCAACAAAATGTTGGATGGTTTCGACGGCAAACTGACCTCATCTAAGTGGGCAAAGATTACCAAATCGTCGCCCGACACCGCCCTGCGCGACATCAACGACCTGATCGCCCACGGCATCCTGCGAAAAGACGACAGCGGCGGAAGAAGTACGAATTATGAATTAGTGTAAATAAATTAACTTGATTATCATGCATTTTATAAAAAGTATTGAGATTACGAACTTCCGGTCTATTCAGCACAAGGACGGCAAATTGCTCATTCGAAAAGTGTTTTTGCCGAAAACGTGTTAAATAATAATTCAGGATTTGACAGTTTTAATGTTTCGGAGTTTTCCAAGATTTTTGATGTCATAAAAGAAATATTAGAGCGGCCAGAACATTCACTAAGCTCAATAGAAGATCCAGAAGGATAGTAACAACAGTCTAATTCTACTTTCCGTTATAGGCAGCAAAACAAGCTGAAATTGCATTTTTGGTCGTTTGGCAGATAATTTTTGCAGGCTTCTATGTAGGTCGATTTTGGGATTAAATATTATCAGTATTACAGATCATGGTTTCGGAGTATCTATTTCGCTGATCGAATAGTTTTTGGAAGATTCCCATTTCGTAATTCTTCACGAGTTGAGCGTTTCAGAATGAGTTGGTCAAAATCTTTCAAGACAGAATCTTCCGAAAGATAGTTTTCCCACGATTCTGTTTTTTGAAAGATAACATCATCGTTTATTTTTAATTCTATTTTGCAGCATGGGCGATTCTGACAGCGTTCATGCCGCGTGTCCCGCGTTCGGTTTCAAAAGTGACGATATTCCCTTCGGCTATGCCCGCCGGAGCGGCGGAGATGTGGAAAAAATACTTCTCGGTTGAGGCGAGGTCTTTGATGAAACCGTAGCCTTTGTCGGCGTTGAAATACTCGACACGGCCTTTCAGCGGATCAGGTTCTGTGTCGTCTTTTTTGGGGGTTGCGATGGCGACGTCTTCGAGCTTTACTTCCTGTTTGTCGCGCTGCTCGGGCGGGGTATCGACGATGTTTCCCCTCTCGTCCACCCAGGCGATCATGTCTTCGTGCGAGGATGTTCCTCTGGCCTGACGTTCTTCCTTGCGTTTTTGTTTTTCGAGGCGCTTGGCCTGCTTTTTCTTTTCGTTTTCTCTTTTCCCGAATGTTTGCGATCCTGCCATTAGACTGTTATTAGGTTCTCAAGGCGGTGTTTGTAAGAAGGAAGTCGGCCTTGAGTTTTTCGACAACCTCCCGCACGCTCCGTATCCTGTCGGCCAGATATGCGTTCCCGCCGGCGAAGGCGTAGCCCTTTTTCATATTGCCGCGGGCCGCGTTGTACAGAGCTTTGATTATTTTTAGTGTAGTCGCACGTCTTTATGCAGTGGAACGGGCAACTGCGCGGTTTCTCCCGTCCTTCGGCCACGCTGCGTATGAATTCGCCGTCGAAAGCCCGCCCCGGCATCCCTACGGGGCTTTGGATGATGCGCATATCGTCGGCGTGGGCGTTGATATAGACTTTCTTGAACTCCAGCGCCGCGTCGCACTCGTCGGTGGGCACGAAGATCGACCCCATCTGCACTGCCGACGCACCGAGAGCCATGAACCGTGCTATGTCCTCTCCGGTCGAGATGCCGCCCGCCGCGATAACGGGAATTGTTTTCCGGTCGGCGTAACTTCTTGCGACCTCAACGACCTCCGGAACAAGGTGTTCGAGCGAAAAGTGTTCGTCTTCTATCTGCTCGCGCTTGAACCCCAAGTGTCCTCCGGCTTTTGGGCCTTCGACTACAATAGCGTCGGGCAGATAGTTGTACCCCGCCGACCACTTCTCGCATATCAGCCGCGCCGCACGCGACGACGACACGATGGGAACTAATTGTGTCCGGCTGCCTTTGGTCAGGAACGACGGCAGGTCGAGCGGCAAGCCCGCCCCGGCGAAGATCACATCGACCTTCTCCTCGATGGATGTCCGCACCATATCGGCGAAATTCGACAGCGCCACCATGATATTTACGCCGATAACGCCGCGACTCTTTTCCCTCGCTTTGCGGATCTCCTCCCGCAGGCCGTAGATACACTTTTCGAGGTATGTGCTTTTGTACTCCGGGTAGAGCAGTCCAAGTCCCGCCGCCGAGATGACCCCGATGCCGCCTTCGTTGGCGACCGCTGCGGCCAGACCGTTGAGCGATACACCTACACCCATTCCACCCTGTATGATGGGCAGTTTAATTTCGTATTTTCCTATAAAGAATGATTTCATCTGTTGTCATTGTTAATTATCAGCCCACCTCCCTCCGAAACAAGGAAAGCTATACGGGTCGATTTCAACGATGTAAAGACCGAACTTGGTACGACGGTCGATAAAAGCAAGGATGATAAGGATCGTATGAACTTGCGTTGTCTGTGTGACAAAGGTAATGCAATTTTATTCATATCACCATAATGCCAATAAATAACTCTGTTTTGATAACCGATTGTCTTATCCGAATCAATTATTTCAGCTATTCATCTTCCCGAGTCACATCACGATTGATGAATTCTGGAAATTAAATAAAAAAGAGCGTAACTTTTTGTGCGGAAAAAGTTGGGAATTCCAGTATAAATTTGATTGCGGAAGGTGAATGTAAATATGGATTGAGAGGTTTTTCATACGTTTTTTCTATTTTTTCTGTAAAATTATTTGTTTTATTTAATTTTTTTTTTACGAAATTTGATACGATTTTTCAGATATTTTTGACAAACAGATATATAGTATTACTACTTAAATAGATGTTCATTATTATTTCATATATAATAAGCTTGTCGTATCTTCGCTTCGCACGAAGCTCATTCTTATTATGAGTGATACAAATACATTTTAGTTTGATATTTGAGATGGGAACAAAGGATGTATACTTTAATAATATTGATATGAAATTTAAGAATTGGCATTCTCATCTGTTTCCGATGATGAAACTTTTTAAACAAGGTAATCAATTGTATATATATGATGCCAAATCCAATTTTTTAGTAGAGGTTTCAAATGAAGATATAGAACAATTATACGATTATTATACAGATACATCCTCGAATGTAAATACTAATTTGTTAAAATTACTCCAACGCGGAGTTTTTTATAAAGGACCTTTAGAAAAGGTTGTTCCTTCAGATGATGAGTTATACTCAATAATTAAAGATCAGTTATAATCGTATATGCCAAGAAAGTTGACGATTGAGATTACGGAAGCTTGTAATTTGAGATGTAAGTATTGCTTGTTTTCGAGAAAAAAAGAGATTACTCGAAAACACACCACGCGTACAATGTGTAGAGAGGTCGCTTTTGCAGCTATAGATTATTATTTTAATTTATATACACAAGCTCTGCAACAAATACCTATTGAGCAAAGGAAAAAAGTTATAGAAATTAATCCGCCTAATCTTTCGTGGTGGGGAGGAGAACCTTTTCTTAATTTTAATTTGATAATAGAATCAAAAAATTATTTTGAATCTCTTCCATGG
>QMCD01000125.1_pt1 | contig 54451 bp, 47 predicted proteins | sample 1821841 | NCBI WGS metagenome assembly QMCD01 (sample SAMN01991225, study PRJNA193472) | Termite gut metagenome, whole genome shotgun sequencing project. | isolation source: worker | host: Macrotermes natalensis
TGATAATATAGCGAACCGGAATCTCAATCCGGTTGCTGCGCAATACAAGCAATTCTTTAGACGCGGATAACGCGGATGACGCGGATTTTTAAATGCTGTGCTACCGTTATCCCACCCGGAAGATAAAAAGAGATCCGCGTCATCCGCGTTATCCGCGTCTAAAAAATGATAGTATAAACTAATTATGAACAGCTACTTACAAGCTATGGCACAGAAACAAAAAGAATGTCGGCAAGTCAGTTGCCGGCACTCTTTTTCATGTTTGTTAGCCTATATACAATCTTCTTATCTTAAGAAACTGTTTTGATTTTCCTTTATCATTCGTTTTTTATTCCTGAGCAACACTTACTGCATAGCTGGCACGTTTTCCGGAGGGGAACACACCTGTGATGAACAGCACTTGTTCCTGAGTTTTGGAGGCTTCTTTCATCACCTTTTCCAAATCTTCCACAGTTTTCATCGGCACATTGTTCACTTTCAGAATAATGAAACCTTTGCGGACTCCACCTTCTGCCATCTTGCCATCGCTGACGCCTGTAACTTCGAGTCCACTGCTCAGATTGAGCTGCTTCTTCAATTCATCCGGTATAGGACGGAAGGCTGCGCCAAGAATGTCCATATCGGTATTCTTCACTACCTTCGTAGTACCTTGTTCGTTCTTCAGCGTAACTTCAACAGTCTTTTCTTTTTTATCACGCATTATTTTCACCTGTGCCTTATCGCCCGGACGATGTTTTGCCAGAGCTTCCTGCAAGTCGGCGAATTTGTGAATTGCCTTGCCATCCATACCAATGATAACGTCATCTACCTTGATATCAGCACCGGCAGCACTTCCACCTTCTACAATCTTACGTACCCAAAGTCCATCAACGGAATTATATTTTTCTCTCGCCTCTTTCTTGATATCGCTCACTTTCTTACCATCTTCATCTTTCGCTTGCGTATCACCCGGTTCTTCGGCAAGGGGCATAATCTCCACGCCTAACATTACGCGTTGCACCGCACCGAATTGTTTCAAGTCGGCAACCACTTTCTTCATGATACTGGTAGGGATAGCAAATCCATAACCGGTATTTGAACCTGTCGGAGAGAACAGGGCGGCGTTGATACCAATCAATTCGCCACGTGCATTTACCAATGCGCCACCACTATTACCTTGGTTGATGGCAGCATCCGTCTGGATATACGATTCGATACTTCCTTTAGTCATACCCAAAGAACGAGCCTTGGCACTAACGATACCTGCCGTTACAGTAGAAGTCAGATTGAAAGGATTACCTACCGCAAGTACCCATTCACCCACTTTCAATGCGTCAGAATCGCCCACCGGAATAGTCGGGAAATCATCTCCTTCTATTTTAATCAAGGCCAGGTCGGTATTTTCATCCGTACCGATGATGCGTCCTTTGAACTGGCGATTGTCATTCAGCGTAACACTGATTTCATCCGCACCGGCAATTACGTGGTTGTTCGTTACGATATATCCGTCTTTGGAAATGATAACGCCCGAACCAAAACCTGTACGTTCCGGCGTCTGTATCTGACGTCTTTGTGTTCCGCCACGATTACCGAAGAAATCGCCAAAGAAATCAGAGAACGGGTCTCTCACTTCTACTTCCTGCATTTTAGAGGCTTGGGTAGAACGAATATGTACTACCGCATGAATTGAATTTTCCGCCGCCAGCGTCAAATCCACCGGTTGTGCATCAACGGCATTATAAGAAGCCATACGTACGTCCGGATTCTGCTGGAACATTTCACTAAACGCACCGGTAGTATTGGCTGATACTTTATTTTGCAGCATTTTATAGGTAGTTAAACCTGCTACTCCCGAACTGAGAAGTACAATTGCCACAACTCCAAGAATGTTTTTTGTAGTCTGTTTCATACTATTTATTATGCTTTAAATTGTTAATATTCAAATTTCGTTTAACATTACGACGTTAAAATAACAACAAAAATCATTCACTTATTCCGTTTGTCACTTTCTTTTGTTCTCTTTTAACAGTGAAGTTTTGAAGCTTAACAGCACTTAACGACATGACCTGACATTTTTACATTTATGTACTATTACTGACGCAAAAACAAAATTAAATAGATAAAGTATCCGAATGAGGCACGGATTACGCTAATTATCAAGATATTCAATATCCATGTGGTAATCCCACTGCGGGAAGTAAAGGTTACCTCCCTCCCACTCTACCTCGCCACGCTGAAAGTCTACGGTTTCACTACGCGGATATTTCTTTTCGGGCGCCAACGGCATACCGTAATCACTGTTCACAATCATACGCCAGGAGTCAATACCACCCAGGAAGAAATACTCTTCATCCGTATCGCGAGCAAAAACAGGAATGCCAAACGACTGGTCTACAGGAACCCAACCTATGCCTTCAAAATAGATTTCAGCCCAATCGTGCAAGTTCCAAGCCCCGGGATGCATCATAAAACCACTTTGAAAATGCGCAGGTATGCCACTGATGCGGCAAAGGGTAATGAACAAAAGAGAAACCTGACCACAATCGCCTTTATTATTATCCAAAACATATTCGGGGATATTCTCTATCGTTGAATATTCCCGTGCGGAAGCCCAAGGGAAACAATCGTTCACCCATCGGAAGATACGTTTTGCTTTCAACAAAGGATTGGTTTCGCCATCTGTCAATTTGGCAGCAAGCTCGCGCATGCGCGGTGAGAAGATGATATGCTTCTCACGTTCGGCAGTATATTCCTTATATATGGAAGATGCCGTATTATATGGCTGTATGTCTTCCGGTTTCAGATTGTGCCATTCAGCGTTAGAAACATATTCAAAAGTTTCGGAAAACACGGTTGGACTACCCTGTACGGCACGTTTCTCCATATAGAGGGTGCTATGAAGACATTCCTGCGGAGAGAAAATATACTCCTGTTCACTGGCAGAGATAAATTTCACATCCTGTTGCCGTGCCTGATCCTTACGAGGATAGGGAAGCCAGCAACGGATTACCTCTCCTGCAGGTACGGCATTGGAGTCCACCGTCAGTGTATAGGTGACGCGCATTCGCTTGGGGGCAACAATAGGAACACCTTTTTTCCTTACGTTATCAATAACTTCGGGTAAATGTTCCTTGTTTACTTTGTCATTGCTACTGAGCGAAACACCATCCCTGGCGGCTTTTATTTTATAGCAAGCAGAGTCGACACGGAACAGGTTAGGACCGGCATTACGGAAGTAACGTTTCTCCCCGTCCAAAGTCATACATTCCAGAGCCTTGGATGCTTCCCATTGGCGCATTTGCGCATCGGTCACGTCGGGTATATATTTACGGATGTAGTCTTTTACTTCGGCTTCCGTGCGACTGAAATCCGTAAGCAGGCGTTGGTGCAAATCGTCTTCCCAGCTATATGGCTTACTTTCAGGCTTTGTAGTGCAAGAGGCTACGAGGAAGAACAAGACGATGACATATAATACTTTTTTCATGAGAACAATTCCTTTTACAGTTTCACCACTCCGATTCCAGGTAAATCAGGCAAAGTAATCTTGCCTTTCACAACTTCCATTCCTTTGAAACGGTCGTTGGCAATAAGCAGATTACCATCCAAATCGGCAAAGTCAACTGCCGGAGAGAACTGTGCTGCTGCCGAACAGGCGCAGGATGTTTCCGTCATGCAGCCCACCATCACTTTCATATCCAGAGCGCGAGCCAATGTCACCATCTTCCACGCTTCACGCATACCGGTGCACTTCATTAACTTGATATTAATGCCATGAAAAGCACCTTTCAAGCCTGCCACATCACCCAGACGCTGCAAAGATTCGTCGGCAAAAATAGGTAACGGACTTTGTTGTGTCACCCACGCAATATCATCCAGTTGTCCTTTGGGCATCGGTTGCTCAATCATTACAATACCTTTTTCTTTCAACCAGCATACCATATCAATGGCATAGTGCTTATCCTTCCAACCCTGATTGGCATCAACGGCAATAGGAAGGTTGGTTACGGAACGGATGGTTTCAATCATTTCCTTATCATTATCAAGCCCCAGCTTTACTTTAAGGATATTGAACTGCTCGGCACATTCCTTCGTTTTCTCGCGTACCACGTCCGGCGTATCAATACCGATGGTAAAAGTGGTAGAAGGGGTTTTTTCCTTATCCAATCCCCATATCTTGTACCACGGAGCCTGCAGTAATTTGCCTACAAGGTCATACAAAGCAATATCAACGGCCGTCTTGGCGGCAGCGTCCCCCGGCGAAAGTTTATCTATATACGCCAGAATGTCTTCCAACTGGAAAGGGTCCGGGAACTGTCCGATGATATCCTGTACTTTCTTCAAGAAAGCCAATACACTATCCATAGTACCCAGCTCTTTCTGAAGATAAGGAGGCATAGAGGCTTCACCATAACCGGTGATGCCGTCGTATTCAATTTCCACCTGCACATCCGGAGTTGTGGTACGTGAGTATGTGGCCACAGTGAAAACATGGCGTAATTTCAATTCATACGGGAAAAAGCGCAGTTTCATTCTGGCGCTTCCGCCTTGCCGGTTGACATTAAACAGTGTCGGTGTTGTGTTCTCTCCCGCAAATACGCTGTTGGCAGCCATACCGGAACCCAATACGGCAAAAGCGGCTGTTTTTAGAAAATCTCTTCTGTTTTGCATGATATTCTTTATTAAGTTATAAATAAATGATGATTGAAAAAGGATAATTCGTTATGTTCCGAATGACATGAAGTCAATCTTAGTATTGATAATAAGGATTGATAGCGGTGGTATTGATAGCCGCTTCCTTATTTATATAAGGTAAAACGCGCGTAGCGAACAACAAGCGTCCGAGGTTATATTCGTCAAACAGTTCATCGGCAGAATCAAAACTACCGATACGCACATCGCCTTGCGAGTGAATGAAACGTTTGTTGCCAATGTACATGCCTACGTGCACCACACGTTCTTTGCGGTCGGCCGTAGCTTTACGTCCGAAGAAGATCAGATCTCCGGGTTGCAGATTCCCGAAATCAGGAGCGATATCAACATGTTCGCCCACATACGCTTGCTGTGAAGCATCCCTGGGAATAATGATATCGTGAATAAAAAGAATGGTGCGCATAAAACCACTGCAATCCACGCCTTTGGAAGAAGTTCCCGCCCAAAGATAAGGAATTCCCATCAGGGTATGCGCTGTGTGAATAATGCTGGCGGCATCCTGTTTCAGGTTTGCACGCCATTTCTTTTCCGGCATGGAGATAGACTTGGAAATATAACCGGTGCGCCCGTCGGGATAAGTAACCTTATAGAAAGAGCCTTTCGTCCCCTCCCATTTCAAACGATTACCCGCAGTAACATCCGAGATAGTTTGCGATGCCTGATCAGGCTCGGAATACACAAAGCCATAATGGGAAGTCACCACAATTTTTTCTGCGGCATTCCAGGCATGAAGTTCTTCTTTGGTAACCGGATGAATACCCACACGATGTACCCAGGCGATATAATTATCCGGGGTTTGGATGCGATACCAGCCATCACGCTGCAACACGCGAACAGGCATTCCCATCAATCCCTGCGTCATCATCTCCGACGAAAAATCGGGATTTATACGAAGATTGGCTACAGACACATTCACGATAGCGTAGCTTTTAGCATTCAAAGCAACCTCATCCGGCAATACTTGCAGGCAATCCATCACTTTGTAGCCGGCCTTCGACAGTCCATTGAGCAATGCAGCCTTTGCCTCGGCCGAAGTAGTTACGCCACGCAACATTACATTCTTACCTGAGAAGGAATAATCGACATCAAAAAGCGCCACCCGCTTGTCCGGAGCATACTGACGTTTCAAACTGTCGGATAACTGAGCCACATCCGCAGGAATAACCCTGTCTCCTATTTCGGATGCCACCGAATACAGGGAAGCAAAAAGGGACAGGAACATGATAGAAATAAGTTTCTTCATTGACTAAAAATCATTTGGGGATTATTAATAGTAGCAAAGTTAGAAACTATTTCTATTTTTGATATATTTATTTAAGAATATTAAGATATTAAATGATTTATCATAATACTCCCAACTGGCTATACTAAAACAACTTAAGTATCGCAAGTTACCTGTATGCCAATAGGAGAAGGCTGCTTGCTAATTAAGACTACTGCACAAGAAATTCGCTTTGGATTTTTATTGCTTCACCCGTAGGAGTAATTCCCTGTAAAGTGACCATATATTCCCCCTTCATGTCCGATGTATAGAAACTAATGGTATCCGTTGCAGAAGTGATTTCCGGATTCCAGTAAAGCGTATGGCGGAAATCAGGAATACGGGACTTCTTTTGTACTTCCGAATCATATACCGGAATCACAAAGGCAGGTTTGTTCTGAGGGAATTCATAGGCAAACAATTGGGAATTCTCATCCAGGCGCAATCCGGGAAGTGAGCCTCTGTGTGTTATCAACGAAACAATTCCTTCATACAGTTTGTTGCCAAACATATATCTGCCGTTATACTGATGGATATGGTGCAATAAACGTGCATTATAGTCCAACACCGTTTCATGATTCTCTATAGGAACTCCATCTATCAGCACCAATGCTTTTAAACCGCTAAAGCGCTTGATGTCTTCCTGCAACATCCTGATGATTGTTTTATCCTCCACCTTACTTACGCGTAACCCCAATACAAACTCAATGAATGTCTCACGCACTGTATTGAAACGAACATACTCATCCAGATTATAGCTTATCCAGGGGTGAAAATCGTGCAACTGCTCCTGTATGCTCCGATTGTGAGTAGAATCCACCGGCAATATGTGATGCAGTTGCGCCCCGATGCTACGTTCTATCAATGCTTCTTCATCGTATGCCACACGAAGTTTGGGAAGTTCTCCGGGCAGTACCTCAGCAAAAGGAGAAACAAGTTCCAGTCTGCCCTGATGTCCTCCTCCGGGTAATGCTGTCAGAACGATATCCTGCATATCCGTTATTCCCGAGGTATAAAAAGCATAAGTTCCGTCAGGCTGTAATTGCCCGTCACAAATCCGGATATCTTTGCCCACACATGACAGTCGGGCATCTATGGAATCAGCACCTGCCTCTACCAATCTACCGGTAACGATATGTCCTTCACATTCGGCAATGAAATGTTTGCCGGAAGCAGGATTCCCTTTCTGAGAATATTCCGAAGCAGGAAAAGCAGGCATCACACAGTCTTTTCTCACTACAGATACGGAAAGCTCTTTTATATCGCCCGGCAATTGGGGTAACTTCATAGTAACTTTATTGCGGTTGCCGTATACGGACTTATCCGTTGATAAACCTGATGTAGAAGCAATCGGCTTATCAGAAGCCGGAACAGCAGAAGCCATAACCACAGAATCCTTTAAAACCTCTATATTATCTTCCTCCGTAGCCTGATCGGCATTCAGCACTGCAATGTATTTCTTCGGAAAACTATCCGCCGACTGATTCCTCATATAGCGGGTATATGCCGTGAGCTGGTAAGTGCCCGAATGCATGGTCTGAGGAAAACGGACATGTCCCCACCCCACGCCGTTTTGCAAAGCAATCTTGCCTTGCGCATGTACCTGGCGGGTATCACTGATTTCCACATAGGCTACTTTACTTGCCGTAATTTCATGATATGCAGAGTCGGTTACACAAACCTTTATCCACAGTTCTTCCCCTGCCAGATAATTGTCCTTATCGGTATATATTCTCATACATTCAGTAACCTGAGCCTGCAAACCCGCTACTGAAAATAAACTAATGATGATAAATAGTATTCTTTTCATAATACAATATTAATATTTCCAGTCCGGTAACGGCCAGAAAGAGGGTTTATTGAAGGTTGCGCCTAAAGAGCGCACGTCTACACATTTTATGATATCCCAATGATATTCATCCTTACTATCACGATGAGAAACACGATATCCTGCCAAATACAATTCTTCATTTGTCATGCTCATGACATCTTCAGGCGGTGCACCAATGCAAACATACGGCTTGTCATAGTCTATATCGTTAACCGAAATATAAAGACGGTATTCACTAATATTCATGTTAACCCCTACATAGCCTATCGCCTTTTTATTCGGATTGCTGCAAGTGATGTTTGACGGCAGTTCCGACGGCTGGGGAGTGAACAATCCACCCATACCCTCACTCTGCTTCGCTTTATTCTCATAATACTCGAACTCCCCTTTCGTCAAGGCCCTCTGTCTTATCAGCGTACTGTAGTAATATGAAATCCTGATATTATCAGAAGCGATGGAATACATTTTTTTATTCTTTATCAGGTTCTCCGTATTCGCTTCTGTAGATCCCACTATTGTTTTATTGGATTCCGCATGACTCCATCCTTGCGCATAAGGAGCCGTTTCGTATTCCAAGATTTTCTTTGTCAGAAAGTCATATTCCCACAGGGAATAATACAATGCCCGCACTTCCCAATCTTCTTCATACTCCCAGATATAATATACCGTGCCATCCGTCTTCTGTGTTGAAAGATATATGGATATATCACCATAGTCCTCCGGTTGTTCAAACTTGACTTCATCAATGGCTGGAGTCTCTATCGGATACTGAGCTTCGGAAGTATAAGTATCCCCTTCATATTTCACTTCCAGACCATAACGGACTTGCTTGTTCAGCGTTCCAATCTGTACCTGATACTTGCCATTGCCGATAGAAGTTCCTATGATACGCGAACCGTCATCTCCTACCACGCTGACATCGGCAATAATCTGATTGAACCCTCCGGGCAAACGTTCTTCATTCAGGGAAAAGGTACGGCTCAATGAAAACACTACGGTACTATCTGAAATGATATTGCCATCAACCACCAACATGCCGACACTGTCGCCCGGAAGTTTTGCATTAAACTCATCAATACAGTTAGTCAGAGCCAACAACAGCAAACTTACCAGAATTAATATACTCGTTCTTTTCTTCATGCTTCTTTAGAATTTAATGTTATACGTGATAAAAGGAATGGGAGCACCAAAAATAGACATCCTGTATCCCTGTATCTGATTGTGTTCAGATACATAATAAATGGAATAAACGTTCTTCCGCCCGAGCAGATTATAGATACCGAAAGAGACAGAACTATGTGTCAACAAAGTCAGATGATGGCTCGGCTCTACATTGAAAGAAAGGTCAAGACGGAAGTAATCGGGTATCCGGTAACTGTTACGATCCGTGTAATACACCTGCATGGAGTTCAAGCCTTCGTCATAATATTGCCCGGCAGGAATGGTTGTAGGACGTCCGGTGCTGTAATCCACATTGAATGAGAGACTGTAACGGCGGGTGAACTTATAATTCCCCACCAGCTTGAAGTCGTGCGGCTTGTCATATTCCGTAGGGTACCATTCACCGTTATTGACCGGGCGGGATATACGAGGGTCGTTCTGTCGCAGGAACGTGCGCGAATACGTATAACTGACCCATCCGTTCAACTTGCCTGACGGTTTCTTTACCTGGAATTCAACGCCATAAGCATAGCCTTCCGTATTGATTACATCCATTTCCAGATGATGATTCATTATCAATCTGGCAGAACTGCGGTAATCCAGGTAATCTTTCAGTTTCTTGTAGTACCCTTCCACCGAAAACTCCAATGCTTGATCGGGAGTATTATAATAGGCGCCTGCCGCCAACTGCCAGCCACTCTGAGGCTTTATGTTGTTATCGCTCAGCTTCCAGGTATCCGTGGGCGACATAATCATAGTATTCGACACCTTATGAATATACTGCCGCATCGTATTGAAACCTGCCTTTACCGAGAAATCATCATTGAAAGCATACCGGGCAGAGAGCCTGAATTCAGGTCCCCGATAAGTTTTAGCAATCTTTCCGCTACCAACCGATACGGAATCAACCAGGGTAGAAGAAGAAGGGAGCGTGCCATCCTGATAAGTATAGTAAGTGCGCGGTCCCAAGAGGTTGAACATGGAATAGCGTATGCCTGCATTCACGGACAGTTTGGGAGTTATTTCCCATTCGTCGCCGATGTAGATGGCGCTTTCCAGCGCCTTATCCTTCTGAAGCTGGTCGAATCTTACCAATGAGTTCTCATGTATTGGTTCATAAGTTCCCGAATTTATATCATAGAGTTGACTCATAAGCCCGAAATTCAGCGTATGTTTGTCATTGAGCCTGTATGAAAAATCAAATTTCCCAAACCACTGGTTAATGGCGAATGACAACCGGGCAGCAACTGCCTCTTCCACACTCTCATCATTCCGGTAGTCATAATGGTCATGACCGAAGGAGAAGTTCCCGGTCAGCTTCTCGGAGAAGACGCTTCTCCAATTCGCGGAAAAGTTCATATTGCTATAGGCATACTTCTGATTATTGTTGAAGGCAAAACGGTCATGGCTGTAATAACCATACACATTCAGCTTATTCCGCTCATTCAATGTATGGGAGAATACACCACCCAGATCGTAGAATCCGGCATCCCCGTCACGGTATCCGCTTTTCTTGGGAAGCAGATTCATAATCCAGTCCGAGTATGTGGTACGCCCACTCAGAAGAAGCGATGTTTTTTCCTTAATGATGGGTATTTCAAGATTCAGTTTACTGGTCACCAACCCGATGCCTGCCGAACCTGTAAACTTCTCCTTACTGGCCTCTTTGCCGGTGACATTCAACACAGAAGCGATACGCCCTCCATACTGGCTGGGAATACTGCTTTTATAGAGTTCCGCATCCTTTATCATATCCGAGTTGAAAGCGGTGAAAAAGCCGAACAGGTGATTGGGGTTATAAATCGTTCCGTTGTTCAGCAGCAGCAAGTTCTGGTCGGCAGCGCTTCCGCGCACATTGTAACCGCTGGATGCTTCACCCACTGTTTTGATACCCGGAAGCGTTTGAAGCATTTTCAAGACATCCAACTCACCCATAGCCGTAGGGATATTCTTCAGCAAACTGGGCTGGAATTTTTCCATCCCCAACTGGGTACTCTTTACATTCTGCACACGCCCGGAAACAATAAGCACTTCGTCCAGCAAGTGACTTTCTTCTTCCAATTCTATATGGACAGTCCCATCTCCGTACATCATAAATTGCCGGCGGGTCTCCTTGATATTCAATCCGCTGATTTCAATGGCATTGTATCCTACCGGAAGTTCGATGGTGAAATTCCCCTCGCGGTTGGTTACAGTGGCAACCCACGGTTCCCGGTGGACAATATTGATGCCTTCCAGACTCTGTCCGGTTTTAAAATCCGAGACTCTTCCGGTCAATGTCACCATCTCTTCAGAGGAGGGTTTATACTTATTTCCCATTTCATAAACCTTATTCTCGGAAGAAGATTGCACTACGGGGATAAAAGAAGAAGATTGTTGCCCATCAACCGCAGGCTTCTCCCCTTTCAGAACCGGAGGAAGAGTGGTGGACAAGAATGCGTCCGGAAAAATAAAGACCTGATTTCCATAGACAGTAACCTTATAGAGCGTACCGGTCAACGCCTGCCGCAAACTTTCGGCAGTAAGCCTTGACGTATCACTCCTTTTCACCTTGAAAGGTTCTTCAATCGTCGTATAGACACGGTAAGAGGTGTTCTTCTCAACAGCTTCTATCAGTTCAAGAATGGAAATACTATCTGTGACCAGTTGTTGCGCCCATGCGCCGAAAGGGGATATGATAAACAGAATGGCGGCAATATACCTTATTTTATGTGTTTTCATAGCGATGTCTTATTAATCAGAGAGTCAGCATACTTTGCAAGTGCAGTGAGAGCCTCCGCACGATAGGAGGTACTAAATTTCAGTTTTTTCTCTTTTGCATATCTCTTCAATTGTTTTTTATAGACCGGAAAATGTTTAAGAAAGCTGGAACGTGAGGTCACTGTATGTTCCACGCCATCTATAGAAAGAACGAAGCGTGTGCTCTTATCGAATCGTTTATAACTGACCTCCCCTTTCTCAACAGGTATTCCCATCTTGCAAAAAGCATACTGCGCCAGCCGCATTTGCGGACTATCATATAATAATGTGATATAAGTATCACCATGGGATATAAATTTCAGATCTTCGATAATGAAGTAATCCACCTTCCTCATATCTACCTCAAGAAGCATACGTCTTTCGGGAGTAAGTACAATCAAACACTTCTTATAGGTATTATACCGAAGCCGTACATCAGTGTACAACGATCCGTCATAGCAAATTGATCCTTGCCGGAATTCATCCGTATCCAAATAAGGATGGTTTATATAAAAAGCTGAGCTGTAACCAACTTCCACCTTACCGGTATAAAGAGCCGCATAAGTTCCTGCCGCCTTTCTGAAATCTTCAAAAAGAGGTTGTTGCGAATACGCCGGAGACAGGATACAAAACGTGCATAACAGGATAAGCAAATATGTTTTTCGATCACTCATAAGATATGAAATTAAAGGAAAATACCTTTATAAAATATAATTTTCCCAAAGTAAACAATATTTTTTTAAATAAAAAAAGTTTTGGAAAAGAAAAAAGCTTTTCGGGTCTCAATTTATTTGAATTTAGTACATAATGCGAACCAGGAGTTAAAGCCGATAGCATCGCTACCGATATGCAGGGTTAAAACAGAAACGGAGTATCGGCTTTAACTATTCGGGGCAATCGTGTCAAAATGAACATATAAAATGTACAGGAACAAAACACATGATTAGCAAAGCCAATGATTCACAAGAGTATCTCTATTAGCTTCGCTGACAGATTATCTGATTTCTTTCACTAAGGTACGTTCTCCTCCTCCTGGGAGGAGGAGTACCCGCAGGGGGAGGTGGTAGGTGAAATAAATACCTATTAATCACAACTCTAAGGAATTCTTTTTACCTACCACCTCCCCCCTTGCGGGGTACTCCTCCTCCCAGGAGGAGGAGAATAGAGATACTACTGTGAATCATTGGCTTCGCTAATCATTTAGCTTATTCCTGTACACCTTATATGTCCATTTTAACACGATTACCATATAAAACCGGTACAGAACCGAAACCTAAACCTGTGCAAACTCGGTACAAACTCGGTTCAAACTCGGTACAAATTCGGTTAAGTACTACTTTTTACGGGAATGAACCGAATTTGCTCAAAGAAAACACCAAGTCTATAGAGGAGAAAATACAGGGAAAAGGAAACAGGGTAGCAATACCGATAATCACATCTTTCTTATTCAATCGGTATAAAATACAAATGATTTTATGTACTTTTGCAAAATAAAAGCAGTTGGCCGGCCTATCGCTTGCGCTTCGGTGCAGGAGGAAAGTCCGGGCAACACAGAGCATCCCACTTCCTAACAGAAAGCTGTCCGCGAGGGTAGAGTAACGTAGAAGAAAATAACCGCCGTTGTCTCCGGATACCGGTAAGGGTGAGAAGGTGGAGTAAGAGCCTACCAGTCTTGTGGCGACACAAGGGCTGTACGTCTTGGGGGTTGTAAGGTCATGTAAACCGACGTTATGAGAGTGGCTCGCTCCATGTCGGAGGGTAGACCGCTAAAGCCTGTATGGTGACATGCGGCTCAGATAAATGATAGGCGCCTTAATTAGTTAAGGAACAGAACCCGGCTTACAGGCTGACTGCTTTTTTAAATTTTCCTAATACCACATACATTATGAATGAACGTATTGCTTTTCTCTGGAAATTCCTGACATACGACATCTGGCGTATCACAGAGAATGAAGTCACCAAAACGACTTATTACCTATATAATATAATCAAAACCATCTACCTGTGCGCCAATCGTTTTATGAAAAACAGGTTGGTTGACAAAGCCTCTGCATTAACATACAGTACATTGCTTGCTATTGTGCCCATATTGGCTATCCTGTTTGCCATAGCACGTGGCTTTGGATTTTCTAACCTGATGGAAAGCCAGGTACGAATAGGGCTGGGTGGGCAACATGAGACAACGGACGTAATTCTGCAATTCGTAGACTCCTACCTGGCGCAAACCAAAAGCGGGGTATTTATCGGCGTCGGATTGGTGATGTTGTTATGGACGGGTATCAATCTGATTAGCAATATCGAAACAGCATTCAACCAAATCTGGCAAGTGAATAAAGCGCGAAGCATGTACCGCAAAATCACGGACTACTTCTCCATGTTTCTGCTGATGCCCATCATGATTGTAATATCAGCCGGTCTTTCGGTCTTCATGACCACATCACTGAAATACATAGAAGACTTTATTCTGCTCGCCCCCATCCTGAAATTTCTGATACGTCTGATTCCTTTCGTACTGACATGGTTCATGTTTACCGGATTGTATATCTATATGCCGAACACCAAAGTGAAGTTCAAGCATGCATTCATTTCAGGTATTCTTGCAGGAACAGCGCATCAGGCATTCCAGTTCCTATATATCAGCGGACAGATATGGGTATCACGCTACAATGCCATATATGGTAGTTTCGCCGCACTTCCCCTGTTCTTACTATGGTTGCAAATGTCGTGGACTATCTGCCTGTTAGGAGCAGAGCTGGCGTATGCGGGGCAAAACATCCGGAACTATAGTTTCGACAAGGATACAAAGAACATCAGCAGAAGGTACCGTGATTTCGTTTCGATTCTCATCATGTCTCTCATTTCCAAGAGATTCGAGAAAGATGAAAAGCCGTACACCGCCGAGGAGATATCGGAAGAATACCAGATACCTATCCGGTTAACCCACCAGGTATTGTATGAATTGCAGGAAGTCAATCTGCTGCACGAAGTAATGACGGACGAGAAAAGTGAAAATATCAGGTATCAACCCTCAATGGATATCAATAAATTGAACGTAGCGCTTCTCCTGGACAAGCTGGATACGCATGGCTCGGAAGATTTCAAGATTGACAAGGACAAGGAATTCGGCGAACAATGGAACGTACTGATTGCAGCGCGGGAACAATATTACAAGAATGCAAGTAATATATTACTGAAAGACCTTTAGGTTGTATAAGGCTGCGCCAGAAGTTTAAGTTTACTACCTTCCATCCGCAGATGACACGGATTATGCGGATTTATTTAATATATAATCTGTGTAATCTGCGCCACCTGCGGATGAAAAATATCTTCATGATAATCTACTTTACTTCCGGCACAGCCTCATGCCACCTAATACGTATTATAAGAAATCACTTTCTCCTTCGGTTTACGCGACTTCTTCCTTTTATCTTTCACCGGATAACCTATGGTAATATCGAGCAGCAAACGCTTGGAAGCCGGAATGCCGGTTAGTTTCTTAATCTCCTTTTCATTGAACCAACCGAGAATGCACGAACCCAACCCTTCACTCTCGGCAGCCAATGAGATATGGGCGGCAGCAATGCCAATATCAATCAACGGGAAATACTTATCCTTGATTTTAGCTCCCAGGAACGAAGTGACATTCATCGACTCCTCAACAACCAGAATATGAACAGGCGCATCTTTCGCAAATTTGTTCATACCAAGCCCCGCTGTAGCCTTACCAACATTGATAGCAAGCTCAGGCTCATTAACTACTACAAACTTCCACGGCTGCGCATTACAGGCAGATGGCGCCAGGCGGGCAGCTTCCAATATCCGTTCCAACTTCTCAGGTTCAACCGGGCGTGACATATCATAAGCACGGTCACTCTGACGGGATGCGACTAATTGCAGAAAATCCATTTGATATATAGTTTATTGGTTAAACTGTATCATCCGGCTGATATACTTACCGATGATATCAAACTCAATATTCACCACAGAATTTACCTTAATATCATGGAAATTCGTATGCTCAAAAGTATAAGGAATAATAGCCACCTGAAAAGTATCGTCCGCAGGATTGCAGACCGTCAGACTGACACCGTTAACCGTGACCGAACCTTTATCTACCGTGATATATCCGCGTTTTGCCATTTCTTTATCAAAAGCATACCGGAACGTGAAATAATAACTTCCTTCGGCATCTTCCACACTGATACAGGTGGCGGTTTGGTCAACATGTCCCTGCACAATATGACCGTCAAGGCGACCATTCATCAGCATACTGCGCTCTACGTTTACGCTATCTCCCACTTTCAGCAGCCCGAGGTTTGAGCACTCTAACGTCTCCTTCATGGCTGTCACGGTATATGCGTCATCCGTCAGGCCTACTATCGTCAGACACACGCCATTATGAGACACACTTTGGTCTATCTTCAATTCATTCACAAATGAGCACTTGAACGTGAAGTGTACGTTCTCTTGTTCTTTCACCAACGCCACAAGGGTGGCACATTCTTCTACTATTCCGGAAAACATAAGTTATATGATTAAATGATTTACTGTTTATGACTTGGAGAGTCCCGCAAATATACGAAATAGATAGGAGATGTGCATAAAAAAATGGAACTTTTCACAAAGTTCCATTTTTCAGTTTTCAATAGGTATTAGTTTTTTTAAGGTAAAAAGATTGTTTTCAGGATAACGGTGCAAATATAGCGGCTTTTCAGATTACTAACCAAATTAAAAAACATGTCTTATAACATCTTTTTGAGTTTTCTATGGTTTTATATCACATTGACAGCTTATCTACGTTTGCAATCGTTTTCTGTGAACAAATATATAGCATTTTTCTAATAAATACTAATTTTTACCCAAAAGAAAACTTATTTTTACTCAAAGGGAATACGTTAATCCGTATTCCCACTATGTTTTAATACCTTAGCATCGATAAAGAAAACAAGTTCTTCGGCAATATTAGTAATGTGATCGCCGGAACGTTCCAACTTACGAAACACACTTATCAGGTTCAAGCAAAGGGAAATACTATCCGGATGCTTAGCAATGTAATCAGCCAGAATGGTAGTAACTTCCGCATTTATTTCATCAAGCAAATTGTCTTTGGCAAATACAGCGGATGCCAGTTCCAGGTTTTCTTCCTGAAGGGCTTTCTTCGCAAGTTCCAACATGGAAAGTACTTGCTGTTGCATTTCCTCCAAACGCAATTGTTTTAAAAGTTCCACATCCGGAACGGGTTCCGTACAGTTCAGTACAAAACGGGCTATACCTTCGGCAAAGTCACCGAGACGTTCCAGATTGGTATTGATCTTCAGCATGGCAAGTACAAAGCGCAGGTCGATTGCCACCGGATTGTACAAGGCAATGATATCCTCCACATCACTGTCTATCTTCAACTCAAAGGCATTCACGCGACGTTCGCGTACCAGTACCTGCTGTGCCAGTTCGCGGTCGAAAGTCAAGACTGCTTCTCCTGCCCGGTCAAGCTGATTATAAACCAAGGTCCACATTTCGTCTATTTCCTTTTTTAATAAGACGAGTTCCGATTCGATAAACTTTACCATATAGTTCTATTTTTTATTTATTAGACTTCTTGCAGAACGCAAAGAAACACCGGCGATATTAAAGGAGTGTGACTAACGTTTGAAAGAAATGTTTCAAATGTGTTACAAACATGTTACAATTCCGGGAAACCACGCATAAGTATCTGAATATAAGCGAAATAATCAGTAAAGAGTGGATATATTCCCGTGAAATAAGAATAAACAAAAAAAATGTCTTACTTTTGTGCCGGATTCAGAATATACATATCATTATGGCAGATATTAGAAACGAAGAAACAAGCGAGAAAAAGAGCCTCAACTTCATTGAACAAATTGTTGAGAAAGATTTAAAAGAAGGTAAAAACGGCGGTAAAGTACAAACACGTTTCCCGCCCGAACCCAATGGATACCTCCACATCGGGCATGCCAAGGCCATTTGTCTTGATTTTGGCATTGCTGAAGCGCACGATGGTATCTGTAACCTGCGCTTCGACGACACCAATCCCACCAAAGAAGACGTGGAATACGTAGAAGCTATCAAGGAAGATATTCAATGGCTGGGCTACCAATGGGGAAATGAATATTACGCTTCGGATTATTTTCATCAACTATGGGATTTTGCCATCCGCCTGATTAAAGAAGATAAAGCATATATTGACGAGCAAACCTCAGAACAAATAGCGCAACAAAAAGGTACTACTACCCAACCGGGTACAGAAAGTCCTTATCGCAACCGTCCGGCAGAAGAAAGCCTCGACTTGTTCCTGAAAATGAACAGTGGTGAAATAGCAGAAGGCGCTATGGTGCTTCGTGCCAAAATAGACATGGCAAGCCCTAATATGCATTTCCGCGATCCTATCATCTACCGTGTGGTGAATCATCCGCACCACCGCACCGGCACTACATGGAAAGCTTATCCGATGTATGACTTTGCGCATGGCCAAAGTGATTATTTAGAAGGAGTAACCCACTCACTTTGTACCTTGGAGTTTGTACCTCACCGCCCGCTCTACGACCTCTTTGTAGATTGGATAAAAGAAGGTAAGGACCTTAACGATAACCGCCCTCACCAATATGAATTCAACAAACTGAACCTCAGTTATACGTTGATGAGCAAGCGTAATTTGCTGATTCTGGTAAAAGAAAATCAGGTAAACGGTTGGGACGACCCGCGTATGCCGACTATCTGTGGTTTCCGCCGCCGCGGATATTCACCGGAAGCAATTCATAAGTTTATTGATAAGATTGGATATACCACATACGATGCGCTGAATGAGTTTGCATTGCTGGAAAGCGCCGTACGCGAAGACCTCAACGCACGCGCCACGCGTATCTCAGCCGTGATAAATCCGGTGAAGCTAATCGTCACTAATTATCCGGAGGGAAAAGTAGAAGAATTGGAAGCCATAAATAATCCGGAAAAGCCGGAAGAAGGCAGCCACCTTATGGAGTTCAGTCGTGAATTGTGGATGGAACGTGAAGACTTCATGGAAGATGCGCCAAAGAAATATTTCCGCATGACTCCCGGGCAAGAGGTACGTTTGAAGAATGCGTATATTGTAAAATGTACTGGCTGTAAAAAGAATGAAGCCGGAGAAATTGTTGAAGTCTATTGCGAATATGACCCTGACACTAAAAGTGGTATGCCGGAAGCAAACCGTAAAGTGAAAGGTACCCTGCATTGGGTAAGTTGCGCCCATTGCCTCGAAGCAGAAGTACGCCTCTACGACCGTTTATGGAAAGTCGAAAATCCGCGTGATGAGCTTACCGTTATCCGCGAAACCAAAAATTGCGATGTTCTGGAAGCGATGAAAGAAATTATCAATCCTGACTCATTACAAATACTACCGCACTGCTACATTGAGAAATATGCTGCCGGTATGAAAGCGCTTTCTTATTTACAGTTCCAACGCATTGGTTACTTCAATGTAGATCCTGACTCTACACCGGATAAAATGATATTCAACCGTACCGTAGGATTAAAGGATACATGGGGAAAGATTAACAAATAATTATAAGAAGAATAGGAGTAAAATACTAATGAACAATAATAACTTGTTGTCCGGCAGAGACAAGGAATTACAGAAACTTGCCGAACAATACGAAGCAGCAATGTCTGAAAATAAATCGTTTTACCGGGATGCAGATGACTTGGCAGACCTTGCTGACTGGTATGGCATAAGAAGAAAATTTGATAAAGCTTTTGAGATTACCAAATACGGATTAAAACTGCATCCGGATAATACCGGATTACAAATTGAATATGCATACCTGTTCCTGGATAGCGGGGAAAAGGATAAGGCACGTGAAATTGTTGATAATCTCACTGATACCTACTCACCGGAGGTCAAAATATTGCGCGCACACCTATTATTGGGTGAAGGTAAATTGGATGATACCGAGCAGTTGCTAGACACCATCGAAGACAAAAAAGAGCTGGCAACTGTGATTGATATATCTTACATGTATCTTGATTTAGGATACCCTGACACAGCATTAGCCTGGCTGGAATCTGTTAAGGAAGAGTATATCGAAGAAGAAATATATCTTGGCGTGCTTGCAGATTGTTATTATGGTAAAAAAATGATTGAAGAAGCTGTACCATTATACAATCAACTGATAGATAAAAATCCCTATTCCTCTGCTTATTGGTTCGGGTTGGCAAGATGCTATTTTGAACAACGTAAATTCAACCAAGCCATCGACGCCTGTGATTATGCATTGATAAGCGACAATGAGTATTCTGAAGCCTATGTCTTGAAAGGACATTGTTTCTACCAATTAGAAAATGAAGACGCCGCATTGGAATGCTACCAGGAAGCGGAAAAACTTCATGCACTTACTGCGGGCTTTATGTACACATACATCGGTTTATGTAAAATTTCCAAAGGCGAATGGAAAGAAGGATATGAGAATCTGGATAAAGCAATTCAAGAATACGAAGCGGATGAAAATCCCAATCCGACTCTCCCCGATCTATATGCCAATGCAGGGCTTTGCTTAGCCAGGATGGGCAAGAAACGTAAAGCCCACCAATACTGCAAAAAAGCGCATAAGCTGGCCCCAAACGTTCCGGATTCATATCTCGTCGAAGGACGTATCTATCTTGAAGAAGGTAACTATGATAAAGGAATCGAGCAATGGGCAAAAGCACTGAACTGCGCTCCTTATGCTGATACATGGCACGAAATTGGCATACATAGTATGGAAATAGGTTATCTGGATTATGCAAGGTTGGCTTTTGAACGTGTTTGTGAAATGGAACCAGATTTCGAAGGCATAAACGAGAGGCTAACTATACTTTACATGACAATGTATGATAAGGAAAATTTTCTGAAGTATAATCAAAAATGCGCACGCCCATTCGGCCTCAAAGAACTGGAAAATTTGATGCGTATCCTGGAAAATGAAAAGTGGGAAGATCTGATAACTTATATGCAGAATATCATAAGAGCATTACAATAAAATCTATTCATTAGAAAAATGGAATCAGTAGCCTTTATTCAATGGTGTCTTGACCACCTCAATTATTGGACCATCACACTGTTGATGACCATAGAAAGTTCGTTTATTCCTTTTCCCTCGGAAATAGTAGTTCCTCCAGCTGCTTACAAAGCTTCCGTAAATGATGAGATGAATATCTTTCTTGTCGTTCTATTTGCCACTATCGGAGCGGATATAGGAGCCTTAATCAATTATTATCTGGCAAAGTGGTTGGGACGACCAATCGTTTACAAATTTGCCAACAGCCGTTTCGGACATATATGCCTCATTGATGAAGCAAAAGTGCAACACGCTGAAGAATATTTTGAGAAACGCGGTGCATTATCTACTTTTATCGGACGACTTATTCCTGCGGTTCGCCAATTGATTTCCATTCCTGCCGGTTTAGCAAGAATGAAAATGAGCACTTTCTTACTATACACCACTTTGGGTGCCGGTTTATGGAATTCTATCTTAGCCTTTATCGGATATTATCTGTCAACAGTTCCGGGTATTGAAACCGAAGAACAGTTATTGGCAAAAGTAACTGAATATAGCCATGAGTTAAGTTATATTTTCATCGGTATCGCTGTATTCATTATAGGTTTCCTTATCTATAAGGGAATGAAAAAGGGGAAAAAAGAACAGTCTTCTTTATAAAACACAAACGGTGTAGATAAGTTTCATGACCATCTACACCGTTCTTCTTTTTATTACTCATCAGAAAATCACACTTGCTCCTTAACAAATCTTATTGCCTTGTCATAATCCGGTTCTTGAGTAATCTCAGGAACTAATTCGGTATATGTAACTTTTCCATCCTTACCAATAACGACTACCGCACGCGCCAACAAACCGTTCAACGGGCCATCTGCCATGCGTATGCCATAATTTTCATCGAAATCAGAGGGCCGGAAATCAGACAAAGGAATCACATTTTCAATGCCTTCTATTGTGCAAAAACGAGCATGTGCAAAAGGTAAGTCTTTAGAAATAGCCAACACGACTGTATCAGACAGACCAGCCGCTAATTTATTAAACTTACGTACCGAGGTTGCACAAACACTGGTATCTAAACTTGGGAAAATATTCAGAATCACATTTTTACCTTTCAACTCTTTCAGAGAAAAAGACGATAAATCAGTTTTTACCAATTCAAAATTAGGAGCAAAGACCCCTACCTTTATAAATTCACCGATAGTATTAACCGGTTCTCCTTTAAATCTTGTTGTTACCATAGTTTCCTTGTTTTCTTATGTCTGTATAACAAACCCATTATTAGAAAAGTTCAATTAAAAAACTTTCTCCTTCTGCAAATTGTCACTCCTTTAAGTATAGCACATTAACCATATCAAAATTACAATAACATGAAAATATCATTCGACAAACTTATGTCATGAAGTGACGTTTCTCATTAATTACATTTCAAGAAGCGAGACATAGTAGTTCTCGATACCCCCATCTGTCGAGCAAGTTCCGAACATGTAACACCTCTTTCAAGTTCTTTCAGTAATCTCCTTTTATTCTCACAAAGTAACTTCATTGCAGGGCTACTACCCTTCTTTCGCCCCAATATAACACCTTCTTGTTTCCGTCTCGCCAATGCTTCCTTTGTTCTCATGGAAATCAGATTACGCTCTATTTCCGCCATTAATCCGAATGCAAAACCCAGAACCTTACTGTTAATGTCGTTTTGAAATACATACCCTTCTTTTGTGCTGTACAGAATTACTTCCTTTTTAATACAGGAGTTAAGAATAGTCATAATCTCCAGCAGAGTACGGCTCAATCTTGAGATCTCAGTTACAATCAATGTATCTCCTTTTTGCATCCTACTCAATACCCCCGATAGTTTCCGTTCTTTACTACTCACACTACCACTTACTGTCTCTGTGTACCATTTGTCGATTTCTAATCCGTTTTTCTTAGCAAAGCGTAAAATTTCCTCACGTTGATTTGCCAAAAATTGCTTTTCTGTACTTACTCTTAAATAAGCTACTACCATAATTTCATTTTTTAAATTGGTTTAACACACCAAAGAACAGCATTAACAATGAGATTTCATGCCATTTTTAACTATCCAAATAATACAATAAGTGATATCTTTCATTCACTTTCAGCTTTTTTATTTTACATCACATCCTCCTTATGATGGGATTTTAACAATCTGAGGATGAATATTACAGGGATATTTATTAATCATAAAAAAGAACAATAAGTATCTGATATTTTTTTTAGAATTTATTGGTGGATATATCAAAAATATACGGGGAAATGGGTATCTAAAGCCAAGAAGCAAAATCTTCTTTTGCCTGCATCGAACAATCTATCTATTTTTCGTTTATCTTTGTGGGTAGTTTTACAAGAAGAATATTATTCATAATAAAAAACAAAGAAATTATGGCAATGCATACATGGTTTGAGTGCAAGATCCGTTACGAAAAGGTTATGGAAAACGGGATGAACAAAAAAGTAACAGAACCTTATTTGGTTGACGCACTTAGCTTTACGGAAGCGGAAGCACGTATTATTGAAGAAATTACTCCGTTTATCTCAGGAGAATTTACAGTATCGGATATCAAACGTGCAAACTATAGCGAATTATTTCCCAGTGAAGAAGAATCTGCCGATCGTTGGTTTAAATGCAAACTTGTATTCATCACTCTGGATGAAAAGAGTGGAGCTGAAAAGAAAACATCTACTCAGGTATTAGTGCAGGCTGCTGATTTACGCAACGCCGTGAAGAAACTGGATGAAGGTATGAAAGGAACAATGGCCGATTATCAGATTGCATCTGTTGCCGAAACTGCCATCATGGACGTATATCCTTATAGTGCAGAACCGAATGATAAACCCGAGGTTTAATCTAACAATCTATTAATTAAGTTGTGTATGAGTATTGCAGAGAATCTTGAAGAAGTGCTAAACGAATTGCCGGAAGGGGTAAGACTGGTAGCTATTTCTAAATTTCACACCAATGAAGCAATAAAAGAAGCTTATCATGCCGGACAACGTGTATTCGGAGAAAGTAAGGTACAGGAAATGACAGCTAAATATGAAAGTCTTCCCAAGGACATAGAATGGCATTTTATCGGGCATCTGCAAACAAATAAAATTAAATATATTGTTCCCTATGTTTCTCTTATTCACGGAATAGACTCGTATAAACTGCTTGTTGAAGTTAACAAGCAAGCAGCTAAAGCGGGCAGAATAGTTAATTGCCTGTTGCAACTACACATTGCAGAAGAAGAAACTAAATTTGGTTTCAGCTTTGACGAATGTCGGGAAATACTAACAGCCGGTAAATGGAGAGAACTTCATAACATACAGTTGTGTGGCTTAATGGGGATGGCTACAAATACGGACGATAATGAACAAATAGAAAAAGAATTTTGTTCTTTAAGTAACTTTTTCAAAGAAGTTAAGGATATGTGGTTTGCCGATATTGAAGCTTTTCATGAATTGTCAATGGGAATGTCTCATGATTACCGCCAAGCTATAGCCGCAGGAAGTACTCTGATACGGGTAGGAAGCAAAATCTTTGGAAATAGGGTTTACTAAAAACCAAGAAAAAAGCTATTGCAAATATTTATTTTAAAATACAAATTACCATGGCAACATTAAAAACTTTTTTTGCTGGGTTAGAATTAAGAAACCCGATTATAGTCAGCAGTTCCGGACTGACTGACAGTGTCGAAAAAAATCAGAAATTATATGAAGCCGGGGTCGGAGCTATTGTACTAAAATCTCTCTTCGAGGAACAAATCATGTTAGAAGCTGACTGGCTGGGAGATCCGAATATGTATCCCGAAGGCAGCGACTACCTGGTGGAATATGTTCGTCAACACAAACTATCCGAATATCTGGAACTAATTAAGGAAACCAAGAAAGTATGTCCCATTCCCGTTATCGCCAGTATTAATTGCTACCAAGATATTGAATGGATAGATTTTGCGACACAAATGGAAACGGCTGGAGCTGATGCCATAGAAATCAACATCTTGGCTTTCCAGACAGATATTCACTATACGTATGGTTCCTTTGAACAACGCCACATTGATATTCTCAGCCATATAAAAAAGACAGTACGTATCCCTATTATCATGAAACTGGGTAATAATCTGACTAATCCCGTGACACTGATCGATCAATTATATGCTAATGGAGCAGCAGCCGTTGTATTGTTCAACCGTTTCTATCAGCCTGATATTGATATTGAACAATTGAAACAAATACCGGGAAATGTATTCAGTACCAGAGCTGAATTGGCTAAATCCTTGCGTTGGATAGGAATTGCTTCTGCCGTCGTGAATAAGCTGGACTATGCAGCTTCAGGCGGTATTCATTCTCCCGAAGACATTGTAAAGGCTATTCTGGCAGGAGCATCAGCCGTAGAAATCTGCAGTGCATTCTACCAAGGCGGCTATGGTTTAGTTGGTGAATATATCCGTTTTTTGAATTTATGGATGGACGGCAAAGGAATGGAAACAATCGCTCAATTCAAAGGGATGTTAAACATAAAAGATTTGAATGGTGTAAACACTTTTGAACGTGCACAATTCATGAAATATTTTTCCGGTAGAAAATAGGACTACACAACATATTATTATAGTAATGCCCGTAACATAATGATATCAATTATTGTTACGGGCATTAGTTTTTTCTTCTTTGATCACTCTGGCTTATTCAACCTTCTTATCCAAAGCTTCAAAACAAGAGTTTTTACTAATAAATTCGGGTACAATATCTTTCATAGCAGCTACAATCTTCATCTGATCGTATAAGTAGCTAACTTCTATCAGTTTCTTGATACGCTCTTTTACTTCATCATAATCATATTCACGAACCGTAGCAATCATAATTTTTTCATGATGAGTCGGCTTGGTCAGTTCTTTCACGTTAAGTAATTCCTCATATAGCTTTTCACCATGACGCAGTCCGGTAAAGTCAATTTTCACATCTGCACGTCCGGAAAGACTGATCATACGTTTAGCAAGATCCACAATCTTCACAGGTTTACCCATGTCGAAGATGTAGATTTCACCACCATTTCCCATGCTACCGGCTTCTAATACGAGACGGCAAGCTTCAGGGATAGTCATAAAGTAACGAATGATTTCCGGATGCGTTACGGTAACAGGACCTCCACGCTGTATTTGGTCACGGAAACGAGGAATAACGGAACCGTTAGAACCCAATACATTACCAAAACGTGTCGTAATGAACTGTGTTACATGTCCACCTTCCCTTTGTAATTTCTTTGCTAAAGACTGTACATATATCTCACAGATACGTTTGGAACATCCCATCACATTTGTCGGATTTACAGCTTTATCCGTAGATATCATTACAAATTTTTCCGCATCATATTTTACGGCAAGATCTGCCAGAGTACAAGTTCCAAACACATTTATCTGAATAGATTCGGAAACATTATCTTCCATCATCGGAACATGTTTGTATGCCGCCGCATGGAAGATATATTGCGGTTTGTATTTCTTAAAGATACCCTCCATACGCGTAACATTAGAAATATCTGCAATAATTGTTTTTGCATCAATATCACGCCAACTATCCTGCAACTCCAGACGAATATCATGCAATGGAGTTTCAGCCTGATCCACCAGAATTAATTTATATGGATTAAAAGAAGCGACCTGGCGCATTATTTCACTACCAATTGAGCCGGCAGCACCGGTAATCATTACCCGTTTACCTTCCAGATTAGAAGCAACCTTATGAATATCTATCACAATAGGATCACGTTGCAAAAGATCTTCAATCTGAATTTCTTTCAATTGGGTACGATTCAAAGTCTGCCCACTCCATTCACTCAAAGGAGGAGCGGTCATCAATTTGATATTGTGAGTCAAAAGATGATCCGTCATATCAGACCTTTTTAATTCTTCCATCTTAGCAGGAGAAATAATGATGACATGTACATCACGATCGTTCAATACATCAATCAAAGATTCATCATTCGGGTATACTTTCACTCCCATCATTATCTTATTAATCAACTCCGGTTCATCAGCAATAAAACCACGCAAACGATAATGGTTGCGAAGATTCACACGTAATGCCTTAGCAATATTCACTCCGGCTTCTTTAGCCCCATAAATAAATACATTAGCGCTATGAGAACCATCGAAGTTCAGTAATTCATAAAACATCTTCACAACAATCCGTGAACAGGACATCATGGCAAAACTAATAATATATCCCATAAACAACACACTAACCGGCGCTATACGGACGTTCATATACCCTTCCAAAAGTACACTCGAAATCATTAACATTGCATAGGAAACAGTTAATGATACGAATATACGCATAATATCTATAAATGAAGAGAAACGTAATACATTGGAATACGTGCGGAATACACGGAAAAAGACTAAGTTAACAATTAGTGTCCAGAAAATTGTTTTATTAATAGTCGACGATTCCAGAAAGATACTTCGGAAATCATATCGAAGTGCGTAAGCAAACAACGTAGACACGATGATTATCAAAACATCGAACAAGAGAATAGTCCAAATTGGTAATACCTTTGTTGAAAGATACCGATGAAAAAAATTATGTTTCATTTCACTTGACAATTTTGTTTTAGATGGGACAAAGATACAATAATTTTATCAACTTGGACACAAATGAAGATAAAAATGTGTGATTTAAGTAAATAGTGGCAAAATGCAGGTCACAATTTTGCCACCATACTAACTTGTTTACAGAGTCTTATTACATCAGGTTACTTGCCAATTCACTTAATTCACTACGTTCTCCTTTCAGTAGATTAATATGTGCAAAAAGGGCCTGGTCTTTCATACGGTCAATCATATAAACAAGCCCATTAGATTGGCTGTCCAGATAAGGTTGATCTATTTGTTGGATATCACCGGTAAATACCATTTTAGTACCTTCACCGGCACGCGTAATAATAGTCTTTATTTCATGAGGGGTTAAATTTTGCGCTTCATCAATGATACAATAAGTTTCACTCAAACTGCGTCCACGAATAAAAGCGAGTGCTTCAATAACAAGTTGATCACTCTTTTGCATATCTTCCAAACGCTTTATTTCGGTTGAATTAGAAGCGAACTGGTGTTTGATAACATTTAGATTATCAAACAAAGGTTGCATATAAGGAGCGACTTTTTCTTTAGCGTCACCTGGCAGGAAACCAATATCTTTATTAGACAGAGCAACAATCGGACGCGCCAATAGTATTTGCTTATACATATTTATCTGACTGAGAGCGGCAGCTAAAGCCAATAATGTTTTACCCGTACCTGCTTTACCGGTCAAAGCAACTAACTTGATATTAGGATCATTCAAAACTTCAAAAGCAAAGCTCTGTTCGGCATTTCTGGGTTCAATACCGTAATTCCGCATTTTATTTACTCGGCAAACAGCACGTGTAAACGGATTGTAGCGTGCAAGAACACTGTTACGGTCACTTTTCAGAATAAAGCATTCATTCGGATGAATAATTTCTTTAAAATCAAATTCATTGACATCCAATCCTTCCTTAGAAGAATAAATCCGGTCTATTAAAGCAGGATCAATACCCTCGAAGATTTCATTTGATTTCTCAAATATATCCACATTTATCACTTTATCGTTGATATAATCTTCACAAAGTAACCCGATAGAACGTGCTTTCATACGAAGATTCACATCCTTTGTTACCAAGATTGTTTTCATATTTTTCTTTTCCCGTGTCAACCAATCCACTACTGCCAGGATTCGATGATCAGGAATATGTTCCGGAAATGACGCATCTACTTTCGGAGCATTTGTGGTTCCCGCTATGACAAACAGACGTCCCATTCCTTCTCCCAGAGAGGCTCCTTTAGTAAAAAGATCGTCATCAGTAATCAAGTCGAGTTCACGAACAAATTCGCGGGCATTGAAATTTATCTGTTCATTCCCCTTCTTAAATTTATCCAACTCTTCAAGAACTACAATGGGGAGGTAGATGTCGTTCTCTTGAAAATTCTTAAGACAGTTATAGTCGTGAAGGATAACGTTTGTATCAATCACAAAATTTTTCTTTGTTCCCATACTCATATAATTTATATTGTTGATATATTTGCACCTCCTAAGATAACGATTAAAAAGAGAAAATTGTTTGTTTTATTGTTAAATATTTAAAAGATGGACTATCAAAGCACTTTATCATACTTATATAACAGCGTCCCAATGTTTCAGCAAGTGGGAAGTTCAGCTTACAAAGAAGGATTAGAGAATACATTGATTTTAGACGAACATTTCGGACATCCACACCGTAATTTTCACTGTATTCATGTGGGGGGAACAAATGGTAAAGGCTCATGCTCGCATACTCTTGCCGCTATTTTACACGAAGCCGGATACCGGGTAGGTCTATATACCTCACCTCATCTCATAGATTTTCGTGAACGTATCCGTATAAACGGACAACCTATTCCGGAAGATTACGTCATCCGTTTTGTAGAAAATGAACGGAACTTCTTTGAACCGTTGCATACTTCTTTCTTCGAACTGACAACAGCTATGGCCTTCCGTTATTTCGCTGATGAACAAGTTGATGTAGCTGTTATTGAAGTTGGACTTGGCGGACGTTTGGATTGTACTAACATTATCAGTCCGGATTTGTGCATTATCACCAATATCAGCTTTGACCATACTCAGTTTCTGGGGAATACATTGGGAAAAATAACAGAAGAAAAAGCCGGAATTATCAAAAAAGGTATTCCTGTCATAATCGGAGAAACAACTCCCGAAACCAAACCTGTATTTATAAAGAAAGCGCTCGAATTAAATGCTCCTATCTTTTTTGCAGAAGAAAACGAAAAAGAAGATTACCCCGAATTGGAATATGAACTGAAAGGATTATATCAGATTAAAAATATCCGTACTCTGCTTACCGCTCTCCCGCAACTACAAGTTGCAGGATACAAATTGAGTGAACAAGCTGTCCGCAACGGCTTTGCCCATGTTTGCGAATTAACGGGATTGATGGGACGCTGGCAAAAATTACAAAACAACCCTACTCTGATATGTGATACGGGGCATAATGTAGGTGGCATCACTTACATCGTAGAGCAACTGAAACAACAATCCTACCGAAAGTTACACATGATTATAGGTATGGTGAATGATAAAGATATTCGTGGCGTACTGGCTCTGTTGCCTAAAGAGTCCGAATATTATTTTACAAAAGCAAGCGTAAAACGCGCCTTACCCGAGAACGAACTTGCCTTACTTGGCGCAGAAACCGGATTATTGGGAAGCTGTTATTCAAATGTTTCTTCTGCCGTACACGCTGCACAAAAGAAAAGCCTCCCCGAAGATCTTATCTTCGTAGGAGGCAGTAGTTTTATTGTTGCTGATTTGTTAGCGAACCGCGATACACTCAATCTCTACTAATGCGTCTTTAGGCAAAGCCTTTACAGCAACCGCTGAACGAGCGGGAAAATCGCCATCAAAATAGGAGGCATACACCTTATTCATATTTATAAACAATGACATATCTGATAGAAAAACCGTAGTTTTAACGATATTTGCCATCGTTAATCCTGCTTCCCCCAGAATATGTTTGATGTTTTCCAACGATTGAATAGCCTGAGCTTCAGCACCTTCCGCCATTACTCCTGTAGCGGCATTAATAGGTAACTGGCCGGACACAAATATCATTCCGTTTACTTCAACCGCCTGACTGTAAGGCCCAATAGCTCCCGGAGCTTTCTGACTACAAATTACTTTTTTCATTCTGATATTATTTAAGTATTCAATAAATTAACGTCCCTAACCGACTCACCCGAAACCTCAGGTACATGAGTTAAATCTCTCCTTTTTGAATGCTATTCAAACTACTACGTAGTAATGACCCAACTATTTAGTAGTAGTTGACTAACTACTACTAAGTAGTTAAGCTACTCTACGGGATGAATTCATTCTTCAATACAAAAAACATGAACCGGAAGTTTTGGGTGATTCGATTAATTTAGAAAAAAAAATCAGTATTACATGCAGTATTTTGGAATTTTATGCATTTACCATATATAATACACAAAAGAAAAATTCACTTATACCTGTTTAATACGAAGACTTAACTTACTCTTTTTTGACAGGGAGTTTCCCGACAAAGGCTCTGCTTGCGAAAGCAGAGCCTTTTTTTATGTATATCATCACTCCTTTCTTTGGACACATGTTAAAACATCATTCATCCCAACCTTCCGGTTATTTACAATGTTTCTCTATCAATTCGTCCACATTCGGATCCCCCAATTCTTTTGCTTTCGCAAAATTGGTACACGCTTCTTTATTTTGTTTCAATTGTAATTGAGCAATACCTATCAAACGGTAAGCTTCACCATAATCAGGGTCAATGGCTAACGCATCTTTCAGCACCTTAATAGCCTCTTCGTTTCTTCCAACACGTATATTAACCACAGCCAATTCCGAACGGTAAGTCAAATCTTTCGGATTAATTTCGATTGCTTTAAGCATATCATCCAATGCACGCTGGTATTGTTTTGCCTGAAGAGCAGCTTGCTCGCGATAATAATAGAATACATCGTTCACATTTCCATGCACCGCTTTGTAATATTCATCATAATCGAGCACCGCGCCACGCGCCTGTCCTGCCTCCAGACGTACACGAGCACGTTCTAATAAATATGGAGCATTCTCTTCAATAAAAGGTTGCTGGCAACGCGCTATACAACTATCCATCCATACGAGTATCTCCTCCTGAGCAACATTCATCAACTCTTTCGTTTTCGCAACACTGAAGAATGTAGCAGGAGAAACAAGATTAGTGGTATTTACCTTTTCATAGCTAACCAGCGCTCCGGCATAATCCTGTTTAGCGAACTGAATATCTCCTTCCAACTGGATATACACCGGAAGCTCATTAATCGCTATCCCTTTACGAAGTTCATTCAATGCTTTATCATACGTCCAGTCTTTGTAAGTGGTTTCAGGTTTGTCCAGTTGATAATTATAAATCAATTTGGCACGATTGTAATATACATCATCTTTGTTTTGAGCCACTTCGAGCGCCTTATCTAAATCAGCAACCACTTTATCCATTGAAGATGCTTCTTTCGAAATGAAAATCCGGCTACTTGCACGGCGAAGATATCCGTCCGCACTATTAGGATACTGTGCTATAAATTCATCTAATAATTCCATATACTTCTCCGAAGTGAGCTGTGAAGAAGCCATATACAAGAACACTAATGCTTGTTCTTCCGTATCGGGTAAAGCTTTTCGAATACCGATATTTTGCAAGGTATGGTCATTGAAAGAAAGAGGGCTGATTTTCTGTTCCATTACATAATTGGCTCCTACGGCATAACAAATGGTAGTCGTGTCTTTCCCTGATGACTTTTGCACCAGACCAAATACTTGCCCGTCTTCTGTCATAACCGGACAGCTAACCATCTTATCTTTCAATTGCATGTCCAGTGTATAATATTGGAATTTCTCCGCTATCTTGGATGCTTCTTTCACTTTCCCGACTGTATAGGAACGGTCTTTCTGTGTGGAATAAGGCAACAAATAAACATTTGCACCTATGGCAGGAGCAGCCGCAGCAACGCTCAATGCCGGTACTTTCTTACCGGAGATATTTACGCGGAATTTCACAACATCATACATATCATTTGCACCAAGAATAGCATCTACCGGCATCTGTACACCATCGGAACTGATAGCCACAGCACGTTGCGCTCCTTTAAACAAGCTATAATCAGACAAGGCAATACCGTCCTCAGTTACAAAAAAACCATTTCCCGTATTAAGTATCTTATCGTTCTGGTCATAAATTACTATCGAGAAAACAGCACGTTTGGCTTTTTCCACCCATTTAGGTGCTTGTGCCACACTCCACTGAGCCAACAAACAGAGGATGAGCGTTAACAACAAGTTCTTTTTCATATCTTAGTAGTTCTTTGTTTCACAGCTTCATAAATCAAAATACCTGCTGCAACAGAAACGTTGAGCGACTCGATTGTACCCAACATCGGGATTTTTACCCATTCGTCACAAAGAGCCAGGTTTTCATAAGCAACACCTTTATCTTCAGCTCCCATAATAATACATAGCGGTCCTGTATAATCGGCTTTGGAATAATCGTAATCTCCTTTTTCGGTAGCCGCTACGATACGGAAACCGCTATCTTTAAGATATTGCAGGGTGGTTTTCAGATCCTGTTCGCGACAGACAGGCAATACGTGCAATGCTCCGGCAGATGTTTTCATTGCATCGGCATTGACCGTAACGCTTCCTTTGGCAGGAATAATGACAGCATCTACAGCCGCGCATTCACAGGTACGGGCTATAGCACCGAAATTACGAACGTCAGTTACACCATCAAGCATGACGAACAATGGATTCTTGCCTTGTTCAAAAAGAAAAGGAATCAATTCTTCCGTCTTCTGATAAGTAACGGAAGAAATATATGCTATCACTCCTTGGTGGTTTTTGCGGGTAATCCGGTTTATACGTTCTACCGGAACACGTTGCACAGGAATTAAAGTACCTTTCAATGCAGCAAAAAGTTCCTTGGACAAGTCGCTTTGAATATCTTTCTTCACTAAAATCTTATCAATCTCTTTCCCTGCCTGTAGTGCTTCTATCACGGCACGAACACCGAAAATCATTTCACTCTTATCAATCATCTTCAAGAATTAAAATATTAATAGTTCAAAATCAGCGCCTACTTCTTACTACTCAGAAGCACTCTGGCATTGTTCAACGCAGCTTCGGTCAAAGTAGCGCCACTCAGCATGTGGGCTATTTCTTCCACTCTTTCATCATCAGTCAACCGGCGAATATGGCTATTGGTCTCTGTTTCACTATCTTGTTTATAGACTTTGTAGTGAGCGCATCCACGGGCGGCAATCTGCGGCAAGTGGGTTATGCTGATTACCTGACGCTCCTGTTCACCCATTTCCTGCATAATATCCGCCATGCGGTCGGCTATTTCACCGGACACTCCGGTGTCTATTTCATCAAATACGATAGTAGGCAATTTTACCGCACCCGCTATCATTGCTTTGACAGACAACATGACACGCGCTATCTCACCACCCGAAGCCACTGACGAAATATTCTGCAATGTCCCGTTTTTATTGGCGGAGAAAAGAAAACCTACCGTATCCTCACCATGTAGTCCCAGTCCTTTACGCATTCCCATTTCCACCTGAAAACGCACATTTGGCATACCAAGCGGAATTAACCGGGAAGCCATCTGCTTTTCTACTTCGCGGGCAGCCGTGGTACGGGCTTTTGTAAGAACCATAGCCTGCTTTTTCGCCTTATTATATAAGGTGTCGCAGAGAGTAGTCAGTTCGGCTATACGGTCATCATAAGAAGTTATTGTTGTCAGCCTGGTAGTATATTCTTCAGCAAGCTTTAAGAGTTCTCCGATAGTAGATACCCGATGTTTTTGTTGCAGAGAATAAATCAGATTCAATCTGTCATTCACTTCTTCCAAACGATCCGGGTTATATTCTATATTTTCTTCCTTTGAAGAAATATCCTGAGAAATATCCTTCAACTCTATATATGTACTTTCTAAACGTTCGGCAAGTTCCGAAGCTGCCGAATATACTTTCTGCAAACCAAGCATTGTATTCAGGCTTTCTTTCAAAACCGGAAGCAGCCCACGTTCATCAGATGTCAGTAATTGTCCGATACGGTATAGTCCGGTTTTAATCTCCTCGGCATGGCTCAATATGTCTGCTTCCTGTTCCAACTCTTCCTGTTCACCGGCAGATAAACGGGCTTCTTCTAATTGCTCTAACTGGAAACGAATGTAATCCTCATCTGACTTGTTCTGCTCTGCACTGGTCATAAGCTCTTCCAAATCTTGCTGGGCTTGTTTCCATTCTTTATATAAAGATTGATATGTAACAAGCTGTTCATCGTTATGAGACAGTATATCGAGCACATTCAACTGGAAACCTTCTTTATTCAATAAAAGATTCTGATGCTGGGAATGAACATCAATCAACTGTTCACCCAGTTCCTTCATCTGTGTCAATGAAACCGGAGTATCATTAATGAATGCACGGCTTTTTCCGGAGGCATACACCTCGCGACGCAGAATACACTCTTCTTCATATTCCAATTCATTTTCTTCAAAGAAAGACTGTATTCCGTAGGCTGATATATCGAAGCGTGCTTCAATAACGCATTTCAATGCACCCTGACGGATGGCTTTTATATCAGCACGCTGCCCAAGCAGTAAACCGATAGCTCCTAATATAATAGACTTACCGGCGCCTGTCTCACCCGTAATAACGGAAAAGCCCACGCCAAAGTTAATATCGAGTTGCTCGATAAGAGCATAATTCTGTATGTAAAGCGAATGCAACATAAATCTATATTATAGTATTTATTGTTTTATCTTGTCCCACTCAGTTATCAATGATGAATTGACAGTAGAAAACAAATCATAAACTTCTTCTTTTTCTTTCATTGCCGATCGGGAGTAGAGATTAACAAGTTCATCTTTCTTTATCTCAGTAAACCAGCCGGGTAATATAGACATCGGTTTGTTTTCCTGTGCCTGTTTCAAGCCGGCAAGCGCAGTAGTTATCGTAGCACGGGCACGGGTAGCATTCACTGAAAGTTCGTCCAGCCCCATGCGATGATAGTCATACATCAGTTTCCGTAAAGGCGACATGCTGTCTTCCAAATAATCAGAGACTAACGCATACCGGTTACGATTGTTGGCAAATGCGCTCCAACCGGTTTCACCAAGATTCTGCGCAGCAGTTACAATATTGTTGGCGGCACGAAGCACATCTGTACCTCCTTGCGGAGCCATCGTATCCATGTCCAGACCAATAATCATATATACATAATAGGCTATTATAGCTGTCAGATTACTATCAACAATGTTATCACGCAACTCCAGAGGGTCAAACTCGCGATAGTTAAAACCAACTTCCGTATCTCTATAGCTAAAAACCACAGTTTGATAGCCCGACTGCCATACCGGACGGGTAGATTGTACGACAAGCTCACAATTCCAACGACTATCCGCCTCGTTATACTCTTTTACAATGAGACTCATTGAACAACGGATCCGTTCATTCACTTCATACTGCGCTTGCGTCCAATGACGGGTATTGATAAAATCCATCAACGCATTTTCGAGTGTGGTAAAGACTTGGGTACTTGTGCCTTGTATTTGAGAATAGTTCACTGTCAATCTACAATTCAATTCCTGGGCAGATACCTTCAAAGCTACTGCACACAAAAACAGAATGATATAGAATGTCTTAGTTCCCACTATATATACTTACTTTTTCTTTAGCACTTCAACCAACCGGTCTACAATATCTGCTGCAACTTCTGTTTTGGGCTTCAACGGGAAATCATCTTTTCCTTCACGGTCGATAATACTGATTTTATTCGTATCGTACCGGAAACCGGCTCCTTCATCATTCAATGAATTCAATACGATAAAATCCAAGTTCTTCCGCCGCAGTTTATCTTCGGCATTATGCTGTTCGTCATTCGTTTCGAGAGCAAAGCCCACCAGTACTTGCTTGTCTTTCTTTATACTCCCTAAACAGGCGGCAATATCTTTCGTTGATTTCAAACGCAAAACCATTTCACCTTCTTTTTCCCGTTTAATCTTGGCATCCACGACCTCTTCCGGAGTAAAATCAGCAACGGCAGCCGCAAGAATAGCCGCATCAGCAGTGCCAAACAAACTGTAAGCTGCATCAAACATCTGTTGGGCCGATTCTACACGATGAGATTGAAATGCGGGATAATGCATCTTCTGTTGCACAGGACCGGTTATCATGATAACTTTCGCTCCCCGGCTGGCACATTCATCCGCAATGGCGAATCCCATCTTGCCGGAAGAATAGTTTCCGATGAAGCGTACCGGATCAATCTTTTCATACGTAGGCCCGGTTGTTATCATAATAGTCCTTCCGCGCAAGTCACCTTCTTTCCGAGCAAAATAATCAGCCAGATATTGTATGATAATCTCCGGTTCTTCCATACGCCCTTTACCAACCAAATGGCTGGCAAGTTCTCCTGTGGCAGGTTCTATAATGTGATTACCATAAGAACGAAGCGTATCCAGATTTCTCACGGTGGAAGGATGGGCATACATGTCTAAGTCCATAGCAGGAGCTACAAATACCGGAGCTTTAGCCGACAGGTAGGTAGTAATCAACATATTATCTGCCACTCCATTTGCCATTTTACCAATAGTGGCGGCAGTTGCCGGAGCTATCAGCACGGCATCCGCCCATAGGCCAAGGTCTACATGGCTATTCCAGGTACCGTCCCGCTGGGCAAAGAACTCACTGATTACCGGTTTGCCGGTCAGCGCCGAAAGCGTAATAGGAGTTATAAACTCTTTTCCCGCAGGTGTAATCACCACTTGTACTTCAGCGCCCAATTTTATTAATCCCCGAATAATATAACATGCTTTGTAAGCTGCAATACTTCCGGTAATTCCTAATACGATTTTCTTTCCTTTCAGAGTATTTCCCATGCTATTATCTATTGGTCAATTCGCGTAAGCGTATTTTGGTCAGCATAGCTTTGGTATTCAATGTAAAATCACTGTTCAATATCCAACTGTAATACCCCGGGTCACGCCTCAGTACTTCTACGACCGTCATTCCCTTATATTTTCCAAAGTTAAATACTTCCACTCCATTATCATCATATACCATGCGGCCGGCAAAGTCCACATTTTTACTGAAACTGGAATAATCGGAAAGGAAAGCTATATTATTCTGTAATTCCGGATAGCGGTCAAGCTGGGCTTTCAGAACTTCATAAGTGGCTTGCGTGTCGGCAGCCGCCGTATGTGCATCTTCCAGATTCTTTCCGCAATAGAACTTATAAGCTGCCGAAAGGGTGCGTTGCTCCATTTTATGAAAAATGACCTGCACATCCACAAACTTATGGCGACTTAAATCAATATCCACATCTGCCCGCAAAAACTCTTCGGCTAATACAGGAATATCAAAACGGTTGGAATTAAATCCCGCCAAGTCACATCCTTCTATTTCATTAGCAATCTCACGAGCCACTTTCTTAAAAGTGGGACAATCCACCACGTCGGCATCGTATATGCCATGAATTGCAGAAGCTTCTTCGGGAATATGCATTTCGGGATTGATACGGAGGTTCTTCGCCTCTTCGTTTCCGTTGGGATATACTTTGAGATAACAGATTTCGACGATACGATCTGAGTTTATATTGGTTCCGGTTGTCTCCAAATCAAAAAAGACAATCGGTTTTTCGAGGTTTAGCTTCATGTTGTCTATTTTATGAGGTGTATGAGTGTAGCTCGATTCATATTAATCATTCAACATCATTGGCATCAACAACATCAGCAAGTCCTCGTTTTCTTCCTGCTCAACGGGGACTATAACGCCGGCACGCGATGGGTCGGCCAATTTGACTATCACTTCGTCAGCAACAATGTTGTTGAGGATATCAATCAGGAAAGTAGACTTAAAGCCTATGCTCATCGGATTGCCTTCATACTGGCACGCCAAAGATTCTTCGGCCGAAGTGGAAAAGTCAATGTCCTGCGCTGAAATCACAATCTGATTTTCCTGCATACGCAACTTTATAAGACTGCTTGCCTGTGACGAGAAAATAGACACGCGACGCAATGCGCCAACCAACAGCATACGGTCAACGGTTACTGTATAAGGATTATTTTGCGGAATCACTGAGTTGTAGTTCGGGTAGCGTCCTTCAATCAAGCGGCACACCATGCGGTATCTTTCTAATGTAAATACGGCATTACGTTCATCAAATTCTATCACAACCGAACCTTGTTCTTTAGGTAACAAGTTCTTAACCAGCGAGGCAGGTTTCTTGGGCAAAATAAATGCCGCACGTTCATTACCTTTGGCAGACAATGTTTTGCAACGTACCAACTTATGGCCGTCCGATGCAACCATCGTAATATCTTCAGTGGTGATATCGAAATAAATACCATTCATTACCGGACGAAGTTCGTCGTCTGCCGTAGCAAATACGGCGCGGTTAATCCCCGCCAATAACACAGAAGCATCCATCTCTACGCGCACAGCACTGTCGCCCAGCATAGCCGATTGCGGAAATTCATCTGCATTTTGTCCCATCAGGCTATATTTACCATTCTGATATTGTACTGTGATTTCCAACGAATTGATATTTACCTCAAACATAAGTGGTTGTTCGGGGATTTCTTTCAAAGCATCCAGAATCGTTTTCGCAGCTACGGCAAAACGTCCGTCCGAATCGCTTTCGTTTACTTCAACCGAAGTTACCATAGTTGTTTCACTGTCGGAAACGGTAGCAGACAGCGTCCCGTCTTTGAGTTCAAAGAGGAAACAATCTAAAATAGGTAATGAATTTTTTGAATTAATCACGCGGCTGATAGCCTGTAGATGGCTGGAGAGTACAGTACTCGAAACGATAAATTTCATATATTCTGTGTATTTAAGTTTTATATTATTCCTTATTCATAACTATCGCATATAGTATTGGACAAAGTTACAAAAAAGTTCTTCCTGCAACAAAGAAAACAAAGAAAAAACGCTTGAAAGCTCTCCGGATTCCCTAAAAAACTGTAACTTCGCAGCATCATTAAAAAGAACACAATGGAATTTACAGGAAAAATTATTGCAATACTCCAGCCAAGAGGTGGAGTATCAAAGTCGGGTAATGAATGGAAATCGCAGGAATATGTGATTGAAGACCACGGACAATACCCCCGCAAAATGTGTTTCGATGTTTTCGGAGCAGACAAGATAGAGCAGTTTAATATCCAGATGGGCGAGGAACTGACCGTATCATTCGATGTTGATGCGCGTCAATGGCAAGATCGTTGGTTCAACAGTATCCGCGTATGGAAAGTAGAACGTGTTGGCGCAACTACATCCGCACCTATGCCCGGCAGTCCTGTTCCGCCACCGGCACCGACTTCTGCGCCGGAGTTCTTGGCCGGAGATGCAAAAGATGACTTACCGTTCTAAGGTTCGTAAAACGAGACAAAGAAATCCGTCCCGTGAGACGAGAAAATCTGTCTCACGGGACGGATTTTTTCATCTCGTGAGACGGATTTTTTCATCTCACGGGACGGATTTCTTTTATCCCGCGAGATAAATTCCGAGGCTTTTAGCCTACAGATATGAATAATGCAGGTTAATTGAATTAAGTAGATGTTCATAATTAGTTTATACTTTGACAGTATCTGTCATGCTGAGCGTAGTCGAAGCATCTCCTCTTCGGAAATGCAAAGGAGAAGAGATCCTTAGACTGCGCTCAGGATGACAGACACTATAAGATAATTAAACATGAGAACTTACAGAAATTGAATATAAGCATCTCGTCTTAATCAGTAATGTGTAAACCACAAAACGATACCTGTTCGCAAGAAGACAGCTAAAACGAATCACCCGAAACTTCCGATGCGTGAGTTTTTTTGTTTGCAGAAATATCCAAATGACAACGAATAGCCATCATTTTCATTCATTATGATAGCATTATCCTGCTTTTCGTAACACGTATTGATTTATAAATTCATCTTTTAGAGTACTTGATGAACGAACAAGGAATAATGATGCAGTATTTATGCGTATTATTGCATATTTACAAGCTATTTATGCAAAAATAGCCTGTTGCTTAGAGATGAAACACTAACTATCTATAAGTAGATCACTAACTACCTGTAAGTAGATCACTTGTTACCTGTAAGTAGTTGACTTGTTACCTGTAAGTAGTTGGCTTATCCCGTCAGATTTCCCCCTTATCAGCCCACTTTCAGGAGATGTTTTGTTCCAGAATAATTGTAAGCATTTCGATATTCCTCTATCCCTCTGGTACTTACTGATTTTCGCTTCGATATTTCCAACCGCCCTTGCCTTCGGGCGGAAATATCGCATTCTCAGACGATTAAAAATACAAAATGACAGCTATGGTTCTTGTCATACATCAAATATCATTTTGTATTGCCTCCTTTATATTGGCTCTCCTTTATATAGAAACACAAGGTTAGGGCACACTACCCCTTCAACACATGTAAATTGTACAGAAAGTATGAAATGCTGAAAAAACTTGGCTTGACGGAAAAAGAAATTAGGGATAAGGCGTACATACGTCTCCGGCTGATTCAACATTTCACCCATATCTGCCATCATCACAAAATTATAAATGGGCGAAAGGCTACCTGTACTCTCTTCATACATTGGAATCTTATCAAGAACTTCATTATTATCCATCGCATCAATGTAAGCAATAAGGCTGGAAACATCAGGTGCCATCAACAAATATCCCTTATAAACACACAGATAAGTATAAAGGGCGGACTCGGTGATTCCCGTCAACTGAGTCAGCAAAGTATTGCGAGGCAATATATAATACTGATATCCTCGCGACTTCAGATAAGATTGATAATCCGGATGTACCTCCGGTACAGGTGGCGCACCAACCTCTTTAGGGGTATTCTGAAGTAACGACTGTAAATGGCTCTCCGCCTGCTTTGCTTCTTTCAGCGGAATAGTCATCACTGCACAAGGACGTCTTTCAACTGTATCCTTAGACTGAAAAAGACAAGTTATTACCCGATCACCGGCATACGACTTCAAAAAACCGAGTCCTTCCTCGTCACGCGCTTTGATATAATCAGAGTAAGTAGATTTGGCATACTCCTGCTTCGCCGTAAAGTTGAACATGTCTTCTATATCCGAAACCGCCCAGCAATCATAAAAGAAGGTGGAAGCAGGAAGTTTGTTTCCCGGAAAGCCTTCTACCGGTTCCTGACGAAGCAACGTATTTATAAAAGTATTCGTTATATCCGATCCATGGCTGATACCGGAACAATAAATAGCATCTTTGTCCAACTTCACATCAAACTCCGCCCAGTTTCCCAAATAAGTATGCGAATGGATGCCGTCAGTATTCTTTCCCATACCTACTTCTTCTATACGAACATACACCGTAGCTTCTACATCCGTATCTTCTTCGTCATGCACAGCCTCGAATGATGGCATATCCATCAAACACTTTTTTGACAACCGGGTATCTATCACCTGCTCTATTAGTTCCTTCTTAAAACTTATCGCCATAAATTCTTGCGTTAAATAAGCAACCAGATACTGTCCATCCGACATGGGATAAACACTTATCTCTTCACCTTTATAATCAAAGAATTTAGATGGGAACAAACTGGAACAGTATTTCTGAATGAATGACTCAACCAATTCATGGTCACCCGAACCCAGATTGCAGTATAACACCTGGTTCATTGGGGTATCCGGTTCGTGAAAGCTGATTAGCATCTTATTCATTTGCTTACTAAGCCCATGCGGAGCATCTTCGATCAAAGTATGCAGATAGTTTTTCAGGTAAACAAACAGTTCGGAAGCATAAAGGAAGTGGTTATCTTTACTACAGCTCAACTGATTAATGTCTTCTACAAGCTCTGCCATACGATCGGTTTCCAATATGGCTACTGTATTCTGCGGCACTAAAGTATAAAGATTAAAATCTTTCAGTTCTGCCACTGCAGTTAACTTAAAGAATGAATACACCCCCAAACCCGTACATAAGGATGCAACGGAGGCAATGATGGCTATTCTTATTATGATACGGAGTCTCATGGTGTTCAAGCATCAATTTCGGCAAAAGTAACGATTTATACTAATGAAACAAAACAAATGTTTCAAAAAGTAGAGCAAGCATTAAAAGTTTTAGAGTTCTGACGCCTTAAAACTCTATTTCCATCCCGTCAAAGCCCGGATGAATGTGTGGTGGCAGCTGCTTTTCAAGCTCGGCATGCAAGCCTGCATGGTGGCTTATATGGATGAAATAAGTTTCGCGCGCGCCAATACGTTCGGCTGTAATCAGCGCCTCGGAAATACTTTGATGCGTGGGATGCGGTTTGACACGTAAAGCATTCACTACGAGAATATCTAAATTCTTTAATTGTTCATAAGATTCTTCCGGCATAGTCGACATATCCGTAATATAAGCCATACGCCCTCCTATGCGGTATCCCAGAATAGGCAAACGCCCATGTATTACCTGAATAGGAGTAATCTCCGTATTATTAATATAGAAAGTTTTTTCCGCTTCTACTTCCTGCAAGTAAATCTGGGGTACGCCCGGATACTTATGTTCCAAAAAGCAATAAGGCATCCTTGCGCGTAAATGGGATGCTGTATATGCATCCGAATATACCGGTATTTCACCGAAACGGGCAAAAGGGCGCAGGTCATCCAATCCTCCCACATGATCATAATGTTCATGGGTTATCAGCACACCGTCCAACTTTTCAAACAAAGAGGCACGCAGCATTTGTTCACGGAAGTCCGGTCCACAATCAATCAATATCACGGCATCATCCGTATGCAGCAAAGACGATGCACGCAAACGATTATCACGAGGGTCGGTAGAGGTACAAACATCACATTTACATCCTATTTCAGGTACTCCCGTCGATGTCCCACTTCCTAATATTCTAAGTTTCATGTTGACTCATAATTAAGTAATTCACCATTAAATAATATTCACTTCGGGATGAATGTTTATACCAAATCTCTCATGAATCGAGAGTCTCACAGCATTCGACAGAGCAACAATTTCAGCGCCTGTCGCCCCGCCCTTGTTCACCAGTACCAATGCTTGTTTATCGTGTACGGCAGCGGCTCCCATGGACTTGCCTTTCCACCCACATTGCTCTATCAGCCAGCCTGCAGGAATTTTTATCCTGTCGAAGTCCAACTCATAGAAAGGCATCTGAGGATACTGTTCCCGTAAAACTTCAAAACTTGCACGCGTCACTACAGGATTCATAAAGAAGCTACCGGCGCTACCCAATACCTTCGGATCCGGCAACTTACTTTCCCGGATATTGATAATAACCTGGCGCAAAGTCTTCAAATCAATCACCGGATATTTTTCCAGTTCCTGCCGGATAGTACCGTAATCCAATGTATAATGTTCCTTCTTGCTCAACCGGAAACAAACATACGTAATAAACATATCTTTTATCTCAAAGCGTTTAAACAGACTGTTCCGATATGCATAGTCGCATTCATCCACTTGGAAAACACGTTTCATACCCTTTACATCCAGTGTTTCTACGGAAGTAATCAAGTCTTTCACTTCCACACCGTAAGCACCGATATTCTGTACCGCACTTGCCCCTACTTCACCGGGAATGAGCGAAAGATTTTCAGCCCCATACCAGCCACACTTCACACAATGCTCCACAAAATCATCCCATACCACACCGGCACCAACACGCACCTGTACATCGTCTTCACTTTCTGCCGTTACCTCAATGCCGCTTATGCGTGAGTGCAATATCACTCCTTCATAATCTCCGGTAAACAGCAAATTACTCCCTTCGCCAATATGCAAAAAAGGAGAAGTAATACTGCCGTCAGCAATATACTTCTCCAATTCTTCTACCGAATCATACTCCAGAAACACAGTGGCTTTGACATCAAGTCCAAATGTATTGGGTATCTTTTTCAATTCATATTTCATATATTATCACATACTCGTATCTTCATATTTATATAATTCCCATTTTCCACCGTGCCTACGGAAATAGAAGATATTAGAGTAGCCATTATCTATTCCATTCACCTTCAGGATTTTCGTATTCGAATCATCTTTGTTCTGCTGTCCATAATTAATATTAGACAGTTTATCGACAGGCAATATGGGGCGGAAAGCGTACCACTGATTCAAATCAAGAGTTGTTTCCAGAATCGAGAACTCATCATCAGGATCTATCGTAATATACTCTAAAGGTTCACGAATGTGCCGGCTTTGGTAGAGACTATCCGTTACAAAAAGCGCATAGAATCCAACGAAGTCTTCATTTCCATTCTCATCCTGTTCCATGTGCCGGAGATTGATAGCTTCCAACATCCAGGCGCCTTTGATACGTTCAAAGTAATACTTCTTCACCATACGGGTTTTCAGAAGAATCCATTCCACCTGTACAGAAGTCTGGGCAGTATCGCCTACCAAGTCCAACTCTTCTTCATCATCAAATAGTAGTGTATAATAGTTTTGCTGAGTAAACAGATAATCGTGTTTCCAATGCTCTTCCTCTATTTTCGATGGAGTATTTACATTATAATAAGGTAAAGGGAACTTTGTCCGTTGCCGTTGCAGGGCGTTGTCCGAAGCATAACTATAGATAAAATCATCAAACGACTCATCTGCTTCCATCGGTTTAGGTTCTTCCTTCACCTCAACCTGTTGTAATGTGTCTGCTTTATGCGTAACCGAATCCACCATGCTGGTGAACGGTGCAAAGGGGTCTATCTTTGTTTTTTTATTCCCACAAGACAATAAAAAAACAACGATGAATAACCCCAATCCTATTCTTTTCATCCTTTACGGACCTTATGGTCACTTATTTTGTTTAGCTCTTAACTTTTCAAGCATATCCACAGTCATAGTTTCCAAATCATACTGTGGTTTCCAATCCCACTCTTCACGGGCACAACTATCATCCAGACTGTCCGGCCAACTATCTGCAATTGCCTGCCTCAACGGATCTATCTTATAGTCCATCTCAAAATTGGGCACATGTTTCTTTATTTCCGCATAGATTGCTTCCGGGTCGAAACTCATGGAAGTTATGTTAAAGGCATTCCGATGCAACAAACGCGCCGGAGCTGCTTCCATCAAAGAGATAGCTGCATTCAGCGCATCAGGCATGTACATCATATCCATATAAGTACCTTGTTTCAAAGGACACACAAACTTTTCACCTTTCACAGCGGAATAATAAATATCTACTGCATAGTCAGTGGTACCACCACCCGGAGGAGTCACATTAGAAATAATTCCCGGAAAACGAACCGAACGGGTATCCACTCCATATTTCGTATAATAATAATCACTCAGCAATTCAGTAGTCACCTTCGTTACACCATACATGGTACGAGGGCGCTGAATCGTATCTTGAGGTGTATTCACATGAGGTGTAGCCTCACCGAACGAACCAATGGAACTCGGAGTAAACACCGCACAATTGTATTCACGCGCTACTTCCAACACATTCCATAATCCGTCAATACCGATTTTCCAAGCCATGGCCGGACGACTTTCGGCAACTACTGAAAGTAGAGCTGCCAGATTATAAATCGTATCAATCTTAAATTGACGTGCTACGACTTCAATAGACTGACGGTCGGTCACATCAGCAATAGCTGATGGCCCTGACGCCTTTAACTCGCCTTTAGGCATAGCGCTCGGAATATATCCGGCTACAACATGGTCATCACCATAACGTTTACGTAATTCTATCGTAAGCTCCGACCCTATCTGTCCGGTAGCTCCAATTACCAAAATATTCTTCATTCGATTTATTATATAAGGTGTTTTATTAATTTGCGCGCAAAGATACGCACTTTTTTTTCATTTTTCTATCATTCTGACATTGTTATTTGAATAAAAATTATGTCCTTTGCATCGAGTAAGATAACTAACTTTAAATTATAAAGCTATGTATGGGAAAATGAAAGAATATCTCAGCAACACGCTTGCTGAAATTAAAGAAGCCGGACTCTACAAAGAGGAACGACTGATTGAAAGTGCACAACAAGCCGCAATCACTGTGAAAGAAAAAGAAGTACTGAACTTTTGTGCCAACAATTACTTGGGTTTGTCTAACCACCCGAGACTGATTGCTGCTGCCCAGAAAATGATGGACCATCGCGGATACGGTATGTCTTCCGTACGTTTCATCTGTGGCACACAAGACATTCACAAAGAATTGGAAGCCGCTATTTCCGATTATTTCAAGACAGAAGATACGATTCTGTACGCTGCTTGTTTTGATGCCAACGGTGGAGTATTCGAACCACTGTTCAATGAAGAGGATGCCATTATTTCCGATTCTTTGAACCATGCCTCTATCATTGATGGTGTACGCTTGTGCAAAGCAAAACGTTATCGTTATGCTAACGCAGATATGGCTGAGTTGGAAAAGTGCTTGCAAGAAGCACAGGCACAGCGTTTCCGTATCGTTGTTACGGATGGGGTTTTTTCAATGGACGGCAATGTAGCTCCTCTGGATAAGATTTGCGATCTCGCCGAGAAGTACAATGCCTTGGTTATGGTAGACGAGTCACACTCTGCCGGCGTAGTAGGCCCTACAGGGCATGGCGTAAGCGAATTATTCAAAACTTACGAACGCGTAGACATCTATACCGGCACACTGGGTAAAGCCTTTGGAGGTGCTATGGGTGGATTTACCACAGGACGCAAAGAAATTGTTGATTTGCTACGTCAGCGTAGCCGTCCATATTTATTCTCTAACTCTGTTGCCCCTGCCGTGATCGGTGCAAGTATCGAAGTTTTTAAGATGCTGGGAGAAAGTAACGCATTGCACGATAAGCTGGTAGAGAATGTAAACTACTTCCGTGATAAAATGACAGCAGCCGGTTTCGATATCAAACCTACGCAAAGTGCCATTTGTGCTGTTATGCTATATGACGCTAAATTATCACAAACCTATGCCGCCCGTATGCAGGAAGAAGGAATTTATGTGACCGGATTCTATTATCCGGTCGTTCCAAAAGATCAGGCACGTATCCGCGTCCAAATCTCTGCGGGACACGAAAAGCAACATCTGGACAAGTGTATTGAAGCATTTATCAAAGTTGGAAAAGAACTTGGGGTACTGAAATAGAAAATACCAGGAAAAGCAAGGCATAAAAAAGAAGCTGCTTGAAATTTTCAGGCAGCTTCTTCACTTTAGCACTTCGATATCAAAATATTATCAACGTTCCCCCAATTTAACATCAACAAAGAAAACACCCGTACTACCGGCTTTCTTTATCATTTCTACAATATTGGAGGTTGTAGTCTCTTCTTCTACTTGCTCACGAACAAATTCCATCAGGAAATCTTGGGTTGCTTTATCTTTTTCAGCAATAGCCACATCAACCAACTTGTCAATCAATTCAGACACACGACGCTCATGCTTGTAAACCTGTTCAAATACTTCCAACGGAGTACCGAAATCATTGGGAACCACATCAATCTTATCGACTTTGGCCTTACCACCACGCCTGATTACATAATCAGCTAACTTAAAAGCATGACCGTTTTCTTCTATCCATTGCTCCTTCAACCAATGTGCCATACCCGGATAACCTTCTTTATCCATGAAAAAAGACATCGCTAAGTACAAGTTAGCTGACCACATTTCTGCTATAATCTGCTCATTAATTGCATCTTGTAATTTTTCCTTAATCATAATCGTATCATTTAACAAATTAAAATCCTTGATTAATCAACAAGCATACACTCCTTTTGTTCACAAGAAATAGAGTTATTTACACCAGTTCGTCCGAGGTATATCCCTGTGGCAATTCGCGACAGTTATAGCCTGACGCCATAATCTCGCCATAGGCACCGGAAGAGCGCAATGCAATCAAATCCCCTCGTTTCACTTTATTCAAATCAATAGCCTTGCCAAATACATCCGAAGATTCACAAATAGGTCCTACCACATCATAGGATTCAACCGTATCATCAGAAGTGATATTTTCTATTTTATGGTAAGCCTGATACAAGGCAGGACGTATCAAGTCCGTCATACCGGCGTCGAGGATAGCAAATTTCTTATTAGTTCCCTGCTTTACGTAAAGCACGCGGGAAATCAGCGAGCCGCACTGTCCTGTGACGGCACGTCCCAATTCAAAATGGAGTGTCTGATATGAACGAAGCTTCAGATGTTCGGCATAAGTTTCAAAATAATCATGAAAATCCGGTATCACCTGACGGTTAGGATGTTTATAATCAATGCCCAATCCGCCACCTACATTAACATGTTCGATGCGGATACGGCGAGCTTCCAGTTTATCCTGCAATTCATTCACACGATTGCAAAGAGCCATAAAATCACCCATATCCAATATTTGCGAACCTATATGGAAATGTAGTCCGATAAACTTCACATTCTTCATCTCCAAAGCCACATCTATCACATGATCCATATCCGGCATACTGATACCAAATTTGTTTTCAGCCAGTCCTGTAGTGATATTGGCATGGGTATGCGCGCCTACATTCGGATTGATACGGAAAGCAATATTGGCGACTTTGCCTTTCGCCGCCGCCAATTCATTGATAATTTCCAATTCGGGAATGGACTCTACATTGAAACAGAAAATACCATAATCCAGTCCCAAGTTGATTTCCCAATCAGCCTTCCCTACTCCGGCAAACACAACTTTCGATGCCGGGAAACCAGCCTTGATGGCAGCACGAATTTCTCCGCCGCTTACACAGTCGGCACCCAGTCCATTCTCGCGAATAATAGAAAGTAGTTTAGGGTTAGCATTTGCCTTCACGGCATAATGCACCACGAAATTATCATATTTAATGGATTCGGCATGCAGACACGAAAGGGTTTCACGCAACACTTTCGTGTCATAATAATAAAACGGAGTACGTAGCTCACGAAATTTATCTATAGGAAATGTTCCTTTCATATTCCTTTATTCTCCGTTAAACAATACGTCGCTAAGTGATTGTAACGCTTGTTTCTTATCGCACTCACGAACAAGGAAAGATATATTGTAGTTACTACCACCAAATGAAATCATTCGTACCGGTATATCACGCATGGCATCCAATGCTTTCGCTTCGAAACCTACATTTTCCCAATCCAAGTCGCCTACTACGCAGATGATACACATATTCTTATCCACTGTCACCGTACCGTACTTCTTCAGATCATCCAGAATTTCATTCAGATGCTTCGTGTTATCTATTGAAACAGATACACCTACCTCAGAAGTACAAATCATGTCAATGGAAGTCCGGTAACTTTCAAAAATCTCAAACACTTTACGCAGGAAACCGTGGGCAAGCAACATACGGCTGGATTTAATCTTAATAGCCGTAATATTTTCTTTTGCGGCAACAGCCTTGATTTTACCCTTCTCGGTTTCATTAGAAATCATGGTACCGGGAGCAGTAGGTTCCATAGTATTCAGCAGATGTACCGGAATATTGGCATATTTGGCAGGTTGTATGCAAGTAGGATGAAGAATTTTCGCGCCGAAGTAAGCCAACTCAGCAGCCTCTTCAAAATGCAGATGGCGTACGGGGGCAGTCTTTTCGACAATGCGCGGGTCGTTATTGTGCATACCGTCTATATCAGTCCATATCTGAATTTCGGAAGCGTTGACGGCTGCACCAATCAGAGAAGCGGTATAATCGCTTCCTCCACGTTGCAGGTTATCAATTTCACCGTAAGCGTTGCGGCAAATGTATCCTTGGGTAATATAGATTTCGGCACCGGAGTGCAACTCCAATTGAATATGGAGTTTATCCTTGATATATACAGGGTCGGGTTCCGCATTCTTGTCGGTGCGCATGTATTCCAATGCCGGAAGCAAAATGGATTTCACGCCGCACTCCTGCAGATAGTAGTTCATCATGGCGGTAGAAATCAACTCTCCCTGTGCCAGAACTACTTTCTCTTCGAACAAGGTAAAGAGGTCTTTAGTATAAGAACGGATGTAGTCAAAATGAGATTTAATCAGTTCCTGACCTTTCTGTTTATATTCGGGAGTGGAATACAATTCATCCACATGCTGTTTGTACTTAGCCTCCAGCTTGTTGATGATTTCGTTGGCACCCTCCGGATTTTTCTTGTACAGATAGTCCGAAATCTCCACCAATGTGTTAGTTGTGCCCGACATAGCCGAGAGGACAACTATCTTCTGTTCACCATCGGTAATCAATTTGGCTACTTCCTTCATCCGCTGAGCAGAACCAACGGAAGTACCTCCAAACTTTAAAACTTTCATTTTCGTTCCTGTATTAAATGATTATATACTATTATTTATTTTTCTTGTATAGATGTCATGCCTGAGTATTCCGATGTTATGTCTGTTATCAGATGATCGGAACAACGGAAAACCTGACCGGGAAATTCCTTAACCAAATGGAGATTGTGCGTAGTCATCACTACCAGCGAACCGGCACGACTGATATTATGCAATAATCCGACAATAGCACGCCCTGTTTCAACATCCAAATTACCGGTTGGTTCATCGGCCAGAATAATATCCGGAGAGTTAAGCATTGCGCGGGCAATGACAATACGTTGCTGTTCGCCTCCCGAAAGTTCGTTAGGAAATTTATAACCCTTGTTAGCCATACCTACCTGCATCAATACTTCATTGATACGGTCTTTTATCTCCGGCTTATTTTTCCATCCTGTAGCCTTGAGCACAAATGCGAGGTTATCATATACTGTACGGTCTATCAACAATTGGAAGTCTTGGAACACGATACCCAGTTTACGGCGCAATTGCGGAATGTGCCTACGTTTGATACGGTTCATGTCATATCCCAATACAACCGCCTCACCGGAAGTTATATCCAGTTCTCCATAAAACGTTTTCAGCAAACTGGTCTTGCCTGAACCCACCTTACCGATCAGATACACAAATTCTCCCTTCTGTAGCTCAAGGTCAACCTCGTTCAGCACACACAAGTCTTGTTGGTGTATTTCTACATTCTTATATCGTATCAGTGGTTCGCTCATCCTTTATCAATTTATCAATTATCACGAAATCATTGCTTCTTCCAGCACAAATTCAATGTTTCTTCCAGGATATACTATGACGTCCCTGCAACTCACGCGCCAAATCTTCAATGCGATACCCTTTGGACGTTAGCAAGACAATGAGGTGGTATAACATGTCGGCACCTTCGTAAATCAATCGATCGTCAGTTCCGTTGCAGGCTTCAATAACTGTTTCTACAGCTTCTTCGCCCACTTTCTGCGCCATTTTATTCACTCCGGATTTAAACAGGCTTGTGGTGTAAGAACCTTCGGGCATCTCTTCATGACGCTTGCTGATAAAGTCTTGAAGAAGTTTGAAGAACATAACGGGTTGCTCGTTCTTCTCACCCCAACATGTATCCGTACCGGTATGACAAACCGGACCTACCGGATGTACTTGAATCAATAAGGTATCCTGATCACAGTCTGCCTTTATGGAAACTACTTCCAGAAAATTGCCACTCTTCTCACCTTTTGTCCAGAGACGGTTTTTAGAACGGCTGTAAAAGGTCACTTTCCCGGTTTCTACCGTCTGGTTATAAGCTTCCTTATTCATAAAGCCTAACATCAGTACCTTAGCAGTATCCGCATCTTGTATTATTGCCGGAACAAGTCCGTCCATTTTGTTAAAATCCAAATTCATTTTTGCTTTATCACTTCATCATTCTAATTGATATTCCTTGGGCGCAAAGATACGATTTTAAATCGGGAATTTTAATTTCTCCGAAATGAAAAACACTGGCTGCCAATGCTGCATCTGCTTTTCCTTGCAAAAAGACATCACGGAAATGTTCTTTGGCACCGGCTCCTCCCGATGCTATAACCGGAATAGAGAGGGTATCGGACAATTCCCCAAGCGCTTCATTAGCGTATCCGGTTTTTACACCGTCATGATCCATACTTGTGAAAAGTATCTCGCCGGCACCACGTTCCTGCCCTTCTTTACTCCACGAAAACAGTTCTTTGTCCGTTTCTATCCGGCCACCGTTCAGATAGCACCACCAACCTTTTTCCGTCTGTTTAGCATCTACTGCCAATACACAGACTTGTGAACCGAAATTCCCGGCTATTTCATCAATCAGCTCCGGACGACGGATAGCAGAAGAATTGATAGAAATCTTATCTGCACCGGCATTCAATAAACGATCTACATCACTCAGTTCATTGATACCACCACCAACCGTGAATGGAATGCTTATATTGGCGGCAATACGTTTTACCAGCTCAGTAAAAGTTTTGCGACCTTCAAAACTTGCCGTAATATCAAGAAAGACCAGTTCGTCCGCACCTTGCTCACTATACGCACGTGCCAGTTCCACCGGATCACCTGCCTGACGCAAGTTCACGAAGTTGATTCCTTTTACAGTCTGCCCGTCCTTAATGTCGAGACAGGGGATAATTCTTTTTGCTAACATCTTATATATATAAATTAGGGTGAACAATTAGGAACTGTGACAAATCATATTCTTTTCTATTTCTTTCAAAGTGATACGCCCTTCATAAAGGGCTTTGCCGAAAATAACGGCAGGCACACCTGCCGATTCTAACGCATGAATATCATTCATACAGCTCACCCCCCCGCTGGCTATCAGATAAAGCTCCGGATATTGCTCCAGCATTTCCTGATACAACTTAAGGGATGGACCTTGCAACATGCCATCACAACTGATATCCGTACAAATTACTTTCCTGACACCTTTCTCAATATATTCTTTCAGGAAAGGAAACAATTCGCAGGCGCTTTCATCTTTCCAACCGTTCACAGCTATTCTGCGATCCTTGACATCTGCACCAAGAATAATCTTCTCACTACCATAAATATCCAGCCAACGACAAAACAGTTCGGGATTTTTCACAGCAATACTGCCACCCGTCACCATCTGCGCTCCATTCTCAAAAGCTATTTTTAAATCTTCATCACTTTTCACGCCACCCCCGAAATCTATAATCAGGGAAGTCTCCGAAGCAATCCGGTTCAAAGTCCGGTAGTTGACTACATGGTGAGAAGCTGCTCCATCCAAATCGACCACGTGCAAACGACGAATGCCATGCGCTTCCATTTCTTTGGCAACTTCTACCGGATTTTCATTATACACCTTTTTACTTTCATAATCACCTTGCGAAAGTCGTACACACTTTCCGTCGATAATATCTATTGCAGGGATAAGTTCTATCATATACCTAATACTATGATTTGATTATATTATAATGAATCACTCCAAATCCAGGAAATTACGCAGAATACGCTCCCCCACACCTCCACTCTTTTCAGGGTGAAATTGAGTAGCATAATAATTATCCTTATGTAATGCCGCACTGAACGGGTGAATATAATCCGTTACAGCCGCCGTATATTCATTGACCGGAACATAAAAGCTATGCACGAAATACACGAATTCTTCTTCTGTGAAACCTTTGAATAAGTCGCTATTTGTTTCTTTGAGAGTATTCCAACCCATGTGCGGCACTTTATCCTCATGCCTCTGCGAGACAAAACGTTTCACTTCAGCATCAAAAATGCCCAGGCAATCTACATCACCTTCTTCAGAGTGACGGCACATCAACTGCATTCCCAAACAAATCCCCAACACCGGTTGCCGAAGTTCCTTTATTAATGTATCCATACCAGCGGCATGCAAAAACTTCATAGTTGTTTCCGCCTCACCCACACCGGGAAAGACGACCTTATCTGCTGTGCGCAATTGATCTTTATCCGCCGTAATTATTGCTTCAACACCCAAACGTCTCAATGCATAATCTACCGAATAAATATTACCCGCATTATATTTGACAATTGCAATCTTCATAAATCACCTTATTTTATCTTATTTATCATTCTCTATTCTCTGCAATTTACAATTTTCTCATTTTAAGTCTGCAAAAATAACGATTTATTGCAGAACAAGGAAGTTTTCAAGCAAGAAGTTTAGAAGACCCTTAACCTGCATTATTCATAGCGGCAAATACATTCATTCATCCCGTGGGACGAATTTTTTCATCCCACGGGACGGTTTCATTCGTCTCACGAGATGAAATTTCTCGTCTCACGAGACGAATTCTCCCTCCCAGGGTTTCGAGCGATTCTACCCTCACCCCTCACTTTTTTCTCTGTATCCCTTTATTCATCGGCGTTTGAA
>QMCD01000345.1_pt1 | contig 54429 bp, 52 predicted proteins | sample 1821841 | NCBI WGS metagenome assembly QMCD01 (sample SAMN01991225, study PRJNA193472) | Termite gut metagenome, whole genome shotgun sequencing project. | isolation source: worker | host: Macrotermes natalensis
TTTAATGATATGGATTTCGATTGTATCGTTGTAGGCGGAGGCCACGCGGGTATTGAAGCGGGCTTGGCTGTTGCGCGCTTAGGGTTTTCCGCCGCGCTCATTACTCAGAACCCGGACCGTATGGGGCTGTTGTCATGCAACCCCGCGATGGGGGGGCTTTCCAAGGGAAATATCGTTCGGGAAATTGACGCCCTCGGCGGTGAGATGGGGAAAATCACTGACGCTTCCATGATTCAGTACCGCGTCTTAAACCGTTCCAGAGGCCCCGCGGTACAAGCCCCAAGAGCCCAGGCTGATAAGGCCTTGTACCAGGCAATAGCGCGGCAGACCGTGGAACGGCAAAAAGGCCTCACCCTGCTCATGGATACTGTTACAGACATCATTGTTTCCAAAGACGGAAAACGCGCGGAAGGCGTTACCACAAAACGGGGGCATACAATCGGCGCGAAGATTGTTGTTCTTAGCACCGGAACTTTCATGGAAGGGAAAATCTTCATCGGGGAGTTTGACGCTTTGCAGGGCCGCTTGGGAGAAGAAGCGGCCTTGGGACTCGGAACTAATCTCCGCAAAAAAGGCTTCCCGGTGGGACGCCTTAAAACCGGAACTCCGGCACGGATAGCCGGGGATTCCATCGATTTTTCCAAAACCGAAAAACAGGAAGGCGAAACGCCGTATCCCTTCACTTTTAACACGGAGCCGAGAACGGTTCTTGACCGGCCTTCCATTCCTTGCTGGATTACTTTTACGAATGAAAAAACCCACGAAATTATCGCCGCGAACATCGGGAGGTCCCCTTTGTACGGCGGCAAGATTGTTGGTGTTGGTCCGCGCTATTGTCCTTCGATAGAAGATAAAGTTGTCCGTTTCCGGGACCGAGAGCGGCATCATATTTTTATCGAACCCGAAGGACTTTACACGAATGAGATGTATCTTAACGGCGCGTCAAGTTCCCTGCCAGAAGATGTTCAGCGCGATTTCATTCATACGATTCCGGGTCTTGAAGAAGCGGTGATCGTCCGGCCCGGTTACGCCGTCGAATACGATTACATCGATCCTCTCGACCTGCTCCCCTCGCTTGAATCAAAACGCGTTGAAGGGCTTTTCATGGCAGGGCAAACGAACGGCAGTTCCGGTTATGAAGAAGCCGCCGCCCAGGGCATTATGGCGGGAATTAACGCCGCGATGAAGCTGCAAAATAAAGCGCCGCTCATCCTCAGCCGTTCGGAAGCCTATATCGGCGTGCTGATTGATGATCTTACCACGCAGGGAGCGAAGGAGCCTTACCGGATGTTCACAAGCCGCGCCGAACACCGCCTCATGCTCCGCCACGATACCGCGGATACCCGCCTCACTCCCAAGGGCCGCGAAATCGGTCTTGTTGATGATGGACGCTGGGAACGCTTTCTCAAAAAAACTCAGGATATAAGCGAGATTATGGAACTCTTACGGAACAAAAAGGTTCCGTCAAACGTTACAGGCAATCTTGTTCCGCACATCGGGGAGAATCTTGAAAAAGCCCTTGCGGACAGCCAAGTCAGCCCCGACGATATTGTCGATTTTGCCCCCGCTTTGATGGAACTTCCCTACGAATGGCTGGAACGCACAAACCTCGATATAAAATATGCCGGGTACATCCAAAAAGAAGAGCGGGCCGCGGCGCGGACCGCGAAAATGGAATCGTTTAAAATCCCGGCCGATTTAGATTATTCGGCCATCACGGGTTTATCCGCGGAAGGAAAAGAAAAACTGCTCAAAGTAAAACCGCTCACGCTTGGACAAGCCGCCCGGATTCAGGGCGTCCGCCAAGGAGATATCGCTTTGCTGATGGTGATACTAAAGTAACAAAGAACAAATAGCGATGAGAAAGATGAGATTTTGATCATACAGCCTCTTGTAAAATTTGGCCGCAGCTTTGCAAGAGGCTGATGTATTTCTAACTGATTACACAATTACTCTTTTATTTCGCCCTAAATCTTGTGTCAACGGGCGTATTGGGAAAATTTTCATTTGCCGCTGAGCCGATGGATGTATAAAATCCGCCTCTGTTGCCATACGCATTATAATCATCAAAGATTCCAACAGAAACATTATTAAAAAAAACCTCAAAGGTTGTTGCAGTTGTCACTACCTTGATAGTGTTCAATTTGTTGTAACCAGTAGTCAACTGTGATGCAGCTCTCCATGTCCCGCCCAAAGCCGTGTTATTCACTATTACTGACTCAGATATAAAATTAGTTCCTTCCTGTACTGTTTTCCTAATTGTATACCAACCACTTGTTTCTATAAGTACATAGTAATATAGATTTGTAATTTCATTTGATGCTCCAAATATCATACCGTAACCATTGCCGCCGTAACCGCTTATCTTTTTGCATTCAACTTCATATACATTATGATCTGCGTTAGGGTTTGGACCCACTACCCAATAGCCATAGCCATAGTTATCTGGATCATTGGTATAAAACTGGTAAAACCCATCACTGCCCAACGTATAATTTATAGTCGTAGGACGATCACCACCGGCAGGGTTTTCGCATCCTGCAAACAAAAACCCAATTACCATAACTGCTAAAAAAATCCACAAAACGCTCAATTTGTTCTTCACTTCAAACTCCTTACACTTGTTGCTGAATATGTTTTCATTTTGGCAACGCCAAAAATTGAGAGAAAAAAGAAGGCTGCATCTGAAAACAAACATTTACTAATAGTGAGAAAAAATATGCGATGTTTAGAGGAATTCTTCCTAACGGAAAATATATCGATTTTTGATAAAAAAGTGAGAAATGACCGGTGTGCCTGTTACAACAGACAGGATTATCATACCTTTTCTGATATAAAAAGGCACTTAATGAAAATTTTTGAGCATAGGTACTTGACAAAGCTGAACTCAGACTCATAATATCTTTGCTCTTTGCTCTTTGCTCTTTGCTCTTTGCTCTTTGCTCTTTGCTCTTTGCTCTGTAACATGAAAGTATTATTCCATGATTTTGAACAATCGTCAAGAGAAAATTTATTTTTTGTAATGCAGCGCACTAAATCTTTCTTACAGGCAAAACATTGGTAAATACCAAACTTTGGTCTGCTTGGGATATAGTTTTAAAAATTTAATCATTTTTTCTGTCACAATTGAGCGCATCTTTTGTCTAATACTATAGAAAGGAGGAAACATGCAGACAGAAGAAGAATCTGCTTTAATCGACAACGCGGTCGGCGGCAATAAAAAAGCCCTGGAAGAATTACTCTGCGGCATACAGGATATGGTGTACAACCTTTCTCTGCGGATGCTGGGAAGTCCTCATGACGCCGAAGACGCTTCACAGGAAATCTATATCCGCATCATAACAGGCCTCTCATCTTTCAAAAAAGAGAGCGCCTTTTCAACCTGGGTTTACCGAATCGCGGTAAATCATCTTCTAAACTACAAAAAGTCTCAGTCCGCGGACATGCCGCCCCTCAGTTTTGACTATTACGGCGCGGACATCGAGGCAGGATTTATCAAAAATACGCCTGATCTAACAGGCGGCGTAGATGAAGAACTGTTGGCGGAAGAATTAAAAATGTCCTGTACAAATATGATGCTTCAATGCTTTGATCCCGAAAGCCGTCTCATTTATGTGCTGGGGATTATGTTCAAGGCTGACAGCAAAATATGCGGCGCGGTTTTGAATATCACCCCGGAAGCGTACCGCCAGCGTCTTTCCCGAATCAGGCGGAAGATGGCAGGATTTCTGCGGGAATATTGCGGACTGGCAGGATCGCCGAAATGCGATTGTAAAAAACGGATAGGATACGCTGTTCAGAAGCGCAGATTAAATCCCGCTCATTTAGAATACACAGCTTTGCGGAAAGCGGAAATCGAAGCGTATACTCAGGCGATGGAAGAAATGGACGCACAATCGCTCATCTTCGCGAAGCTGCCGCAATACCGTTCCCCTCAAAAGACACAAGATTTTTTGCGGACACTCTTGCAATCAGAGAACATGGCTGCCATTCAGCAGACAAAAACTACACAGAGGAAAATCTCATGAAAACAATCATGCTCACCTTGCTCACCGGAATCCTATTCGGCACAATTGATATTCTGCCCATGCTCAAGATGAAGCTCGATATATTCTCCATTGTATCAGCATTTGTTTTTTATCTTGTCGTGCCGTTCGTCGTATACAACACAAACCTGTTTGGAATACCCTGGCAGCTCAGAGGCGGGACGATCACACTGCTCATGGCGCTGCCTATCATCATCCTCACCGCGAAAGACGGAATACAAGCCGCTGTCCCCATTATGGTAATGTCGATTGTACTGGGTACGTTAATCAGCCTTTGGGGCAGGTTTGTGATAAAAGTCCTGTAGCGGCGGCCTTCATCCCGGGGGCCAGGCCATTCGCCGCCCGCCCAAAACATGCAGGTGAATGTGGTCCACCGTCTGGCCGCCGTCGGATTTGCAGTTGATTACAAAGCGGGCGCCTTTTTCGGCACAGCCTAATTCAGCGGCAAGTTCCTGGCCTTTGAACAGAAGCTTTCCCATCAAGGGCGCGTCTGCTTCATCAAGTTCCATGATATTGGGAATATGCTTTTTGGGAATCACCAAAAAATGAAGCGGCGCCGCCGGATTGACGTCATGAAAGGCGAGGAGTTCATCATCCTCATAAATCTTTTTGCTGGGAATTTCCCCGGCAATAATTTTACAGAAAATACAATCACTCATAAGGGCAGTATATCATGGTTTGCCTGTTTTCGCATAGAAAAAATGGTTTTTATTTAGAACAAGGCATGGTTTTGAAACAGCCGCGGTTAAAACAAAAATGCTTTAAGAAGCAATCCAATGATGACAAGCCAGATGATTATTACCGGAAGCGCGTATATTAATCGTTTAGGTTTTCCTTCCTTCGGTATTGACGCCGCCTCTTTTCGGCATTCCTCAAGAATCGGGCCGGGGATGAGTTTTATCGCCAGCGTAATCAAAAACGGCAGAAGCAGAACATCATCCAAAAAACCCAGGACCGGAATGAAATCCGGAATGAAATCGATGGGGGAAAAGGCGTAGCAGACGGCAATTCCCACAATAATTTTTGCCGGAAGCGGCGTGTCTTTCCGCTTGAACGCGAGGTAAAGGGCAGAGGTTTCATTTTTCAGCACTTTTGCCCGGTTTTTAAGCCAAGCGATAATTTTTTTCATTGTTCTATTCAATCGTTTTAATGGACCTGCGTCAAGGACGCCGCTTGTCATCTTCATCTATTGTGATTAATATTCTTCGTATGTACGATGATGGTTCTTTTTCTCCGCTTTTAAGGCAGCTTCCTCAGATCCGCAGAGCCAGGGATTATCGGCTTTATACGGGTGACGGGCGCCGTTTGATTGATCTTTGGCAGTACGGCGGGCGGGCTGTGTTGGGACATACAATTCCGCGTCAATTGCGGGAATTGAAAAACAGTGCATCACGCGGGCTTTTTGTGCCGTTTCCGAATCATTTTGAAGGAAGATTGGAAAAAGCATTTCGCCGGTTATTTCCCGAAAGAGTTATGCGGATATATAACGATACGGAATCGCTGCGGGAAGGTTTTAAAAAAGTTGAATTTACATATCCGCCCGAACATCTTCTTCCCGATCCCGCTTTTGGGCACAGTGCAGATCATCACACGACTGCGCTTTGGCGTCCTTTTTTGGACGATGCGAAAACTCTGTACGATTCGCTGGATATTCTGCTGCCGGTTCTGCCCTTTTCTTGGATGAGCAGCCTCATCATTGTTTTATTGAAAAAAACGGTATCGGACCGCTTTCCTCCTTCGGACTTGGTATCTTCGGTGATTTCTTCGGGACTGCTTGCGTCGGTTCTTGCGCTCATGCGTCAATCGGAAAAATCGGATTATTCCGGGCTGATGCAAAATCTTGCCCATACTTCCTGGCAGCACAGAGGAATCTATCTTGCGAATCAATATTGCAATGATGACGGCGCTTACGAAAAAATGTTTGTCCGCTTTTTAAATGATGGTTTTTTGATTCCGCCGAAAAAAACGCTGCCGCTGATTCTGCCCGTAAAACCGGATTCTTTGTCCCACGGAGAATTGATAAAATTAAGCGGTTTGTTGAATGAGTTTGGGAATTAAAAAAGCCGCGTTCAACCTACTTGTTATTTAGGGCGAAAAAAAAGATACTATCAACATGGATGCAGGAGAGATAATCTACATTTCGAGCCAGCTTACCGCGGGAGCTTTAACTTCATTTTTTGCTATTATGCTGTGGTCCAAAACAAGAGATGTTGCGTGGATGCTTATCGTTATCGGCGCTATTGCGGCTTATGTGAATACGGTATATTCCATTTTAGTTTTTTTCGGCATTGTGGGTGATACTATTTTTTCTGTCGGAACGGTTCCATTCGCGTCCATCATTTTGCCGGTTTTACCGCCGATTTTCTTTAGCGCCGCGTTTATTGTCATGATTATACGGAAAACGAGAAACCATTAAGAAAACACTGATTAGAGTCAATTTAATCAGCATTACCTTAGAGCTGACGGAGGGATGAATGAGTTCACTGATTATCGGAATACTTTTTTTGGCGGCGGCGGTTTTTGCGATACTGCCTGCCGGTCTTGGCTGGTGGCCGAATGTGGTCCAGTTTCTCCGGGGTTTTCTGCCGGTAGTTGCGGTGATCATCGGGCTGGTTGTCGTCTTTGTGGGATGTGCCGATATAAAAGACAGGATGGCCGCAAAAAAAGAAAAGCTGCATGATAAGCGGAAAAAGGCTGATCCGGAGAAAGAATGAAATCGTTTACTAAAGAACTATGGTTTAACACCGGAAAGAAAAGAGCGTTTATCAACATAACACCGGAAGTTGAAAAGCTGCTTGCCGAATCCGGCATACAGGAAGGGCTTTGTCTCGTAAATGCTATGCATATTACATCAAGTATTTTTATAAATGATGATGAACACGGACTGCATCACGATTTTGACGTTTGGCTTGAAAAACTTGCGCCGCACGAACCTGTCAATTTCTATCGTCATAACATTGGCGAAGATAACGCCGATGCCCACATGAAGCGTCAGATCATGGGGCGGGAAGTGACGGCGGCTGTTACCTGCGGGCGGCTGCATTTTGGTCCCTGGGAACAAATTTTTTACGGTGAATTCGACGGAATGCGCCGCAAGAGAGTACTCGTAAAAATCATCGGCGAATAATGCTTCGCTTTTGAATCCGGCTCAATTATCCCATCATACTTTCACAATCGGAAACAACCGCCGCGGATTATTTTTATTGACGGACCGATGTTTGTGATCTTATAATAAAATTCTTGATGTAAACAACCATGATGAAAACTGATATCAAATAATGAAGATGAACCGCTTTCGTGATGTAAGCGGTGCGGGAGGTTTTATGATTTCTTATAACGGCGTTGACGCGGACTTTTCCCTTGAGGGAAAAACGGCAATTATCACCGGCGGAGCCGCGGGCATTGGGTATGCGACCGCGGAATTTTTTGCGAAGAAGGGCGTCAATCTTGTCCTTGCAGATTTGAACCCAAACGCGGACGCGGCCGCAAAAAAGCTTGGTCCAAAAAACATCGGCGTTTGCGGAGACGTATGCGATGCCGCTTACAGAAAAAGTGTTATTGATGCCGGAATTGCGGCTTTCGGCAAAATTGACATACTGGTAAACAGCGCGGGAATCGCGGCTCTCGAAAAAGCCGAAGCCATAAGCGAAGATTTCTGGAACAGAACGATAAACATAAATCTAACCGCGAGCTTTATGATGGCGCAGGTTTTCGGCGCGTATCTTATTGAACATAACATGCCGGGTTCCATTGTGAACATCGCTTCCCAGGCCGGCGTAATCGCCCTCGACAAGCATGTTGCTTACTGCGCCAGCAAAGGCGGTGTTATTTCCATGACACAGGTGCTGGCTCTTGAATGGGGAAAGTACGGCATCAGGGTAAATTGCGTTTCTCCCACAGTGGTTCTGACAGAACTCGGCCATAAGGCTTGGGACGGTCCCGTAGGCGATGCGTTCAAAAAAGAAATCCCCGCGGAACGTTTTGCGGAACCGGATGAAATCGCGGCTATTATCGCGTTCCTTTGCAGTAAAAATGCCGCGATGATCACGGGACATAATTTGCTGATTGACGGCGGGTATACGATTAAATAGGAGACCGGTATGAGTAATTATCCCAAAACGATGAAGGCGCTTGTAGCTTACAGCCCAACTGATTACCGGTTCGAGGCGGCTTATCCAAGCCCGGAATGCGGCGACGACGATATTATCATCAAGACGGAAGGCTGCGGAATCTGTGCCGGAGATTTAAAGTGCCGGCACGGCGCGGCGATGTTCTGGGGCGATGATGTTCAGCCGGGTTGGGTTAAGCCGCCTTTTATCCCCGGGCATGAATTCCTTGGCATTATTGTTGAAACGGGAAAGAATGTTACGAATTTCGCGGCCGGCGACCGTGTTACGGCGGATCAGATTGTGCCGTGCGGCGAATGCCGTTTTTGTAAATCGGGGCGGTATTGGATGTGCGAGCCCCACCAGATGCACGGGTTCCAATCCGCGTATAACGGCGGCATGGCGGAATATGTCCGTTACTCCAAAAACGCGGTTGTACACAAGGTTCCCAAGGACATGCCTCTTGAAAGCGCGCTTCTTATCGAACCTTACGGCTGTTCAAAACACGCGGTTGACCGCGCGAATATTCAGTGCGAGGATGTTGTGGTTGTTTCCGGGGCGGGAACGCTCGGTCTCGGCATGATAACCTATGCCGCGCTTAAAAACGCTAAAGCCCTCATTTCCCTTGATATGGATGATAAGCGGCTTGCGTTTGCGAAAGAGTTCGGCGCGACCCATGTTTTTAATCCTTCCAAAACAGATATCGAAAAAGAGATTATGAATATGACGGACGGATACGGCTGCGATATTTATATTGAAGCGACCGGCAATCCCGCAAGCGTTATTCAGGGTCTCAAGGTCATCCGCAAACTCGGTACGTTTGTTGAGTTCAGCGTGTTCAGCGCGCCTACAAATGTTGACTGGTCAATCATCGGCGACCGCAAGGAACTTGATGTCCTCGGCGCCCACTTAAGCCCCTATTGTTTCCCTTTTGTCATCGACGGGATTGCTTCCGGCAAGCTCAAGACTAAAGGCGTGATCAATACTACGTTTAAACTTGAAGAATGGGAAAAAGCGTTTGACTATGCGGCCGGAAAACACGGCGATCTTAAAATAGCTCTTATACCATAAATAAGGAGAACATTATGCAGCGTATATTAAATAATCCTGATGTCATTGTTGACGAAATGTTAAAGGGATTTGTCAAAGTTCACAGTGATATTGTCAGTGTGACAAATAATCCAAGGGTAATTAAATCCAGGGATATTCCCGCCGGAAAGGTTGGAATAACTACAGGAGGCGGGAGCGGTCATGAACCCGCCTTCCTTGGGTATATCGGCGAAAATCTCTGTGACGCGGTTGCTGTCGGCGAGATTTGTACTTCTCCATCGGCGGCCGCCTTTCTCGACGCGTTCAGGGCCTGTAATCAGGGCAAGGGCGTTGCCTGTCTTTACGGGAATTTCTCCGGTGATAACATGAACGTCAAAATGGCGGCAAAGATGGCGGCAAAAGAAGGCATAGAAGTTAAAACCGTTATCGCCAATGATGACGCGGCTTCGGCGCCTAAAGATCAGCGGGAAAAACGCCGCGGTCACGCCGGTGAAATCCTTATGTGGAAGGCCGGCGGCGCGAAAGCGGCAGCAGGCGGAAGCCTCGACGAAGTGATTGCCGCTGCCCAAAAAGCTGTCGATAACACGAGGAGCGTGGGCATCGGACTTACTCCGTGTACGCTTCCTGCCGTGGGACACCCAAATTTTGAGATCAAGGACGGAACCATGGAGGTCGGAATCGGCCACCACGGCGAGCCTGGGATTGAAGTCTGCTCTCTTGAAACCGCGGCGAAAATGGCGGAACGCATGGTAAATGTCGTTTTGCCCGATTATCCGTTTGTTTCCGGCGACGAAGTAGTAATGCTTGTGTCGGGCCTCGGCGCAACGCCGATAATGGAAGTTTATGTTCTGTACGACGAAATCGAGAAAATCATCACCGCCAAAGGAATTAAAATACACCGCGGCTATGCCGGAAATTTTTTTACTTCTCTGGAAATGATGGGCGCGACTCTGACGGTTATGAAACTTGATGATGAACTTAAAGAACTCGTCGATATGCCGTGTTACAGTGTCGGCCTCAAACAAAAGTAAGGAGATATGATTTGGACAGCATGAAAAATATCGCCGGAAAACCGGTTCTCCTGAAAATGGTTGCCGCGATTCAGCAAAATAAGGATTATTTGAGCGAAGTTGACGGGCTTATAGGCGACGGTGATCACGGCGCAAACATGAACAAAGGTTTTACCATGTTCAGCGCGGAAATCCAGGAAAAGGACATCAGTTTTACGGACGGTCTTAACGATTTAGGAAACTTGCTTTTCACGCAAATCGGCGGATCTATGGGACCGATTTACGGAACAACATTTATGAGCATGGCGGAAGCCGGAGAGAGTTTTGAGGAAATCAATCTTGCCGATTTTGCGCTTATGCTGGACGCGGGACTAAGCGCTCTCAAGGATGTGGTCGAGGCCCGGATTGGGGATAAAACATTGATCGATACGCTTGAGCCCGCCAATAACGCTGTTCAGGAAGCGGCCAAGAGCGGAAAGAGTTTTTCAGACGCTTTGAAAGATATGAAAACGGCTGCCGAAGCCGGCCGCGATTCAACGAAAGATCTTGCCGCGAAGTTCGGCCGCTCAAGCCGGCTCGGCGAGCGTTCCCGCGGCGTCTTAGACGCGGGCGCGGTTTCATGCTGTTTGATTCTCTGCGCGATTGCCGACGGCATACTTGAACAAATAGAGGCGTGATATGCGGACAATAGTTATCGGCTGCGACAACGCGGCGGTCCCGATGAAAGTCATGCTGATAAAATTCCTTGAATCAAAAGGTATTAACGTTGAAAATGTCGGCTGTGACAGCGCGGATGATCCGGTGAACTATCCCTCCATCGCGAAGCGCGCGTGTGAAAGCATCATCGCAAGCGGATACACTAAGCGCGGAATTTTGGTCTGCGGAACCGGAATCGGCATGTGCATGAGCGCGAACAAATTCAAAGGCATACGCGCGGCGGTGTGCCACGATAATTTTTCCGCCGAACGTTCTGTTTTAAGCAACAACGCAAATGTTCTTTGCATGGGTGAAAGGGTAATCGGTCATGAGCTTGCGAAAAAAATTGCAGGTGAATGGATAACGCTTGAATTCAAAGACGGCCCTTCGACGCCAAAGGTGGAGGAGATTATTTCCATCGAAACTGAAAATATGAAGTAAGGCGCAGCTGCCGGCAGTCTAATTGGCTGCCGGTTTTTGTCTGCGCTTGCCGCTAAAACGGTCCAAATCTGATGAGCGCCGCGGCCGCGAGAAATGCCGAAGTTATCCCAAAAATAATCAGCTGAAGTTTCCAGGTCCAGCGCATCCACTTGGTGTATCCGACAACGGTAAACGACAACGCGATAAGCAGAAGCGCGTTCGTCGGGAAAATCATATTTGAAAAACCGTCGCCAAAATCAAAAGCAAGCACGGCAGTCTGTCTTGTAATGCCCACGAGGTCCGCGAGAGGCGTGAGGATAGGCATCATAAGAAACGCTTTCGCGCTTGCCGATCCGATAAAGAAATTCATGATGAGCGTTGTCGCGTAAATGAGGAAGGCGGCCGCAAGGGGCGGCTGCAGGCGGATAATTTCAGACGCCATGAACAGAATGGTATCCATAATTTTGCCTTCCGTGATAATATGTTTCACACTATAGGACATAAGAACGAGGACAACACCGGGAAGAATGTTAAGGCTTCCCCGCAAAAAGCTCAGAGCGGTTCCTTTGGCTCCCATCTTTGCGAAAAGTCCGCCGCCGATTCCGCCGACTAAAAAAAGAAGCGTCATCACCGGGAAGGCTAAATCGGAAAGGCCGGGGAGGCGGGCGGTGCTTATTACAATCAGCATCGCGATTCCAACGCAGGAAACAAACCAGATAAGCGCTTTTTTGTAAGAAGCGTTTTCGCTGTTATCAGCATCGTTCTCTATGTGCTGATCCGCTTTCATGCGGGCGCGGAGGATTTCATCTTCCTTAAAGCAAAGCGACGACGCGGGATTCGCTTCAACTTTTTTCGCGTGCCGTGTAACAAAAAATGTTACAAGAAAGTAAACCGTAACAAAAAACACAATCCGGAACAGCGCTCCTGAAAAAAGAGGCAGGTCCGCGATTTTTTGCGCAACCGCTATCGTAAAAGGATTCGTCACGGATGAAGCAAATCCAAAAGCCAGGGGAAGGAGGCTTATTCCCAATCCTGTCAGCGAATCCCAGCCGAGGGAAATCGCAATCGGAATAATGAAGATGATCATAGGAACCATGCCTTCGTAAATTCCGATAAAGCTCGTGCAGACCATGAAAAATAAAATCATCAAGGCGATGAGCATGTATTTCTTTTTTTCAAAACGGCGGACAAGAAGATGAACCAGATTTTTCATCACGCCGGCTTGTTCCAAAATCGAGATGGAACCGCCTACCGCCATGATGAAAACAACCAGCACGATGACCGTCACATTTCCCGGCGCGAAAAGAATTTCGATGGGAGCGGTAAACCAGCGCCACACGGGATAATCGGGCTTTGCCGTCTCGCGGTAGCTGCCGTCAATAACCATCGTTCTTCCATCTTCAACAATCCTGTCGTATTCTCCGGGAGTCATGACTAATGTAAGAACGCCGGAAACAATCATCAATAACAAAATGATGACGACTGATAAAAGGAAAGCCTTCTTCCCTATTTTTATTTTTGATCCGCCTGTCTGCGCCGGAGTTGAAGTTTCCATTATAAAGCTCCTATGAGAATTGAATAAAAGGTAAAAGCATGATTAAGATTTTCGACAGAGATTCTTTCATCATGTCCGTGGACCAGCGCCAATTCTTCCGGCGTAAGCACCTGCGGACAGAACCGGAAAATGCCATCGCTTATATCTTTGTAATGCCGCGAATCGGTTGTGGCAACCATGAGGAAAGGCAGCACCGGCACTCCGGGGAAGACTTTCTCGACAGCGTCTTTTACAACGGCATAGCCCGGACCTTTTTCTTTCGCATGTTCCGGATTCGCCGGCACAGGATTCGTGGACAAGTTGCTTAAGCGAAGTTTTACCCGCTTATCGTTTATCGTTTTACGGATGTATTCCATCGCGCTTTCAACGGTCCAGGGATCGAGCAGGCGAAGATTGAACACCGCCTTTACTTCCGAAGGCATAACGTTATCGGCCTTGCTTCCTTCAAGCTGCGTCATCGCAAGTGTTGTATGTAATAGCGACGCCATATTTGGATTCTTTTTCATCACCATGAAAAGCAAAGGGGAAAATAGTTTTGCGTGACGCAAAAAGAAACCGATGGGCCCGGAACTCAACGCTCCGATTTTTTTAAAGAAGGTTTCTACCGTCGGCGTTAACCTAAAAGGAAACGGCTTTTTTGATACGCGGATTAAAGCCTTTGCGAGAATTGCCGCGGCTTGTTCGGTCGGCGGCCGTGAAGCGTGTCCCGGAGCCTGGTCTACCGACAGCTCAACGCTCATGAAACCTTTTTCTTCAATGCTTAAGAGCGCGAGCGGTTTATCAATCCAGGAAATTTGGTTCAACATAACCATCGTTCCTTCATCAAAGACCCATGAAAAATGAATCGATCTTTCCTTGAACCATGCGGCCATTTCGACGGCGCCGTAAAGACCGGCCCGCTCTTCGTCTCCGCCGAAAGCAAAATACACATCGTGCTGCGGCACAAAACCCTTGGCCGCCGCGTCTTCCGCCGCTTCCATCAGACTGATGAGAATGCTTTTCATATCGATTGTTCCCCGGCCGTAAATATACGCGTCTTTTCTTTCCGCGTCATAAGGAGCGGCGGTCCACTTTTCTTCTTCCACAGGAACGACATCGTAATGAGCGGCAAACAAAACCGGCTTGCCGCCGTTAGAAGAACCCGGCCAGCGGAAAATCATTCCATAAGGGCTAAGAATCCAATGTTCGGCAATTCGGCTGAACACAGGATATTGTGAAAGAAGAAATTCCTGAAAACGATTCAAAGGCTCCTCGGCATTCTTGTCGCCGGGATGAGCATCTTTAGGCCAGCTTGTATCAATTTGTACGGCTTTGCAAAAACGGTCAATCTTTTTCATATAACATTGTATAATATAAAAATGTCTCCTGTCAAACCGTGTAAACGAAACAGTTCAATCAAATTGTTAATTCTTCCATGACTCTAACGCTTCTCTTAAGAGTCCTCGGTCAATACCCCAGTTCTGTCCGAACCTATTGAGGAGGAAATCCGATAGGCGCATAAAATGCCGGAAGACAGGTTTATCTTCGGGAAATATTTTTTCCGAAAGATCGTCGAAATGTCCGCGGTTAACAATGAGTTCCCAAAAGCGGGCAAAGTTTTTCATTCTGTCCATTTCTTCTTTGCTGATAACATTTGTTTCTATGACATCGTAAGGCGGTTCAGAAGAATAACGCATTCCGTAATCTTTGTCTCTTCCGCAAATCGGCGTCCCCGGAAGGCGTTTCAATATTCCCATTTGGATTTCCGTAGGACGGACCGACCAGAGCCGGTCGAAACCTTCGGCAAATGATGCATAATTTTCGCCGGGAAGTCCCGCGATAAGATCGGCATGAACGATTGCTTTTGTTTCATTTTTTAAAAAAGCGAGGCTTTCCAATTCTTTTTCCGGGTCGCTTGGTCTCGCGATAATTTTTGCGGTTTCGGGATTAAATGTTTGTATGCCGACTTCAAGGCGGAGACTTCCTTCGGGAAATTGTGTAAGGAGAGGACGAAGTTCGTCCGGAAAACGTGACGGCAGCATTTCAAAATGAACATACATGGAAGGTTTCAGGTTGTTAAGAAAAAAAATCAAAATCTCTTTTGCGCGCCGCATATCCAAATTAAAACTTCTGTCAAGAAATTTAAAACCTTTTGCTCCCCGGTCAATCAACTGTTTCATATTTTTTAAGAAATCATCCAAAGGAAAATAACGAACCTGTCTGTCTAAAGAACTCAAACAAAACTCGCAGCCGAAAGGACAGCCCCTGGATGATTCAACATAGACTAGTTTTCGGGAAACATCTTCCTCTGTGTAAAGCCGGTAAGCACTCTCAATCTTTTCCAGATTCACATGACTTGACGTTATCATTTTTCCATCAAGGGATTGTATACATCGATTTTTTTTCAATTGATCTTCAATTGATTCGGCACTGTGATGAGGATTATCCGCTAAAACAATTTCGCAAAGTCCGCGGAAAACATCTTCCCCTTCCCCGCGAATAATCCAATCGGCCGCTTTATAAAGCGGCGAATCTTCTTCAAGCTGTCCGGCTTCCGGTCCGCCTAAAATAATCACCGGCTTTTGTGTTTCTTCATTCCAAAGATGTTTCAGTCTGCCGAGGACTTCCAGGGTCTGCACGTGATTCCAAATCGACACGGATATTCCAAGAATTTTTGGTTTCGCGTTAAAAATATTTTGCAGCTTTTCTTCCAAAGGCTGACGAAGCGCGAATTCTAAAATCGTTGACCGGGATTCAAGACTGCCGAGATTCGCTTTCAGCAGACGCAGAGCAAGAGACGGATGAATCCATTTAGCGTTAATTGTTGTAAGTAAAATATCCGGCATAAAAATTTCTAATGATGATCAACAGCCCCGAATAAATTGAGCGTACCGGTTTTCCATTCTTCCAAAGCATCCATGACGATGCTTTCTACTTCCTGCCAGTTGTTCGCGCGCGGACCATCAATTTTTGTATTCGTAGAATTTGAAAAGACAATCGTTCTGCATCCTTGTTTACGGAGCTGAACAATATTTAAAGGTGAATCATCAATGTACAGATGAGCGCCGACCGCGCCTTTATCTTTCATAAAACAAAGATCCCAGTAGGGAATATCAAAATGATCGAGCCAATCAACCGTTTGTGTTATCGATGTATTGTGAAAATATTTTAAGAAAAGCCGGTGAGTGATTATCCGTATTCTGATTCCGCGCGTGGAAAGTTTTCGCAATACGGCCGGCGCGTCCTTTACCGGCGGCATGATTCTGAAAAGATCGCGCTGCGTTACGGCGAATCGATGGAGCTTATCATAGCCGCCGTAATCTTTGATGCCCCATTCATCCAAACCGAACGACACATTTTCGGGAAGATCGTCAAGCGGTTTATTAATCCATTCGGCGCAAATTTTTCTCATCGTTCCGTAAAAATCACCCACCACGCCGTCAAGATCGACGCCGAAAATGAAACTGCTTTCATCCATACTATTTCTCCAGACATATCATGTTATCATATTTCATTATTCCAGGATAGTTATTTCCACGCGGCGGTTGCGCCTTCTTCCTTCGTCGGTATTATTATCCCCGGCGGGTTTCGTTCCTCCCCAGCCTTTATAGATAAAACGGCCGGCGGAAATATTTCTGGCGCTCAGTTCATCCACAATTTTTTTTGCCCGCTCGATAGAAAGTTCCATTTCTCCGTCAGGCCTTCCGACCGCCGCGGTGTGACCTTCAATCAAAATAAACCGGTCCGGAATTGTCTGCAAAATCCGCGCGATTTTTTCCAGGCGGATGTTTTCTTCCGGAAGAAGCTGTGCCGAATCGGCGGCAAAGCGTAAATCATTCAGCGTAAGTTTGATTCCTTCGGGAACCCTTGTCACCTCGATGTTTTGACCGGATTCAGGCAGCGCCTCCTGATCCGGTTTTTGTGAATCATCTTCAATGCCGAAATCTTTATTGATAGACGCGATCATTTCTTCACGATTCAGCGGCAGGGAACTTTCACCAAAACTCAGCGTAAAACCCCGGAAGCGGACGGTATTTCCTTCGGCGAAAATGTAGGTTTCATCCATCGTGTCCCGCATCATAAGCGGAAGCCCATCGGAAACCCGGATAAGAATATCAACGGCATGGGTTCCATTGACGGCGGCAATTTCCCTGCCTCCCCGGAAACGGGTTGCATAGCGGGAAGAAATCCGGTACACGGGAATCTCTTTATATGTTTCAATCCCCCGGTATTCGTACTCCGCAAAAATCGGAACAGGTACCGGGTATCCCGTATTCAAAGGATCAACGGCTCTGACACCGGGAGCCGTCCACTTGCTTCCAGGCGAAACCGCTTCCGCGGGATATGCGGGAAATCCGCGCAAAGACGGAAAACCATAATCATCATCAATCTTGATATTTCCGTCTTTGTATATTTCAAAACTCACCGGAATAATCGCGTCCACCTCTTGCGCGCTCTGAACCATATCCCGAAGCGTTTCTTCCAAGACAAAAAAGTTCCCTTGATACAAAAGATGTTCCGTATCTTCGCCGGATTGCGGAATAATAGAAGCACGCACTTCCCGATACACATGCCCGATATATTTTCCGTTATCGTAGCGGGACCAATTCGATTTATCTATCACCGTGTAAGGACCGGTTTGTTCCAGCCCAAGACGCACAGATTCGGATTGAGCAAAGATCATACCCGCGAAAAAAGATAAGCATACAATCTTGCAAAATATTGTTTTCATGTTATTATATCTTCGGATATGTTGATGTGAGAGGCAAGTCCTAAATGTCAGAGCCTCATCATATTAATATTTCCGCTCACCTGTTTCAGATTTGTGTAGTCAATAGGAGGATATATGAAAGTGTTAATTGCCCCTGATTCATTTAAAGGGAATATGTCCGCTTTAGAAGTCTGCCGCGCCATTGCCGAGGGAATACACAGGGCTGATAAAACGATTTCCATACGCCAGGTTCCCTTAGCCGACGGCGGAGAAGGAACCGCGAAAGCAATCACCGAATCCAGAGATGGTGACTTTATTCCGGTGAAAGTCCGCGGGCCGCTTGGCGATCCCGTAGAATCATATTTCGGATTGATTAACAATGGAAGGACCGCCGTTGCGGATATGGCTTCCGCTTCGGGAATTGAACTTATCAGCAGGGACAGACTGAATCCTATGAAAGCCGGCAGTTACGGCACGGGAGAATTAATCCGCGCGGTCCTTGAAAAGGGCATTACAGAAATGATTATCGGCATCGGCGGAAGCGCGACAAATGACGGCGGAATCGGAATGCTGAAAGCGCTTGGATACCGTTTCCTGGACGATCAAGGCGGCGAAATTAATGAAGAAGGCGGCGAAGCTCTGGGGAAGATAACAGAAATCGATGTTAAGGGAGCCCATCCCAGATTGAAACATCTTTCCATAAGAATCGCCTGCGATGTGACGAATCCGCTTTTGGGACCGCGCGGAGCGTCGGCGGTGTTCGGGCCGCAGAAAGGCGCTAGTCCGGAAATGATAGAAATCCTTGACGCGGGATTGGCAAAACTTAAAACCGCCTGGATAAACGCCGGACTCTGCGATGAAGAAGATAAACCCGGCGACGGAGCGGCCGGAGGACTGGGAGCGGCCCTGCGCATCTGTCTTGGCGCAAAGATGGAATCCGGAGCAAAACTGGTGATGGACTCCGCCGGCTTTTTTGACGAGATTAAGGATTGTGATCTTGTGATTACCGGCGAAGGAATGACCGACGGACAAACCGCGGGCGGAAAATTATGTTCCGTGGTCGCAGATGAAAGTCACAAAGCGAATGTTCCTATCGCTCTTTTGTCCGGCGCGCTTGGGGGTGACGCGTCAAAATTGATGGACAGTTTCGATTACGCGGTATCGATTGCCTGCGGCCAGATCGGCCTTGACGCCATGATCAAAGACAGCCGGAGAGATTTATCCCTGGCGGCGGAAAATTTAATCAAAGCGGTTATGATCGGCAAAAAGATGAGGTAACGCAAAAGTTGATCAATGTTTAATTTTCTCAAGCAGCTCTTGCCGTTCGGCTTCCACATGATTGTGCATGATTTCAAGTTCCGCCATGATCGCGTCAACTACTGCCTGCTTCTTATCATCGATGCCCGCCGCTTCAGCCTTAGCGCGGTGATGACTCCGGAATTCGGCGGTTGACGTAACCGGACCGGCGGTGTATTGCAAAATATCGGGAGTAATAAAATCATCCATCATGTTGCCTTCTTCGCGGACACGAAGCAGCTCGCCGTTGACCGCGATAAAACACATGTAATCGAAAGATTTAATGTAGGAATCGATCTCCCTGACGCCGCGTTTCGTGGACGGCTCCCAGGGCCGGTACCGGGTTCCGGCGGGAAATACCAGCACAAGTTTTCCCTGGGTTTTCAGCTCATTCAAAACTTTCATGGATGCCCGATTAATCGCGTTGCCCTGGATGCGTTCTTCCTTATCCTTCACCGGATCGAGATGAAAAAGAGAACGTGAAGGATAAATAACCAGGCGGCTGTAAGCCGCGGTAAAAGCGGAAACAATAGGATCGGCACTCAGCTTCATGCCCGCGATGGCGACTATAGCATCTTCGACTTCTTTTCCGCCGTCAGGTTCCCGGCGTAAAAGATAACTAAAAGCCGGTAAATCAAAATTACTGTAATGTTCCAAAAGCAAAAGACATGACGCGCCTTCGTTTGCCTTTTCCAACAGCGCGTTAAGGTTTTCGATGCCGTATATGCCGGAACCGGGCAAAGCTATATCCACAAACATATTATCGATAAGCGGCAATAATTCCTTATTTGCTTTTTGATACACATTATCTTCTGTTACAGACAGATTTTTGGTTTTAGCAATACGCACCACCTGTGCGATAATATCCTTGTAGGCTTCGCTTAACATTTCCATGAAAGCAGTATAACTGTCTCAAAAAGAAAAATCAATCTCAAAGATTACATAATTATTTTAATACGGGATGATACCCTTCGTCTTCGATGATTCTTTTGACCGCGGAATCCGGTTCGGCGCTCTCAACAATTACGGTTTTTGCGTCAAGATCAACCGAATACGAATCGGCTTTCCCCCAATTCTTTAAGGCTTCCTCGATATGCATTTTGCAGTGACCGCAGCTCATATCGGGAACGTTAAATGTATACTTCATAGCTAACCCCTTCTTACTCACAGTAATAATGCTTTCGTCTTTTCATGTAAAAGATAGCACAAAATTGATGATGTGTCGAACGTTTTTTTTGATTTTCTGTTGTTTCTGTTGACGTAATTGCAAAAACTGGTTTTTGCAATATCTACAATCCGTAAAACTTTATTTTATTGATGATTGTTTTCCGGCTGACTCCAAGTTCTTCGGCGGCTTTGGTCCTGTTTCCATCGCATCGTTCCAGCGCGCTCTGGATGGCTTTTTTCTCAATGGATTCAAGAGAACCTGACATTTTCGTGTCATGTTTTCCGTCACTTTGAACGGCAGAAGACCGGTGAAGATCAATATCTTCGGCTTTAATCTCGTTTCCTTCACAATAGATAAGCGCCCGTTCAAGAATATTTTCCAGTTCCCGAATATTGCCGGGATAAGAATAAGCAAGGAGTTTTTCTTCCGCGGCGGCGGAAAAAAAATGAGGAACTTTCGCCATGCGCGCGGCGGCTTTATCCAGAAGAAATTTTCCCATAAGCAGAATATCATCACGCCGCTCCCGAAGCGGCGGAAGATTTATCCTGAACACATTAAGCCGGTAGTACAAATCTTCACGGAAACTTCCCGCTTTCACAATGGATTCTATGTCTTTGTTTGTCGCGGAGATAATCCGGGCATTTATCGGAATGTCGCTTGTTCCGCCGAGGCGCCTGATTTTTCTTTCCTGAAGAACCCGGAGAAGTTTTACTTGAAGCGGCATGGGCATTTCACCGATTTCATCGAGGAAGAGCGTTCCCCTTCCAGCAAGTTCAAACAAACCTATTTTGCGCGCGTGAGCTCCGGTAAAAGCTCCTTTTTCATGACCGAACAATTCACTTTCCATAAGGCTGTCATGAATACCGCCGATGTTGACCGCCACAAAAGGTTCCGCGCTTCGTTGTCCGCGTTTGTGGATTTCCTGGGCGGCAACTTCTTTACCGGTCCCGCTTTCTCCGGTAATCAATACCGTAACATCGGTGTCCGCAATTTTATCGATCTGTGCGGAGATAATTTTCATTGCGGCGCTTTCCCCAATCATGCCGTTTTCTTTTGCCGATGTTCTCTTGCCTGCTTCAATAAGGTCCTCGCGGCGTTTATTTTCTACAAGCCCTTTTAATTTGATGATAAGTTCATCGGGGTTGAAAGGCTTTGTAAGATAATCTTTAGCGCCGGCTTTGAGCGCGTTCACCGCGTCAGGAATTTCTCCGTGAGCGGAAATCATAATTACCGGCGTCAGGATTCCCCGCGAATTCATCCATTCCAATATTTCCTGTCCGCTCATTCCCGGAAGTTTCAGATCGAGGATCACCGCGTCGAAACGGTTGTTTTCCAAAAGGGCAAACGCTTCGGATCCGTCACCGGCGCCGGAAGATTCGATGTTCTCAAGGCTAAGATACTTTCCAAGAGATTCACGAATATTTTTTTCATCATCTACTATTAACACGTGCATCGTTTAATCCTCATGTGTGTATTCAGGAAAATTGATTCTAACCAGCGTTCCGCCGTTATTTTTTGATTCCAAATTGATTGTTCCTTTCGCGGCCTCGATAAACCGTTTACTGATGCTAAGCCCAATTCCTGTTCCGGTACTTTTGCTCGTAAAGAAAGGATCAAAAACTCTTTCCATATCTGATTCCGGTATTCCTTTTCCCTGGTCGCCGATTTCAATAATAATCCGGTTTCCATTTTTACAAATAGAACATTCAATGGTATTTTTTTCTCCGCCGGATTCCAATGCATTGCGGATAACATTTTCAAAAACGGACCGGGCGCGGTCGGCATCAATGAAAACCAGGAAATCTTTTTGATTACCGTCGCAAGTAATATTCATTCCGCAAAGCCGAAAAAATGTTTCCTGTAACAATTCTTTCACATCCAGGCGGACAGGGAAACCAACCGCATCGCGAAGATAATCATTCACGCGGTATACCAAAGCAGAAATTCTGTCAACTTCCTCTTCGATAATATTGATTTCTGCTTCTCCGTTTTTATCCAAAGAACTGACCGGGGAAAAAAGTTTGCGGAGAATTCCTGTTTGAAGCCTAATAGAAAGAAGCGGGTTTTTTATTTCATGCGCCAGGGTGCTTGCGGCAGTTCCCAGAACAACAAGATTTTTCTGCGCGTCAATCCGTTCCCGGTATTCGATATTTCTCAGATACAGTTTCCGTATGTAAAAAATGAGAAACAACAGAGCTAATTCACAAAGGGGAAAAAAGATCCTTGCCAAATTAATGGTATGCCAATAATCAGGATGGTATATATCGATGTAGAAATACTTGGCGGTATCAAGTGAATTGAAAAAGAAATTTCTCGGCGCTTCTTCGGGTCTCATCATACCGCGATGATTTTCCTGACGAGGCTGCATCCTGGGAACGCGGCGGCCGATATTCAAAATAAATTGTATCGAACGGCTTTTCTGCTCACCGATAGTGTAACGGCCGTATCTTGATTCATGTACGTTTTGTAAAATCGTTTCGTCAAAAACTTCGGGGGCTTTTCCCCAGCGGTACAGCGAACTTAAATCGGTGCGGTAAATGGCAAGACCGATAATGCTTTCCTTCAAGGCAGGCGTTGCTTCTATCGCGGAACCGTAATCACTATAATCCTGAAGGCTGGTAAACAGACGGCTGAAAATTTGTTCATTGAAATTATCCCGGACAAGCCGGGCACGATCCCGCATAACGCCGAAAATAAAAACCGTTAACGCGGAAAACATAATAAAGCAAAATACCGCGGCGAGGCATGATGAAATTTTTACAGATATTTTCATAAAACGTCCTCTTTCGCCTACTGTAAAGTTCCTGACAACAGATCAATCACCTGCTGATCCGATTCAAAAGCTCCCAGACTCCGGATGTTTGAAAGACAAAGCAGAAAATTATACTGCGCGCTGATTAACTGATTCCGGTTTGTGTTAACCAGCATGGAAGCATTAGACAAATCAGATACCGAATTCTGGGAAAGCCGGTAGAGTTCCAAAACATTCTCGTAATGTTTTTCCGCATACTCCAAAGCCTTTTGAGAAGACATAACAGAAGCGGCTTGAGCAACACAGTCAAGGATTCCGGTTTGTACAGAAATGCCGAAACGGTTTACCGCATCTTCAAAATCCAATGTGCTTTGCTGCTGCGCGATTCTGCTTCTCTGCACACTGTTTGCCGTCACCCAAAAATCCAGCGGAATAGACGCGGAAATGGAAAGCCTGCCGTCGGAAAGTTTAAAACCATTTCTATAACTGTAACCTACACCGGTTGAAAAGCCGGCGCTCAAGCTGGGAAAATAATCTTTAGAAGCAAGGCTTGTATTTTTTTCCGCTCTTTGAAACGTTAAAACCGCGCTTGCATAATCCGGATTATTCGTCGAGAGGATATTCCAAAGTTCTGCCTGCATATTGTTGATTGCTTCATCAGAAACAGTTGAAAGTTTTTCTATGATCGATTCGTAACTGGTAAAATCGACAGCCTGGAGATTTGAAATTTCATCAAGCCTTGTGATCGACTTAAGTTCCGCAAGAGCAAGCGCGAGATTCCGCTTCGCTTGATTTTGACCTGACTTCTTCGACTCATAATCAGCCTGGGCTTGAAGCAAATCGGTAATACTAACCATCCCTCCCTCTCGGCGTATTTCCGCGATGGAAAGCGCCAGGGCGGAATTTTCCAAAGACAAGTTCGCGGATCCCAATGATGCCTGGGCTTCTAAAGCACCGTAATATGCGTTATCCGCGGAATCAAGCACGGAAAAATATTCGGCAAGAGCTTCTTTGCGTGTTATTTCAACGGCGATTTTATTTATCTCTCTAAGCATCGAATTTTTTCCGCCATTCCAGATTGGAACTGTCTCAGTAACATTGATAGTAACTTCGGCGTCAAAACTGTCTTGAATGCTTCTTTCTCCCCAAAGCAATGCCGAAGCAGAGGCCCCCAAAGAAAGCGACGGCAGATACTCAAACACTTGCTGCTTTTCATTTAAGACAGAACTTTGTACAGAGAGATTCATTCTTTGCAAAGTTCTGGAATTGGAAAGAGCGATGTTTCTTACATCATCAAGCGTGAGCGTTTCCTCTGAAAAACAAGCAACACTTGTTATCAATATCATCATTATAGTCAAAATCTTTTTCGGGAACTTATTCATTACTCATACCTCAACGCGTCGATAGGATAGAGCCCGGCTGCTTTCCGCGCGGGATAAAATCCAAAGAAAATACCGACAAGCCCCGCAAAGATTACCGCTATTAAAATAATAATAGGATTCATTGCAAACGGCATTCCCGTTAACGACAAAAGACTGCCGATTCCAAAGGCCAAAAGAATGCCGATGATTCCTCCCATCAAACTAAGAATCAAAGATTCCAAAAGGAATTGCATCAAGATGTCGCTTCTCCGCGCGCCCACCGACATGCGGATTCCTATTTCCCGCGTCCGTTCAGTTACAGACACCAGCATAATATTCATAATGCCGATGCCGCCGACAAGAAGCGAAACTCCCGCAATCGCCGCGAGAAGATTTGTCAGCGTTTGAGAAGTTGCCGACGCGGCCGCGATAATATCCGCCATGTTCATAATTTCAAAATCAGGATCATCGGATGCTCGAATGCCGTGACTTTCTTTAAGAATCGCTTCAGCTTCGCGCTGGGCATTGCTCATGTATTCTTTACGGATGACGCTGATGTAAATGGAATCGAGTGAGCGGGTTTTGTTGAGGCGCGCCATTGCGGTATCGAGCGGCACAATGATTACATCATCTTGATCGTCACCCATTCCGCCGGCCCCTACTGATTCCAATACGCCGATCACCCGAAAGTGAGTTGTCCTAATCCGAATTGATTGACCAATAGGATCGTCATTCCCAAAAAGATTTTTCACGACCGTTTTCCCCAGCACCGCAACCCGATTGCGCGATGCAATATCTTCTTCATCAAAAAAATTTCCGCTCTCAACGTTCCAGCTTCGTATCGTAAGGTAATCAGGATTGGCGCCCACAACTCTCGTGGACCAATTGCTTTCACCTCCAACGACCGTGTAACTGCGCTGAACAATCCCGGAAACCGCCTGAATGTAGCTCGACTCGTTTCTAATTTTTTCAATATCGTTTTTTGTTAAGCGATTGATTGAGCGCTGACCGGGACCTCTCCGCATAGAATAAATCATCAGCATGTTTGTTCCCATCGATTCAAGCTGTGCTTCAATCATGTTTTGTGAACCCTGTCCAATCGCAACCATAACGATAACCGAACACACTCCGATAATAATTCCAAGCGATGTAAGGAGGCTTCTCATGCGGTTGCGGAAAATATTTTGCAGAGCGAATTTCAACAATTTGAACACATACATCAGCCTGCCTCCAATTCTGTTAAAGCCGGTTTGGAAAGCGGCTCAGAGAGCTGGGCGTTATCTTTTTTCCATTGAGCAAGATCTTCCGCCGCGCTTTTCCTCTCCGCGACAATTTTATCGGAAACCATTGCGCCGTCTCTCATCGTGATAATCCGTTTTGTGTAGACCGCAAGTTCCGGTTCATGCGTTACCATGATGATCGTTTTCCCTTTGTCGTTCAGCGATTGAAACAGCGCCATAATTTCCAAACTCATTTCGGTATCGAGGTTGCCGGTTGGTTCGTCCGCAAGAATAAATGCCGGATCGTTTACCATAGCGCGCGCGATAGCGACACGCTGCTGCTGTCCGCCCGACAACTGAGACGGAACATGATACAAGCGGTCCCCAAGACCAACCTCTTTTAACACTTTGATTGCCCGTTCTTTCTGATCTTTTTCGCGGCTTCTATTTTTTCGATTGTAGAACATCGGGAGTTCTACGTTTTCCACCGCGCTGGTCCGGGCAAGAAGATTGAAGCCCTGAAAAACAAAGCCGATTTTTATATTGCGAATATGCGCAAACTCATCGGCATTGGATTTTGATGTTTCTATGCCGTCAAGAAAATATGTGCCATCACTTGGTTTATCAAGACAGCCGAGAATATTCATCAACGTTGATTTCCCGGAACCAGACGGCCCCATAACGGCAACAAACTCGCCTTCTTCTACAGAAAGGTCCAGGCCGCGGATCGCTTTTACCGTAACTTCTTCAAGCTGGTAAATCCGCGTTATGCCTTTTAATTCGATCATCGCCATCTTACAGAATCCTTTCCCGGTTGATTACCATCGTTCCATCAATTTCTTTGTCAGTGATAATTTCCGTAAACGATCCGTCGCTGATGCCGGCTTCTACAAGCATGACTTCAAGATTCCCCGTGACATTCATAAACCAAAGCGAACGGATTTCGGCGGCATTGCTCGTTCCCGCATTTCCCTGATTCCTGTTTCGTCCGGGACCGCCCATCCGCATAGGAGGCATAAGGAACCCGCCGCTTACTACGTAAGAACTATTGTTGGATTGGGAAGCCGCGTTCATCATGTTCTTCCGCTGTTCAATTGCCGCGTTTTTTTCTTCCGCGCTTAAGCCTTCTAGTCCCGCAAGAAAAACCCGCTCCGCAATTTCTTCCGGCGTTAAACTGGTGGGTTCATACCGAAGCGCGGCATTCGGCGCGAGTAAAACATTTTCCCGCTGTTCCACGATAAACTCTACTTCGCAGGTCATGCCGGGAAGGAGGGCTCCGTCAATATTTTCAACGTTGATAATAACAGTATATGATACTACATTATCAACAACGGACGGCATGAGATGAATCGTATCAACCGTTCCCGAATAGCTTTTTCCCGGCATTGCTTCCAAATTAAAGCGTACCAGCTGCCCTTTATAAATAGAAGCAATATCCAATTCATCCACGCCGGCTTCAATCTGCATTTCGGTTAAGTCTTCCGCCAAAACAAAAATGCTCGACGCGTTGCTGCTGGAACCTTCCACAACGTTCTGTCCTACACTAATATTTTTTTCCAGCACAATGCCGTCAATGGGAGACGTGATATAAGCATATTGATTGATTTCGGTTTCAATCACTTTAAGCGATGATTCCGCCGCGGAAAGTTCGGCGGCCTGCGCGTCCAGGTTTGTTTTACTCGTTTTCAGTTCGTATTCGGAAATTAAATCTTTTTCCGCAAGGACCAATTGATTATTATAGTTCATTTGCTGAAGCTCAAGAGTCGCCCTCGCCTTTCTTACCGATGCCTCCTGCTGTTCACGCTGGAGCTGAAGCATATCGGTATTGAGTTCCGCCAGAATCTGCCCCTTCGTTATCGTATCGTTGTAATCAACATTGATCAGTTCGATTTTTCCGTTCATCTGCGCCAGAACATCCACCGTGGAAACCGGCTGGAGCTTTCCGCTGGAGGAAACCGTTTTTTCCAGGGATCCCCGCCTTATGGCGGCATATTCGTAACTTGTTTTATCAACTTGTTTTAAGCATCCGCCTAGAAGGGTCAATATCGCAGCGCATAACATCAAAGCGGAACTCCAAGTTTTTCGATTCATTAGTAAACCCCTATTTTAAGCCGCGCGAGCGGCGACATATATCGAAGTCATCGTAAAACGATGACACAAACCCCTCTCAGTAATAAAGCAGAAACCATGCCAAGTTTTTTGAATCAGATTCAATAAAATACGATGTATCCGGCATTACATCATTATTTCTTTATATCATAATGAATTATCAATATTTTCATTATTGCCGCGCTTTTTTGAATTCGGCTATAATCATCATTATACAGGGAATCTCTCGTCTTTGATATATTACGATGATTAAAATCGTGTAAATATTACACATCGCGAAGGGCGGAGAAAACCGGAATCGTGCAATAAATCTGATAACGCTCCTTTGTGTAGTATGAATATTCTTCCTCTGTGTAGAGGTCCTCTGTGTAGATTTCGCTCTTCTCCTCTGTGTAACCGGACAACAATTCCTCTGTGTTTCTCTGTGTAGTGCATAAAATTTCTTCCTCTGTGTAACATTTTTCCATATAAAAACTACGCGCTCATCTTATATCCTTGCGTTGATCGGCTTAACAGAGTATTCTTTAGCTAGGAGACAGGGTTGCCGCGGCGCGGTAACGTTCGATATATATTGAAATGAGGAGAATCATACATGGATTTTGTGAAAGACATGCTGGGAAAAGCTAAATCCCTGCAAAAACAGCTCGTACTTCCCGAAGGAACCGAGCCGCGTACCATTAAAGCGGCACGGATTATCACTGATGATAATCTGGCATCAAACGTTATTCTGATCGGAAAGAAGTCCGAAATTCAGAAAACTGCCGATCAGGAGGGAATTTCCCTGGAAGGACTCGATCTTATCGATCCTTCATCTTCCGATAATCTTGACGCATATGCCAACGAGTACTATGAACTTCGTAAACACAAGGGAATGACTCCCGATCAGGCAAAGATTGATATGGCGTCTCCTCTCCGCTGGGGAGCGATGATGGTCCGCCTTGGCGATGCCGATGCGATGGTCGCCGGCGCCGAGCACACCACTGCCGATGTTCTCCGGGCGGGACTGGCCATTATCGGGACTGTGCCCGGCCTTAAAACCGCGTCGTCCTGCTTTGTCATGCAGACCGCGAGCCCCGAGTGGGGCGTGGACGGAGCCATGATTTTCTCTGACTGCGCAGTCGTTCCCGACCCCAATGCCGAACAGCTTGCCGAAATCGCCCTTTCCGCGGCCCAGTCCTGCCGCGAATTCCTTAATGCCGATCCCGCCGTCGCGATGCTGTCGTTCTCCACAAAAGGATCGGGCGGAGATCATCCCAATGTGCTTAAGGTAAAAGAAGCCTTTGAGATCGTTAAAGCGCGGGATCCCGCCCTCAAGATTGACGGCGAACTCCAGGCCGACGCGGCTCTTGTTCCGTCGGTAACCGATAAAAAATCGCCCGGAAGCCCTATCAAAGGCATCACAAATACGCTTGTGTTCCCTGACCTGGGAGCCGGAAATATCGGATACAAGCTGGTTCAGCGGCTCGGCAAGGCGGAAGCCTTCGGCCCCTTCCTCCAGGGTTTCGCGAAGCCCATCAGCGATCTTTCAAGAGGCGCGTCCGTGGAAGACATTGTCGTTACTTCTGCCGTAACCCTCGCGAGAGCAAAGTAGGCCGTGAAAGCTTCGGGGGCTGACCGGCTTAAGGCCGCCGTCAAGGCAGGCGTTGACCGGGATTACGCAAAAGCGGCCGCTATTCTGGAACAGCTGATTTCAGAAAGCGACACCATTTCTCCCGAAGCATATCTTCTTTTGGGCCGTTCCTTTCACAGTCTCGGCGACTATTCCCACGCGCTTTTGGCCTTTAGGGATTTTATCCGCCAAAAGCCGGGATCGGCTCAAGGGTATTTCTTCGCGGGGAGAACCTACCTCGTTCTTGCCCTGCCCCAAAAAGCCCTGCCCCTTCTGCAAAAAGCCTTGAGCATCCGTAAGCAAGACCCGCAAATCATGGCGCTGCTGGGGGCGGCGTATCTAAAAACCCGTCATTCCGCAAAAGCGCTTGAAATACTGGAAGCCGCGGTGGAGGCGGCTCCTCATAACGGAAGAATCTACAAAGCGTACCTTAACGCTCTTTTTATCAGAGGAATAAAGCTGTGCCGTATTGGGGATTTTGATATGGGCGCGCAAATCCTCAGCTTCCTTCTGGAAAACGGCGTAGACAATTCCTTGCTAAGAATCGAACTGGCAACGGCATACCGGAACATGGAACTGTTTCCCGAAGCGCTGAAGCATCTTTCCGCTGCCATCGAATATTCCCCCGGCGATCCCCTGCTCTACTGGTACCGGGCTTCAATTTATATGGCCTTGAATAAACATGCCGAAGCCTTGGACGAAATCAATTACATCCGTTCCCGCTGGGAACATCCGCGGGGGAATATTCCCGATCTCCCCTGGAACAGCGAACTTGTCGATCAATGTATGATAAGGGCCTGCATGGAAAGCCGCGAGTGGCGGAGAGCCGCGGAATCCTGCCGGGACTGGATTCGCAGAAGGGGGAATAACGCGCGCGTTCAAGCCATGTACGCGGAAGCCCTGCGGAACCTGAAAGACTATGAAGCGGCAAAAAATCATATTGACCGCGGTCTGGAACTTGATCCTGGGGCACTGGAACTTTGGTACGAGTACGCCGTCATAGCCTGGGAATCGGAAGATTGGAAAGGCCTGAAAAAGGCGCTGAGAAACGCGAAACAACGGGAAGGCGACGCAGACTTTATCCAAAAGTTCACGATTCTGTATGAATCCAAACACAGCAAAGACGATCATGTGATGATTCCCCTTATTCAGGATGCCATCAGAATCTATGGGCCGGAACCCGATCTTATGTACGCGTTAGGCGAACGCTACCTTAAAATCGGCCTAATCGAAGAAGCTCTCAGCTGGTTTGATAAAACAATATCGGTTCATCCGGAACATGAACGTTCATTTTTGGGGAGAATCGCGGGGCTGGAAGTTCTCGCAAACGAAGGAAAGAAAGAAAGCTCCGGCAATTTGAAACAATCTTACATCGATTACCTTAACAAATGGGCCGATAACCGGAATATCCGGCGCGAGGCGGCCCTTTTTCTCATCCATATCTGCGAATTCCACGAAGCTTCCCGGGAACTCGAAAAGCTCCTTGTGTACGAACCCGGTAATTCTTCATTGCGGAGGGTTTTGGCGTATACGTACCGGAAAACCGATCAATACCGGGACGCGGCGGTCCTCTTAAAGGGCCTGCTGAAAGAAAACCCGAAAGACAAACATCTTCTTTTGGAATTCGCGGGATGCCTCGAACGCGCGGGATCGGTGCATTTTGCGTCAGGCGTGCTGGAGAAAGCGCTTTTCCTTTTTAAGGATACCGCGGATATCTATCTTGCTTTAGGCATGTTGTATTACCGCGATAAAAAAATTGAAAAATCCTTCGATATGTTCCGGGAAGCCGCCGCGAAAGATACAAAAAATCCAAAACCCTACGAATGGATGGCGGCCATTGCGAGAAAAAACGGCGACAAACAAGGATCGTCGCAGTATGCATATGAAGCTGAAAGACGGAAAAAAGCCGCAATATAGCAAAAAACGGTTGCTCATTTTGATAAAAAAGATATAATAGAAGCGTATACAACAGAAGTTTTAGAAAACAATGGAGGGTAATATGGCAGTAAGAGCGATGGATCTGTTTGAAGCGTATTCAAGGGATATGCTGCCGAAGGATCAAGGGTATATCGTATCATCCTTTTTCGGCGATACGTCTCTTTATTCTAAATATGAAGTGGTTTCTTATTCAGGCGTGAAATCAATTTATCCGACGGAAGAAGGGCTTACGTTTCAAACGAATGGAAAGAAACTGCATATTCTTGTCGAGCCCGCTTCCTACGCGTTTAAAGCGATAGAACCCTATGTAAGGAATGCCGAAGACCAGATTCCTCTCCGGTTCAGCGAACTTGATGTTCTTACCGCAAAAAATCAATCAAAACTCATGATATCAAAAAAACCCATCGAGTCATTCGGTTCCTTCACCATTCTAAAACCAAAAGGAATGAACTTCTCACTGGTGTTCTATCAATTGGACGATCTTTTCAATTCTCTGGGCATGTTTTTTGAAAAAACCTTCAACCAGGAAGCCGGCATCCCTATGGGCGACGCAAAAAAAGGTTCTCAAATGGTTGTTGAAACGATAAAAAACAATATGGGTTTTAAAGGCGATTACACTTCCGAGTAAGAGAGACCAAGGCGGCTGAGTTTACAGCCGCCTCATGAATTTGCCGTATCTTTTGTGCTAGATAGTCGTAAGCATTAACGCTTTTATCGTGTGTTTCCGGTTTTCGGCTTGATCCCAAACACGGCTCATGGAACCTTCGATAACGTCGGGGCTTACTTCCATGCCTTTTACCGCGGGAAGACAATGAAGGAAAATCGTACCGGAATCGCCGCTTTTTGCCATCAATTCCGTAGTCACTTTATAGGGGCTGAGCAGCGCTTTTCTTTCATCGGTTTTGCTTTCTTCTCCCATAGAAACCCACACATCGGTGTAGATCGCGTGGGCTCCCGAAACAGCTTCGATATCACTTGTAATCACAATACGCGAACCCGAAGCCGATGCAATGGGATTGCAAATATCGACAAGGTCTTGATCGGGAAAAAGCTGTTCCGGGCTTACAATCGTAATATTCACGCCCATTTTCGCGCCGATAACGATTAAAGAGCGGGCCACATTGTTTCTGCCGTCTCCGACAAAGCAAAGCGTTTTTCCGCGGGAATCGCCGAACTCTTCTTCCAATGTAAGCAAATCCGCAAGCGCCTGGGTTGGATGAAACAGGTCGGTAAGGCCGTTATACACCGGAACGCCCGAATATTCGGCCAATATTTCCACCGTCTTCTGGCTGAATCCCCTAAACTGAATAGCGTCAAACATGCGGCCGAGAACACGCGCGGTATCCTCTATGGATTCTTTCGCGCCCAAATGAATATCATCAGTGGACAGAAGAACCGGATGCCCGCCTTCTTCGCCGAACGCCGTCTCAAAGGCGCAGCGGGTTCTTGTAGAGCGCTTTTCAAAAATCAAGGCAATCGTTTTTCCGATAAACTTTTGAGAAATGGTTCCCGACTTTCGTTCCTGTTTTACCATCTTGGAAACATCTAAAAGATAACGGATTTCTTCCGCCGAATAATCAAGCAAAGTCAGCAAAGACCGGCCTTTTAAAGCGTTCGTAATCATGATACCCTCCCAAAAAAAGAATTACCCGTCCTTTGTGGAGTATATACGAAACAATGATTTCTGTCACCCTTGGGGTGACAGTCACCAAAAAAGCCTAGCGTCGTTACGGCGCGGGCACGCTATATATAAAGCAACACAGAAATTTCACCATACGCGTTAAAAAAATAAATTCTTTCCTTGACGCTTCCCGCTTGCTCATGTTACAATATTAGTATGCTTCAAGCAGGTCTTGTAAATAAAAACAAGCGTCCTCCTCACCGAATCACGAATCACGAATCACGAATCACGAATCACGAATCACGAATCACGAATCACGAATCACGAATCACGAATCACGAATCACACGAAATTATGATGCCGCTTTTCATTGTGTCAAGTATCTTTTAAGCGATTTTTCCTTTTTTATCACAATATATTCTTTATTCCCCTCAGTATTATTTCCCATGCAATGGAGGTTCTTATGAAAAAGAAGCAGGTGTTTTTGATCTTTGTGCTGGTATTGCCGCTTATACTGCTTGCGGGCTGCGATAATCTATTCGGAGATCCGGATGTTCCCAGCGTCCACATTTCCACCACACCGAACGGGCCGGCAATAAGTAAGACCGATGTGATCAACATACGCCTCTATGCCGTAGTGAAAGGCTTTAATAACCCGGTCTACCGCTGGGAAGAAAATAATACCACTTACGGTTATTTAAGCCATCTCGATGTGAGCAGCGGCGGAACCTATAGGGTAATAGTGACAGAAAGAGATTCCCTTTCCAGAAGTGTCACTAGCGCCTCGGTTTCTGTGCCCAAAACGGGCGAGGATTTCCGTAATGAATTACGTTCGAAACAAACAATTGATGTAATTGAATTTGGCACCCTTAATAACATAGGAAGCCAAAATGGGGCAACTAATCTGGTCAGCGGGGCCATGACATCCCTAGTAACCGAATACAAAAACCTGAATTGGTACGTTGACCAATTCCTATCTTACGGCGACGGCTACGTTGATATGCCCGACGCTGAATTTATCCAAAAATTTGGAGAACTCATTGGGGTTTTCAATAAAGATGTATTTAAGGATGGAACAGGGGCACGTCCGGTGGCTGCTCTTGCTACCATGGGGGTTGACAATGCCGATAAACCTTTGTGTATTGAGTACGTCAAGGCCTTTGTTGGCATGAATTTATTCGTGGGGCAGGAGAATTCACATGAAGATTATTCGACGAAGTTTCATATTGGTGGTGTTGATGTTACTGTTGCGGATATACTCGAAAAGATTGAGGAACTCGGTGGGGAGGTTTACCAACCGACAGGGGAGTACCCGATAGAGGCCATCCGTGACGCCGCAATTGCCCTTCTAAGTAACGACAATAATAAACCTCTTGCCATTGATGTGTTTACTCAGTCTGGAAATTTCATCCAATTGATTGGCCTCGTTAACCGCGTGGCGAAGGCGGGGTTCCAACCAGGCTTAACGTCGCAGGCGGAATCTGCATTAATGTCCGCCACAGGTCTTGATTACAATTATTTGCGTCAGTATGGTATCTTGCAGCCGGGGGCGTTCAAGCCTCAGGGTATTCAGGCAGAGTAACGCAGTAGTGACTGTAACGCAGTAGTGACAGTCACCCGAAAAGCCTGGTGTAGGTATAGCACGGAATACGCTATATATCAGTAGTGTCAGTCACCAAAAAGGTCTAGCGTCGTTACGGCACGGGCGCGCTATATATGTGGTATTTTACGAAGAGAAGCGGGTTCGCTTCTCTTTTTTTTGCAAAAAAATCCGTTTTATTAAAGCAAAAACGCGTTTTCACCCCTTATATACATGCATAAGAGGTAAGTATGCGCAAAAGAAGAGAATTCATAGAGGGTGCGTTTTATCATGTAACGTCCCGCACAAACAACAAAATACGTATATTTGAAAACAGACTTGGACGAAAAATAATGCTTATGACACTGGAAAGCGCAAAAGACAAATTCCGTTTTGTCCTTACAAACTTCTGCATAATGCCAACTCACATTCACTTGTTAATCCAGCCGCAAAAAGGAACTCGTCTTAACATTATCATACAATGGATAAAAACATATTCGGCAAAATACTGGAACCGCATACATGGTTCAAAAGATCATGTATGGGGTGAGCGATATTTTGCAAGAATGATAAAAAATCCGGAGGAATACGATTATGTTATGAACTATATCGACCAAAATCCCGTAACCGCCGGACTTTCTGCCGCTCCTGCCGATTGGAACGCATCGGGAGCGTTTTACAAAGCAAACAATATCAAAGGACTTATCGACTTTGCCCCGTATGAAAAGCAGCAATATATCAAATTACTATCCCCAATACCGCCCGATGTATCAAGGCTTCTGCCCCTGCGCCAACTTGAACAAACATTGCACTATTACGGACTTTACACCAAGGATATAAACCGTCTTCATGCTCTTGTTCCAACAATACCCAGAATAGGCGATACCAGAACCATGCGGAATCCGCCCGTATGCCTTCACTACCAAACACAAACAAGCGATTTTTTCATAATTGAATACGATGGCCAAAATACCATGTACGGCAGATTCAGGCTTTCCGTATTTCCACACACAAACGAATACCGAAAATTCACCCTTTCTGAACTAAAAAATATTCCATCGATAAAGCTGGATTTCTCCTGGCGAGTGACAGTCGAGTGACAGTCACCAAAAAAGCCTAGCGTACCATAGCACAAAACACACCATATATAAAGCAACACAGGAACTTCACCATGCCACGAATGGGAAACACAAGTGGCCGGACTCCTCTTTTTTACTGGTACAACAGGTTTTATCCCGCGAAGATCAAAAAATCGAAGTTTTAGAGAAATATCCTTTAAAAAAAACTGTTTTTCTGTTATATTTATCATCAAATAGAAAGGATTTATCGATGGCAAAGGAGCGAAATACCGGTTTTAATACGGCGGAGAAAGTGCTTGACAGGCTGAAAGAACCGGAGGATTATCAAGTTATATTATTAAATGATGATTACACCAGCATGGACTTTGTCGTAGAAATTCTCATGACTGTTTTTCATAAATCGGCGGAAGATGCCGCCTGTATTATGCTGCATGTGCATAAAAAGGGAAAAGGGCTTGCCGGGATTTATCCCTGGGATATTGCCCTTACGAAAGCGAACCAGGTTCATAGCTTGGCAAGACAACATGAATATCCCCTCAAATGTAATGTAGAAAAAGTATGAGTCCTTACAGATGTAAAGGAGCGTGAAACAATGAACATAAGCGGCCATGTGCAGGCCATAATTAATGCCGCATACAACGAGGCTAAGGTACGGAATCATGAGTATCTTACCCCCGAACATATTCTTTATGCGGCCCTTGCTTTTGACGAGGTCCAGGATGTTATTGCTTCCTGCGGCGCGAATTTGGATCAGTTAAAAAACGGGATGGAAAATTATTTTGAGCAGAAACTGCCTGTTATGAAACAGATTGAACCGACTCAAAGCGTAGGCTTCCAGAATGTTTTGGAAAGAGCGGTAATTCATAGTCAATCAGCCCAGAAAGAAACGCTGGATGTGGCGGATATTCTGGTGTCCCTGTACGATGAAGAACGGAATTATTGCGCCTATTATCTGCGTAAAGTGGGGATAAAGCGGCTTGATCTTTTGGAAATTCTTTCTCATGGTCCGCATTCCCTGTCTCCCGAAGATGAAGAACAAATGAGGAAATTTGAAGAGGATATCTTCTTTTCCTCCGCCGATTATTCCGATAAAGACAAAGATTTTGCCGATGATTTTTCCCAAAGCCGCCGCCCAAAACCGGCACGGAAAAGCGCTTTGGAACGCTTTTCAAGGGAATTAACGGCGCTTGCCCAAAAAGGGGAATTGGAACCGGTTATCGGCAGGGAAGCCGAACTTGACAGGACCATTCAGGTTCTTTGCAGGCGTCTTAAGAACAACCCCGTACATGTCGGCGATTCGGGCGTCGGAAAAACCGCGATAACGGAAGGCCTTGCCCAGCGGGTTGCCGGCGGAAATGTGCCTCCCGGATTAAAAGATTTTCAGATTTATTCCCTCGACATGGGGGCCCTTGTGGCGGGAACAAAATACCGCGGCGATTTTGAAGAAAGGATTAAGCGCGTCGTTGATGAGATCCTTAAAAAGGAAAGGGCAATTCTTTTTATTGATGAAATCCATACGCTTGTCGGTGCGGGTTCGGTTTCCGGCGGCTCTCTTGACGCGTCGAACCTTTTAAAGCCGGCGCTCAGTTCCGGGAAAATCCGCTGCATCGGTTCGACCACTCACGAAGAATACAGCAAGTTTTTTGAAAAGGACCGGGCGCTTTCGCGGCGTTTCCAAAAGATCGATATAAACGAACCCTCGGAAGATGAAGCCATAGAAATCCTCCGCGGCTTAAAACACAAATACGAAGAGTATCACCATGTAACATACAGTAATGACGCGGTAGAAGGCGCGGTCCGTCTTTCCGCGCAGTTTATCACCGAACGGCGGCTGCCCGATAAAGCTATCGACATAATTGATGAGGCTGGAGCTTTTGTAAAAATTGAAGCCTACAAACAGGAAAAAGCGGTTCCAGAAACAGAACAAACTGATAACGCCGCTTTTGCCGGTGAAGAAAAAGAAGCTCCGTTACCGGAAACGCTTTCCGTGAATCTCGATCAAATTGAAAAAGTGGTTTCCCGGATTGCCCGCATCCCCGAACGTTCGGTGGGCGAATCTGAAAAAGACCGTCTGAAAGTTTTGGAAGATAAACTCAAAAGCCGGATATTCGGTCAGAACAGCGCGGTAGAAGCTGTCGTAAAATCCGTGAAACGCTCCAGAGCCGGATTCCGCGGTGAAGGGAAACCGGTCGCGAACTTCCTTTTTGTGGGACCTACCGGCGTCGGGAAAACAGAACTCGCCCGCAGCCTCGCGGACATTCTCGGTATCACGATGCATCGTTTTGATATGAGTGAGTATCAAGAGAAGCACACCATCAGCAGGCTGATCGGTTCTCCTCCGGGCTATGTCGGATACGAAGAAGGCGGACTGCTCACGGAAGCCGTCCGCAAACAGCCGCACGCGGTGGTATTGCTTGACGAGATCGAAAAGGCTCATCCTGATATTTACAACATTCTTCTGCAAATAATGGATTACGCGACACTTACCGACAACAACGGCCGCAAAGCCGATTTCCGTAATGTGGTGTTAATTATGACGAGCAACGCGGGCGCGCGCGACATTGGGAAAAACCTTATCGGTTTCGGTGACCGCCTTATGGATGATTCAGCGGTAGACGGCGCTGTCGAGAAAATCTTTACGCCGGAATTCCGCAACAGGCTGGACGCGATTATCCGCTTCGGTCATCTTTCGGAAGATATCATGATTTCCATCGTGGAGAAAGAACTCGATTTGTTTAGGGCGCAGCTTGCGGAAAAGAATGTAACGATTGACATCAGCAGCGAAGCGGTCAAGCATCTTGCCGCCGAAGGATACAGCAAGGAGTTCGGAGCCAGAAACGCCGGACGGATTGTCGAAGACAAAATTAAATCTTTCTTTGTAGATGAAGTTCTTTTTGGCAGATTGAGCGGCGGAGGAAAAGCCGCGGTCAGCTGGAAGGACGACGCTTATTGTATCGAGGTATTGAACTAAATGTCAGGCCGGATCCGGCACGGCGGTCCCGACCCGAATTTTCCCGTACTGCACGAATACCAGCGTTTTGATTTTCCCTGGAAAATCAAAAATGATCCAAGCGTCGTAGACGTAGGCGGCAACCTTTCGCCGGGAATGCTTCTTTCCGCCTACGAACAGGGATTGTTTCCCTGGTATAATGAAGATGATCCCATCCTTTGGCATTCCCCCGATCCGCGTTTTGTTTTGTTTCGGAATAATCTTCACATCTCAAAATCGATGAAAAAAATTTTTCGGCAGAAAAAATTTGAAATCAGGTTTGATACCGATTTTGAGGGTGTAATCCGTAACTGCGCCGGAGCGGAAAGAAAAGAACAAGACGGAACATGGATTACCGATGACATGACTGCCGCCTATACAAAAATGCATCATCTTGGCTGGGCTCATTCCGCGGAAAGTTTTATTGACGGAAAACTCGCCGGCGGCTGTTACGGGATACGCCTTGGCAATGCCTTTTTTGGCGAATCCATGTTTTCCATTACACCGAATGCTTCAAAGGCGGCATTTCTAACCTTGGCGCAAATCCTTTTTGATGATGAGCTTGCGTTCATTGACAGCCAGGTCCACACCGATCATCTTGAAAGTCTTGGGGCAGTCAATATCCCAAGAACAGAATATTTAACACTGCTTTACAGCACGTTACAGCAAAGACATATTCCGGCTGACAAAGTCCATCCTCAATTCCGCCGCCTTGTAATGGACCAGGCCGACCGCCGGGGAAAGTGGTCGGAGATATATGAGAATGAATTAAAAAAGATCAACAGCTATTGAGTCTTTTACAAAAACGTCTTCAATGCTTTCGCGACGCCGTTATGCAAAACATCATCTGTAATATACTTTGCGGCAGCTTTAAGATCATCGCTTGCGTTTCCCATGGCAATGCCGGTTCCGACAAAACGGATCATATCAAGATCGTTAATACTGTCACCGATGGCGATGCATTCATCCGGATTAATCCCGACAACATCAAGCGCGCGCTGTATTCCTTTTGATTTGCTTTCACCTTTTATGATTGCTTCGTGATAATGCGCCTGGAGATTGAAGTGCAGCAATGAATCAAATGTTTTTTGCTCAGATTCATCGATGCCGCCTTCAATCGTCAATTTGCTGATCACAGCATTCCGATATGCGGTATCAAAGGTATTTGTTTTGCCAACTGTAAAAGGTTTCCGTTCCGGAATGATGCCGGAAATATTTCCCAGCGCGTACAGCGCGGATTCTCCCTCAAATAAACACCATTTACCGATACGTGTATATAATTCACATAACGCGGATAGTTGATCGCCGGGAATTTGATTATGATAAATCGTTGTAAATTTGTTTGAAGATTCTTTTAATAATACCTGCGTACCTGCAGCCGCTATGATACCATCCAGCCAGAGAGCGTTTGTAAAGAGTGACGGAATATTCGCATAAGAACGGGCGGTGCTTAGAAAAACAAGATATCCCTCATGGTGCGCTTGTTCAATTTGTGTAATATCTTCTCCGCTGATTTCGCTGCTTCCCAGGGGAACAAGCGTACCGTCTATGTCAAGGAAAATTGCCTTTCGTATATGCCGCATAATGTTAGTAATCTTCTTTTTACATTACAACGAAAGCGTAAACTCTTCTGTTTTTGCGGCACAAAGCATCCACCAAATGTCTTTATAATTGATATTGCAAACCGCGGCAACGTAAGCGGGAAAATCGCCTTCAATTTTGGAAGACTGTTCTTTTAAATCTTCTTTTATTACATTAGTTGTTTCCGGAAAAAACAAGCATGATAATTCATTGCCGGAATATATTCCGGCAGAAACAGATGATGATTCGTCAGGAAAAAAGAGAAGGATGTATTCATATTTTTCCGAACCGTATTCTACAGGAACGGAAAATTCCGGTTCCGCGGAAAGCGCAACGCCGGTCTGTTCATCATTTAATTTCAAATCAATGTTATTGGTTATGTAATTTCCGTTCTGTCCCTGAATTGACTCGGTCAGTTTACTTGCGGGATCAAGTTCTTTGTTTCTTTCAAGCTCAATGGAAATTGCGTATTGCTGATCTTTTTTTACAAAAGGACACACAAGTTGCTTTGTCACTTTTAATTCATCCAATCTCGGACCAAGAACCGCCGCGAAAACATCGGACCATTGTGCGGGATTATATTCTCCTTCATATATATTAATAAACAGTGTCGTTACGTCTTCGGGAATATTATCAAAAGTGAAGCGAATTCCTTCGGGAATATTTTCTATTTGCAGTCCAAGATTGTCATTGCTGAAATTTACCTCGGCATTATCAATTTCCGCCGGAGGCTGTGCCGGAGCTTCGCTTGCACAGCTTATCAGCATGATGGCAAGAATCATGGAAATACATATCTTCATTAGAATCCCAATTTTATTTAACATACTGTCTTAACTCCTAATCCTTTCCATTGTCGGAAATATCAATTCTGAACTTAAACAAAATGTGAAACGAAGAACCGCACAGCTTTATCCAAAGAAGAGCTTTGTTGACAATACGGCAATATTAGGACAGAATAAAGCATGACCCAATCTTTAGAGGATTATTTGGAGATGGTAAGTTTTCTCGCCGATGAAGGAGATGTCCGGATAACCGATATTGCCGTCAGGCTGGGTGTTTCAAAACCTTCTGTGTTGACTGCCCTTAAAACGCTTGAGGAACAGGGACTTCTGGAACATGAACGGTATAAAGGCGTTACGCTTACCAAACAGGGAAAAATCCGCGCGCGGGAAATCAGGGAGCGTCACGATTTTTTGACATCTTTTTTACGGGATATTCTTGGCGTAAGTTCGGCGATGGCGGAACAGGATGCCTGTAAATTGGAACATATTCTTTCGGAAGAAACTATTGATAAAATGAAAATCCTCGCATCATCAATAACGAAAAAGCATTAATCTGACTATGGGCTTCAGCGAATTCGACGCGTATTACGGAAATATTTACGGCTCCAGATGGAAGAGCCTGAAAGAAGCTCTCCTGGAATCATCCACGCCGATACCCTACCACGACGGACTTATAAAACCCTACATGATGGATGAAGCTTCCGTTATCGCGGCCAAAACTCTCAGGCTTCCCGATTCGGGAATTATACTGGACGCGTGTGCCGCCCCCGGAGGAAAATCTTTGGTCATCGCGTCCCGCGTGAATAATGAAACGGTTCTTTTGTCCAATGAATTTTCTGGCGAACGAAGAAGGCGCCTTGTAAATGTTCTAGATGAATATCTGCCGGCGGATAAAAGAAAACAAATTCAGATTTCCGGATTTGACGCGGCGGCACAGGGAGGCAGAAAATCCGAACATGAACGATTTTCCGCCGTCATGCTCGACGTTCCCTGCTCAAGCGAACGCCACGTGATAAAAAATGAAAAAGCACTTTCCGAATGGACAGAAGCCCGCCCGAAGTTTTTATCAAAACGGCAGTGGGCTTTGTTATCTTCGGCTTTTCTCCTTTTAAAACCCGGAGCGTCTTTGGTGTATTGTACCTGCAGTATTTCTCCGTTGGAAAATGACCGCACCGCGGAACGCCTCATAAAAAAATATAAAGATGCTGTCCGCGTAGACAAACCGGATTTTACTTTGGGCGAAGAAACTCAATTCGGAAGAATGATTCTTCCTGATCAGGATAAAAATCTTGGACCGATGTATGTTGCCCGTTTTAAAAAACTAGAAACACAGTCATAAAAAAGCGGTACTATTTTCTTAAAGGATAAAATATTTCAGGGATGTTTTCATTCCACCGATGCGTTCCCACCGGCACGGAAAACCCAAAGGCCCTTTCCAAAAGTTCCTTTGTAAAAACCTCTCCGGCGCTTCCCAGCGCGATGATTGTCCCTTCCGCGATAAGAGCGATTCTGTCGGCATACATTGCGGCCAGATTCAAATCATGCAGGCTCACCATCGCCGCAATTCCCTGGTCAACCGATTTCCGTATTAAATCCATTACAGCGAGTTGATGCTTTACATCCAAATACGAAACCGGTTCGTCCAATAAAAAAAGCGGCGCCTGCTGAACAATCGCTCTTGCAATCAAAACGCGCTGATATTCTCCTCCCGACAATTCCGATACCAGTCGGTCCTTGAACAAATCCAATCCCGCGTCATGCATCACCTGCTCCGCAATGCACTCATTATGCTTTGTTACAATTCCAAACCATCCGTGATGCGGAAATCTTCCCTGCAAAATAAATTCTTTTACGGTAAAGGGCCAGACAATTCCCTGCGCTTGAAATATCACGGCAAGATTTTTTGCCTTCTCATTTTTTCCAAACGATGAAATTTCTTTTCCTCTTAAAAAAATATTTCCTTTCAATCGAGGAAGAAATGACGCGGCTGTTTTTATTAACGTGGTTTTGCCCGAACCGTTTGGCCCGACCAAAGCAAGCAGTTCTCCGGAACGGACATCGATGTTGATATTTTTTAAGATAACCCGCTTCTTGATTCCGGCATCCAGATTTTCTATCTTTAAGATTGATTCAGCATTCATGTAAATGTTCCCAGACTTCTTCCTCGGCGGATCATCAAATACAAAAAGAAAGGGAGTCCCACTAAAGAACTGATAATACCGATGGGGATTTCCATGGGAGCGATAACGGTCCGCGCGATAATATCGGCCCACAACACAAGATTCGCTCCCATCAAAGCCGACGCGGGCAGCAGTTTCGCGTGAGCCGGACCTGTCATCATCCTGACTGAATGGGGAGCGATCAATCCCACAAACCCGATGATGCCGACCGCGGCTACCGAAGCCGCCGCCGCCAATGAAGCCCCGACCGCAATAATGATTCTTGTTTTTTTTACATCCACGCCAAGACTTTCCGCCGTATCTTCTCCCTGCAAAAGCAAGTCCAAAGGCCGAATGCACAAACATATTATTAACCACGAAACAATCGATATGGGAAGAATGCCGGAGACCGTCTGCCGGCTCGCGCTGCTCAGGCTTCCAAGCAGCCAGAAATACACTCTGTGCAAATCCTGATCATGAAGAACCAGAATAAGGGAAAGCAACGCCGAGAAAAAAGAAGACATCGCGGTTCCCGCAAGAAGAAGCACGGTTACAGGCGGCGGGTTTCCTGAAGCTCTGGAAATTAAAAAAACAAAAAAGACCGCCAATAGCGCTCCCGCAAACGACGCCAAAGAAAGAACGGAAACAACAGACACAAATGAAAATCCTCCGACAATAGCCAGAGCCGCTCCCAAAGACGCGCCGGAAGAAACACCGATCACGTAAGGATCGGCCAAAGAATTTCTAAAGAATCCCTGAAAGGCCGCGCCGGACAAAGCCAGGGAAGTTCCAACTATAAGAGCCAGGATTATTCTGGGAAGACGAATCTCAAAAATGATGAGCCGCTGTGTTTGATAATCCCCCGCGGCATTGAATACGACTGCGAAAAAATCGGAAGGACTGATGCGGACAGATCCAAAAAACAAAGCGGAACATATTCCAAGAAAAAGCATGAGTACGAGAATCGCCATCAACAAAAAATATTTCCACGCCGCAAATTTCTTCATCTCTGATCTGCGTCTCCGTAAAATAATTCGGCCATCTCTAAAACCGCGTCCGCCAGACGGGGACCAGGTCTCATGATCATATCATCATTGATGCTTCCGATACGGTTATTGCGGACCGCGTCGATCCCTGACCAAAGCGGCCTCTTCGACACTTGATCAATTCCATGAGAACTGCCGCTCATAATCCATTCTGGATTCCTGAGAATAACTTGTTCAACGTTCACTTCCGGCCAGCTTGATCTTACGTCATCAAAAATATTTTTTCCGCCGGCTAAATTAATCGCTTCGCTTATAAAGGTGCCGGAGCCCGATGTCATTAAAGGATTATCCCATATCTCCCAAAAAACTGAAACTCTTTTTTTATCAGCGGATAATGTTTTTGCGTCATCCAATTTTTTTTGCATTTGCGCTATCGTTTCAGACGCTCCGTCTTCACAATCGGTTAAAACCCCAATCGTTTGTATGCATGAAAATATATCTTCCATATTTCGTGGTTCACACGCGAACGATGTGATTCCGGTTTGATCAAGAAGCGAAACAATTCTATAATGCATGTCTCCCGAAACAAAAACTATATCCGGTTTTAATGAAATAATTTTTTCAACGCTGATGGACACTCCGGAAAAGCCTCCGACCTTTTCCACAGAGATTGTTTCTTCCGGGTAATCACAAAATTCCGTAATGCCTACGGTTCTGTCTCCCGCTCCTATTGCAAATAAAATTTCTGTAATTCCCGGAACAAGACTTATCACTCTCCTTGCGGGATGAGACAAGACAAGGCCTCTTCCCAAAACATCATTTACTTTTATAAAAGAATCCGCCCAGGAAAATGTGACTATAAAAAAAAATAAAAGATAAAAAGATAAAACAACTTTCTTCATTATTATTTCCGGTAATAATCTACGTTCCAAAGAAAAAGCCCTTGAGGCGGAGATGTAGGACCGGCGAGACTTCTATCTCCTGCTTCAATTATTTTTTTTACCTCGGCCGGATGTATTTTTTTTTCTTCAAAAAACAAAAAACTGCCGACAATCGAGCGGACCATCTTCCACAAAAAAGCATTCGCGGTAATTTCAAAAACCAATGTATCTCCCTGATAAAAAAAAACAGATTGATAAATAAAACGCATCCGTGATTTACTTTGATCTCCCGCGCCGGCAAAAACGGAACAGTCCATCTCGCCGCGGAGCAGCCGGGTATATTCGTTTAACAATCCTACATCGGGCTGCCGCCAAAGCTGCAAAGCATAACGGAGTTCATGCGCAAGGCCGTGTCTTCCGCAAATAATAAAATAACGGTAGGTTCTCATCTTCGCGTCAAAGCGCGCGTGGAAATCCGGCGAAACCGCTTCGGCTTCAAGAACGCGGACATCTCTTGGAAGGTACGCGTTGAGAGCGGGAACAAAACGTTCGGGCTTCATATTTTTTATGTCTGAATAAAAGTTCGCGGCTTGCGCGGCGGCATGAACACCCGCGTCGGTTCTTCCCGACCCTGTAATCCGCACAGGCCTTTTATGAATTTTTTCCAGGGCCGATTCAATTTCTTCCTGAACACTGCGGTCTTTAGACTGTCTTTGCCAGCCGGAAAATCCGGTCCCATCGTATGATATTACAAGTTTAATATTCTGATAAAAACTTTGTTCAGTCATCGGTTTCGTTCAATTCTTTGTTGATAGTATCATAGAGATTCCGGGCATGTTCCAGGAGCGGACCGGGTTTGTTTTTGGAAGATTTTCCGAGTCCAAAAATTTTCGCGATAGTCCTCTTTGCTTCCGACAAAAGCTGAACGCGTTTTTCTGAATCGGAGCGCGAACCGTACTTTAGTTGAAGCAGCGCGGAAAGATACAAGGCTCCTTCATAAGCATAATTTTTATCAGTATCGGGGCCGAAATTTTTTATTCCTGAAAGAGATTCTTTCCCTGATTGTTCTTTAAAAATTCCTTCACGATAGAAAAAGAGCGCTTTCTTTTTGAAGAGAATGGCGAGCCAATCATAATTATTGCCGGGATATTTTTCATGCAGTTTATCAAAGAGCCAGCCCGTTCTTAACGAAGCGATTCCTTGTTTAATGGTCGGAGAAAAATCGGCGGGAAAATATTCATAACAGCGGATCACAAGATACTGCGAAACAGCCCCCTCCAGCAAATCCCGCGGCCGGGTAAAATCAACCCAGGGAAGAATTTTCTCCGCTTCTTTCACACGGTCTTCTTTTTCTTCCAGAATTTTTTCTTTCATCTTTTCAGGAATATTGAAAAAATCTTTATCAATCGCGGCGAACCAACATTCAGGACACACTGTTGCCGTATAAATCAAAGGATACACATCACCATATTTTGCGGAAGGCTCATACAGCCGGTGCAGCTCATCGGTAAGATCACCGGCAATGAGCCGTCCTCCGCCGGACAATAATTCCTCACGATGAAAACTGCTCTCGCAAATAGGACACTGCAATTCTTCCTTTGACAAAAAAGAAACTTTTAATTCCCGGTCATCAAAATTCATCGGCGGCTCCAACTATATCGACTCAAGAACAATCATGGCGACAGCATTATCCGTTTCATGGGTTAATGATACATGGATTTTCGCGGCCCCGCTTTTTTCCAAAGCCAGCCGCGCGCTTTCAAAAAGAACGATGACGGGCTGTCCGTTATGTTTATTCTCTACCATTATGTCCTTGAGCACAATACCTTTCAATCCGGTTCCCAAAGCTTTCCCGAATGCTTCCTTTGCGGCAAAGCGCGCCGCCAAAGAAAGACAAGCGCCGCTTTTTCTGGATAAAGCTGTCCGCAATTCCGCCGGATGAAAAAATCTTTCCAAAAGCTTTTGATTATCCATCCAATGTTCAAAACGTTTTACATGAACAACATCAACGCCAATTCCTACAATCATTAAGCCGCGCCTCCGTTTCCGGAATCATCGGAAGTAATTTCGCCAGGATTTGATTCATCCGAAATGGATTCATCAAGATTAGCTTCAATGCTTACGCTTACCGACATCGGTTCATGGCGGATAAGAGAAAACTGAGGCGGCACCGTAACGGTTACCGGAATCTCAACGGTTCCGGTACTTTCTATGTTGGAACAATCCAGACTCAAAACCGTTCCCCAAAGAATATAGTCCGCCAAAGCGTTTTGGCTTCCTTCAACCCGGACCGATCCCCGGTCAATATTTAAACTCGCGGTAAAACGGTTATTAAGGCCGCTTATCGTTATAGGAAGATTATCAAAATTCCTTGTCATGATTAATTCCTGAATGCGGCCTTGCACTTCCACAATTCCCGATCCTTTAAAACTCATCAACGGAGCCGGACTCATGACGCGGGAAGTTGTCACAAAGTTTGATCTTCTTCCGGCTAGTTCGATAGATTCAGTGGAAAGACTGTCCACCGATTCAATGACCGACTGCGGACCTTCAATTTCAACCTGATTCGGCGCGAGGGAATACGATATCATTTCATATCCGTTGTCCAGGCTGCCCCGGAAATTGGGCGTTACAGGAACAGACTTGGAGACCTTGTAATCCAGATTAATTTCAATTTCGGCAGGGTTCACCCGTATTTCCAAAGGGTCCACGTTTGCGGCGCTTCCGGTCTTTCGGACCAAAACAGGAACGGTATAGGTCCCCGGAATATCAATGTTTAAAAGATCAACATAGATTTCAATATCATCTCTGTCAACAGTATTGATGGTTCTTTCATCGCTTCTTAACGTAACCCGGGCAGATTGATCATACGATTTTGAAGGAATCAAGTCGCCGCTGCTTTCAATATTCAACGGAGCGGAAAACGATTCTTCTACCAAAGTGCTGAGCTGATGAAACACAAACAAAACAATCGCCAGAACCACAGAGAGAACTTTAGCCGGCCAGTTTTCTACAATTTTCTCAAAGATCTTTCGCGCGTCCAATGAGCATGTCCTTTTCTTCATTCCTTTCTGATGATGATTCCGCTTCACCGCCCCAGCTGCCTTTATCGATAATCTCCTTCATCTTTTTCTGTATCTCAAGAGGCGATAATTCATAATACAGCTTTGCATCGTACGCGAGGGAAATTGCCCCCGTTTCTTCGGAAACTACCAGGATAAGCGCGTCGCTTTGCTCGCTCATTCCGAGCGCCGCCCGGTGCCGGGTCCCAAAACTTTTCCGGATATCCTGCTGTTCGGAAAGGGGAAGAAAGCAGCCCGCCGAGGTAATTCTTCCGTTCTGAATAAACATCGCTCCGTCATGCAAAGGAGTATCAAACGCAAAAATGCTAATGATTAAACTCGATGATAATTCCGCGTTTAACTTTGTTCCCGTATCAATAATATTTTTCAGATTTACTTTCCCGGGGAAAACCACCAGAGCTCCGCGGCGCTGCTGCGATAAAATCTCGGCGGCCGTAATCACCGATTCAAGCTGACCAAGCCGCGGCTTGGTATCAAATTTGAAAAAATCACTCTGCCCTATGCGCATAATCATTTTCCGAAGTTCCGGCTGGAACACAACGGCAATGACCATAAACAAAACAGGAACCAAAAAATTTAAAAGCCACTTCATCGTGGGAAGATCAAGAAAAAACGCCACGCCGTATATCAGAGCTAAAAACACCGCGCCGCGGACCAATTGAATGGCCTGGGTTTTAACCAAAAGATCGTATATTTTGTAGAGAAAAAACGCCAGAAGGGAAATATCGATAATCGGAGAAATAACTCTATAAAACGCGTACAATCTCAAGAAAAAATTCATGTATTTCCGCCTTGCCTGCATGAAACAGCGTAGATCATTTTGACAAGATCGACGGTTTCACCCACATCATGAACGCGCAGAATATTCGCTTTGCCGAAAAGAGCGATGGCATTCGCGGCCAAAGTTCCGGCCAGGCGGTCTTCCGATTCATGACCGGTCACTTCCCCGATAAAACGTTTTCGGGACAAACCCGCAAGCACAGGGTAAGCCGACGCGGAAAATTCTTCAAGACGGGCCAGCAAATCAAGGTTATCTTCAAGCCGTTTCCCGAACCCAATTCCCGGATCAATGATTATCCGCTGCGGAAGAATGCCGATTTTCTGCGCTTTTGCGGCGCTTTCAATCAAATAGGAATACACTTCACTGACGACATTGGCATAATAAGGCTCATCCTGCATGGTGAGCGGGATTCCCTTTTTATGCATCAGCACAATAAGCGCGCCGCGTTCGGCACAAAGAGGCCCAAGATCAGGATCATCCTCTAACGCGGAAATATCATTGATAATGTCGGCGCCGGCGTCAAGGACCGCTTTTGCGACCGCCGCTTTCCGGGTATCTACGGAAACCGGCAGGTTTGAATGTTTCCTGAATTCCCTAATGACCGGCAGAATCCGGTCCAGCTCTTCTTCAACCGAAACATAAGCGGCTCCCGGCCGGGTGGATTCCCCCCCGAAATCAATAATATTTGCGCCGGCTTCTTCGGCTTTCAATGCCCTTTCAAGCGCTTTTTCCGCGGAATCATTGCGGCTTGCGGGATAAAAAGAATCATCGGTACAATTGACAATCGCCATTACCAAGGCCGGACCGCGAAAATCGAGATTCGCTCCGCTGGGCAAAGAAACGGACCCTTTATTCATAAAGCCGCCATCTTTTGGAACCGGGAACACGTAACAATTTCCGAAATCCCCATAATTTGTTCCGCAATTCCCGCGCCGTCTAGCTTAAATTGACGCAAAAGTTCCGCCCTTGTTCCAAGCGGCACAATTTCGTCAGGAATTCCCATATGGATAATCTGCGCCGGACTCTGCGTCTTATTCCCCAAAGAAATGATGTATTCCCCGATTCCGCCCTGGGCAATACCTTCTTCAACAACGATAAAATAATCATATTGATTCATGACGCCGGTCAAATACCGTTCGTCAATCGGTTTGATAAATCTAAGATTATACAGATCCGCGGAAATATCCGATTCACGCAAGATGTTCCGCGCGTCAATCACTTCCTGGTAGAGACTGCCGCTAAACGCGATACACAGAGGTGCGTTAGATTTGGAAACAAAAACGCCGCGGCCCCTTTCCAACGGAACAGAAAAAGCGGGATCATCCGCGGGACAGGCGGCTTTAGGATAACGGATAACAGACGGCCCGGATTGATTCAGCATCCAATGCAGCATCAATTCCATTTCACTTTTTCCCGCGGGGGCAAGAATATTCATGCGGGGGATGCTTCGGAACAAAGCGATATCAAAAATTCCCTGGTGCGTTTCGCCGTCATCCGGCACAAGTCCCGCTCTGTCCAGAGCAAAAAGTACCGGAAGATTCTGGAGAGCCGTGTCATGAATAATCTGATCAACGGCGCGCTGAAGAAACGTAGAATAAATCGATACGACAGGCCTCATCCCTTTTGCGGCAAGCCCCGCGGCAAAAGTAACCGCGTGTTCTTCGGCAATGCCAACATCAAAAAAACGTTCGGGAAACGCCGCCTTAAACGCCGAAAGTCCGGTTCCTTTTTCCATAGCGGCCGTTATCGCGATAATCCGTTTGTCTTTCGCGGCTGCCCGCATGATCGATTTACTGAAGGCCTCGGTAAATCCCGAAGAAACATTCTTTTCCAAAAGCCCATCGATCGCGGAAAAGGAAGAAACCCCGTGAAAAGTGCTTGGATCATGCTCGGCCGCCTCGTAGCCTTTTCCTTTCCGGGTAATGACATGCACCACAACAGGCTTCCCAAGACCGCGGACATCCTGCAAAACCTCTTCAAGCCGGGAAATCTGATGCCCTTCGATAGGTCCTACATATTCAAAGCCCAAATCGACAAAAAAATTGTCCATGTAAAAGATGGCCTTAACCGCGCGCTTCATCCTCATCATGGTGTCGAAAAGATCGTCGCCAAAAAAAGGGATTCGTTTAACGCAATGATCAATCCAGCGCCTGATTTGCTGGTACCGGGACTTCATGGAAATGCGGCTTAAATATTTTGAAAGCCCGCCCACATTCGGACCAATGGACATGTTATTATCATTTAAAATGATGATGAGGGGCAGATCCGATTGACCCGCGTGGGATAAGGCTTCAAAAGCCATTCCCCCGGTCAAAGCGCCATCGCCGATAACCGCTATGGCTTTCCCATCGCCGCCTTTTAAGCGTTCCGCCGCCAATAAACCCAAAGCCGCGGAAATCGAAGTGGAAGCGTGACCGGTATTGAACGCGTCATGAGGACTTTCATCGCGCTTGGGAAAGCCCGACAATCCCCCGGATTTTCGGAGCGTGGAAAATTGACCGCTCCGCCCAGTCAACAGCTTATGGGCATAACACTGATGTCCCACATCCCAGACGATGCTGTCTTTCGGAGACTGAAAAACCCGATGAAGGGCAATGGTAAGTTCCACAACCCCCAGGTTCGATGAAAGATGACCGCCGTTCCGGCTTACCGTAGACACAATCTCTTCGCGGATTTCTCCCGCCAACCGAGTCAATTCAGCATAATCAAGCCGGGAAAGATCGTTTGGTGAATGGATTTTTGCCAAAATGGGATCATCTTTAAACATATATACACTAATATAACACAAAACCCGGAATATTTCAGAATAAAAGCCCCAAACCTTCGATATTCACAAAAAATCATTGGGATATTCCCCCAACAAACTCGAATCATCTGAGTCCAAGCCTAATCTATACTGTTTCTCCGGATATTTGATGAAGAACACAATGGAATATTCAATTCCTGATTAATGACAAACAGAATAAAACACAAAAGCCGCAAAAAAATTGCGGCATCTACTTCACAAAGGGACTTACCGCTTATTCTTGTGTCGATTCCTTCTAAGCTTCTTCTTTCGTTTGTGAGTTGCAATTTTTCTCAGTTTGCGCTTTCTTCCGCAAGGCACTTGTAGTCTCCTTCCAATAAATTGAATCCTGATGTCAGGGAACTTTGGAAACCGCCGGTCAAAGGAACTCTAAACGGCGGTTCTCCAGTAGTATGAATGAGACTGATAAAAAAATCAAGTATATGAATGATTTTTTACGCTCCGAGCCTGTCAAAATAATAGTTACAACAAATAATTGTTCTCTTTATTTCCCGGCTGCAATACTCTCAGTTTGTATGTCGCATAGCCTTCGGCAACAAGCGGTTCTTGTCTGCAAAGTTCATCGGCTTCTTCAAAACTGCCGGTTTTAAGAATAACCATGCCGGCAACGCCGGGGTAGCCTTTGAAGGCTCCGCAGAGTTCTAGTTTTCCGCTTTCATCCAAACGCCTAAGATGATCAACATGCTTTTCAATCATGGCTCTTGTGAGTTTGTTATACGTTTTGCCTCTTTCTATAAACATCACATACAATTCTTTACCCATGCATTTTCCTTCAATTTGGTGATTGCCTCTATTGCCTTTTATTTTTCGGTTAAATCACCGGCATTGAGCATCAGCGTTGAACCATCAGCTTTTTGGGTAAGAATAATGTCATCCTGGAATGTTACCGCCGCCCATTGATGCACCTCCGCGGTTGACTGGGCATTTTTCACAAGAGCCTGATCAAATTTTGCCAGATACCGCCGCCCGCCGGATGAAACTATCGCAAAAAGATCGCCGCCGTTCACCCAAAGGGATGAATTGGGATCAATGTCATCATTGCCCTGCCTGCTTATTTCCAATACATTGGGATCAATGTCCACGAGTCTGATGGCGCCGTTCCCCTGGTTTTCCCCGGCTATGGCAATGAGCTTACCGTTTATAATGGTAAACGTTCTTCCGCTGATGGTGTCCAAAGCTGAAATACGCATCTGTTCCCCGGTATCGGGATTAATCATTACTATCCTTGCCAGCGGTGAAGACGCATCCTGCATAACAAGTCCAAGGATTCCCGAAACGGCAAGGGACGCGGTCTGACTTTCCTCTCTTTCGATAATGGTCTGTTGATCTTCGGCTATAGCCTGCCGTTCCTGCTGGGCTTCTTCGGTTTTCGTTTCCGCAAGCGCCTCGGCTTCTTCGGCTTCTGTCCTTTGTTCTTCGAGAGCCGCTTCATCTTCCGCTAATTGATCTTCTCTTTGATCGGCTGCTTCTTCACGTTCCGCGATTGCTTCCTCCGCTTCGGCTCTTTCTTGCGGATCCTCAATAGCCGCGGCTTCTGTCCTTTGATCGGCTATGAGCTGTCTTTCTTCTTCAATCTGCTGCCGTTCTTGTTCAATGCGCTGTTCTTCTTCCGCGATAGCTTCTCTCTGAACTTCCGCGTTTTGTGCGGCTTCTTCGGCTTCGCGTTCTTTTAAATCAACCATATCTCTGCGGTCATCGAGTCCCATACCATCATCCTGCCGCATCTCATTGACCACATTTTCGTCGGCGATTGAAGTTGTATCCACAGCGCTGAGAGAACCGGAAATGCCGGTCATGAGCGGAATCACCAGGAGCGTTCTTCCGGGCCATTCATCATAACGCACGGAGATTCCGGCTTTATCGGCAGTGAGATTATCAATTACCGGAGTTTTGTAAGCGGATGTGAAATATTCCATGTTACTGCGGTAAACAGCATTGTAAACCGTGATATACCGGGCCAACAGTGACGCGTCGGAGGCGGAATAGTCATACGCTCCTTCAAGGTAGCCTTGAATGATAAGCCGGACATTATTGATATGATCAACGCTCACATCAACGCCGAATCCCATAATGTCCGCATCGAGCTTTTCGCCGTCAGCACCCGACACCGAATGAATGACAAAATAACGTCCCCGGTCCCCGCTTTGAGCTGCTCCCGATTTTACGGCCATTCCCAGGGCATATCCGATATCTCTAATCTGGCTGATACTTTCGATAATAGCATGAGGACCCACATAATTGATAAATTCAATTTCGGCTCCCTGGCTCCTTTCGAGCTCTTCTCTATCAACCTCCTGCGAAAACAAAAAACCGGCAATACAGACAAACAAGCATAAAACCGCAGCTATTCGGTTTCGTTTCAGGGAAACACCGGAAGAATACTTCATGGAAAGCTCCTTTTTCCGCTGCATAAGCAGTGAAGTTGATCGATGGCATCGTGGAACGGTGACACAATCTCCTATAAAAAGTCAATCAGAAACTGACCAAAATCATGTTTTTTTCGGGGAAACTCACTCGTCCACACGCTATCCATTATAAATCATAATTGAATAAAAATAAAACTGTTTTTAAGGAAATGTATGCGAAAAGGGGGATTTCCGCATCTTCCTGTATCAAAGAGTTTTTGGATCACCGATTTTCCTCTGTGGTAACCGGTTCTCCTCTGTGGTGAGACTTCTTTGAATTATGGACTCCTCTGTGTGAAACTTTTTGAATCCGAGTTCCTCTCGTTCCTCTGTGAAGCTCCTCTGTGCAGATTTTCTTGAGTTCGCGGAGACAATGATACAGATCACAATGCCGAAAATCCGTTGTATTATGGTACCAGTTTCACTTCAGGAGAGTTCAAGCCTTTTTTCCTTGTTAAAACAGAGAAATATGGGCATTTTTACCAGGCACAAGACAGCATTTTCCCTGAACGCTGACGGATTTTTAGCAGATGAAAACTGAGAAGAGGTGAGTTTTTTACACGTGTATTTTTTGGAAATACTTACGATTTGAACTTATCGATGAAAATCCTTGCACCGTTCAAAGAGTGTATGGATGATCGGCTTCTCTGTGATGATACCTTTCACCTTAT
>QMCD01000490.1_pt1 | contig 54155 bp, 55 predicted proteins | sample 1821841 | NCBI WGS metagenome assembly QMCD01 (sample SAMN01991225, study PRJNA193472) | Termite gut metagenome, whole genome shotgun sequencing project. | isolation source: worker | host: Macrotermes natalensis
TCGTTTTTTACCTGTCCCGTCTTCTATAACCAATCTAGGGTCTCTACTTGCACCATCAACACCTTCTCTAGGCGCTGCGTTTGTTTTCCACAACCCTTCGTTATAAGCTGTCTGTGCTTGGTATAAAGCGGCTACACCGCCAAGTTCAGTATTAAATCTATCGCTTATCGGGGTTATTAGTTTCAAACCTCTAAGGTTTTCGTCTATTTCTAGTTTGTTTTTCTTAGCGGCTGCGATACCTGTAGCATCTAATTTAAATACAGGCATTCCGTATTCAAACACGCCCCCGCTTTCCATGTAAGGTAGTAGGTCTTCGATAGTAACTTTTCCCAATTTACCCAACTCTTTCTTATCTATAGCGTTTAATGTTCTATCTTTACCAGCTATAGTTCGACTTCCGTCATTGTCAGTTATTGTCAGACTAGCTACCGTTACAGCTCCGCCACTAGCTTTTAGTTTTGCTTTAAGGTCTTCCTGAACGTTTGCGTCGGTAACATATGCGTACACTTGAGAACTACTTCTAGCTACATCTATAGCCTTAGCTCTGGTTCCAATCACAGCAAATACATTAGCAATGTTCCCGAATTCATTAGCGAGACCTGTTAAATCCATGTTATCTCCGTGAGTGTCCATTATATCGCCAACACCAGCTGCTGAATAAGATAATTCGCCAGAGGTTCCTTTGTCAATGGCGTCATATATGATACTGGTTAACTCATCATCCGACATATCACTAATCTTCCTATCATTAAATTTTTTATCTAATTCTGAAGTAAGATCGTCCATGACATACGAATTTCTAGATATAACTCCTATTCCTACCAGATTGCTTACTATATCGTCCGCATTTTCTGCAACTTTTGTTATACCACTACTGCCGATAAATCCGGCAATACCTGGTGTGGGTACAGGCGTGTTTTTTACAGTCCTTACGTTTTTAATATTATCTGCGACATAAATTTTGGCAGTCAATGGGTCTCTACCGTTTGCTAAGAATTCGTAAGGTATGTCTCCGTTAAGTTGTTTACCAAGCCGTTCTACAGATCTATCGTACTGTTCCATTCTAGCAGGAGCATCTTTAGTCATCCCTTCTGTAGGTATGTAATCCCCTCTAGAACCATTGTATTCAGGGTTGTTACCACCCAGACTTGTAGCTCTAGCGTATTGAACCATGAATTTAGCCTGATTGTAGTCTGATTTGCTATCCAACAGTGCGTATTGTCTACCGCTAGCATCACGTTTTTCGTACTGACCTTGGTGAGGAGCCCATTGTTGAGCAATTTGCCTCAAGAATGCGTTTTGATTTTCTGGTGTATTTTCTACGCCAGGGTTGTTATAAAGATATTCTTTATAAAGAGCTCTTCCGTTTGCAGTATTCTTGTAACTGTTAACAAAATTATCTACAGCTTTATCGACCTGGTCTTTATATAAACGCTGTTCTTGAATCTCACCCTGTAAACTAGGATCTACACCAGGTATCGGTTTCTTATATGTTACTGTTTCAGGACCCACAGCAGCCATAAATGGTTTAACAGCACCTTCTGTATTACGGTCTATACCTGTAACATCTATGTCGACAGGACTGACACCGTCCCACGGAGTAACCACTTCACCTATTGATGCTAATCGTTTAGCAGCTGTCTGGTCATTATAGAACTTTGCTGCAAATTTGGCATCATCTATTGCACTCAGTGTTCCTTCAGCTCGCATTTTAGCTTGCATTTGTTGCCTCATTTGCAAGTTCTGCATGTTTAGGTTATTCTGAGCAAACCAAGGATTAGCTTTAATAGCGTTCAGTTGTCGGTTCATCAACATTCTCTGCTGAGGATCTGACACATCGGTGTCTGCCATTATTGTCTCTATCTGCTGTCCAAATTCATTTAGACGTTCCTGACCAGCACCTATTGAAGTGTTTTTAGAGAACCAGTCTAGCATGATGTCCTTCCTATCCTCAGCGCGATTTACTTCACCGTGGTGCCATTTCGCAATTTCGGCTATTTCATTAAACGGTAGTCCCACATACTCTCTAGCGTGGTATTCTACCGGTTTTAAATTTCTAAAATCCATATTACTTCTTTTTGCGATTGGTTAGACCACCTTTCTTAAATTTAAAAAATCCAGAGTCGATGGCAGCTTTGCGAACATTGTAATCGTTTCGTTCTTTTTCTAATCTCGACAATGTGTCCCCAATTCCAGTAAATACTTGTGAAACACCTGTGGTCAACAGACTGTTCCTAGCAGTTTTGATTTGTTCGTTCACTTGGTCAACATTAAATCTAACTCCAGCCATACGTTCTCCCTCAGTATTCCTCATTTTAGCTATTTCTTGTTCAATACCGTAGTCATACATGCGTTTACGATTCCAAACATCAGCGTCAGCTTTAGACCGGGTTCTCTGAATAGCGCCTAAGTTAGCAGCGTAAAAACCTGAGTTTTGTCCACTAGTTGCTTGCAAATTAGCTGCGTTTACTACGGCAGCTTCTCTGTTTGCTTCTAATTCACTTGTAGGATCGTATTTTTGACCACGTAATGATCTCATGGTGCCGGGCAGCATGTTGTTAACGTAGTTCGAAGCATTATACTGCGTAGGTTTATTTGATAAATAAGCTCCAATGTTGGCTAGTCCAGGACCTGCAGCAAGAGCTGCGTCTAGAGCAGTACTCCATCCAGACTTTTTGTATTCTGGTAAAAATACTTTGTCTTTACCATCCTTAGACTTATCGTTAGTGTCTTTGTTTTTATCATCGCCACCTTTATTAGAGCTAACTTTACCGGAATCTACAACTCTTTCCTCCAAAGTTTTACCAGTTGTAGCTGAAGTGCTAACTTTAGCTTGTTTCGGGACAATTTTAGCTGGTACGGCTGTGCGCCCACTTCTTACAGTGCTTTTAGAACTGCTTGCATCTGCAGCTTCTTCCTCAAAACTTTTATTCAGCAGTTCGTAATAAGCTTTGTTCCCGTCAGGACCGTCAAAATCTGCTAAATAAGGATCGCCATACGTATTGGTTGACCAGTTTTTCTGATTATTAATATTTATCCTAACTTTGGGATTTTTTGAAAGTTTTGAATAATAAGTATCAGCCACCGACCTGCGATAAGGTTTTCTATTATAATCAGCATACTGTTTTGCAGCCACTTCTTCTGTTTTAGTATCAGCGTCAACTGCGATTCCTGGTTGTTCTTGTGACGGCTTATTTGCCAAAAGAGGATTGGTATGAAACTGTGTATAACTACCGTTAGTTTTTCTAACAAGGGTTTTGTTGTAGTTAGGGTACTGCTTGTCAAAATCGGTTCTGCTAATCGTCTTGCTTACGGGTTGACCATCAGCTCCTTCAACACTATATATTGCAAACATATTACCAAGACTAACGCTATCTGGAATAATGTCTCCTTTGGCCAATATGGGTATACCACCACGCCTAAACTTCTTCTTATCTGTCGGACGCCTAAGTGATTCTTGAAGTTCACTAAGTTCACCAAAAGCTTCTTGAGTGTGCATAGCTGTCATAGCTGAACTACGGCGAGTTATTTGAGACATTGTGGGGTCACTAGCCATCTTAGAGTACCTTTTGTACTTGTGTGCTAGTTTTTGAGCATCTTTTTGGAATTTATGGCCAGTTAGAGGGTTCTCATTTTCGCCAAAAACTATTGACAGATCTTCAGGTTTGGGTATTTGTATACCCGATACAACTTTATCTTGTTGAGGATCCCATCCCTTCTGTTTATGCGTACGTTCAGGAATGCCTTTAGAGGCCGCTAATTGGCTCGCTGTTTGAATATCTCCTGTGCCCGGAGTCCACATAACCTCTCCGCGCTGAACCTCGATTAAATCGCTTGTTTTGGGCCTTAAAACACGCCCTTTGGCAGCTTTCTTTACAACAGCACCTTTACGAGCATTTTGCGCTGCTACTTGATTGCCGAACGATATGTTTGAATTAACCTCACGTTCCTTGATCCGTTGTTTCTGCTCTTCAGCTTCAGCTTTCCTTCTGGAATTACCAGATATTAGACCACTAACACCACCGATCAAAGCCCCAGCTCCAGCCCCAATTGCAGAACCTAACGGACCTGCTATAGCACCTATCGATGCTCCAGCGCCAGCTGCTTTTAAAGCACCTAATCCAGCAGATGCGCCTACATTAGTGTTTTCAACATCTTGATTTACGTCACCAGTCTTTAACGAGTCATTGTATGCTTTAGTTTGCATTACATCACCTACCAACTGTGTACCTAAAGAAGCGACGCCTGCAGCAGCACCAGTTATAGCTCCTACAGAAGGCATTTTACTAGTTGTTGATGGTGTGAATGTAGATACTCCTCCAGTTTCTTCTCCAAGTATCCTATTAGCATCGTCTATCGTCTTTTGTTGTGTAGGTGTTAAAGCGCCTGTTTGGCATTTCTTAACTCGACCACCTTTCATTAATTTATTAGGCTTAACGATAGCCTTTTTGTTTGATTTATTCATATTATCTAAACGCTAACCTACTGTTAGTCCTAATGTTTTGTATAACCAATCGTTTAGTTGGTGTATATGTAAAATACATGTCTAAAAACTTATCAACCAGTCTACCCTCTGTCTGAGAGTCCCTAGGTAATTGAAAACTATATAAACCGTTCAACAACCTGACATTTCCTTCGTCAGTGTTTTCATCATACATTGTAAAGTTGATTGTATCCGACACTTGTTGAGCTGTGCCAAACGTACCTGTTGTGAAAAATATCAAATCTTCTTTTTCTCTTTGGTCGTACGTGGCTCTTAACTCCCTAACAAATAAGTTTTCATGATACATCATTGCCTGTATACTATCAAAAACTTTTGTACTATTAAATTCGGTATTATGTATAACATTTAATATACTTTGTTTTTGCTCTCCGTCAAGGTTATTCTGTGAGCTCTGATCTTCGTATATAGAATATATCTGGTCTAATACAGAGTAGTAAAAACGATTTGTAGTGTTTATAAACATCTCAGGTGCATACCTGTATAAAGATGTGAACACTTGAAGGTCTTCGTCGAATATTAAAGTTGCTTTTTTATCAGCATTTATCTTCATGTGGATGTCTCTACGGAGCATATCGTAACCTAGTGAACAGTTATCATACCCCTCGTCGTACCGATTGGTCAGTGATAGTACACCTTTCGTCCTTGTAAGATTAGACAGAGATTTTAAGGAATATAGCTCTAAGGTGTCTGTTTTTATAAAGTATATGTCGTGTTGTGTACTAGTTATTTTCTTTTGCTTGTCGGTACCAATGGTTGTAGATAGATAATCGTATCCACCCAACCTATTGCCTGTACCTAATGTAAGCGCACCGACACCTTCTGTCTGTATGAGAGATTTCTCTGCAGCCCTTATCGTACCAACACCCTTTGACTGTATAAAAAATAACTGAGCGCCTAACAACTTCAGTTTGGTCAACGTACCAGAAGTCCCTAACAGATCTGTAAAATCGTTCACCTTGAAATCTGTGTAAGGATCGTAGGAGCCTGTAGCTGTATCAGAAGACACATGCACCCTATTATTCTTTGTGTTATCGCCTATGTTTGCTTTTTCATTTGTTTGAAAAAAGTTCTGGAACTCGCTTGATAAAGAGTTGTATTTAGAACTATAGAACATATCTGAAACTGTTATACCCGTAGTATTAAAAAATACAGATGCTCCAGCATATTCTTGTGTCAAACATAAACCACCACCATTACCATCCACAGCTAGCCAACTAACACTGTAATTGTCTGGCAATAAGGTTTGTGAAGTAGCGTTACCTTTTAACCAAGGTAACGAAAGTACATTATTCTTAGGTGTGAGATACAGATTGTATTTAGATTCTGTAGGGAATACAACATAGGACATGCCTTGTAAGTACATTCCCCAGCCGCGACCACTTCCTCCCCAACCTCCGTCAGGATTAATTCTAGCACCACACGCTGTTGATACGTACAAACCTGCCGTATAGTAAAAAGTATCTCCGTATTTAGCTACTTTTGAAATTCCATCACTTATAGCGATAGAATCCCCGCACGAAACATAGACATCTGTATCTACGTAATCTGTAGGATTTTTAATAAGTCTACACAGTGGCGCTATACCTGGGCCAAGAAAATCAAGACCTGCTGGCCAAGCACCGTTTCCGTATTCTCGGCTAGGGTTACTACTTTTAGTTGTAACTCTGTACCCCCAAAATAAAGGAGAACCGTACGCAGTAGCTGGATCCCCAATTTCGTGGTTAACACTATAGCCCTGAAGTTTGCAAACAACACAACTTCCTGATAACAATGAGGTTGCGAGACCTGGAGCAAACGTGTTGTTTTTATCTCCAATATTGCCAATACGTCCCTGTAGCCAAATCGGTGAGGCCAAACTAGCTATAGTTGAAACAGGTATCTGCACACCTTTTAAAGCTGTGTAGGTTGCCGACGGATCTAAACGAGAATCCCTACCGGCGTTCATTGTACTAACCCCAACCGTATCCCACATACTCCTTAGAGTTTTATGAGTGTCTATTTTAAGCGTATATGGTTTTAAATCCCTATTTGTATGAGTTTTTATAACATCGTACACTGAGTTCGTAACAGCGTTGGTTAATATAGTCCCTGTGGCTTGTTGACCGATACATTTTTGAGACGCAGTTCTACCCAAATCACCCATTACACTAGACGTCGTTGTTGTTGGAACAATTAGACCTCGTGTAATATGTTTGTAATTATTGCCAGCATAATCGCCAGCAGTAAGTCCTGTTAATACTTGTAAATCTAAAGAATACGCGTCTAATACCGTAGAGTCTTGTGTAAACGCTTCAGTAGTGTATAAAGCAACCACACCTTGTGAAGAGCCTCTATTTAAGTAATGCCTTCTCTCTGGAGCACTCTCTTCTACCCAATAAGTACCTGTAAAAAGGTTTTGAAAGTATAGTAGTTCGGAATTAGGATTTGAAGTTAAATACCCTGGAGTATCTACCAAACGATAGTCGTCGTTTTCGCCATCAGATTTGTGTACCAAATGTTGCGCTACTCCAGTGGCCACTGTTCTCCGGTGCTCGTCTTTCCTGTATATTCTAACAATCTTCCAATGCGTGTACCCGTTATCCAATAAAACTTTAGCAGCGTCACCACTCGGGTGTGTTAAAGTGATTGTTGGAAAAGTTCTATACATTTTAGAGCAAGACCTTTCATTCTGAGCGTCGTATGTAGAATAAAACCTAACAAACCTATGATCTAAATCTTCTTCGGGATATGTTACATCTACAGTTTTCACAACACTTGTCCAACCACTACTCTTATTAAATAGCATCAAACCGAACCTGTATTTTTCACCAGATTGGTAGTATGCATTCTTATACATATACCTCATGTTGAGGTAAGATGCATTGACTTCTATGTTATAAGGGGCTGTCCATATATAGTTCTCAGTGTTGAAACCTGTATATTCGTCACAATGCGCTATATTTTCATCATTAGTGCCGTTGAAAACCCACGCACCAGAACCGCCATTGTATTTGTATAAATCTACATTAAGTGTTATACCACTCAGTACATCTTCGTTCTCTTGAGCGTTGTATGCGACACCACCAGCGTATAAACTACCATTCTTTTGCTCTAGTGTCCTTACAGATTTGAAGTACACAGAGTCTAAAACATTCGAAAGGTCGTTTTCACTAACATTTGTTGTAGAACCCGTGTCAGTAAAATTATAAAAATCACCACCAATATTTAAATCAGAACATTTAGAATCAGCAACAACGGTAATTATAGGTGTTTGAGTGGGGTCTTTATAATAGATCCTATAAATCTTTATATAATCATCTTCGTTAGAAGGTATATATTTCTCAGATTTTTGAATACTTACAACAACCTTTTTATCTGTAGTGTCTCCGGCTGCACCAGAGTCTATACTCCAAATGCTTGTATCACCAATGCCTGTGACACTACCCTCTCCTGTATATTGGTAAGGGTATTTATATATACCTATTGTTTCTGAAGCTAGTGATGTTTGCGATCTATCACCCAAATGTCTATAGTACCTATAACACCACTGATACAAACCTACCTGCAATGTCCCACCTGTTTCAATACTAACTATCGATGGTTCTTTTAAGTATTCTGGTGTATTTTCTATATCTATTATCCTATATTCCGGAGCTCCACCAGGATTGGTGTTATAATCCCTGATTATACGAAGACTCCTCATAGGATTTACCCCATCGGCCCAATACAGAGTGTCGTCTTTAAATGTGACGTCTATCTCCATACCTTCGTGCCAGTTTAATTCACTAGATTGAAATATTGTTTTACTTGGTGATGTTTTTATCTCGCCTTCAACAACCGGTAGTAAAATCAACTTCCCCCAGACTTTTGATTCTGTTTCACCGTTAAGTGCAACATCATCGTTGAATAAAAATAAAACAATAGATTGTCTAAAAACTTCATCCCAGTCTGCAGGCATGTTGGCTAAATCCACGGTAATACTTTTTAAGCATTTCCAACCTTCACCACCAACATCGTGGTACCCTTCTAAAGGTTTAGATGAGTCGAGTGTCGATAAGACTGAGTCTGTACTATCTGTATTCCCGTTAAGACTCAAATTTTCAGCATACCTGTATTGATTGTTTTGTAGCAAAGATACGTCTATGTCGGTGTTCATGCCACCTGTGAAAGTATTCACGAAAGCTTTTCTAATATCTTGCATACTTACCTCCTAGAGGAACCAATGTGTTCCTGCTTATTCAAATCCTGAAATCCGCTCATATCTTCGTTTACGATAGGCAACATCCTAAGCCATGTGTTCTTAATGTTAATCATTTCTGTTTGATCAGGCATCAAAGCGCAACCGTAAGCGTTCTTACAATGATAATTCCATGAATTTTGACTATGGTAATATACAGCATCACGAATTTGACCTGTAACCCACTTAGGATAATAATATTTCATCGTAATATACCAATAACACGCTTCAATAGCTGAAATATGATCTGGTAACATAGGGTAGCCCTCGTCGTCCAGTGGTATTGTTTTATACGAAAGAGCTACATACCCGTGTTTATGACTACACTGTATGTAACCATTATTTATAACAAACTGAGGTGTTGTACCATCACGCCTGTTTAAATCATATGACAACACCTTATCGATAGTTGCGTCTCTGCGATGCTGAGCTAGTGACTTAATTGTGTCCCTGATATACGGATCGCTGTTAACCAATTTAGCAGCTTCACCATATGTCAGTTTGGTGCGACCAGAGTACTCCCTTTCAGTATACCTACCAATCCTTGCATAACCGATGCCTGTAGAGGTTGTGATGTATAAGTTTGGATAATTGTCGTCGCTTTCGTCAGCTTTCACTAAAGCTATAACGCCCGCTACTGTAGCATCGTCCACTGCGTATTTTACAAAATCTAAACGAGTGTCAAATTCTATAACATAATCAAAGTGATTAGCGTTTTTTTCTACAGCAATCAGCTGCCTGGCTAATTCCGTCATTTCCCTAAATGGTTGGTTAGCCATGGCTGAGTATATGTCAACGTGACCTGAGTCTTCACTCCCACACTGGCATTTATACGAAAAAAAGCTGCCTGAGAACTTCTGCATAATGTACCAAGGCCCGTTCGATGTTATCGAATAGGCGGCCTGATTCAATTGCTTGAAGTCTGCGGGCAGCTTTGCTTTGTACCTGTCAACTTTAAGTACTACAACGTTGTCCGCGAGGGCACCGGTAGCACCAATTTTCTCAATAGCTTCGCTAGCCCAGCCAGCAAAGTCAGCAACAGGGTGTTGACCTTCTGGAAGGGCTAAATCAGCGTAAACTTTAGCGATTACTTGCTTTGAGCTTATTAAATCGTACGTCATTATATTTCTATATAGTCTGTGACTTTATTTAAAATGTTATGTCCAAATCGACGCCTTAAAGTTGCCGTTGGTTTAAAATAATAATTTTTAACATATTTATGCGCCTCTCCGTATGCGCCCCCTGCGATGGACCACTTAAACTTGTAGTTGAATTCGCCACCGTCATAATTATCGTACCTAACGATTTTACCAGCTTGTCTGGTGGCTAGTGGGTCAACAAGTCTTTCTTTACCAGACCTGACTCGTTTTTTAACACATTGTATTTTACCTAATCCACAGGGTAAATGGAAAGCTTCACTTTCATCTACGAGTGTGTCTGCTATCAAACATGCTAAATCTCTGCATATTTCCCTGAACTTAGACCTTGTAATAGTTTTGTAATTGTATTCTTCGTTAGATCTTATAAAACTGTACCACATTGAGGTATAACCGTACATAGATTCGCAATTACCAGATCTAATCCCTTTTACATTTCTACGCCAACGCATTATTGTTGCATATCTTTAGAGTTAGGTGCAATCGGCTGGGAGTCGTTAGTCAAGTCAGTAGGCATTGCCAACTGTATCTTCAAGTCGTTGCTAAAAATCATTTGTTTGATTGTTGGTATCAAGTGTGAAGGTATTGGAAATCTCGTATTCGCTCTGTCGTAACAAACAGGACCGAAAAAATCCGTCACTTCGTCAGGGTTCTCGAATAAACCTGTAGCACTAATATATTCCAACATATCTGGTGATTCTATATAAATATAACCACCTTCGATATAAGCGTAAAGCTCTTTACCTGTCCACCGCTTATTTTTAACGGTCCACATCCTAGACTTAGGTATAACTTGTATTTCAGCACCCAACATGTCTGTTATAACAAGTGTTGACCCAAATGTAAGATCTATTGGTACCGGTAGTTTCCTAATACTTTTTAATCTGTAGTAACCAGATTCCATAGGATTGTTATTTTCGTCGGCTCTATCTACAACTTCTAACTCAATATTTGGTATTGTCTGTAGGTAGTCTGGGTTTAAAGGTCTACCTTTATCTGCGTCCTGTTTCAACAGTAGGACTCTGTAATTCCTTATCCAAAACTCAACTTGACGTTTTGATAAGTTTTCTGAACGACTCACATTACTATTTCGAGCTGTTAATATTATGTCGTCAATAATGTTATCCAAAGTTCCAATAACCATTTTATATACTTTTATTCTGTTTACAATGAATAACTAATACATCCCTCGTAATTTGCTGATTTCAGACCACTCTTAGGGCAGACTACTTTAAGCCAAAGAATGTTGTCTATTAACCAAACTTTGCCAATACTGTTAAGATTTGCACAATGTGCTACTGTAGGGTATATGTTTGTAGCGTTTAGTTCTTTAGGAAATTCAGGTACGTCTAAAACATATTTAACAATATCACCTTCGACATACTCTGTAAAATCGACAGGGATATTTACAACAATATCAACGTTGTTAAACTTTGAAACTTTGTATTCGATTGAATAGTCTTTAGTTTTTATTTCGTGCCAATCTGTATTGGTGTTAATGTTGATGATTTTAGTTGATTGTTTTTCCAACATTTCTTCAATACCAACAATGTCTTTTACATTATGACCGTGAACACTTTCTGCGAAATTGTACGCATGTTGCCCATCTACTGTATCGGCGTCAAATTCGCCTAAATGTCCTTGTTTTACTTCCATGATGTTTTACCGATCGCTCTGGCCGCTAAAGCGTCCATCGCTTCCTGTATTTTTTATTTTATTTAATTAAACAGTTTTAAACTGCTTCTACATCTGCTTCTGACTCCGCTCCGATCCCTCCGACCCCCTTACCCCCTACTATAGGTAGTTAAAAATTGGCAAAATCTTACTATAAAAATACAATTATTTTTCAAATTTATACGATTTTACGCACTATTTAGCCACAACTGGGCTCACAGGTTTCCTGATTGGAATTACAGTATTAGCAACTCTTGGTGCAATATTGGTTTTCAAAAATTTTAAACCTTGAGCAGCTACAATACTTCCAGATAAACCTGCACCCATATTTTTTGCAAATGCGCCGATGTTATCTCTGAGAATTCTTTCAGATGAGGTTTTGTAATCAGTTCTTGGAAATTTAAGGGAGGCTAGTACTTTATCACTTCGCGAACCTTCTTTAACTAAATCCCTAGGTATATTAAATCCATAATGCCCTATGGTGGAACCAACAGCTGTACCGGCTTTTATAAAATTTTTACCAATAGTACTTCTATTTTCAGCGAGTTTTTGCTTAGACCTTCTACGAGAATTATATTCAATAGCTTTCTTTTGGAACTCAGCGCCACTGTTTACTTTCTCACGCATCTTTTTAAATTCTTCTAACGTCATTATACCAAAGCTTTAGTTGTGTTAGTAACTCGCTTTAACCAGCCAGATAAAAAAGACTCGTTAGAACCCTTAGCTATTGATTTGTAGAAGTCTTCACGTGTAGATATGAACTCTAAGGCCCATTTTCTTGCATTTACTGCACTTAAAGTCTTCGGACCAACTAAACCATCAACTACAACTCCAATTGTTTTTTGGAGCGATTTTGCCGCCTGGCGAAGGCCTGAGTTTACAGCAAAGTCAAAATAATGCAAGCTTAACAAATCTTCTTCTATTTGGTCTGCTTTAGATGGAAGCCAATACTCTTTTTCATAGAACTCTTCTATCATTTTATCTAATTCCGGATCTTCGATTTTCTCATTCTGCTTTAAGGGTAGATGTTTCTTAACAATCTCCCAACCTCCCCAATCAGGATGAAACGTAGAGGCTATGCCGGCGTATGTCATGCCGCCCTTGTCATTTTTAATATCAGCGAAGTAGCCTTCGTTCTTTTCTATAATTTTTAGAAATTTCTTAAATCTTTCCATTACTCTTCTATATCTAATTCTGATTCGTAATTTAATAGTACTGACAATTTTCCAGCTACTCTGTTAATTTCTCGCTTAACCTTATTAGAGTCTATATCTTTAAGGTTCGGATTATTTGAGTCGAATTCTACACAAACAAAACCTGTTTGGTTTGATTCACCCTCTATCGCTGAGGCAGATAAAGCATTCACACCTCGATTCTTCATAAATTCGTATAAAGAAGGATCGTCTTTCTTCAACACCTGAAGATCGTACGCGTTAACAGCTTTTCTGTTTATAAGTCTTTCTGTAAAGGACGATAAAGCAGATAGTGGCAAGTTTTGAAGTGTGTGGATAGCTGGTTTAGTTTCCAAATCTCTATTTACACGTTCAAAAGTGCAATCCATTCTAGACATTGGTAGCCCTGAGATATTATACGAACCGTTCCTAAATTCAGCAACCAATGCCCTACTAGCGCCTGTATTTTTAATCAAACTTTCTAATAGTTTATTAACTTTAGGAGGAAGTGTTAAACGCCACTTGTATGCGTTAGTGTGTTTATCTATCTCCTTGCGCTTCTCTTCGACTTGATGTTCTCTCATTTTGCCAATGAAATCGTCAAACAGTATTTTTTGAATCTCCTCCTGTTTAACTCTATAATCATCTGAAATCTTTTGAGCTTTTTTATTTCTAAGCCAGTTAGAGTAAACCTGTGTGATTAGAATTATGGCACCGACTAGTACAAATACAGCGGAAGCGACCCCTTGAAAACCGTAATGATCTATCATGTCTACAATCCTTTGTAGTACATCTACTCCAGTATTCACAGTTTCTATTGTAGGTGTCTGGTTGGATATTTGTGAAAATAAATTCATTGTTTTAAAAAATGTAGGCATATTTAGCACCAAAACTCTTATCTGAGTTTAATGTGACACCAAACATGTTATTTTTGTATAAAAGACCTCCGTCTATAGCAAATTGTCCATTAAGCCATACAGAGCCACCAATATAGGGTCGTAAGGGCCTTTTTTCTTCGATTATAGACACTTTCTCATACCTTATGGGAGTATGGTACCAGTTGAACGATTTAATGCGATTAAACTGAAGATTTAGGCGTATTGTGTCAATAGCGCTAGAATCTTTGTTAGTAAACTCGTAATCGCGTACAACAGTGTAGTCTGCGTATAATTTAGCTGTATCTACAGAACCTAAAGAATCAACAACCTCTCCCGGAAGTACAATGACTTCTGGCCAATATAGCCTAACAGGAGAAGGTTGTTCAAACTTTAATTCTACTGTAGGTAGTTCTTTAACTGTAATCGTCTCTTTAATTACTTCTTTTGAAGTGTGACGACCTATTAAAAAACTACCTACAACTATTGCTGTGAATATTATTATTTTATAAACATTCATACAATTTTAATTTTTATTATGCCGGCCAATAGCTAATTGTCCCAAAAGCAGGGTCTCCTCCACTATTATACAACACGCTCAAAACTCCGTTGTTGGTAAGGATAGCTGAAAATTCTGTATAATATTCACTCGCTAAAGATATCGCGGTAGTGCCGCCAGGGAAGTTCGGTCTAAATCCCACAGGTAATGTGACGCTAACTGTGGGAAAGCCATCAATAGCGGCATCGTAAATAACGTGAATTTCAACCATGCCTATAGGTGTTTTACGATAAGACACGACTAATATTCTGTCAGCGAGTGTTGTCCAAGGTGTACTCAAGTCTTTCTCAATTGCTAATTTTTGCCACCCTTGCCACACGCCGTTAACCAGACCGTTTGTCCACATATTGTTGTAAAAGTCAGTGGCTATAATGTTACCAAAAATAATGTTGTCGTGCTTAGTAATTTCATAACAAACCAAACCGCTAATTGGTGCGCCAGCCGCTTCACTTACCCAAACTTTTCTGCTTGAGTTGCCTCCAAGTCCAAGCGCGTAGCTAAGTATATCCGTACCCTCTGGCAATTCAGGAACAAGTAAGGTTTCCGCCTGTTCGCCCACCATTACCCAGCTACTCCAAGTTCCAGCTTGTACTGTACGCGTGTACATCGTATTGGTATCAGAACCGTAGTACTTCACCGCAGTAATTGCCCCATTTCTGTTATCGTGTTTGGCTATCTTGAATAAGTAGTTGCCAGTGTCAGGCGCTTCCATCACACCACCTCCAACGCAATCGTTGGTCCTACTATCCTCCAATACATTAAACCAATCAAGCAGGTTCATATTAGTAATGTTCACTACGGTAGTGCCCACCGCATTCTCCGTTTTACCAAGTTTAGTGTCTAACGCTGCTTGAGTAGCACTTGAAATTGGTAACTGATTTTCTGTATAACCATTTAAAGTACCTGAATCTGAGGCATAGTTTGCATTTATAGCGTGCTCTGATTCATAAGACTTAGCTATAGAGTACATGTCTTTCAAATCCGACTGTTCTTTACTAGTTACATAAAGATACCCGTCGTTTTTGGCATTTAGTTTAGCTACAGCATTGTAGATTTCTTGAAGTGTCTCACCAGCAGTATTTACAGCGCTCATCGGCAAGCTAGTTGGTACGACTTGTGCCGATGGTAACCTAAAACCTGTGACCGTAACATCTGTAACCATAGCCTTAGAATCTGTCGTTACACCTGATACAGCGAGAAATTGTTCACCATAACTCAAGTCGCGACCATTACTATGTACTAAAACATTTCGATTCTTTAGTGTGGGATTAGGATATGTGCCTGTTAAATCCCCGCCCGCAGCACCACTAGGTTGTAAGCCTGTCGGATAGGGCGGAAATTGTAAATGTGTACCTATTTTAGTAACTTCAGAATCACCAATACTTGCTGTCTGAACTGCTGTGCCTATTTCACCAACAAGACTTGTAGTTATACCTGAGTCTATAGCAGCTAATTGATTAGCTGTGAAACTACGGCCTAAAGGAAAATCATAACCCCAACCGATGGTTTGGAAATACTTCCACCTAGTTGTCTGATTATAATAAGGTCCTTCTTGGCTCCTTTCTTCATCTGCTAATACAACTGTGTAATCGTTAGTTGTAGGTTCGTAGGCTAACCCGTCAGCCCTGTAGAATACTGTAGCGTCCCTTAGTGAAGCAGCTGTCGGGAATGAATTTTGAGTAGTGTTCATATATAAACGCCACCCTGTCATAGACGCAACAGTTGAATTTACAAAATTCTTATCTGCTAATTGGTTTTCTACAGTAGCTTGTGCTGGTATGACGGCTTCAATCAAATCTATACCTAAATCCGACTTAGCTATAGTCTCTACAGAAGAACCGTCGTACGACTTTTCACCAAAATATAAAAGATTCGGATTCTTAAGTGATTCGGGTTTATTCTTTATAAAGTCTGACGCTTCTGTATCTGTTTGAGACCAATCGGATTGAACTTGACCTAAAGGATTACCAATAGTCAATAAACCGGTAGAATCCCTATATAAATAACCTTCTGTATCTAACGTACCACCATGCCTCAACGACATGCCAGATGTCGAGATATGAGCGTAAAATTGCTTATCGTTCTCCTCGATAGGTTCTGCGTATAGTGTTATACCTTCAGAACCAAATCCTTGTAAGCCAGCCCCACCCGAATAGTTAACAAACATCGAACCACCTTCCGGAGCTAGAGGTCGTACAGCAAAACTAGAACCAGTATCATAATACAATGTCCTAGCTGTTGTAGCAGGAATGGTTAAATCACCTTTAGCTAAATTACTGTCATCTATAATATCTGATAACAAGTCCCATTTACGTTCTATGATAGGCTCTTCGTCAACAATAGTTGTTATTTGAGTCCTAACAAAAGACCCGTCAAACGGTACATCTTTTATACCAGACTGGGCTAACAATTCTTCAGCAGTGTATCCACCAACAGTATCAGAATCAGCTGATTTGTCTACTTTTACGATACGTTCTGAACCTGCAACAGGCTGGTACATTACTTCAAATGTACCAGAACCTAGTACTTCAACTATAGCAGTACCAGACCAAGGAATGAGTGCATTTTCATTAGCGTCTCCGTCACCTAACCTAATGTTGTACGTAGCGTTTGTAGCTAAAAATGATAAATCATATAATTGTTGCAGATTTGGCAAAGAGTCGATAACTTCGTGAATAACCCCGTCAATCTCTATTGTAAATTTTTTAGGCGTGGTAAAATCAACATACTGCCAGTGCATTAACTTGTTTATAGGATCGACTCTAAACGTTATACCAACCGGTGCGTTTAACACGTTACCCCTAAACCACCACGGTTCTTCAGGATCATCCACGTTTGCGGATGTTAACCTTGCCACTTGAGTAGAGTCTTGAGCGCCTGTGTATAATTGTAACTCGACATTATTGCCTGCCGCATATACATCGTCTTGTGTGGTTAAAACTCTACGCCACACACCCTGATTTTCACCGGTAGATGTATAGATATAAGTATTATAATCTTCTTTATTTTCAGAATCTACAGGTTCAGGATCTGGTACAGGAGCCGCTTCCGGTTCAATTATAGGAAGAGGGCTATACTCAGGGCTTGTATTAACACTAGTTATAATAATATATTGCCTATAATAAGGTTTTACTGCTACACCGTTTTCGTCTAAGTCGTAAAATATCTTAGTAGTACCGTCAGAGTTTTTGATTAAATCTGTACGGAAATTAACGCGTTCTGACCACCTAGTAATAGCATCTTTAGCTCTAACTTTAAAGTTTAGAACTGTTTGTAGCGGCTCTGGTGAGTCTATCTCTACCCTATCTTCGCTAAACACATATTCGGCAGAAGTGAACGCATGACCATCTCTATCAACAAACGAATTGTCACCATCACCAAATTGGTCCCAAATCAAAGTGCTAGTAAGCTCACCAGTGCTATCGATTTTAACACGTATGTTACGCTGAAGAATTTCAACATCTAAAGGTCTTGTGGCAGGATCTTCGGTTATAAAACACCCTTTTACCATCTGTGTCTAAACTAACAAGAATGTTAGCTTTTATAACGGTCGGATGTTCAGTAGGGCTTGGATTATAAGCCGCTACTTCATAAATTTCACCAACGTCAAAAAAATCATTTGTGAGTAAGCCATACCGGCCTGATTGATTATTCTGAGTTAAAACACCATTACACCTGAATTCCCAGTTTTCAGCTTGTGGCATGTACCAATACAAAACATTATTGACCAATCTAAACTCATTCATTGTGGTTTTTGATTCGGTTGATTCTATTCTGTACATAACACCTGAAACTGTCTTACCTATAGTTACTGTTTCTAACCAGTAATTTTCCCTAGCCAAAGTAACGTCGTAAACACCGGGTAACCAACTTTCAACAGAAATGTTACTGGTAGTTACAACCTGGTCGACAATACTCAACTGAGGTACAGTCATGTATAATTGAGAACCGTGTGAATAATCAACCCACGTTAGTGTTCTATCTTCGGCGTTTACTGTAATTATAGTATTCTTTACAGGCGTTGGATCAGGTGTCAGTTGATTGTTATCAGAAGTTGTGACAGTTATTGTGTAGTTCCAATCTTTATTACCGTTTACAACCAATATGTCTGCGTTAGCTAAATTAATATCACCAACACCTGTATTTGTGATTATAGGGTTAGCGTATTGATTAGAGCTAACTAATATGTAGTAAGGTTCTACGTTTGGACCAAAATCGTATATATTTCTAATATGGTCTATAAATTCTTCTGTGGTAATCTTTGTAGGAACGGTTGAACCAGCCGGAACATAACCATTTTTACCAGCATATAGAGAATCTATATGCATTGCTTTAACACTCCACTCAAATTCTTTACGGAACGCTAATTGATTGTTATACCATAAAGGTCTGGAGCCGTTAGCTGGTAAAATCAGGTTATCTGAACCATCTACGAGACTGTTATAAAAAATCTTTAGGTCCTTGCTTGTGTTATCTATATCAAATCCCCAACCGTTAGAGTTGTATGTAGCACCGTTTAAATACAGATTAGGGGTAGCGTTTTCATTCCTAGAGTCCAACCAATATGTACCTAAGTTTGATATATTTAGATTTCTACCAGAATATAGTTCAATATCGCCAGAAGACTCTATCCTTAATATGGGAAGATCTGTTGTAGAGCTGCCAGTTTGAACCCCACTAGACTTAATGAACGCTGTCGCGTTTCTACTACCGTTAGACCATTCTGAACCCAGATACCACGAACCAGTAGGATCGCCCAAAAGATAATCTGACGGATTAGTATTGGTTACTCGGCCACTTAAAAACAGCTTAACATACGGATTGTTACCAGATTGTGAAACTTGAAAAGAAGAGTTATCCAAAGTAAGCTTTCTAGCTTCCCTTTGAGATACAACCAAATCGCTGTTTCCTATATTATTTTGAAAACTGTAGGTTTCTGATTTTTTAACAAAATCATACGAATTGTACCCATCGAATAAATCAGAGTCCAATAAACTACCAGTACCGCCTAAAATCTGCGGATGTCTAAGTTTTATATCCATTTTTGTACTAACTAATTACTTGTGATGGGCGCCCATGCCATTTGACCATTTACAAACTGTCGACCGTACAATTGACCGTCGGTAGGTGCGTCTGAACCATTTATCATACCTAAAACTACAGATTGCCCCCAAGATCCGTCAGGATTTTGAAACTGTATCTCGCCTGTAGTGGTATTTAACCACCTGTGCGCAGGTATTGCTCCAGTTTGACCAGCTGGGCCAAAATAGCCTAAATTTAGCCACCTTGGTGTGCCGTCAGCAGTATACCAGGTGTACACTTGACCGTTGATGATATAATAGTCACCAGGAGCACCTGTAGGGTGAGCCGCTATAAGATCGGCTTCTGTATTATATTTATCTTTTATGATTATAGGGTCGCCTATGTCTCCTTTAGGTAACCTGAAGTACAACTTAGCGTCACTTGGAGTGCCTTGGTTATCAACAGTTGCCTGCATACCCGCTTCAATTGTCTCTACACCAACAATGGTGATAGTGGAGTCCTGACCATTATCGCCTTTCACACCAGTCATGCCGGGTGTTCCTGCAGGTCCTTCTGGACCGCCTAAACTAATCTGAAATGCATCCACCGTTAAGGTGTCGCCTTCTTGAGGAGGCGTTGTGTACAAATGTATCGATTTATCTCCAACAAATTCATAAGATGTGCCGGAAACTAATCGCTGCCCGTTCAAATACACACCGAACAAACCTGCGACAGCTACCGGTAATTCAAAATCGACTTTATCTGGAGTAGCTGAACTAATCCAGTTTGTTAGATTATATGTAGCAAAACTGTGTTGTCGATTTTCTCCGTACATGTTCCAGGAATCGCCATCCCAGTACCATCCGTTTTGAGTATTATCGATAAGTACGTCACCTATAGCGGGTTCCCTGCCCATAATCTCCATCAATCTGTTAGTAAGAGCTTCTTGCGTAATCTCGGAGGTTGGTAAATCTATAGTCCCTCTGTACCTAAACAAATCGTCTAAAGCATTCCCTAGACCTAAATTCAGAATCTTCCACAATGTACCGTCCCAGTACTTAATAATGTCGCCGTTTTTATTTGCATTAAGGTCTATCCAATAACCGTTATATTCGGAAGGATTAGGAGCTAATTCAGATGCGAAAAAGTTCGGTTGTGAATTATTTGCAATCATTATATAACGTCTTTAAATTGTGGTAAGAAAAAAAGAGATTCTTGACTTTCGAGCAATATGTTAAGCCTAGTTTCCACCGCTTGCATATCTTCGATTGTTAAAAAATTGTTGTCAGATTCTATTGTTGGGTATAACCATTTTTCAATAATCTGCATGTAAGCTAAAGCTGTTGTAAGTTCATCCTCCATATACATAGATTTCTGCCGACCTTGTGCGTGAACAGATTTGATATATCTTCGTAAAGCGGAGTCGTAATTAACACAAACAGTTGCCCAATATCTTTCTATGATATCTTTGTTTTCTATGTATAAACTCGGTTTCATTAGTCGCCAGCTTCTTTAATCTTTGTATATTTGTAGAAAAGCTTTTTAAGAATAGAAGCGTGCTGTATTTCGTCGCTCATAATCTCTTCTATTACAGCTATGTCGCGGGAATCTCCGCCATGTTCTTTGAGCTCTATCAAAAGCTCTAGATAACCCTGCAAAGCTTCGTGCTCGTCTTGAGCGTTTTTCTCTATATGAGTAGCTATCTTGTTATATTCTTGACTTATCATTATGTTGTCGTTATTAACATTTTTTGTGAAATAAAATCATCTCCGCTAGGCGCAGTTCTTACGGGTAAAGTTAACTCGTAAGTCTGACTTGTAGATTTTTTTTGACCGAACTGTCCGTAGTGAATGACTCCTGCTGAGTCTTGTAATTTCACTGTAGTGTAGGCACTTATGGTTAGGTTGAAATTAAGTTCAGAATATGAAGATAGTGAGGAGTCCAGAGCTATCGTAACGGGTGTACCGTTTTCAAACATACCTAAACCTTCTCTACCACTACCTCCCACAAATTCAAAATTTATAGTTCCGAAATTCAAAGTCTGTAAAGTATTACCTGTGTAAGGATCTGTAACTACACAAACAGCGGTGTAAGCACCTTCGGTATTATTAACTTGCGTGTAAGCTTCGGTTACTAAATCTATTCTACACTTTATTGTAAATTGGAAACTGGTGTTACTACGAAACATGTCCACATACCATATTTGATTTTGGGTTAGAACATCTGAAACGTAGTGGTACCAATCAATTCCGTCTGAAAAGTAGACTTTATCGTCTATAGTGGCCCATGAAGAACCACTATAGACTTTTTGTCCGTTTAACTCTTGCCAATTAGTTCCGTCAAACTTTCGGATATTTGTAGCAGTGTTAATCATAATCGTTCTGATTCATTATGCTACCATTTCTGGATAAAACGTAACATTACCCATTCCACTTTCAGTAATTACATCTCCAGCTACTACGGTGAATTGTCCACTACTTCCTCCCCCGATTAGAGTCAAAACAGCTAACGGATTGCTCGGATCTAGTTTTTCACCATTTTTGGCGATCCATGTCGGTGTTAAAAGACCGATTGACGAAGCACCGTCTATCACTATAAGGCCGTCGCTTGGAGCAGTCCACCCGCTACCAATAATATTTGTACCACCTATCTCTAAACCAAGCAGTCCTAATAAAGGTGGAGTTTTGAGTACAGTAGGATTGGCCATATCGTATGACGGAGGCGCCGGTGTCGGATTGTTTTCAAGCGTGGATACTCTTACAATTAGGTCGTTTATGGCAGCCTGCTGTTGGGTGAGTAGGGCTTGGTTGGCGGAATTCTTGTTCTGAACCTCTAAGAGGGTTGCCCAGTAACCTTTATCATTTTCCGCGTGATCTAGTAAAGCATTGTAATTATACTCACAGTCTACAACAGTGTTTGTTGTGTCTGACGCATCCGCTTGGATATGTCCTTTAGACATAGGGCTGTCATACCACCTCGGGTCGATACCTGTTATTGTTAAACCTTCAGGAAGAATAAACGAATTATCGGTCCAATAGTTGCCTCCTTCAACAATAGTGTGAATAATCTCTGGAAGACTGACTCCAACTTGAGCTGCCATGTAGTACCAGCTCGAGTTTTCAAACCGTATTCTACTTCCGTCGGAAAATGTAATAGCATCGTATGTCGCATAGCCTCCATCAGCATCTTCTGAAAAGGCAAAATCTGGAATGTCGAAGTTGATAAACATACCTCCAACATCCTGACCGTCCACGAGTGTTGTTAACAGTTTGGGACCAAGAATGTATTTGTCAGCCTTCGTGTCTGACAATTCTGTGATAGTTGTGTTGAATTCTTCTTGAGTTACTGTATCTGGTGGAAGCAGATTCTCATACCACAACCTAGTGCCTTGTTGGAAATCAGGGGTCGAACACACTTCTATTGCAAAACCATTCTGTGCGTTGTCAACATACGTTTGGTCCAGCGAGCCTATATACATGGTTTGATCTCCCCCAGCGATATACACTGCCGACATCGTCGGATGTGTCCCATAATCACTGTTGGCACCGTACCGTATATAAACCGACGTAGTTGTGTCTCCACCATACGTATAAGATATTGTCAAACCGTCTGTCCAACTGATAGACCTTGCACGCATTTGCGGAGGTATGGTTCCAATATCATCAATCTTACCCATAACCACATCAATGTCGGCTTGAGTAGCTAACGCAACAGGATCTTCGTTCGTTCTAACGATAAGGGGTACACCAACTTCACCTGTTATGGGATCTCGCCCATCTTCGAGATATATAAAGTCATTATTCTCTAATGTGCCATCAATAAGTGCCTGTGTGTACCAAGAAGACGAGTGGCTTGCTACATTTGGAATAGCTATCTCCCACATCATTTCGTCCCTTGTTACAAAATCTGCAGCAGGAACCACCACAGCTCTCGGAGGAATAAAGTAGCAATAGCAACTGTAGAAACCAGAGGTGATGTCAGTGCTAAGGCTAACCACATCTCCTTTAGTTACAGGTATTATATCACAAACTCTGTTATTGTTATTAGCTCCCCCGTTAGCAACTATGGCGCCGTTTACCTTTATCAACCCTGCGCCATTGTTAACAACTTGTATTTCACAAGTAACAAAACCAGTGTCTGTAACAGTCCATGTTCCACCGTTTGTGGATATATGATTTGTATAGTCAATACGGGTATAATCTGGTAAGATAGAACCACCCGAAACACTGTCAGCATAGTCCTTCGCAGATTGTATAGCAGCCTCCAATTCTGATTGGCTAACTCCGTCCTCTGAAGGGATAATAGTAGCTTTAGGTGGATAGTAGATAATATCAGCTCTGCTGTTAGAATCGATTGTTACTTGAACACCACCCGCAATAGTGGTTTGTATTTGTAGTACATCACCCTCTTCTGCTGAAACGATTGGAAAATTGAGTCTGGTGTCTTGATTGCCAGTAGGATCATTGAAAGCTTGGTAAAAATTAGAGGCTGCTGTAGAATCATTTATAAGAAGATCACTAACCAACCTACCACCAAAGCTTGTAGAAAGCGTAGTGTCAAACCTAACAAAATAGAATCCACTTTTTTGAATAGTGTATTTAGAACCTGAAAGATATTCAGTGTTGTTAGAAATTGTACCAGCTGGCCAAAATGTAGGATCTACAACAACGTGTTCAGGTTTGTCCCAGTCTGGTTGAAAAGCCCCACCTGTTACGCTATCTGCGTATTCTTTAGCTGCCTGTAACGTTTCGGCATCGGAGGTGATCCTGGCTGTTTCTTCATCAGATATTTCTTGAGATAGTGTTGTGTCTAACGTATCGATGGCACCTTGCAACAGATTGTCTTCGTTTGCCCTTGCAGAAGCTTCATTACTTACCGCAGTATTTATACTTTGTAAAAGATCGTTAATCTGAGATTTATTGTAATAATTACTCAAATCTGTAACGCCGTTTATTTTAATCCAATCTTCGCCATTCCAAAGATATAAAATACCAGTATCTTGAACTTGGTATAAATTACCGGTATCGTCTGCTGTTAAAACAGGCAGATCGTCAAATGTGGCTATTTCGTCTGTTTGCCATTTCAGTGCCCCAGGTATATTTAACGTATCAATAGCTTCCGCTAAGGCTGACACCACACCGTTGGACGATACTGGATTCTCACTACCATATATTGGCGTAGAGTCTACTGTAATAATAGGAATAGTAATCATGTCTGTTTATTTTGCAAAGTAAAAGACTTTGATAGCCATACCGGAACTCATCGCAACATTAATTGTAATGTTTTGCCCACTGTAGGTGTATTCGTTGTCTTGTAAAAAACTATAAGAGTCGTCTTGTTTATATAGACGCACTTCTGCTATATCTTCGATTGTTTTAGGTAGTGTAAACGTATTTGAATTAACGTAGTTAAACCTAACTGGAACTTGATATGTGACCACATCGCTAGTAGCTGCTGCAATCTTGCTGTCTACACTAGCATTTGTAGCATAATTTGCTAATTCGGCCGTAGTAACTAAACCTGCAACAGCCGCAGCTATTTTATTATTTACTGTAGTGGTAGTTGGATAGTTTGCCTTCTCACTGGTCCATATTGGGTCTGATTCAGGACCACCAGGACCGGAGCCACCACCTTGAATAGGCATCCAACGCAAACCGTCGGTATACTTTATGACCCCACCATACGGATTTTCGACCAAGTCTATCCACAACCCGTAAAAAGTAATAGGATTAGGAGCCATCCTAGACGCATATAGTTCGGGCTCTGTGTTATTAATAATCATTCTTTATCGTATTATGTTGTTATCCAAATGTCGCCTGCTATAGGGCTTGATGGTTCTGTAGCAGAAACAGTTACAATAGGTAACCTGGCGCCAGTCTTTAGTTTACCACCTGTTAATACTAGCGGATTGGTAGATGTAGCAGTCAAACCAGTACCAGAAATACCAATTTCACTACCGCTTGTCACAGCTACACCAGCTGCGGTATTGTATTGCATACCAACTTGTACACCATCAACACCATACAATTTAAGGCCGGATGGCCAATTTATTTCAAAGGACCCTGACGCACCAACAGTAAGCGTTCTCGCAATACTATCACCAATCACAAGGTTTGTGTTACCGATGTTAGTGTCTGTAAAGGTTGATAATTCCAACCATTTAGAAGCACTTTCTGTAGTAAGCCACGTCCTACCGTATAGTTTATCGTCCTGAGGAACATCCGCAAAACTACCTCCAGACGGGCCCATAGGGCCTTGTGGGCCCACGGCTTGTACTTTTTCACCATCAGGACCTAGTACTGGTTCACCATTAGAGTACCAATATAAGGTGTCACCAGCAGTTGCTGAGCTAACATAAGGAGAATAACCATCCTGACCAGCAGGACCTGTAGCACCATCTGCGCCAGTGGCGCCTTGCGGCCCCTCGGGGCCAACCAAACTAGCTAACCATTGGGTTTCATCGCCAGTGTAACCGTTAAGTACTGCAACTTGATATGCAGACAGGCCTGTTTTACCTTCTGGTAACCCGAACAATATATACTGTTTGCCTTCAAGGATGGTTTTCTCAGCGTACGGTTGAGCATTGGAGTCTAAAGTTTCGTATGTAACTTCTAAATCTACAAGCGACATTGTCCCATCTTCACCAGCTGCGCCTGCAGGGCCGGTAATACTGGCTAAGAATTCTGCGTACGTCTTACCTTGATTTTCAGGTCTAAGTGCCCATTCTTCATACACAGATAAGCCGGGCTGACCATCTGCACCATCAGGACCAATAGGACCTTGTAGACCAACAGGACCGTCGTCACCTTTATCGCCCTTAAGTCCGACAGGACCGGGATCACCCTTTATTTTCATTTCGAAAAGAAAGTCGTCCTCAGTCTTACCTTGATTTTCAGGTTGCTTCGCCCATATGTCATACGTACCTATACCCTCGCCGGGAGGACCTTGTATACCAGGATTACCTTGTACACCTTGTACACCTTGAACGCCCTGTGGACCAGGAGGACCACTTGGACCAGGAGGACCTTGTGGACCAACTACAGTATTACCTAGTACAGGACTTAAAAAATAGTCACTAAGTACATCGTATCGTTCAAAGTCTAGAATCTGATACCCTACAGATACAGGAGTACCTGCTGTAGGAACCCTGTACGTAGTGTTAAGTTTTGATATTTCAGAACTAGGACTTAATGTAGATACAACAACAGGTAATGATAATGTATTATTTACTAATGTAGTCAACATTGAAAGCTGTGTATTTACTCAAAGACTTGAGCAATTTTAAAATAGTGTCGAAATCTGACAAACCTTGTAACACGGATAATGATTTCAACATTGTATATTGATACAGTGCCTCTTTATAACACTGTGGTTGTATTTTTTCGTTATTAACGTTATACCGCAACCTTCGGTAAATTTCTGTTTCTACCTGACCTTTTAAAACCAGTGGTAGTTGTGTTTCACCACTAATGATTAACTCACATATACCGTCAGGTATCAGTATTCGTTCACCCGCTTCATCAGTGAGTTCGTATAGATACTCACCGTTAGCGTNGCGTTTTTTGTTATAGTTTTCTCACCCCTAACAAGTTCCCCGTGTGTAGCGGCTAAGTGGATAGTTAAAGCTATCAAGCGGGAGTTAAACGGGTCTGTTTCAGCAGGTTTGATTATAATCGTTTTACAGTCGTTTGACTCTGTAATAGTATATGTCATCGTTGAGTGTGTTATAACCCAATAAAGGGGCTAAAACAGGCCTTTAAAGCGATGTTTATAGCCCCTATTTAGGTTTGTTGAAATTACGCGAACACGCTAGCCAAATCACTAGTGGTAGCAACACCAGCCTTGATAGACTTTACAGTCTCAGGCAGCAATGCGCTCAACTTGGTGATAAACGCCGTACCAGTGCCCGAAGGAAGATAAATCTCAGTAACAACTTCCGTTTCTTTACGGTAGCTATTATCAGGAGACTGATATTCGTTCATAGAGCTAATAACAATCTGGTCGAAGCCACCATCTGCAGCTACAATAGAGTCTGCAATGAATGAGGTAGGCTTCAATACTGGCCAGTGTACCGGGTTGGTGATACCCTTGTATCCAAGAGCCCACTTTTCACGGTCACGCACTACCTTCCAGTAACCGAAACCGGGGTTAACGTTTTGCGTGTAAGCAATCGTAACACCTGCAACAGCTTCCTGAGTCTTAGCAGCGCGGAAGAAAACCAGTTGGAAGTTAACTTGCGAAAATTCGTTGATGCTGTCAAGTCCGTTGTTATTATCAACAACTTTACCTGTAAATGTGATAACAGGATTGGTTGCATCAGTTGTAACATCAGCAACAGCGGTAACACGAGCATTCTGGTCCTTAGTAATCGTAGCTGCAAGCTTCGTAGCAACAGTAGCTGCGGTGTCGCCTGCAATAACAGGAACACGATAAGTTTGAGTGAAATTAGTGTGACGACCACGAATGTCCCTGTACACAACACTAACGCAGAGTTCTTCACCAGGTACCGGGGTAACCAGAGTGCCGTTCAGCGTCAAAGTTGCAACCTCCTGTTGAGGTGCGGTGAACTTTTCAGCCGTGATGGAGTTGATGCGACTCAAATCTATAGAAGACGACATGAATCGACCATTTACCGTAAGCGGAGTAGCTCCGTCCGGACCCAAGACAGTAGTGTTTTCACCTGTGTCTACACCAACGTAGATAACGGTGTCGTTAGCAGTAGGAGCAACACCGTTAGCGTTGTACACATCTACGAAACCCTTCTGACCAGCGGTTGTAGCTGCACGAGCCACAATGACACTATTAGGATATGTAATCATTTAATTATAAATTATTTGTGTTAAAAATAGAGCTTTAACACTGGCTTTAGCCGCTCTACTTTCTCATGCGAGATTTCCGGGTTAAGCAAAAGCTCTTTTAAATGTGACTTTAATAAATAGTGTCACCCTATTTTACTCAGAATTACTCCATCGATTGCTCAACGCCTGAATAGGTTTGAGTACGAGGATCTGATATATTTTCAAGAGCCAATAACACAGACATTGTAATAATTTCGTCATGTGTGTGTTGAGGCATTGCGGTTATAGCAGCAGCAACATCTGTAGCACCAAACATTGGGTCTTTAATGTATGTTAAAATATACTGGTCCACTTTGTAGTTATTATCAGTAATAAACAACACTTTATTGTCCCTTGTAATGCGAATCGGCCTAGCTTGACCTTGATGTAACCTATGCTCACTCAGTGAATTATTAACCTCCGCCACATAGTCGTTCATCGTCTTTTCGATAACACCTGCAAATTTAACTGCACCAGGGCAATTGTTTATAACGTTGTTGGTGTAGCTTAATGTGAGCTGTTCAGATAATGTAAACCAATAATCGTCAGGTCTCACATATACGTAATGAGCAGGTAAACCGTCTGTGCCAGCAACCTGTTCGGTTAGCGTAGACAACCCTGTAGACACCGTAACTGTACGTAAATCGTCAGCACGTTTTTGGGTTTGCTCAACAGACTCTTGTTTAGCATTAGTGCCTGTATACCTAGTTTTAACGAATTTGTTGAGTGCTTGTGTAGCCCAGTACTGTATTTCATTGTCCGTAAACGATGCTGTAGTGAAACCATCACTTTTGTCAACCTGTCGTTTAAACGCTTTGTATAAGTCACTTAATTCCATTATTCTTTATTCTTAGTTTCAGCTTCAATTGCAAACTTCAAGTCCTGATTTTTCTTATCGTTAATATAAGCAATAACATCATCCAGACCTCGGCCAATAACATCAGTACCGTAACTATAAATATCTTTATTGCGACGTATAATGTTTTTAGAAATAGCCGTTTCAATTAGAAACTCTGTAAGTTTATTTTTATTGTTAACCCAACGTTCCAAGAAACGCTTCGGGTCTTCTTCTACTATCTTAAACAACTTGTTCTCAACTAGTTCGTTCGATAGTGATGTAGCATTTATGCCAAATATACGCAAGGCTTGACGCATTGAATCTAAGTTCATCTTGTCAAATTCACGGTTAGCTTCACGCCTGATTTGAGCTGTCTTGTTTTCACGTTCTGCCTCAGCTTCACGGTCTACAAGTATGCACAAAGCATCGGGTTTCAAATCTTTTACACCATACTGCACAAGTGGATGATTCTTCAGAAATAAGAATTTTAGTTCTTCGTTGGGACTAGCCTCAGGGCGAATCACAAGTTCATCAGTACCAACTCGTACAGCGTATGTTTTCCAAAAACTGTCTTCCTGTATGCCTTTTGGGTCCAAATGACCCTTTGGGTAGCCGATAGCTTCTTCAAGCCTGGCACGATCTTCCGCAGATAAACCGGTGTAATCTACACCAGCCCTGGTAGCGGCACTACCCAGTGTGATAAAACACTTGCGAAATCTTATGACTCCTGCCCAAGCATCTTTTTGTTTAACTTTTAGAATAACTTCTCTCATTGTTGTTATTTCTACTTGGAATCAAGCTGGGGACCGAATTAACAGTCCCCAGACTTAACCCCGAAATATTTTTAATTATTTTTAGTCTGCTACGGTAAAACGTAACCAGCCGCAAGAGGTCGGGTTCTTCACCATTAGACCTACTTCGGCCAACAGGTGAACAGAATAACCGTCCTTAGCGTTTGACATCATGTTGCCGATAGACTTAGAGTGGCCGGACTTAGGACCAACCAAACCATGGGTGCTACCCATAACCAATTCACGGTCTTTGCGAACCACCTTCACAATGTTCTGCTCGTTACCAGCCTTGTGGCTAACATCGAGGAACAGGAAGTCGTATGAACTCAAAGGCTTACCTGAAATCGGGTGATATTCACGGTTTTCTTCGTCGTTGTCGAACAACGGTTGGTGCATCAAAGAAACTTCGATACCATTGTACATCTTGTACGACACAAACTGACCACCTAGAGTCAACTCCTGACCAGAACCGGTGATAAACTTCGTATCGATCAGATTGAACTGAGCAGCACGGTTTTCAAGGATGCGGCTGAATTCGCGCATGCCAAATTCACCAGTCATGGCAACAAACTTACGGTTGTTGAAACCAAGCATGTTGTAAGACAAATCCGTAAGGAAGTCTTGCAGCAACTCGGGGGTCAACTTAGTGTAAGTACGAATGTTTGCCGGTGAAATTTGTGCGAAAAGGCCGGCACCGCTGTAAACAGGTCTTCCGTTGCTACCCTTCAAATCGGTAGTACCGTCGGCATTCATATTATATTGACCATAAACCAATGCGTGGTCAATCATTTCTTGGAACTGGCGCAATGCAATCCATTCCTGCATCGTGGTCCACAAAGTTGTGGTACGATTGCTGTTAGGATCTTGCAGGCTCAAGCACATAACGCTAGAGTATGCATCTCCGGTAGCGTCGTAGCTCAGACGAAGGGTCGTCAGGCAGTTACGCAGCTTAAACGGAGTTGAATAGTTCACGATATCTGCTTCTTCACTGTATTCCTCATACATTGAGTGGCTACGTGAAACACGGCAGCCGGGAAGCAAATATTTACCGGGAACATAAGCGTTCTGGTTTGATGCCAAGCGCACAGTATAAACCCAATCATTACCATCTTGGTAAGGCGCACCTTCTACGCGAACTTGATAATCACGATTATCGAAAATAAGCACAGAACCTGGGCCAACATAATGTTGGCTATTTACACTAGGTCGTTAATCTAGTGCCATAGGGCTGCATATTTCTATGCAGATTAGACTATATCTTCATCCACATGGGATGTCTCGCACTTCCACTCACTTGAGTGTACTCCCTTTCGGGATAGTCGTTGAGGCCGATTTAACTTGCCTGCTGATTGTCTTCACCGTTACGTGGTCAGAGTTCCCAGCAATTCACGAGATTTATTTTTCGTAATATTACTATTACGCGTGGCTCAGCCCAGGAGCTAACCACTTAGCAGCCAGATAAAGAGTAATTGTTGAATTACTCAAACCGGGAGTCAGAGTTTTGTAATTTGATTGATTAATTTCTTGACCATTATAGATAGCCTTGTTGATGGTTACAGCCTTGATAGTATCAAGCATAACGTTCCATTCGTATTGACGATTGGTTACAACCAACTTATTGTTTAGACCACCCAGCAAAAAGTCAAGGTTAGGGCGAGATTCCTTACCCAAGAGGTAAGATACTGCCGTGCTAACTTCATGAGGTTTAGTCATGAGTGCGTTAGACAGCATATTCTCATCGATGCTATTTTGTTCCGTTTACTTCGTTAATTTAAACGCGTTGTTGTGTCGCCCGTCACAACAACAGCTTACATTTTCATGTAAGTACAGGCCATATCTTCATCTTCTAGAGATGTCTACTACTTCGATTCACTTGAATCTACACCGTTGATAGCGGTTGGCCGTCGAACCTCCAAATCTATAATATCTACTTTTAAACCTTTAAGTACACCTTTCGTGATATATTTACCAGTGTTTGCATTGCGATGTATAACACTATTATTACCACGTTTCAAATTCATCTGTTTCATCATGTTATTAAAACCTATAATCGTAAAGGTTTTCCCGTTGTAAACATTTGTGAAAACATACGCAGTTCTGGTTTGATTGTATATGCAATCGTATCCTCCTGCGTCTCTGGTGTATTTTATATTATCGTAGTGTGAGCACCATTCTAAATTATCCACATAGTTGTTCAATCTGTTAAAATCCTTATGATTTATCTCTGATAAATTTTCTGGATTTTCTAGATAAGTCGTTGCAACTAACTTGTGCACTTTGTATGTGAATGCCACACCTTTTTTTCCTGCCGCTAATGATACACATTCGTACCCATCTTTACTTATAGCAGGTTTTAGATATTTTAAAGTTATGTAAGAATATATTTTACCGTCACGGGTTGCCCCATATTTATCCTCCCATCCTGGGATGGGTTTAACGGTTGCGATTTGTTTGGCTGCTGATTGTCCATTGTTCATATAATTTCTTTTTACTCTATGGTAAAATTATCTTTAGGATGTTCCAGTCAATTCAGTAGAAATGCGTTAATGCGTCGCCGCACTAAGCCCCCATTTTATTAAGGTCTGAGGTATACTTGCTTTGAAAAAGCTGCATCCTCGGATTTAGTACACTATTAAGCATTTACTTAGTAATTTTTTAACTAGCTGAAAAAGTCCCTAAGGCTTACATTACCACCTCGGTTAACGCTGGTGGATTTGCCTTTAGACGCAGTGCGTAGCTGTTCCCTAAGCCTAGCTGTAGCAGATGTTTTAGCTTTAGCTTCGGCTACCTTCATAACACTGTCCCCTTTCATGGTGAAAAAGGCCGACTCAATCAAAGATTGATGTATGTTCTTATTGTAGTCTCTAGCGTAAGCTGTAGTACCATCTGGACCAACCTTAAAGATATAATCCATAAGTTTAGCCTTGTCTTGCTTGCTGATAGGAACACCACGGATGTTCTCGACATCTTTGACAGTTGTAGCAATAGTGTTGTAGAACTGTTCTTGTCTAGCTATTTCAGCTTTTTGTTGTTCTTGTTGTTCTCTTAAGAGATTTTCTTTTTCGTCTTTAGCAATCTCGGTTAGAGATTCTAAAGCATCTTCGGCCTCTTCGGCCAAAGTATTAGAGTCTTCGTAACGATTTACAGCTCTGCGGATTTTATCCTGATTCCATCCTAAATAACGCAGATGTTCTTCAACTACACGTTTCTGTCCGCTAGTGCTCTTAATATCAACATCGTCGATATTAAACGGACTAGTAGCCTCAACATATTCTTGTATAGAACCACCTGCCTTAATATAGTCGTTAAGTTCGGCAACCTCATCTGAAGCAAATTCTGGTTTTGAATTTTCCGCAACAACGTTACGCATGTATTCCACCAGTTCTTGTACAGTTTTGGGTTTTTCATCTTCTTCTACATCACCCCAACCAAGCTCTTCCGCAAAGGCGTCAAAAAACGGTGTTATCAACGAACTCTCGTCATCAGAATCAGTCTCTGCAGGTGCAGTCTCTGGTTCAAAATCGTCAGGTTCGTCATTAACACTATCTGGTTCATCGTCTGGGTCAGCGTCTACTGGTTCAGGATCTTCAACCTTGACAGGTTTCTTTACTTTAGGTGTCGGCTCGATGACAGGTTCTTTTGCTGGTTCAGGATCTTTAGGATCGTCATAATTAAACGCCGGCTCTTGATATTGGTCTTTCTTGACACTATCCATGTCTGTAACACCAACACTATAGTCGTCGTCCGGGTCTGTGAACCTAGGATCGTTGGCAAAAGCATTTTCGTCAACTACTACTTGTTTTTTCATATAAAACTCTATTTAAATTACCGTATACCACAGTATAACGGCCTTGGGAATTAACCCGATTATAAATGACGGGGCGACAAGACCAAAACGGCCTGAAATCGCCCCAAATTTCAATTATTTCTTTGTGGTTGAGGATTTTGTCGGCTTAACCTCTTTAGAGCGTTTAATCGCAAGATTTGTGGTTACTTCAGCTTTCTCCATGTCCTTGTCAGCCTTCTTCATGTCTAGATTAGTTTGTTTTAAACCAACCTCGGCTTGTTTTAGCTTAACTTGTTCAACCTTAACTTTATTGTCGATGTCTTTACGTTTAACTTCGAGTTCCTCTTCTTTGAGCTCTATCTCTTGTTCTTTGTACCAAGAATCATCGTCTTGGGCAACTTTTTGTAAATCCAATTGCCTAGATTTAATTTCATAATCGTCATCTGTACGTTGCTGTTCAATAGCCAGTTTAATCTTTTCAACCGCCTCCTTAGTTTCAGATTCATTAATCTTTATACCAAGTTCAGCAGCTTTAGCTTTAACTTCCATTTCTTTGAGACGAAGTTCCTCTTGTTTCAGAGCAGCTTCAATCTCCTTAGCTAACATTTCACGACGTTTAGACTCAACAACTAAACCTGATTCCCTTACGGCATTTTCAGATTTAACTATATCCGCGTGTGCAGATACAACATCAGCGTGGGATTTAACCCTAGATGTTTCTAGGTCAAATTCAGACATTAAGGCCTTATTCTGACCCTCCTGATATTTAGCGTGCATTTCCATCTCCTTCATGCGATTCTTCAGAATTTGCTCCTGAAGTTTAGCCTCTGCTAACTTGGCTTTTTCTGCTGATTCAGTTTGGAACTTATCGTATTCGATGTCCAGTTTACGATTTTCAACAGCATTGGGCACACCTGCAGCGCTAATATCAGCATACTTGAGGTTTGCCTGCATTTCTGCAATCTGGAGTTTTGTATTCGTTTCTGTATCAATTTTATAACGTTCTAGTTCCATCTTCTCCCTTTCACGCTCTGTGATCATTTCTTCAAGAGCTAATTGGGTTTCTTGTTCAGCTTTTTGTTGCTGCTGCATGAGCTGTTGCGCTTCCTGTTTAATCTTGTCAAGCTTGCGGCGAATAATAGCCATAGAATCGGTAGACATAATGTCTGCCACATCTGAAAGGCTTGCGCCATTTTGCATGGCTGGCTGATAAAGTTGCTTAAGTGTTTCAATTTGTTGTAACTCTTTAGTAGAATCTGATATAAACACGTCGTGGTCATCAAATAGAAATTCTTGTTCTATGTCAATGAAAGCTCTTTCACCATCTGACAGTATGTACTGTATAGATTTCTTATCTGACCTAGACCACGCTGCTTTAGCTGTATCTAACAACATTGTTAACACGCGTTTCTTACACTGTTCGTGAGACCAGTACAAACGCTCTGTAATGTTACTAGACTGTAATACAGAACGTTCCACGTTGCCTACTAATTCACGTTGAGCCACTTGACCTTCACGTTGAGCGGTTACACCAGATATTTGACCAGCCATCTCTTCAATCTTATTCATCAACTCGACATAAGTAACTATCGTATTCGACATACTCAAGTCTTGTGATGAAAATTGATTATAGGTCGCACTGTTGTGACATATTGTAAAATCAGATAGCAAGAATAAATGATCGTTGTCGAGAGTGAACCCGTAATATTCGTCTATTCCGTAATATTCAACGTCGAACATTGTTCTGTTTATGTCTCGTTGCCAGATTTTATCTCCTGTGGCTTTCTTACGTGATATTTTTGTTGGAATGCGTTCGCATCCACTTAGTATTGAAGCAACATAGCAATCAGGCTTTTTCTTGTGTCTCACCGAGACCTTCATTCCCAAACTCCTAGCTATAAACACAAAGCGATCTACAATATGTTTTCTGTAAAATGTTTGACAAAATCCAAACCTTTTTTTCTTTTTATCATACCATCCGTCTGTGTCCAATAATCCGGCTAGCAGCTGTAGACGATTCTCTTCTGAAGTGTAAACATATTCATCTGGAATACCCTTAGAATCAAATATCCCCATGCTCTTCAAGGCATGTCGGATGTGGTTTCCATTTCCTGACAAATTAATAGTCAAAGCTTTGCTTCTTGGATCTGGTGTTATACCACATTTCATTCCGTGGACAAACGCGTAATCATTTAAATAATTCACAATCTCTACATCACATGTTGTGAACGATGTTTTATTTGTACTCCCATCGCCGATCCACAAACCTAATAAATACGGATCTAATTGAACATCGTTGTCTGAAAAAACGACACTGTTTGAACGATATAAATAATATTTATCTCTACACGAGGGTGTGTTACGAAATCTCAACATTAAATTACCCGGAGTGTCTGTTTCAAAACATGTTTCCCCAGTGTGTTTATTGTACTTACCGTAATACACTTCGTGACGACTATTTACTATTTGTACATCACTACCGCTAAAAGGAGTAATTTTATACATATGGTCTGTACCACTGTGTAGTTCTATGACATTTCTAGCGGTACCGTCCGGCCCCATCACACGATCTCCTAATTTAACATCTTCGATGTTTTTAATCTTACCGTCTGACATCAATACCTTGGTGCCACGTAAAAAACATTTCCCGCCCTCGCGACCGGGGATATCCCAGCCCTCTTCATACGGGTTAATAAACGCAACACCCAGCGAACCTAGATAGTGTAACCATTTCTCAACGGATATGCCCATAGACTTAGGTATTTGCGTAACATCCATGTACGCAACCTTACCCTTGTCTTTAGCTATAGCCAATTCCAAACGATACCACAACACAATCATCATGTATTGTAAAGGCTTTAGTACATCAACTAAAGAAGTAACTTCAGAATTGTTGTACGAATACCTAGTACCTGTATATGGCAATTTCTGAGAATTTGGATTATCTACAGAAATGTGTTGATAATCTACAGGCTGAATACCGAAGTGCAAATAAGTGCCCACTCGATATCCTTCCCATACTTCAATCGCCCAGTCCCAGTCTAATGACAACTCTTGCCCATTTGGTTTGTAGGTTTCGTCTACAGTTGTCTCGACCACTTGCTGAGCTTCTTCATCAAAGTATGTTAAAAAGCCTATTTTTTTGTAAGAGCGCCAACAAGCATGATACACTGGCAAAACATTGGTAACACTTGTTGCCAAATTACCTAAACCATCGTAAGTAGTAGCTGATGGATACCATTGTATACCATACTCTGACCTAGGGTCAGCTATCTGACCGTACGAAGGACTTATACCAGCTGCCTGACCTGTTAGCTCCAGCAACGTTGATAGTTGTTTATCGTCTAATTTGTTGTAATACGTGTCGTATATGTCACTGACCGTTAACCACATTTTACGTAAACACCATTCACCATCTTCAATATAACGAATCTCGGGAGATTGGTCAAATGAAAAGTAAATAGGATTTACGCGTTCAGCAAATGGCTCGCCATTGCTAACACCAACGTAGTATACTTCAACACCGGAAATCAAAGCGTCTTCAAATCCCCACAACCATTGGTCTCTCAAGTCCAACTTATTTGTCAGGTAGTTGATAGTGTGATACGCACACTCCTCACTAATAGATTTGTATGTTGATGTTAAATACTGTTGTATTGATTCTGGAGGTACGATAGAACCGTCCGCAAGACCTTGTTGAAAGTCTTGTGTAGACTGTTCGTCCATACCAGCCATCAAAAACGAGTACACATAGTTTTGTAACAACTCCTTAGCCTTGTCTTGCATTATAGACACAGCGTTAGGGTTGGTAGATACAACACGTGTTGTTTGGGGTCGTTTAGTCTCCTCCCCAAGTAGGAGCATGATTTTAGGCCTAATGATGTTGAACATCTGAGGCTTTGCTGGAAAACCGTCTTCTACACCAAAAGGATTAACAACGTGTGTCAAATCCTTCATGTCAAAAATGCCGTTATACAAATCATAGTTGATTAGTGCATTTTCCCTAAACGTTTTACCGTTATTTAGACGTTGTATGTATTCTCGGCCTATAATATTGTCAACACTGTCCTGTCTCCATTGCTTATTCTTCTTAGACATTGGCAATTTTTGCACAGGCATTGACGTTGGTGCTTTAGTCATCTTTAAAAATCTAACCTAAATTTGTTAGGATTATACATCGAGAAATTACTAAACATTGGTGATTCAAATAATTGCACATATTTAGATTCGTCCGTTTTCTCCTTTACTTTTACATGGAACAGTTGCTCCCTGTACATAAGACAAAGACCGAATGCTACGACACGGTCTGTATTTTTTTCACCATCGTATGCGATTAACTCCTCAATCAGAGGTTCAGACAATATCTTAGTTAACTGACGCACACCCGGTTTATATTCTTCTTCTAACCACTCTTTTATAAGACCCTCCATGTATTGTTTTACATACTTATTCATATGGATCCCTTTACCCCTCTCTACTTTAGAGTTTTGAGTGATATCTTTAATCAGTTCGTTAGGTTGGTCTGCCAACATCCATTCACAATGTTTTTGTGCAAAATACGTGTGCAAACCACGCTTTTCATTCTCATACAAAAGCTTTGCATTATAATACATCAGCAGTCGTCTAACGTTTTCATAAAATTGTTCAGCTGTTGCAGGACGGCCCGTATATTCAGCTACAACCACATCTGAGTATTCTTCAAATGTTTGAAAACGTTTATAAATAAAACAAGAACCTAATGAATTAGTTTGCGATCCGTCAAAATCGTACCTATTGTTATCGTTGAGCTTTTTATCTCAACATCTGCAAGTTTAGCATCCCTGCAGTTCAGCGTACATCATCACCTTTCGGTGTTGAGCACTCTTGGTGGGATTATATTTATTCACCCACTACGCGTTACGGTGTCTTACAGCCTTTCGAAATCTGTAAGATTACCTCGGTGTTGCCTATTTTACAAGTTTATAAAATTGCACGGTTTTCACCGATTTTGCTCAATTTAAGGACCCCTACGATTAAGGTTTTAGGGTCTGCGCCAGCCACATACATCCCATATGGAGGATTATCCGGAGGATGTTCCCATATTACAATCGAACCTGTTGGGTCATCGTCCCTACCTAAAGGATATTTGATAATATCGCCCATCCTAAGTTCTTCCCACTGTGGTTTACCGTCTAACAAATGTAGTTTGCCCACATGTTTGTAGCCTTTAGTTTTACTACTAATGCGTAGTCTGGCAAGATGTTGAGATAAGTCAGAACGAGGAAAGATGTTACCGCCAAGGTCTAGACAAGCTTCTTGTGGAGTCATGGGCCTTTCACTGACATACCTGTCAACAGCTGTACGCTCCTTAGCGTTGTCCAAAACTTCCCTACGTTTTATCATAGCATACTCTATAGCGTTCTCACGAATAGAGTTGCCATCCTCATCCATTAATGGTTTTGGCCACGTTGGCGGAGTGGTCATGTTTGTCCACTCTGGCACAAAAAAAGCACACGTAGTTCCATCGGCCCCTTCATCCCAAATATTGGGGAATTCTTGTACGTTATAACCTTTACAGTTATAAAACATCTCTTTAAGACCTTCGAAATCAGCATCTGCTTGACCGCCAGTACCAAAGGCTATAAGTGTACCAAATGCGTTACCTGATTCTTCTACACTAGGCCTTGTCACAGACCATGCTTCTAATAGATGTGGGCTGTTACCAGCTTCTTCAAACAATATAAGTTTAGCACGGCGTCCACGCATTTTATGAGGGTCGTTTTTGATTGTAACCCCTATAATTTCGGACTTATACCCTACTTCAACCTTTTGTCCATTTTCATCTGTAACGATAAAAGACGCACGCTTATGCATCTGTGTGTCAATCTTCTGTTTAGCTTTACCCCAAGGCGTGTGTTCAGCTATGAACTCCAGCATATCCCATGCTTTGTTCAGTATGCCATCTTTCAACAGAAAGTCTTTTTCTGCAGCAACGGCTATTGACGTAGAGTTAGGGACTAAGCTGAAATTTCTACACAACATACTAGCGTTTTTGAACGAGTTGTGAGTAGGTATATAATCTCTGGTCAGATACAGGTGATTTTCATTTTCAACTGTAATACATCTAGATCTCTCCTGATACCCCAAAGGTTTAATATCAATTACGGCTACTTTTTCGTTTCTTTTTTGCTCAGGTCTTATTCGTTTAAGCTTCCTAGTTAAATGAAATATAGGCTTGTTTGTGCAAATGTGTAACCGATATGCAAACTTATTAACCCGTTCGTCAATTCCTATAGAACACTTGATGCCCAGACTCCTTAGAACTTCGGCCAAGTCATCTATTAATTGCTTAGATGTGTTTGTAAATTCGATTGTACCAGAGACACCAATGTGGCCGTCTGTGTCCATCAAACCTCTAACTAATTCATACCGCTGCTCTATCGAACCATACTTATACTTTGTGGGTATAAACTTGCCCAAATGCCCCACTTTTAGCCCCATTGCGTCGATATCCCTAGCTAATTTATTCACCCCGTATTGTCCATTATGATACTGTGAACCAATTTCTTTATCGAACCTGCGTTTATAGGTTATCAAGTAATTACAAGTGCTAAAGTCGCGTTTTAAAATATAATCTTCACCTAACAATGACTCGACCCTGTGTAATATTTCATCGTCTGTAGTGGCCAATTTAGGGGTTCGCCTTGTCAAAGCGCCGTCCCCCAATAAAGCACCTAACACGTACGGATGAATCTCTAAGTCTTTTTCGGCGTACTGAACCTCACTTATTGTGGGGATATAGTAACGATAGTGATTATAACCATCGTAAGTCCTATACAACCCTTTGTGCATCATCTGCCTAGTTGTAAGAACCTCCACTTTAAAATGATTGTGAGCGTTTATAACTTCCCACAAGTGATCGTTACCACAACGTACTTTTCTACCATCCGCTAAAGTAAGTTCTAAAACATCCTTATAACCATGTTCGTGAATTTCTGTAACTTTAGTTGGTAGACCATCAGGGTTCATGACATAATCGTTGAGCTTTAAATCACCCATTTTACGAAATCCAGTGGGTGTAGCGACCAATTCACTATAAGGCTGTTCATACCCAGCGCCTCTTTTCTTGATCACCACCATGTGTTTACCACTTTCTTCGGCAAGTTGTACCCCTGAAAAATAATAGTAATCGTAGTCCCAAAAGTTAGGAAACTCCCTATCTCTCCTAAACACTTTCTTAGTACCACCATTAGATAGTGGTATTTCAGACTCTACAAGCCTGAGAATAGGACAATAGTTTAAATAGAAGTAATTGTAACCTGTGATAAAATCGCCGTCTTTATGACGCCAACCATTTATACATTTCTCTTGTTCTGCTTCCCAGAACTTATTATACTCACTAGTACCTTCAGGAGCGTGACAATATTTACCTGATTTTTGGAATTCGATTGCTGGTTGACGAAACTTATTACTGTTTGTAATAACTTTGTTAAAATCAACCATAGCTTAACTATTTATTCTTTCTACAACATCTAAACAGTTTAGTACCACTATAAGCCGTTCCAACAAAGCTTCGTTGGACATTTTCTCAACATTATTTGAGAAAATAATTTCTGTAATATTCAGTTTAGAGGATTTAATCTTCTCTTGAAAATCTGTGTCCAATAAATCCATTTTTGGTTTATCTAATTTTGTTTCCATCACATTGAAGTGGTTTAATTTGTTCTTCTCAATTAAGAGGTTAAAGTTTTAAGCTTTTCGTTTAGTGAAAAACTTGTCTAGTGTAACAACGCCCAACAATGCCGCTGAAACAACTAAAAATGAACGATATTGAGCTATATCGATGTGTGGTAGAAACATAGCCACCCCACTAGCGATAAGACCGAGACCACTAGCGATAAAACCAAGACCACTAGCGATAAGACCAAGACCGCCGCATAATTTACGCACACACCGTTTATTTGGATCACATTCTTGTTTAAACATTGCTTGTTTGTGTTTTAGGTTTAGTAAACTTGTCCACAGATGACAAACCCAACAAACCTACAGAAGCGAACAACAGTTCGCGATATTCCTCAGGATTTACATTAGGTATGAACATGGCTACGATGCATGATGTAAAACCGGTTATACCACACAATCGCCTAGCACTGAATTTGCCACCAGCACCTTTAAAAAACTGCCCTATAGTTGTCAAAAACTGTTTCATTATTTTTTCTCCTTACGTGTTATAGCCCAGTCAGCTATTTCACCAATGGTTGCAAGACCGACTACGATTGCACAAACTACTACTATTGCCATTGTGTGATTGTTTTAAATGCCGAAAGCCCGGTGTATTAGACCGGGCACATCAGCGTGATATATATTTAACCTATGCGAAAAGCCACTTAAAGAACTTAACGATAGAGCGAAAGATTTGTTTGTAAGCGGGTACAGTCTTAATCTTAGCGAATTCCTTCGACTTGGCTGTAGGTGCAGCGGGAGCCTGTTTAGGCTTAGCCGTTTGCTTAGCACGCTTACTATTACCCTGTTTGGGCTTACTAACCGTAGCTGTAGTAACTTCAGCAGTCACAACAGGCTTGCCGGTTTGCTTTTTGTTTTTCATCTTATATTTTTTTCTTTGGCATTGAAAACTGATTCACTTTAACATCTCCTCGTACCTTAGTACCTCCGAGTTGCTCTAACTGAACCTGTTGCTTCAGCAATTCTATCGACTTAACGAGATTGCCTATATCTTTCGTAGCCTTAATAATTGATAATTCATCTACTAGATAATTACCTTGCACATCCTTCATATCTTTGCGTTGAATGTTCGTATTAAAACGTTCAACTAACAATTCTAACTGAGCTTCTGTAGCAAGCAATAACCTAGTGTTTAATGTTTCTTGTAACTCTTGGTACCTAATGGCAGCCTCCATGACTTCCGGAGTCAGCTCATGATTTGCATCGCCGTACACGTCCCTGCGTAACACTTGGTCACGGTCATCCGGTCCGTATGCTGCCCTATACCTAGAGTCCCATTTGTACATGAAAACGATGTATGTAATGTCTTTGGTGGCTCGAGATTTGCCTTTCGACTTATCACCATCCCACAACTGCTTGAACGGCGGTATGGCTAGTGCCTCAGCACTAATTACAACCTCTGAGCCTACTATATCAAACAGTTTCATATTGTTTCTTGAAATTTGACCAGTCTATGCTGTTGTACCTACATCTTTTACCTCTCGGTTGTTTCCAAGCATAAGCTCGCTTAGCTTTCAACGAAAACTTACCAAGTAAGTAAAAATTAATATCGTAAATGTCCTCATCGTCTGCCATAACCTCCTTCAGGAACTCAAATGGATATTTACAAACTTGTGCAACAAGCGCTGGGTCTATGTCGCTATGTTTAGCTTGTAGTTTCTTAACTAACTTGTCCAATGTAACCATGATTCAACTCCCTGTAATAAGGATTTTTAATTATATCTACTACTGAACTAAAGTTAGCTGAGGTGAATGTATCTGGTCTAACTGTGTTACCCAGTATGACAACCATCTCATCTATAGTCAAACTATTCGGTAATTGTACCATGGCTAGTATGAATGCCATTTTCTCCTCTTTAGAGTACTGTCGCCTTGGCGTGTACCATTTAACCTTTGAATTAAATAACCTAGTTTCTGGACAAACCGCGAAGCCGACTAGATAGGAGGGGGACCTGTGGAACAATTTGTTCAACAGATTAGTTAGTCGGCTCCCAGTTTGTTTAATCATTATATCACCAGGATTAACACGCCAAACTTTCGTTTTAGCGTTTTTCATTTTCTTTATTCTTCGTTAGCGTTCAGTTTGTCGAAGAACGCTTGTGTGTCCAGGTCTTCCTGCCACATTTCTTCGGTATAACCCAAATCTTCTGCCATTTTAAGGCCCCACTCGTTGAGTGTTAGTTCATCCAGGTCTTCAATTTCAACCGCGTCTACACCTTCGTCGTAGTTGGCAAAGGTTACAGGTTGGTCGCCATACTTATCGTGGTACCACTTGAAGATTTCTTCACTTGTGAAAGGATTTTCCATTACAATACTGATCTAATTTTCTTTAATTCGGCGAGAATGTTAGCGTTAACCAACATCTGTTCATCTATCTTCTTAAGCCTAGCCTTAACTTCCTTACACCTTTCAACAGAATATTCACGGCTGTTAAGTGCTGTAATTTCAGCCTTAAGCTCGTTTTGTTTATCGAGATACTGTTCGATACGTGTCTCAATAACATCTGCTTGTTTTGTAAACTTAGGAACCTCGTTTTTAGCTAGCAACTTTTCCAATTTAGGAATGTCGGAGTGTATAACCTTACCGTCGCACTCAACATACTTGTACCACTTGTCATTAAGTTTGACACCACGTTCCATAGTGCAAACACCGTTTACACAGGAAGTTGATTCATAACTAGATTCGTAATTAATCATTATGCTAATAGTTTAGAAAGTTGTAGAATTTGATTGGCTGTCAAATCGTTCGGCAATTCCGCTTTAGGAAAAGCTGTGATATCGACTTCAATCTCTTCAGCTTCAGATTTAATTTTTTCTTGCAGTTTAGCCAGTTCTGATTGAAACAGCTCTACAGCAGCAGCGTACTTTTCGTCTTTACGCAAAGTCTCTAGTGCTACCTTCAGTTCTGCTTCCTTTTCTTCAGACAAAGGTTCAACCTGACCATTTTCACCAGTAGTGACAAAGTCCTTAGCCAACACCTTCTGGGCTTCAATGTATGCCTGAAAGGCGGCTGCCTGACTAGCTTCGGCATAAGCCTTTTCATTTTCAGCTACTATTTCACTCAGCTTAGGTAGTGCTGTTAGCAACCAGTTCGCAAACGCGGTGCCCTTAACATCTCCAAGTTCTGACATGGTCTTCAGTGCCTGGTAAATAGTTTTATAACTTAGTTTCATTTATTTTAATTTAATACAACAGTATAACCAATACTGTTTAATACTTTGAATTGTTCTACAGATAAGGGCTCGTTGGTAAACACCACAACCATACTTGGGAATGGTGCAGACACCGCAGAGTTTGAAAACTTCAAACGACCCTTGATGAAAGTAATACTTTCGGAGTTTGGATAAACAAACTCGTGAGCCCATTTTGTATCTGTTCGAGCGGGTAGTAGGCAGACCACTGTAGTAGGCTGACTAGCATTAGCCACTTCAGTTGCTGCCTTACCGACCCATTTGTAATTGTCTTTGTATGGAGGATTGAGGTACGCAACCTCACCCACCCATTTTTGTTTTAGCCCATTGGCACGTTCGTCGTAATAACGTTTGCATTTGTGATTACTCGTGTCTGCTGCCAGGTCTATTGTGAAGTTAAAAACTTCGTTCAACTCATTGAAGAGCTTTTGTGGTGTGGCCCAGTTTGAAGAGCCTTGTGATGTCACCACAGACATCGCTTGATTTGTCATCTAAGATTCAGATGCTAATTGTTGTTTAACGTTTCGTACCAAAAGTCAGATAATTTCTGTAACTCGGCGTTTATTAATTCCAACCTAATGTTTAAGTCTCGCTCTTTGTTCATCTCATTCTCAAATATAGACCACGAGCAGTTCTCAATAAATTTTTCGCTGTTTAATTTACCACTTGTCTGTTTCAGTAAAGCTGTGTTATGTGATAATGCTTTAATCAGTTTGTCACCATATTCGGTAGCTGTTGGTATATCTAAGGGTTCGCTGTAAACAATGTGTAAACAGGCTGTGTTCTCAAATACTGCAATCGAAGCTACTGTCGGAGAGCCGTAGACCACATCTTTACAACCTAACAATTTCTTAACAACGCTTGTGTATGATTGTGGCAACGTGTCCGCAACGTAAATTACAGAATTGTTTATGTTTGGTAAAGCGCGGGCTTTTTTAATCACACCCTTCAGCAGTTCGAAAGACTCTAACATTGTTGCTTACTCTTCAACACCACCACATTCGACATTCTCATAATTCGGTGCATAAGAGTCTAGCTTTGCGAGATTAGCTGCCTGAGCTTCAGCACAAGCTGCTTGCCAAGCTTTAATCTTCGGTTCGTCTTCGATAGCCCGCTGTTGTTCTTCAACTGAGACCTTGTTGATTTCTGTAGGTATCTCACCAACCCATTCGCCAAGAATGTCACCCTGGTAGCAAAGAACTGAGTCTTTGTACAAATCGGCAGGTTGTGAATAGTTGTAAACCACACGGTCGCCAGGTTTAATATTTGACCAGGCTTGTGAGTATTCGCCCAAATGTTCAGGTACGGCCAAAACAACGCCGATACGAACCTTTGCAGGTTTAGTCGTAATGTATTTGCAAATTTCCCCTTCAATCGGCTCACGTGACGGCTTGGCAGCGTCTTCAGCTGAACCGACCATCATTGTCTCTGCAACCACAAGCTTTATTTCAGGCATTGGTTTAAGCAGGAAACGCTCAAAAGGTTTGATAGGCACTTGAATGCCTGATAGAACTTGAGCGTCAGTCGCAACTTCGCTCACTGTGTTTTGTGTATTTTCCATATTATCGATTAATGGGGATAATAAGGCCCCCTACTATAGGTAGTCAAAAAAATGAAAATCTTACTATGATTTTTGAAATATTTTTCACTTTTACAGCAAAAAAGTTAAAATAATTTGATTTTTGGGCAAAAAGTGTAAAAACTGGTGGTATTTTAACCCCTTCCTCGCCCCCTCTTCCTCCCCCTCTAATCCCTAGAAAAAAGAAGAAAAAGAGAAGAAAAGAAAGTAACATAAAGAAAAGAAGAGAAAAAGAAGAAAAAAGACACCCTTTTACTCCCCCTCTAACACCCCCACACTAACCCGACTGCGCGCTTTCCGCTACGCTACAAGCTTGCTTTTTGGAGCCCTACGGGCGGTAAAAAACGCTAAACGCGTTTAAAGCCCCAAAATCTTTGATTTAAGACACTTTCTCTGCAATTTGGACCCAATGTACCACCGCCCTGTAGTTAAGGGCTTAAATCGAAGAAAACAGGCCATTCTGGCCATGTTTACTCCGATGTGCTAACGCACACTCCGATTTTAGGCCTTAACGGGCATGTCTCACTAAATTCAGATAGAGCTGCTGAAAAAGATTACCCGGTTTAAGTTGAAATTTTATGATAAAATCGATTGAGCGACGACTGAAAGGAGGAGTCGAAGAGATTTTAGAATATAAATTTTAACGCGCCGCAGGCCTATGAAGTTATAATTTTTTTTTGAAATTTTTTTCGTTTGATAGTTGTGTATGTAAGAAACACCCTTCTACAACCACCCCCTACCCTTTGAAATGGGAAAGCATCCCCTGCTTCTTTGTCTTACTTGGCCTAACGTTCGCTCGTCTTTTTGTTCCGCTGCGCTGCACAAAATTACTCGCTCACTTACGGTTGAAACGCGAACTTGGAATCAAATCCTTCCTTTTTTGACAGGTTTAATTAAAAGTTTAATTTTAAATGTTTTAGTGCTATGAGTAACAATGTAAAAAGCTCGATTCTGCTGGCTGCAGGTCGTTCTACCACCTTCAGTATTAAGAATGTGAAGGCTGCCAGAACTATGTTCTATTTGAGTTTAAACCAACTGCAGGATGCCTACGACAAGGCTCACGCTGACAACCCAAATAACAATAAGTTATTGTTGGGTCCAGCCAAGAACAATCCTACTGAAATGGTTGCAACTCTTCAGTACTTGACAGACTATCGTGGTGTCAAGCCGTTCAGTGAAACCTTGCTGGAGTCAAGGCCGAGCGACAAAATGCTCATTGACAACCTCGAATCTATCTTTAGGAATAAGGATGAAGACGGTGCTGTTGATGAACTTTTTGCGCTTTCAGCTAAGGAAGCAATCGAAATTGATATCGAGTTTGACACTCCGATCATCATGATTGCTAATCGTTCTTTGGCGATTACTGATAAGTCGCCATTCTACGATGTGAAGAAGCTCAAAAACAATGTCTGCTACCTTTATGAAGAAGGTGAGCCGATGCGTGACCAAATCACCGGTGAAATCATGGTTCGCTCTGCGTTTCATGCTCATCGTGTTTGGGTGCCTGATAGCATGTACAATGCTGTTTTGCGCAAGGCTGAAAAGTTCGGTATCAAACGCTATCGTAGTTTGATTGACCCGAAGACCGACGATGTTGTGTCTTTGAAGCCTGAGTTTGCTGACCCTGAAGCTTTTATAGCCGAAATGGCAAAGATTGCCAAATCATCAGCTGACTCAATGGTTCGCAGCTTATTCTTCAGTGGTAACGTGAAGTTGGCCACTGACCCTGAATTTGCTAAAGACGCAGACGTTCAGGCAGCAGTCAAGGCTTTTGAACAAATTCGTGCGGACGCTGAGAAGGCATAGCAGTCAGTTATTTTAAGGGGTGATGGCATCTTTGGTTAAAATATCTAAGATGGACTATTGGGCCATCATCCTTTATTTTTGTTTAATCAATAAAACATAAAGTTATGGCCAGAGTAGAAGTACATACCACAGTATACAAACACCCCAAAATGCTTATTAAAACAGGGGACGCTTTATACGACACAAAACATGGGTTGTTGGTCATAGCGTCCCACGCAAGCGGACCTGAATCAGATGTTTTTGAAGGAACTTGTATTTCATGTGAATGTGTTAACGAATATTCAGTCCCAGGCGAACACTGCAAGTGGGAAAAAGCACATTTTGAAAAAGTGCATTGTAAACTACCCGCCGACATAGAAATCCCCTAAGATCAAATAACGGTCAGCAGCCTATCCGCCATTAGTGGTGGGTAGGCCTTCTTTGGTGCACCAATCCAACTAACTATAGTCAATCAAAAACATACACACCATGAAGACGTCCATAAAAAACAACTGGGCTATTTCCAGTTTCAAAGGTGTTGAACCTGGAACAATAGCTGCTGAAGTAGGTGTTATATTATTTATAGCACTATCGTTTGGGATAGCTATATTCTTAGGTTAACACCTAAACAACCCTGGTATTATACATCAGGGTTTACTTTTGGCTACCAATAATCCTAACTATAATTAATCAAAAAAAAATGGAAGAACAAAACAAAAGTGGTTTTAACGTACGTACAGAGCCGTCTGTAGAAAACGAACATGAGCGCTACTGGCCAGGTTATGAAGAAAAACATAAAACAGTAGCTAACGAAACAACACCTCCCGAAGTTGAACAAGTGCCAATTAACACTGAAAATGTGGAGGCTAGACAAAAAGTAATCAACACCTTGGAAAAACCTAGTAAAAAACAAACGAAAATAAATAAAACAATTTTCACACTATGCATAGTGATAGCCGTGTTAGTTTATTCAATAGCATTTCTATCACACAAAGTGTATGTTTTAGACATGCACAAACGTGTTTACCAACAAGAAATAACACACCTTGTAAATCGAATGATCCTGTTCCCAGCAGCTGCTGATAATCAACTTGTGTATCATTATGTGACCAAACTCAAACCAGAAGACGGATTAAACATATTTAACTATGGTTTAGGTGCTCAATACTACAAATACATCACCTATCTTATGAGCGCTCTTGAAGAAGAAACAGACAACAGTGACCAAGCCGTAGAAAAATTAGCAACAATTGAAGAACGAATGAAAATACTAGGTGGTAAACAGTTAAGTAAATACCCAAATAGTAGAATACATTGTTTACGGTACAAGAGTGAATTAGAAGAAGAGTTTGAAAACTAATTAACACAAAACCGTAATATGAACACTCTTTACAAAATACACATCGTAAACAGTGCTGGCGAAACTCACATTGATGTAATTGGTGATTGGGACTCATGTTACAACATTTACTATCATACTTCTAAATCCCAACACTTCCATTGTAGAATAAGTTGCCTAGAGTTAAGAACAGGTTTATACTCTGACATAACTAAAGGCAAAGCTTGCAAACACAAATCGGTATTAGACGGGGAAGAATATGTAGTATTCTAAACAAACTATGCTTATTAAAGCACTCACAGTAGTTTCATAGTGTTATGATTCACGTTTTTTTTGTGTTTAAAAATCAACGAAACTACATTAAGCACCACAACAACAGTTTTTATTTGGTTATCAATTAATAGTTGTGGTGCTTTTTTTTCATTTAATCAAAATAATCATGGCAAAACAAACATTCAAGCAGTTTTTAATTGAAAACGATGCTTACAACAATTTTGTACAAAACTACAAAGAACAACAAAAGAAATTTCAATCACACATGCTATTATGCGATTTAATGAAAAATACAGAGTATAGTTTCATAATGCATCAAAAACTAGAAAACACTTTCTGTTGGGAATCCACACCCGAAGGACACGCGTATTGGAAAACTTTAATATTAAAGTGGCTTTTTAAAAAACTATATAATGACACCAAACTCACTACGTCAAAAAATACAAAAAAGACAACCAAGTCTTTACAATTTCTTACTTAAACATCGTGCCGTAAACAGATACTGTGAACTAACAATAGCACACAACGCAGCTATTAAAAACTTAAACCTTAACGATTGGGTGACATTTAAACACAATAAACCATCCGAGACACTGCTAAGTTCATTTTATTTCACAAACGATAAAAAGAAAGATGATGATTTTTGGTTCAATCTTCACGACGAACTATTAAAAATAGAAGAAAGTGATAACAATACACCATAACAACACCACATCAAATCCAAACAACAATTTCAAAACGGAATTGATGATATTTATACTTATTCTAAGTATAATTTGTTACACCATGTTGAAAAATAACTAATTCAATCGCAGAATTAAAAAAGCGTCAGCTGATTAGCAGCGAGCACAAGAGTGCGCAACTTTATTAATAGTAATCTAGTTTTACTGAATAAAAACTACAATAGAGTTGAAATAACTAAAACTAACATCGCTAAGGTTGATAACATGTTGTACATGTCCAACCTGTAGACAAAATACCCCTCGTGTAAAGCCTGTTGATTTTTAAAGAAGGTAAGGGTTTTAATAGCGATTTCTATCAACAGCGTGTGTACTTCACCAATACACAATCGGTTTACACATTTATCATTGTTTGTATTATATACACAACAATATTAAAACCAAGCTCCATAAATAACGCAGTTATCTTTAAGTTAACAAACGCTAAATGGAGCTTTTTATTATAGTGATTATCACACTACAAAGATATATAATTGTTGTAAAAATGTTCATTCGGTTAATAAGTTTTCCGTCAACAATTATAGCTTAAAGGGTTTACACAATGTAAAAACTTAATGCATAAACTCAGTTATTATTACCGTTTATACGTAAACCCTTTATTAAAAAGTCCCAGCTACAGGACTATAAAAATTGTAATGTAGCAACTCACAGTCAAAACTACACAAACTGTGTTTATATAAAAAAAGCTATTTATGTGGGATGTATAACCCCATAGCTGTGTAGTCAGTAGAGCATTGCTGAAATTAGCTAAAGACACTCAGATGCAATATGAACCTGATCAACTTATTTACCCTGAGTGTTATATAAAACACAATTAATTGTAAAAACTATGACTTTTAAACAATTCTTAATCAAAAACGAAGCTTACAACAGGTTTATGTATAATTACAAACGTGACAAACACAGAGTTGGAAATATGCCGTTGTGTAATTTAATGAAAACCACAAAGTACAATAAAAACTATCACCGTGTACACACGCACACTTTCTTTTGGGACGACAGTCCTGAAGGATACGACTATTGGTACGACTTAATAGAAGAAAAATGGAAGCAATATATGTAAAACCATCTATTAACCACTAAGTCTAATCAAGACTATAAATTGATAGGAATGGTTTGAAAAATTAAAATCTTGTTGAACAATTCACGACTCAGGAAACAATGTAAACTGGGTGGCAGAGAAACAACATGTTCCAAGTTGTTGAGGACGGCGTACTATACATAAGACTAGAAACAATAAATTCGTTTTTTAACGAGGACGTTATGCCTTAAGGCTAAATCTTGTATACAAGTGCCGTAAAACACAAAAAAAACAAACAAATTATGGCAATTTTAGTTTCATCTTCAAGCAACTACAACCACATAAACGTTGTAGTAAAGGGTAAACAACCCAACACGAACAACTTGTTAAATCAAAACAACAAGTCAACGTCAATTAGACAAATATTTTACGGAGAAAAAGACGATGTTTATTGTCTTTCCGCACGTAGAAGCTTGCCTATAACAAGACGGAAACAACTGGAAGAACGCGGTTATTATAAAATCGCATAATTTTTAAGGCTCAGGTATACTTATTAATGCTAAAGTGTAAGATGTGAACCAAACCTGAGCCTTTTTTCTTTAATTGCCCACACCCAAAAGCTATAAAAATGAACACATTTAATTACTTTTTACTAACACTCTTCATACTAACAACTATATTATACGCTAAATGGGACATGTTATGGACTAAAGACCTAAGACCTCGTGTAATAGATGTTCATTACGGGAACCATCATAGATATTACATTGAAATATTCGACACAACTTGTAACCAATGGTTTAGACGTCAAACTATAGAAAATCCATGCGGATTTAACACCAAAAGCATCAGTTATGATGCTTGGTGGACTGAAAAATATGACGCAATGTTAGCAGTAAACGATATGCTAAAAACAGAAAACAAACCTATAAGATACAAATTCAAAAGAAAAGTTATCACAACACCTGTAATAAAACAAATTTTACAACGTCTATTTTTAACCAACAATCTCTAATTAATCAAAAAAATGAGCAAACGTAACACAAAGCGTCAGCAAAAACAGCAGATAACACAATCTGCAACAACTGCAAACAACCAAGCAGTCGAAGCTGAAATGGCAAAAAAAGAACTTGAAGAAACAGGTAAAACCACAATCAAGCTCAAAAAAGATGAAATTGTCGAAAAAGCTCAAGAAGCTGCAGAAACCGAAAAGGATTCAAAAGCAAGAGTGAGAATCGCAATGTTTAAATTAGCTTGGTGGAGTTTCACAAGCTGGATAAAAAGCATTTTAGAAATAAAGAAACCAAAACAAATAAAAAGTAAACTGTTAAACGGATTACTTTTGGTTGTTATCGCTTTGGTTTGGTGTGCAACAATGGGTGTTTGTATTTACGGAAGTATTGACATCGCAGCAAGTGTGCAAAACCCAACCTGGTTTTACATAACAGGTGAAATACCATTCACAGCTGTAACATTAACAGGACTGTTAATATGTGCTATAGCCTCCGTAATTACAGTTTACGGTTTAAGAACATTCTACGAAAGTGTAAAAATTAAAAAAAGTTAAAAACCCGGGTCACCATGTGGCCCTATTTTGGTCCGTTCGTCTATCGGTTTAGGACGTCAGCCTTTCATGCTGGAGAGAGATGTTCGATTCATCTACGGACTACCTTTATACAAACGATCAGTAGTGTATAAGAAGTATTGTTGGAAACCAATGTAAAAAAGCCAAGTCAAGTACAGTTTATAGAATTTAAACATTTTAATCAAAAGCATCATGTCAGACTACGTAATTCAAAACGTTCGTGCGATTGGTACATTACCCAAAATAGACACGGTTATAAGTTCTATCAAGGCGTTTGGCTTTGATAACGATAACACGCTATCAAAAACATTTGACGAACTGAAGACCATTTGGAACAAAATTAGCAACAAAAACAAAGCGAAATTATTAAAAAGTTAAAACAAAAAGTCTAAAAACACTCACAACAGCTCATAGCTCAGTTGGTAGAGCTCCATCCTTTTAAGATGGCTGTCGATGGTTCAAATCCATCTGAGCTGACATGATTATTAAATCAAAAAAAATGAAAAACTTTATCAAATGCGCAGGTCTACTGTGGTCGCCAGAAAATGAAGTAGTACACAACAAAAAACACTTCACACTACAACAAGGATTGAACATAGCAAACGATAAAAATTTATCATTAGCTACAATAAAGAACTACAAAGAGTTACATATTGCAACATATCAATGTTGGGACCTAAAATTAAAAGGCGCGTGGTATGCGGATAAAAAAGAAGATTTATTCGACAAAACCAAATCTTTATTTTTACCAGCTATAGGTTATTGCGAACCATATTCTAACACCATCATAGGCCAAGGAATATATGCTTTATACTGGAGCAGCACAAAATACAACAACACCGAAAACGGCTACTACCTAGGCTTATATGAAGACTCAAACGAACCTATAATTTCCAACAATATCGATTACAAACTAGCTATTAGATGTGTAAAATATGCATAAATAATCAAAAAAATGAAAAAACAAACATTCAAACAGTTTTTAATACAAGAAGGTATATATGAAAACTATAAAAAGAACTTTTATCACAAACAAGGTAAAGGTTATACTAAAGCACGAATTATGCTAGCCAAACACATGTGTACCACAACTTTCACCGATGGTGTATTAGATTTCATACCAATATCTTTCAATTGGTATGAAACACCCGAAGGTCATCAAACGTGGCGTGATATACGGAACAAATGGTTTAACCATTAAAATTTACATCCTGTTAAGTTATATTACAGCACGTACGGACGCGGCTCTCGGATGCCGCCATCTCCACAATATGATTATTCGCGAATCTGTAGCAAAACGAGTCCAGGATTTAATTGCTACGCAAACAAACAACAAACCTTGCTGGGAGTACACAACTTCCACATCAATGGATGGATATGGTTGTATACAATCGTATCTAAACGGTAAAAAGAAACACTATAGAGTACATAGGGTTGCTTACCAATTATTTTACAATGACAATTTGTTAACAACAGATATCATATGTCA
>QMCD01000278.1_pt1 | contig 53755 bp, 39 predicted proteins | sample 1821841 | NCBI WGS metagenome assembly QMCD01 (sample SAMN01991225, study PRJNA193472) | Termite gut metagenome, whole genome shotgun sequencing project. | isolation source: worker | host: Macrotermes natalensis
TAATCACTTTAGTAATAAAACACAAAAAATAACCGCCTTGTTCTTAGCAGGATAGACGGTTATTTTTAAACCAATATTCGCCAGAACAGGAAGGTGTAGCTTCCTTATCGGCTGTCTTGTTAAGTATATTATAGAATATCTGCATACATGATGTCAATGTTGTTCTTCTATAATTTTAAATTTTAAATTATCATATTTGCATTCGATTTGTTTCATATGGATAAGTACAGATAATAACACGATATTTAATTGTTTCCAAATTCTTTACTCACTAATATCCTCCAAACCGCTGGATTTATTTGCTGCACACCAAAGTATAAGGCGCATTAGCACCGTCAATATGCTCAATGATGGCTCTTTCACCCTGACGGATATCCTGGTCAAACAGATAGCGGGACAGCGGGTTGATCAGGTAGCTTTCTACCACATTGCCGATCCCCCGGCCGCCGTTTTCCAGATTCGCCATGGCCTTCTCCCGCAAGGTTGCCATCGCCGCGGGCGCAACCTCGATCCTGATCTTTTTCTGAGCATAGAGATTGCGGATGATCTTGTCAAGCTGAGCCTGCAATATCTCCATCGCGGCCGCCGACCTGATATAGTCGAACACAACAATGTTTTCGCCGATGCGGTTAAGTATTTCCGGACGGCCTAGCTCCAGTTTGAAATAATCTTCGATACCTTTCCTAACCTTCTGCTGCACCTCCTCATATGTCATGTCCGCCGTTACGTTCGGATATCGTTCCCCACGGCTGTCGGTCAGATAAATACCGAGGTTGCTGGTGAAGATAATAATGGTTTCGGAAAAATAGACTGTATTGCCCTGACCGTCCGTCATCCGCCCGTCTTCCAATATCTGCAGGAACTTATCCAGGATGGAAGGATGCGCTTTTTCAATCTCATCAAACAGCAGGATGGAAAAAGGATTGTTCTTAACAGCATTAGTCAATTGCCCGCCCGTCTCATAGCCGACATAGCCGGGCGGTGCCCCCAGCAGCTTCTGGTCACTGTGGGACTGCCCGTATTCGCTCATGTCGAAGCGAATACAGCGGTCATCGTCGCCGAAAAGCTTTTCCGCCAGCGCCTTGGCCATCTCGGTCTTGCCGGTTCCGGTCGGACCGGCAAAAAAAAGCACTCCTTTGGGCTTGCCCTGCGAAGAATGCTGCAGGCCGGACATCCCGGTGACAGCCCGTTTCACCACATCAAGTGTCCGGATAATTGCCTGTTCCTGCCCTTTGATCCGTTTGCGGAAAGCCGTGCCGGCATGCAAGATCTCCTGATAATCTAGTTTATTCCAAGGGTTTTCCCGGATGCCGTACTTATACAGGTCAATCACATCGACCATGTCACGCACGGCAATCCGCATGCCCTTGCAGAGCTTTCTTAGCGCGTTCATTTCCGTCAGAGTGAAACCGTCGGTAAGGGTAATGAAACGATCCTTAATCTTCTCCAGTTCTTCCGGATGCACCTGAAAATAGGCGCTTTCCGCCTGATAAATATCCTGAGCAAAAAAACTGGCAAAATTCGGCCCGCTGATCAACTGATCCCGTTCTTCCCTGGCCGGTGTCGCCAGGGTGATGATCTTAACATTGGGGTTACCCAGATAAAACCACGGGGGAACATCGTTAGATTTATTCACCAGCAACAAAAGCAGGTTCCGGAGCACCCCTTGCTCTGCCCTTACTTCGCAGCTTTCCATCGATGCCTGCTGGAGTACCGTATAACTATCTATCTCTTCCTGGGCCATATTTTCCGCCGACACGATGAAACGGGAAGCAAAATCCATTATCACTGCCACGGACTCCTTGTTCTGTGTCAAGGCCTCTCTGGCACATGTGGCCGCTGTTTTTCCCCTGCCGGTAAAGCAGGCCGCTATGCCGCCGTCGGCCGGTTTTTCTCCGATCAGGTCACCAAAACTCTCCAGATACCCTTCCTCACACCGGTTATAAAAACCCCGGATATGGTCATAAAAGACGATATTGCGGTAACCACTGTCTTTAAAATAATAATGCAGGTATTCCGGAAGGCTGAGAATGCTTCCCTTGTCCACGCTGCCTTCTGTCGGATACTGATATTTATCCATTACATTGCCTTCCAGTATCAATACCGGCTTAATCTGATCAAACAGATCCATTTCCCGGTGCCATTTGGGTATGTAACCGCTCATCTTCTCCCTCCGCTGTTATAAATCCGTAATAATTATTTAGCTGTCATTCCTTTTGCCCTTCCGTCAGTCCCCTGAACCGCATCCCGGCGGCCAAAGCCTCCGTGTAGCCGGCGCGGTGTATTCCCACCGAAATAATACCGTCGGCAGCCATAAAATTCTGTATCTCATTTTCGCGTTGTTCCAGATATTCCTGGTAGCTTACCCGGTAGTTTTCATTTAACACATGGATGGTCTGATTGGCCGATCCCCGAAGACGGCAGTTTTCGTTTAATTCCTCCTGATATCTGCCATCAATTAATACGGCGGTCTGCCGCAGTATATCATCTATGAAATTATCTTCTCTTTCCCTCAGTTCCGGTAAGGTATATCCGCTATAAATTAACACATCTTCTGAGATAACGACTAATTTATCTATTAACGCCGCCAGTTCTTCAGCCTGCTCAAACGGCTCTCCGCCCGTCACGGTAAAGCCTTCGATCGGATGCTGCCGATGAATTGTACCGATCATCCGCATCACCGTTGCCATACTTGTCCGGTACTCCGGAGCAAACTCCCACAATTCCGGATTGCTGCAGCCCTTGCAGCAATGCCGGCATCCCGCCATCCAGATGCCGACACGGTGCCCCGGCCCTAATACTTTAACCGGATACAGAATTCTTGCTATATGCATAATGTAAGCCGCTCCTGTCTGACTACAGGCCTATCTGCCCTGCTGTCTGTCAGCCTATCCGTTCCTGTCAACCATCAGGAGCGGATAGGCTGAACTTGAAATAAGCAGCCTGCCCCTGGCGGCTGCCATCCTTTATGAATCCGCCCAAGCCTATTTCATCGCCAATCTTCAACAGCACGGTTTCACCTGCGTCTATCTTCACATTATTGATATAGGTATAATTAGTTTTGCTCAGATTCTCTATACTAACCTCTCCGTTACGGAAGCTCAGCCGCGCATGCTGTCTGCTTACATAATTCTTATCAGCAAGGTAATCCCTCATCTGGGCGTTTCTCCCTACGGTAACGGTTCCTTCCTCCAGCGCGAAGCGGTATGTCCCATCCATTGAAATCAAGGAAAAACCCTGACCGGCTGCCGCCGCCACACGTGGCATTATATCCGTAATATCCTCTCCACACTGCACACATTTCCTAGCATGGGAAAGATTGGCATGGCCACATTCACAGATACGGTAGACCGGCACATTAGACAGATCCGTCTCTCCTTGGCTGCTGACCGGCACGCCGGACATATCTACATCTCCTTGGCTGCTGACCGGTACGTTGGACAGGCCTGCCTCTCCTTGGCTGCTGACCGGCACGTTGGACAGGTCTGCCTCACAATGGCTACATTCCAGCAATATCGGTTTGTTTCTCTGTCCGCAGACAGGACAGGATTTAAATCTCCTCATGACTTGTCCTCATGACTTTGCGGCTGCTCCGGCCACGCTCACGGCCGGAGTTCACGTGATATTCCTTATTAAGCTGATAATCTTCCGTATTGATGATCTGCGCAAACTGCTCATCAGCCGGAAGCATGATCAGGTCATCGGCAATGATACCCCGTTCGGTAAGTTTTTGCCGGATTACGGCGAATTCATGGCAGAAGCTTTCCATTTCCCCGCACAGCTGTTTGCTTTCCCGGGCGGTCGGCGGTCGGTCTTGTGTGTCCGGCTTACCCAGTTCCATTGTAATCTGTCCGTCATCTCCCGTAGTCACACAGACGGCTGTACTGTCACAGAACTCATATAGCTCATTGCGGAATTTCTTTCCGCTTTTTTTGGTGACGTCGCGGTGGCCGATGACAGGATAACCCATTTCTTCCATGACCTCATTGACAGCATGGATAATATAAGCCTGCTCCTCATCATGCTCAATCTTCTTTTGCAGCCGAAGGTTTGCCTCTGTGAGAAGCCCGACAGCTTCCGGGGAACGCTCTAGGGACAAGGGCACTTCCCCGGCTTCCTGAGCCAGAATCTCATGAAGACGGCACAGTTCTTTCCACTGCTTTCCGATCAGGACTCCTTCTTGTTGATAGGTCCGACACTCTTTGATAAAGGGCAGGACCGTTAACGAATAATAGGTCTTCAGGAATTCTTCCGAAGGCGACCCAGCTACTTTTTCGGTTATCTGCTTCTTCTTTTCCTCAAGCCCTGGACTAAGGGGCGTTTGCCTTATCTTTGCCAGCAGATCCATGATACGGTAGCGGTATTCTTGCCCCAAGGCATCAAAGTTCATGGCCATGCCCTTTTTTATTGCGGCGGAGACGTTATCTTGGAAATCATCGAATAAATTTGCCCGCTGTTCTTCCAGCCTAAGGCAAAAGTCCTGCAATTCCTGATAAAATACTTCTATCGCCGCTTTTTTGTCTGTTATCTTTTCTGGCCCGCCCGCCATATCAAGGCCGACGACTTTTTTAAGCTCAGCGGCTGCCCGCACTTTCATCTCCTGTGACTTAGCAATCCAAGCCTGGGCTTGGTCAGCAAAATCGGTTATCTCACCATTCTGCTGTATAAACAGGTCGATCTGGAACAGCATCTCTTCTATTGCTTCCGAATAATCGCCAATCTGCTCAAGCCCATCAGTCAGCATGAGATGACGCTCACGGCGTTCCTTCATGATCATTTTCTGTTCCAAGGTCAAACGGTATCGGCCGGTTTTGGGTCCGCTCATATATCCTCCCTATCTTAGCAAGCTTATTACTTTTAATGCCCAATGTCACTGATGCTTCAGATGTCTAAGCTGATTCATTAATTTCGTATAATCAGCCGATGTCACCTGGGCAGGATTGGGTTTTTTCCATTCGCACCGACTGATATCGCCGGTCACTCTTTTCAGCATCGCGAATAGATTTGGTATTGTGTAATCAATATCTTTATAATCCTTATCACTCTTAGTCAGCTCATTTAATATCCTGACAAGGTCTTTGATCCGCCGTTCCTCTGCGTTTGCAAATATCTCCGCGACGATTTCGCCGCTGTCATCTTCGCTGATACCTTTAATAAGGCTGACCATCGCCAAAACCTCGCGGTTTTCCTCAGTATATTGTTCCAAGACCAGCTCTATCTTTTTTTTATTTAAGATTCTGGCATCTAAGATCCGGTTGATTTCGTCCGCTGCCTGCCTAGCTTTGTTAAAGTAGGATAAATCCACCCTTTCCTTGATCCATGAGCCGATCGCCCACCAAGAAGGAAGATTCATAAAAGGAATCGCAAACCGTAATATCATCCATCCCCTCCCATAGTCCCCGCCTTCCATATTCAGTATCAAAAACATGGTGAATAGCAAACATCCGACCAAAAGCGTAGCAAATACCTCTACCATCCCGCTTTTGAACAGTCGCGCCGAAAAAGCCACGATCCCTACGGAAAGTAAGACCCAGCCAAAATAAATCATCTTTACATAAAATGGCAAAAACATGATACTGATAAATAAAATCAGACAGCATATCACGCTGCAGATATAAAACAAGATCCGCATACGCCGAAACTCTCCTGTCCTCATATGATCTCTTGCCTCCATTGCTCCAGTTTGTCTTCTTTTCCCAGTGCCGTCAGCCATCCTTCCAGCTGGGGATCAAGATTTCTTTCCCCATCCAGCATCAAATGGGCAAAATCCTTAAAACTATCATATGAACCCTGGATCATTTCCTTTACATAAGTAGTAAAGCCGGACATCGTCTTAAATCTTCTGCCCGCTATCATGATTTCTGGCTCTCCCGATAACAAAAAGCCGCATATATAAAGATATTTGAGTTTATCACGCCGCTTGTAATGGGAACGGTAGGAAGCCTCAACCCCCTTTAGCGCCTCCAGCATGCCCTTTTCCCCCGCTTCCATCCGCTCTATATAGGCCGACAGCAGCCGGTTCTCTAAGATACTGCCCCAGAACTCACTTTCACCATACTCTTTATCCGGATTATCATCTGCCTGCCCGGGCTGCTCAGGCGTCTTTAGCCCGTCCTCTTCTGTATCAAGCCCGCTTCCTTGCTCCTGAAGGGAGGCAACCATCGCCCGGCCCAGTTCCGGCAGTCCGCTAAATACCTCACCCCGCCAGAAAAATTCTCTTGTTTTTCCGCTTAGAAGATATAGGGTCTGCCAGTACAGAATCTCTTCTTTTCCGAACTGCCGCGCCGCTTCTTCCTGGGCATCATAGCAATAACCAGCGGCCTGTAGGTCAAAAGTCTTGAAATAAGCCGACAATATCCCTCTGAACAGCTGCTTTTTGCCTTCCTCCCAAAACTCCACAAGCGCATATATCAGTTCCTGTTTATCAATATAGGTGGTTCCCCCGATCGTATAAGGCGGTATCCCTCCGGTCTCGCGCAGGCCTTGACCGGGAACCATCATTTTGTCCCCAGTACACCATCTTTTTACCTCTTCATATCCCCATCTCCGGTTGGGATTAGCTTTGTCTTTTCGATTGGTGATATCATAGTAAGTCAGCGCGCTGATCAGATCCTTTAAGTCTCCCGGCATTTCCTTCGGGAACGGGATCTTCTGTACTGACACATAACGTTCGATCTCTTCCGGCTCCATGTTCCGAAAGGGAGCCGTTCCGCAGAACAGCTCATAGATCGTAACGCCCAGTGAATAATAATCAGATTCTTCTAGATACAGGTTACGGAAAGTTTCTGGCGCCGAATATTCCGGTGTCATCCCCGTCCTGGTCATTACTATGGTATTGCCTTCCTCCTTCATGGAACTGATGCCAAAGTCGATCAGTACTACCTGATCCTGCTCGGCTGTCAGCATAATGTTGGAAGGCTTTAGATCCTTATGGATGATGTCGGCGTCATGTAGTACGCGGAGCCCCTCGTTCAGGCAAGGGATGATAACGCTTTTTAGCTTCTCATATTCAAAACGCTTTCCTTGCAGGCTCCCATACTTGTAAAAAGGCAGGATCTCCACAAAACAGCCGTCCACCAGCCCAGTTTCGTAGACCATGGCCACGTAGGGAGAATCCAGCTTCTTTACTGTGTCCGCCACCTCCGTCTTGATTGAGCGGCTCCCCCGGTATATCTTGGCAACATAAGCCTCGCCTTCACACCGGCAGACATACAGATCAGCTTCTCCGGTAGCGACATCCATCTTATGGCTTACCGTATATTTCCCGCAAATTATGGTGCCGGCACCGATCTTTCCCGTTGACGTCATCAGCTGATTCAGCACGGTCGGATTTTCATATAAGATTTGTTCTGCGGCAGTTTCCCGGTTCAGGACGGTAAAACTGCCCTCATCAATATTCTGCAACTACAAAACCTCCCCGCTGTTTCCTCTACTATAACATATCCGGAATAAATTGTACATGTCGGTTACATTACATTGCCTTGTCCAAAAACAGCATCCAGTATATGGGGAATAAGCATGATATTTTTATTACTGCTAATATTAGAATTCCAGAGCAATTGGCCTGCTTTGTCATATACTTCTACACGGTCGCCGCGCACCATATTGCTTGATCTGTAACATTCATATTCTGTCTCCTACGCAAAAGTATTTATATTATAATATCTTTTTATAATATCTTTTTATAATATCTTTTTTAAGACGTCTTCTTTGTTTCTCTCGCGTTGAAAACAGAGTACGACTGCCGTGCAAAACAGGCCAAATGCCAGAAACCATTTAGGATGGAGGAAGTCACCGGTATCCGGCGAAGCGTCTCTTTGTCCGGACAGTGATCCAATCACCGTCCGGCCATCAGCCGCCGCTAGGGTGCCGCCATACTGGTAGATACCGTAAGCGGAAAAATGTCCGGCGGTAAACCGGATGACCTCTTTCTCACCGATACTGTCGATCTGATGGGGTACTTCTTCCAGCTGCCCGTTGGCGTCCACGCATACGACATGGAGATTTCCGGTTCCGAGATTAGCGGGCCAGGGAATGACGATCTCGGCATGTTGTTTGCCCAGCTTGGTCACTTGGGCATTGCCGGACTGTTGGTAAAGGCTGATGTCAAAAGCCAGCAAGCTGACCGGCTCCTGATTGCCATAAAGACTTTGATAGGCCTTGGTGATCTGATCCGCAGCACTGTCGGAATCCACGATTTTGAGGATATATCCTCCGCTTTCTCCCGGTATGTCCGCACTTGCGACACCGTCATCAGTCAGGTGACGACTGCTGATGCGGACGGCGATCCCTTCTCCGGCGGCCGCCGTTTCTGACGCACCCTCCCTTATGACGGTTCCGTCGGTCAGGCAGACCGTCCCGTTAAACCCCAGCAGTGACCCGTCGAGAACCGTATCAGTCAGTTCAATATCCGCATCCGAAACATATGCCGTTTCCATATCACCGAATACCCAGTCGCGATAAGCGTCATTGGCCAGCCGCATCGCGGTTTTTTCGGCTGATATCTGCGGCAGCTTGCTGCCTGTAAAAGTCACGGAACCGGTGCCGCCTTCCCCTAGATCAAAGGCCCGGAGACCGATATTTTGTACATGTTCCGTAATAACGACCTTGCTTAATATGCAGTCCTGAAAAGCCCGGTCGCGGATCTCGGTCACCCCTTCGCCGCCGTTAACCGTCTTAAGATTGCGGCAGCCGGCAAAGGCTTCTTCGCCGATAACTGCAAGGCTCTTAGGCAAGCTGACTACTGTTATCCCCAGGTGATCCTTAAATACTTCGGGAGCGATCCTTTTCACTCCTTCCGGTATGGTCACGACGCTGTTTTTACCGGAATAAGCCAGCAAAATCCCATCCCCTACGATCAGATAATCCTGTCCTACCTGATTCATCCAGTTCTTCATCCAGGCTGTATGTTCAAATGCGGAAGGCTCTATCTCAGTAACCGTAGCCGGTATCTCTACCTTCTGCAGATTGTCACAATGATAAAACGCGGCATATCCGATCCGCTCCACCCCAGCGGGAATGTTTATCTCCCTTAATCCGGTGCGGGCAAAGGAAAAATCACCGATCTCCTCTATCCCCTGCGGTATCTCGTAAGAAACCAGCTGGGTTTCTTGATAATAAGCCTGGTCGGCAATAATCCGATCTTCTAGTACAGTATACTTAGGAAAGCCAAATCCTTTTTCATCACTTCCACTCATCAGACTATCCAGTACATCGTTCGGTGCCCCGCTACTGCCTGAGCCGCCGCCGGAATAAGATTCTGCCTCGCCGCTATTGGCACTTCCGGCATTGTCTAATCCGTCCGTGATCTGCCCTGAGTCCGGCAGGCCACTGCCCGCACTTCCCGAATGCACGGCAGCGGCATTATCAATAAACACTACGGCTCTTCCCGATACAATGCGGCTTTGCCCCATAAGAGCCCTATCTGTCAGCGGCACTAAAGAGGACGCTTCATCGTCGGCTGTTTCAGCCGGACTGTCAGCAGAATCAGCGTCAACGGTATCATCTGGACTGTCGCCAGAATCAGCATCTGCCGTATCTTCCGAACGAATAACCACCGGAGCTTCCACTTCGGCCTGTTCGGTCTGCGCCACCTGCGAAACGTCCCGGCCGGCGGCATATTCCGCCCCGTAACTGCCTTCCACGACATCAAAATCAACTTTCGGACAGCCGTCAAAAGCCGTATCGTGGATTCTGGATACCGATGACGGAATATTGGTTTTCTTAAGGTTTACGCAGTTTTCAAAAGCCTTGGCGCCGATGCTGCGGACAAGATGGGATAAGGTTACCTGAGATAGATTGACGCAGTTGGAAAAAGCATAGGCCGGCACATCTGTAAGGCTGTTGCCGAACACTACGTTCTTTAAGTAGGGATTGCCCCAGAAAGCATAACCGCGGATCTTTGCTACGCTATCCGGCATATCATAGTTTTCTATCTCATAGCCGGGCAGCAACTGAAAGATTATGGTTTCATCCTTATTATACAGAACGCCGCTCCGGTAAGTAAGGCTGTTATTCCCACTGGCGACGGTAATATTCTTAAGGCTGCTGCAGCCGGCGAAAACCCCGCTGCCCAGTTCCCGAAGGCCGCTTCCTATCGTGACGGAAGTAAGATTCGGACAGTTACTGAACGCGCCGCTTTCGATTTCTTTAACCGAATCACCGATTACTACGGTGCGCAGGCTGTTACAGTCTGCGAAGGCGGAATTATTGATTTTCTCCACGTCATTAGCGATAGTTACCTTGACAAGCTCATTATGACCAGAAAAAGAAGCTTCGCCAATAGTCTTTACCTGCGCAGGAACAGACACTGCCTGGTCCGCAGTGCCGGAGTATTTTACCAGGGTTCTGTTCTCGATCTGAAAGTCCGAAACCGTCTGTGCCGTAACGTCCGATACCGGTATCTGAGTCACTGCTATCGACGTTAGTAACAGCAGGGCACTCAGAGTCCGGCGGATCTTTTTTCTGCCCATTGGCCGTTCTCCTAAACTATCTTTTAAGCTATCTTTATTAACTATGCCGTAATCAAAGTTACTTTCTTGTCTTTTTTCAAAAAGAGCAGTAAAGAGATGCTGGCCAGCCCCATTACCAAGAACCACTTGGGATGGAAGAGATCACCCGTCTGCGGTGTGTCATCCATTACGCTGGCAGAAAGATTGAGGGTATCCACATAAACCGTATATGGTGAAAAATGGGTTGCGGTAAAGTTAACACAGGGAATCCCGTCAATCGTGGTAAAACGGGTACCGAGGTTTTCCAAGATGCCGCCTGTCGCCGCTGCCACCCGGTTATTGCCTGCATAATCGACCAAGTCGCTAGGCAGGGGCAACGTAATATTGACGGACAGTCCCTCCGTATCGGTAATCTTGGTCGTACCGGTAGAATCGTACAAACTGATGTCCATCGGCAGATAACGGATGCTGCTGATATCCCCGTATTGATTCTGTAATGCTTCCACTACCGCCGCCGTTGCCGCCGGATCCTCAGTAATCTTGACGACAAAATTGTCCAGCGAACCGTTTACGGTCGCCGCCGCCAGACCGGTATTGGGTATCCCCGGCTTGCTGACTTCCACCCTGGTGCCGCTGCTGCTTCCGCTGCTGCTGCCAGTGCTGCCGCTAGAACTGCCGCTGGTGCCGCCTCCCGAGCTTCCCGTCCCCGTACTGGCGGAAAGGGCAGTCTTGTAGGTCGCCGTCACCGTCACATTGCCTGCCGGCATGGTAAAGGTAGTGGTCGGACTGGTCGCATCAAGGAAGCCGACTCCGGTAGAAGCCGTGGTCCATCTGTCAAATACTCTCCCGTCACCGGCCGCAAAGGCGCTGATGGTCACTACCGTGCCCGGCGTATAGCTGCCGCTGCCGCTGCCGCCCGAAACCGAAACCGTGTATCTGGTACCATTGGGAGAAGGGCTAGGGCTGGGGCTGACACTAGGGCTGGGGGAAGATGACCCAGAAGATCCGGAACTGCCGGCCTTTTCATAGAGCGGTATAACCGTCATGTCTTTTACGATGTTCGTAAGGTCGTTAGGTATCCAGCGCACAAAATTATATCCGCTTATTACCGGCGGTATCGGTTCGTAAAGCGAGCCGCCATGTGCTACTTTCATCTCAACATGAACCGTTTTGCCGTCTTGTTCATAAAAGGTTACCGTATACATATTGGCGGTATCTTCTAAGTTCTTAACAATAGCAATGATAGTAGTATGCTCTTTGATCGCATTATATGGTTTGGACCATTCGATGAAAACGCGGTTTATCCCGGCCAGTTCTTCTTCATAGGCGGCCATTACTTCCTCGCTGGGCGGAATCGCCTCTTCTCCCCAAGGAACGCGCTGCGTATCAATCAGCGGTATCCCCATATGGTCAAGGAAGTCTACCATGTACCGGTCGTTCATCAGTTCAACGTCAATCCCCATGCCTCTGGTATCACGGTGATAGACGGCATATTCTTCTGCCGAAGTATCGGCATAGGTCTGGATGATGTGCGACGTGGTCGGATCAGCGGTCTTTGACAGTAGTTTAAAGGCATCCGTAGCAATATGAACCTCATAGCCTGGTATATAAACATTGAGGCTGTCATTCAGCCCGAAAGCACCCGCTTCGATCCGGCTGACAGATTCCGGCAAACGGACAGTCCGCAGCACCTTACAGTCATTAAAACAGTCTTCCGGAATGATCTTCAAAAGATCGGCATCCGTAAGGTCAACACGGTTCAGCACGTCGCAGTCTTCAAACGCGCCTTTAGCTATCTCACTGACATTGACGATCAACGGATCCGTTTCACTGGTGACATAGGACTCTCCTACCAACGCACCGCGGGCGGAAAGTGTCTGTTCAATACGGTAGCTTTCGTCGGGTTTCCGGGAATAAATAATGCCTTTGTCAACGAGGTATTTTTCATTACCGATCACAATACTTAAATTGGAAGCGCCACGGAAAGGTGCCGTACCGATATCCATCAAGGCATCACCTAGCGTCACCTGTTTCAGGCTCTCGCAGCTGTCAAATGCATGCGCCGGCAGTGACTTGACCGTACTCATGGTGACACTTTCGATCTGATCATTGCCTCTGACCTGCTGTTCATTGGGATGCGCACTGTTAAAGTCGGTGTAGTACCCACTGAAGAGACCGCTGACAACCGGTATCTCGTTTTCCGTGCTGTTGGCGGGATCCCCCATAATCATGTTGTACTCATCCTGGTTGATATAGGAATCCGCATTATTCGGATTAAAATAAACACTGAAATTGGGCCTGTTACTGTTTACCCGGCCATTGCTGGTATCAAAATAGCTTTGGGCATCAATTGAGGTTATGCCCGCCGGTATGACGATATGCTTCGTTGCGTTAACCATCGCGCTTTCGGTCAGGGAAGCCCGTTCCCAGTCCTGCGGATTAGTATTATTAAAATTATCGATGATACTGTACGGATTTCTTTCATAGTAAGCCTCAATACCGGTAATCTTATCAGCATCACTGCCGTCACCGTTAGGATCATCAAGGTAAGCCCGGCTCAGCCATGGGCCATAAAGCGCCGGATTTTCATAAAGAGCCGCTTCCTGATCTGGATCACCGCCCGCCGCCGTAAAGGCCGCGACAAAATCGGTACGCTGCTGATTATATGGTGAGCCTTCATATAGCTCGGTATAATATCTTTCCATGTTCCTGAGATAGCCTGGGTTATTGGCATCCAGACGGTCAAATTTCGGATAATTCAGCAGCACGACTTCTTCGGCATCATTGTCATACATCACCGTTAAAAGCGTCGGCGACAGGCTCTTGTAGAGAATCCGCAGGCCGGTAGGATCGCCGTTGATGTCATAGGCGATATTGCCCTGAAGCGGATCCATAGCAAAGTCAAACGGGGCATAGCCAAGCTCAATATCCCCGTTGAATATCAGTTTACGGCTGTTGGTCTTGAAAGCATCGTTACCGATTACAAACAGTTCATGATCAAAACTAGGAGAGTGGAAAGTCACGTCAGTCAACAGCGTACAATCCATAAAAGCCTCGTCCCCGATATTTTGCACCGAATTGCCGATGACGACTTCTTCCAGCCGCGGCAGCCCCTTAAAGGCTCCGGCGGCTATCGTAGTCAACGAATTATCCGCTATGGTAAGTGACCGCATCCGGTCACGTAAGTTCCTGTTAGATAAGGCATCACTGGCAATATCCGTGATCTTGATATCACCGACCGTACTGGGAATAATCAGATCCACATAATTAGAGCCGTTAAAGCTGCCGTCTTCTACCAGCTCACAGTCGGTCAGCTCGCCGTTCTCGTTCGCCTGCAGGATGTACTGGCCGTCACTGACCTCATAACACTCCGTCCCGCTGCTGTCGGTATACAGATAAGGTATAAAATCCGACACTCTTGTATAGGCGCTCCATGTCGAACGGCGCGGCAAGGCCTTCTGGCCCTGAATGCCGGTGAGGGCTGCCGAAAAAAGCTCCGGCCCGCGGACATAAAAATCAGGATTGGTAACGTCCAAGAACAGATACTGTCCCATATAATCTTCCGGTCCTATGCCGGCAGGACTGACATCTTCATACTGATAGGATGCATAACCGCCGTTGGTCCCGCCCGCAATATTAGGGAATTCCACAAACTCCAGTCCGGTACAGTCTTTAAACATGCCGGAAGGAATCTTAACCACTCCGTTGTTACGATCAGAACCGTAACTTGACGGCATAATGACACTTTTCAAACCTTGTCGCCCTTGAAAAAGATAATTACCCAAAGCTCTGCCCGTGCCGCCGGTGACTCCGCTCGGAAGCGTAACCGTTGTCAGGAAGCCCGGTGCTTCCGTGTGTAACGCAAAGCAGCCGTCACCGATGTCAAAGCCAATTAAGCTGTCGGGAAAGGGAATGCTGTTTAGCAGCGGGCAGTCATAAAATGCATAGGGACCGATCGTAGTGGGGTTCTGCTTCAGGTTGGACAAATCTGCTGTCTGCAGATTCTGCGCATAGGCAAAAGCACCCGCCCCGACGATATCAATCGTAGCCGGTAATACTAGATTCTGGATATTGGTACCGCGAAAAGCCTCCGCCCCGATCGCGCGCGCGCCTCCTTCAATGGATATACTGGTCAGATATATACAATTCTTAAAGGCCTTATTGCCGATCTGGAGAACATTCGTAAACACAATCGATTGGATAAAGGATGATTCAAACGCACTGTCACCGATATATTTGATCTCGGAAGGTACCACCAGATTGGTTACATTATCGACATCATAAAAAGCCTCTTTGCCAATACCGATAACCATTTCCGACCGTGAAGTAACCAAGAAACCGTTTCCATCCAGTTCGACTCCCCCTTCCCCGGTTAACTGGCCGCCCTTGGCCACGTAAAGGAGGGTACTGCTATTACCGCCGCTTCTCTGGTCGTTTACAGCCATCAGTGTAAAACCCCTGCCAGGAAGCCTGTCGGAGTCATTAAGCGGCAAGGATTCCGCCCACTCACAATAAAAACGCAGCTTCTGTTCCGTATCAAGGTCGGCCGGCGAGCGGGTAAATTCTGCATCTACCGCGCCACCGGGCGGGGGCACAACTGTCGGCGCCGTAGGTTCATCTCCGATGCTGTCGATCACCCACTGGGCATGAGCGGCATCATAGGCCGCTTTGGCTATCTCATAGTTATAATAGGCTTCACACTCTCTGGTAAAACGGTTATAATCATTCTGCCATTCCGGCTGCGCCTCAATAAATAACATATCCTCTGTCTTACCTTGAAGCATAGCGTTTTTATAGTCACTATATTTAAAAGAATATACTTTCGACCCTGCTCCCCCACCTGGCCAGGAAGCATTGTTGGTACCATCATCGTACTGAGCCCCTTGAAAAAAATCATTGAATTTCTGTTCAGTAACCAGATAATACTCTCTGGCCAGATAATTACTCATGCTGATCTCGCCGGCCGGCAACATAGAACTATAGCCATTGATGATGGCTACCGGACCCGATGTGCCGGAAATACCGCTATGAACCGAATAGTAATATTGATCGACTATGGTCCACGGCGTGGCTGAAGAAGACATTTCATAAATTGTATAAGATGTTTTCAGAGCTGAATCAGCCGGTCTTTCCAGAAAAGTCTGGGAAGCTACCCAGCCGGGTGAAGTTTGATCTATCGTCGGATAAGCGGCGCTGCCGCGGTTGTCGTCAGCCCTGGCAACGGCATCCTCCCATTTTACACCCGCTTCGATATCACCTACCGGTATCGCGGACACTACGATGGCCGATGCCATAAATAATACCCCGAACGTCCGCCGGACCTGTTTTCTCAGCTTAAAGTTTATTTTCTTATTTGTCTTAGCTGTTTTTCTTTTCGACATGAAATCTCTCCTCTAGGAAACACGTTTCGCAACTACCACAAATCTACCGTCCGACTGGGAATTGTCGCAGGTAGATAAAGTCAGCAGCTGGTCGCCGTAATTCGCCGTAACACCAGTATCATATAAGGACATCGCCGCCATTTCCTTCATATTAGAATCAAACTCTTCGGCGGAATTGGCCTCAAGAAACTGATAATACTTGAATACTATGTCATTTTCATTATAAACCTTGGAACGGAACGCATACATGATTTCGTAAGTTCCCTTCTCATATATCGTATCAAACTGGATGACCGAGTGCTCCTGATAATACGATTCCTTCGCATACTGCTGCAACGAACCGAACATCTTACCTGATTTCATATGATGACCATAGATAATTAGGTTCGTTGACCGGGGATAGAGAGTACACTGGTAATCCATAAAGATACTCCCATTCTTATCATATTCCTGATCGAAATTATGGTCAAGATAATATTCATTGTCCGTTGTCTGCAATACGGGGTAATCTATTATTGTATCGTCAATTTTAAGCCATCCGATTAGCCTTTTATTCATATTATATAAAGTTTTATATTCTTCCATGATATCCGGCACCGCGATATCCCCGGTCCTATTGACTTTTACCTCCTGCCATGGCACTGCCCCGTTCCTTCCGGCATCCCTGAGCTCCGCCAAGGCCTGAACATCCTGGTCCGTCCTTTCCGCAAAGAAATAATAAATGCCAAAATAGGAAAGACTTGCCACAGCCAAGATACTGAATACTGTCACTATCACTTTACGTCGCTTTTCTTTCTTGCGGATGATGGCAATGATTTCTTTCTGCATTTCATTGTCATAGTCTTCCAAGCTGCCCTTATTGCCCTTACTGTCACTGATCCTGCCGCCGCTCCCTTGGACACCAGCCGGTGCCGACTTTAATTTTTCCATCAGGTCAAATATCTCGTCATCAAAATCATTGCCCAGAACCGATTCAAATGAATACTTCCCGACCTTAAGCTCATCCGACAGTCTCCGGACATCATCTCCATTATGTAAGGAATAACGGCTTTTTATTTCATTTATCTTCTGTTCGTCCCTGAGCGCGGCCTCATAGTCCGCCCTAGTCCGAAATCTTCTTCCGGCAACCGAAAAGCTATTGCTGTCCACGTGATCCCCTCCAATATTTATATTTTTATTTTACTATATCTTGCAATTTTTTCAATAGTTTTGTCAACATATTGTACAAAATTATCGCAAGTAATATTTTCCAATCGAAAAATAAAATTTATCCGCTAATTGGAAACACTGACAAGCCCTGATACATAAGATAAACCATAAATAAACCTTTGGAGGCAAATTATGAGCGACTTAACAGCAACAGGCTGTGGAAACAATTCTTGTTCAAACAATAACGGATGCGGTTCCTTGATGCTCATCATTCTGTGCTTATGCTGCTGCGGCGGCTTGGGCAACGGATGTGGTAACGGCTGTGGCAATGGCTGTAATGATGGCTGCGGATGCGGAAACAACGGCATAGGAGACGGTATTCTTCCGATTCTGCTCATCCTGTGCTGCTGCGGCGGTTTGGGCAACGGATGTGGTAACAGCTGCGGTTGCGGATGCTAATCTGTACGGATACCTAGGACGGAAGGAAACTTAAAGACTTATATATCAGCTTGGGATTTCCATCCCGTCAAACGAACCATTATGATCTATCAGCCTGCCCGGCAGGTTGGTGACTGTACTGGGGAAATAGGCTCGCATGAGCCTATTTTCTACGAAATGATATTCTAATGTGCTTATCTTTTACATAAGTTTAAAAAAACAGAGTGAAAACTGCATGAGGAACTGCTATGAGATTTAACGATCATCATAAAGCCCTGGCCGAAGACCGTATATTAGCCTTTGACACTCTGTTTACTACCAACCAGATACAAAAGTTTAAAATCCTCCTGCCTTTTCTGGACAATCAGATGCAGAAGCAGATGGCTATCATGATCAAGCTTATGGAACTGCAATATGCCATATCTTATTTCCAGAACAATCCTTATCAGCTATGCGGCTGCTTCACCAAGGAAACACCCGTGGACTTCCGTTCCCTCATAAGTGCTCTAAGTGCCTACACCGACCGCCACGAAAGACAGCAGATGGAACATTTCATGAATATCTTCCAGACCATGGAAACCTACCGCGAGGTCGCCCAGACCTTTGAAATGATGAAAGAGTTCATGCCCGATATGAACTTCTTCGGTGAAGGCGGCATCTTCGGCACGAGCAGCGACCTCAACGCCGCCGGCCAAGATAGCGGCAGCGAAACAGCTGACCACGGCCACGAAAACCGCACATATGTTGACGATGAACCGACACATTACAATAGCTTTAATAATGACCGCTATGAAAACGGCTCTGATGAAAACGGCTCTGATGAAAACGGCTCTGATGAAAACAGATCTGATGAAAACGGATCTGACAAAAATGAACCCAATGACCCTGAAAAAACCAATAATGATAATATGATGAAAATGCTGATGAGCATGCTCACCCCGGAACAGATGCAAATGTTTGAAATGTTTGGAGGTAAACAATTTGAATGACCCCAAAAAACCTGAGTGGATGAACGATCCCCTGCTCGCCGATATCGACCCCATAAAACTGGAACTGCTACAGACCCTTGTATTCGAAAGCAAAAACGTAAGCCGTGAACAGATGCTGCCTTTCATGATGTCCTTAGCCAAGCGCGGAAACGTTAAAAACACTTCCTTCACCGATGCCGAAACTGAAATCATCGTGACCGTCCTGAAAAAACACGCCGCTCCCGGCGACCTGGACAAAATAAATAAAGTTATGGCAATGCGCCGTTCCAAAAGGAACTAATTAGCTTGGGTTCCGGCGGTAAACCCATCGGAACCCAAGCCCATCTCCGCCTCAATTCAATTCTTAACCACGATATTCACAATCCGCCCCGGCACATAAATCTCCTTTACTACTGTCCCGTTCAGGCGCTCTCCCAGTGCCTTCTTACCCGCTTCAATAGCTTCGGCACTGCCGATATCCGCCGCAACCCGGATAACAGTCCTAGTCTTGCCGTTCACCTGTACGGCAATCTCCTTCTCACTGTCCGCCATCGCCTTCTCATCAGCCGTCGGCCAAACATTTGCAAATACGCTGCCGCTCCCCCCCAGTTCTTGCCAAAGTTCTTCGCTGATATGGGGGGCAAACGGTGCCAGCAAGATCACCGCGGTTTTCAGCGTTTCTTTATCAATACCGCCCGTCCTTGCCAGTTCAATCATCTTATTATTATATTCCATAAAACCGGAAACGACCGTATTCAAGCTAAAATTCTCCAGCCGCTGCGAGATATCAAAGATCATCTTATGGCGGATCCTCACCGTCTCAGCCGTAGCTGCGCTCCCCTTATCCTTATGCTCCATGACCAGATGGTAAAACCGGGTAATAAACCGGTATACGCCTTCAATGCCCCGGTCATCCCACTCCGAATCCAGTTCGGGGGGGCCGACAAAGAGTTCATAGAGCCGCAGCGAATCACACCCGTAATCCCGCACCAAGTCATCAGGAGAAATAGTATTCCCTTTCGACTTGCTCATTTTCACCCCGTTCTTACCGGTTATCATCCCTTGATTAAACAGCTTTACAAAGGGCTCTTCAAAACCAACGACCCCGATATCATACAAAAACTTCGTATAGAAACGCGAATACAACAGATGCAGCACCGCATGCTCCACGCCGCCGATATACATATCCACCGGCAGGTAACGGGCGGCCTTGTCTTTGCTGATCAGGCTTTCTTGGTTCTTATTGTCCACATAGCGCAAGAAATACCAAGAAGACCCGGCCCACTGCGGCATCGTGTTGGTTTCCCGTTTGGCCGGCGCCCCGCACTGAGGACAGGCGGTATTGACCCATTCCGCAATATCGGCAAGCGGGGATTCCCCGGTCCCGGTCGGCTGATAAGACTCCACTTCCGGAAGCAGCAAAGGCAGCTCCTCTTCCGGCACCGGTACGCAGCCGCAGACCGGGCAATGGACGATGGGAATCGGCTCGCCCCAGTATCTCTGGCGGGAAAAAACCCAGTCGCGAAGCTTATAGTTGGTCGTCCGTTTCCCCTTCCCCTCAGCTTCTATCATTGCCGGTGCCTCGTTCTTTAAGACCGCTGACTCCATGCCGTTCCAGTCTCCGGAATTGATCACCGTTCCGGTAGCCTCGGTATAGGCTTCCGCCATATCGGGGATTTCCTTTCCGTCTTTGGCGATGACCTGCCGGATCGTGATGCCGAACTTCTTGGCAAACTCAAAATCGCGGTCATCATGAGCCGGCACACACATGATGGCGCCGGTGCCGTAGTCGGCCAAGACATAATCGGAAAGCCAGATCGGAACCTGCTCCCCGCTCATCGGATTGATGGCATAGGAGCCGGTAAAAACTCCCGTTTTTTCTTTATCCTGCAGACGGTCCACGTTGGATTTCATCGACGCTTCATATATATATGCCGCTACCGCTTCGCTGGTCTGCGGTGTCGCCAGCCCGGCCGCCAGCTCATGTTCCGGTGCCAGAACCATAAAGGTGGCGCCGTAAAGTGTGTCCGGCCTAGTAGTAAATACGGTTATTTTCTCGGTTCCCCCGGCTATCGGGAAATCGACCTCAGCCCCGTAAGACTTGCCGATCCAGTCGGCCTGCATCTTTTTCACCTTTTCGGGCCAGTCAAGCTTCTCCATATCCGCCAGCAGCCGGTCGGCATAACGGGTAATCCTGAGCATCCACTGCTTGAGGTTCTTTTTGGTAACTTCTTCGCCGCAGCGCTCGCATTTGCCGTTCACCACTTCTTCGTTGGCCAGACCGGTCTTGCAGGAAGGGCACCAGTTGATCGGCATTTCTTTTTCATAAGCCAGGCCCGCCTTGAACATCTTGACAAAGATCCACTGGGTCCATTTATAAAAATCAGGGTCAGTAGTATTGACTTCCATATCCCAGTCATAAAGCGCGGCGATCTGGTTGATCTGCGTCTTTATATTGCTGACATTTTCCGCCGTAGCGATGGCCGGATGGACGCCCATCTTGATGGCATAGTTCTCCGCCGGCAGACCAAATGCATCCCAGCCCATCGGATGGATGATATAGTGGCCGCCGTTCAGCATCTTATACCGACTCCACACGTCCGAGATCACATAACCGCGCCAATGCCCGACATGCAGCCCGCTTCCCGAAGGATAGGGGAACATATCGAGACAGTAGTATTTCGGTTTCTTGCCGTCATTGATGTTGACCGGGTCGGCTACCCATTTCTTGCGCCATTTTTCTTCTACCTCGCGGTGATTGTATCTTGCCATGTCTTTATCTCCTTATTCTGTTATTACGCTACTGTTTTCTGCCTCGATTTGGTAAAATATCTCAGCTGACGGAGAATCGCGGTCTAGGATGATAGTATTCTGATTATTGTTCTGGTAGGCCAGCTTGGCGGCTTCTAGGCTGCGCATGAATTCATAGAACTCGCTTTTGCCGGCATCGTTGTATGTCGTCGATAAGATCCGCATATATTCCGCTTCGCCGGCGGCGATGATCTCGGCGGCATCCGCCTTGGCCTGCGAGAGCATGATGCTGACTTCCCGATCTGCCGTGTTACGGATGATCTGCGCCTGAGACTCACCTTCCGATGTATACATGGTCTTGACTTTCTCCCGTTCGGAGATCATCCGGTTGTAGACGGCATCTTTATTGCTGTCCGGGAGGTCGAGCGCCTTTACCTCCACCTTGATGATTTCAATGCCGTAATCGCTGATGTCAATCAGATTGGAAGCAATCTCATCCGTCAGGGACTTGATTTCTATGGTCGTGTCTGTTTCCGTTACGGCTTCCTCATCCTCCGCAAGCAGTTCTATTTCCGGTATCACTTCCACCTGGGTGACATTGATCTTGCCGTCACGCGATACGATGACCTCTTCCTGGGTCATGCTGGAAATAGTGTTTTTGATGGCATTGTAGACCACCGTGTCGATACGGCCCTCGGCATTGACCTTTACGCCGCTGAGGGTCTGGTAATATCTGACCGGATCGGTAATATGCCACAGGATATAGCTGTCAACGATCATCGTCTTTTTATCGGATGTGATGACTTCTGACTTGGCAAGATCATAGAACAGGATGTTCTTTTCCCGCGTTTCTACGGTCTGGATAAACGGTATCTTGAAGGACAGGCCGGGCTCGTCAACTACCTTGACGATCTCGGCAAACTGCAGGATCATGCTGTATTCGTTCTGGTTCGTCACGACGGCGGAAGAAGCAAACAAAAAGATGCCGAGAACCAGTATAATGCCGAGGATATCCGAAAATCTCAGGCCTCTCCTAGGTTTTTTGCCCTTTTTTTTCTGTTCCGGGCTGTCCCATATGTTCTTTATATTGTCATTGTTGTTAATATTGCTATCCATGCTTACACCTCCTTATTCCGTAAATGAATCCAATGGCAGAATCGTCTGGGTATTGCCCTCTTCGTCCAAGATGATGACTTTCATATTCGGCAAGATGAGTTCCATTGCTTCATAAAACATCCTCCTTTTGGTCATGTCGGGGTACTTCAGATATTCTTCATACATGGCATTGAACTGCGAAACTTGCGCATTGGCATCAGCAATCCGCTGTGCCTTCGTCGATTCGGCCTCCTGGATAGTCTTATCGACATTGGCCCGGGCTTCAGGAATAATACCGTTGACGTATTCATTGGCTTTGTTGATGAATTCATCCATGTTCTGCCGGGCATCCTCGACACCCTTGAAAGCAATCTTGATCTCTTCCGTAGGCGGTTCCGCATCCTGAATGGTAACATTCCTGATCAGCAGGCCGATCTCCAGATCGTTGATCTTTTCATACAGCATGTCTTTGATATTGGTCTGTATCTCATTCTTCCCGACGGTCAGGACGGCATCAATCGGATAGGATGCGATAACCGTGCGGATACAGTTCTGGGCGATATTCTTCATCACCAGCACCGGATCTTCCGAGGAATATAGGTATTTCAGCGGATCGGATACCTGATAGATAATATTAAAGTCGACGTTGACAAAATTTAGGTCAGATGTGATCATGACCGACTCATCTTCCACTATGGCATCAGTCTGGGCATCGTAACCGATCGTTATCTCCTTGGTCGTCGTATCAACCTTCTGAACCCTCTGCACCAGCGGAATCTTGAACTTAATTCCGGGCTCCGAGACAACGGACGGTTCCCCAAATGTCGTCACGACAGCCGCATGCTGGGTATCCAGTGTGTAAAAGCCGCCGGTCAATAAGATTATGACAAAAATTCCCAGAACAGTCAGCCATATCATAAGTCTTACATTTTTAAAGATTTTCATTTGACTCTCCTTTACTTAAGCCAGCGCATTACCGCTGAATATTCTATATTATTATATTGTGTCACGATACACACGTATTCATATTAGCATAGGAAGAGCAACAAATAAAGACATTATAGAAATAATTTACTATAAATAAAAGGGGAGCGGTCTCAAACCATCGCTCTGCCTCCTGAAGCCCCATTCCCCTTAAGGCCATACAGATCGATTCCTGTTTGAGTACCGCTCCTGATATCCGTATATGCCACTCCAACTACGTTGGCAAACTGTTTGTGACATATACCACATTTTGGCAGGCCGTCTAGAACGATTTACCAAAATGTATTACAAATTGGGATAATTGTCATAGTTAAGAGTTGTCCCCGGATTGCCTATATGCAACGTCCCTAAGGCGTTACATATAGGTCTCCGGTGCCGGCAAGCCGGCTTCACTGGGTCTGGTGTCGTAATCTGACAAGATATCGGTTCTTAATCTTGCCAATAATCAGCATCAGCGACATTACTAAGTGGGTAAGCATCAGCATGAAGCTGGCTTCCTGCCACTTAAGCAGGTGTGAAAATATGGCAATGGATACTTCCGCTAACAATATCACATATGTATATTTTCTGTACTTCTGCGTTTCTTGCTTGTCCAGCGGCTTGTTTTGGTCTTCCACGGGGGAAAGCAGAATAATTACCGTACCTGCCGTTAATTCCCCTAGTAAGCAAAACACTGTTAAGTCGGCTATAAACAGATATTTCCCGATAATACATACTGCGATTAACGTTATTGCCGAAAATACCATACAACGGCTACTGCTATCTGCATGATACCCTCCCGCATATATCCGCAGCGGGATGTAAGCAATCAAAAATACAAATAGGCTGGGATAGCGAAAAACCGCTGCTATAATGCATGTGATCAGTATATTGATTATTTCGCCGATCATCACAAAATATGAATACTCATAAATACTTCTGTCCTTGTCGAGTATGATATTTTTTGCTATCTGCCATTGAACCAACTTTTGAGACAGGCTTTCAATCATTACTTGTTACTATTGAATGTTGCTAATCCTGCAGGCACTTTAGGCTGATGGTGAATAAATAAGCATGCACTGTTTGCGGATTGTTTCGCTGCTGCTATGGCCACTGCATTCAGCATTGAAATTCCCTTGCTTGTAATACTCGCTTTTTTCATTTTCTTTCCTCCGTTTCCTTTAAAATACCTTCCTATCAAATCATAACCCATTTCTTTTTAAATTTCCATATGATTCCAAAAATAGACATTTTAAAACCAAAATTTTCACAAAAAAATAAAAAACGTCGTTGACTGACATTTTTTATTGCAGATTTATACATTTTTATTCTAGTAAAATAAATCGCATTGCGCGCTTTTTCCCATTTCCTTAAATTTCAATACATGAGAGACAAAGGTTCACGAAAAACATCTCTCCTTCAATAGCCGTACTGAGCATACCGCCATATTTTTCCGTAAGTTCTTTAATCCTCTTAGTACCGACACCATGCATCTGCTTGTCTTCCTTGCTGGTCAAGAAATTACCTTCAAAAACAAGGGGGACCTCATGGTAGGTATTCTGGACCATGATTACCAGATAATTAGGACTACCCATAAACATCCGGATAATAATTTTCTTGTTATTCTCACACTTGGCGGCTGCTTCTATCGCATTATCAAGGATATTGCCAATTATGGATATCTTGTCAAGATCGTCAATAAAATGAAAGTTTATTGTTTTATCGATATCTACCGACACATCAATATGCTGCATCATGGCATTGCTGATCCTGTCCTCCAGCAGGCCGTTTAGGATGCTATCATTGCAATAAAGCTTTTTCTGAATGGCATGCAGGCTGTTTTGATGCTTGTCCAGCAATTCCAAGGCCTTGTCGCCCTCATTGTTTTTTACTAGGCTGGATATAGTGCCTAAGATAATATTCATATCATGGATATATTTAAGATGCTCTCTGTTGACTTTTTCCAGTGCGTCATAATGCTTTCTTTCCACCGCCGCCTTAGCAAAATCAACATCCTGTTCTCTTTTTCTGGTCATGACTGTCGAAAATCTTTCGATCAAATGATAAACAAAAATATTAGCAAAGAGAAGCAGCGCACTACCACAACCGAGAGCAACCCGTTGCACAATGATCATATCTTCAAAAAAGTCAAATTTAATGATTCCGTATAATATTGACAGCGTAGAAAGCGGCAATATAAAAAATCCGCCTAGCATTTCTCTAATCGGTTCGTTTTTATTTTTCCTGCTGAAGTATTGGATAGCCTTCAAAATAGCAAAAACAATTATTTTTTCGATGGTAATAATAAGGCAGAACTGATAGGAAAAATCGGCTCCGATATGACTGCTTTCGTGATAAATTATGCTATAAACCAATTCGCCCAGAACTTCTGAGCAAATTCCTATCATAAAAAAGAATACCGTGACAATCAGTGCCGAAATACTGCTGACTTTAAATAGTATTTTACAATAAACAGTTATTAAAACTATCCCGCCGAAGAAATTCAGCAAGGGGATCTCTAAATAGTTGATGCCGAATACCAGTAAGCCTAATATTACTGCCGCCGCCAGCCTAGCCCTTTTGCCTACTTCTTTTGACTCAAATGTAAAACGGAATAAATCGCTGACCATGTATACTTCGAAGGCACAAACAATTATTTTAGCAAGATAAAATAAATAATCCATATCGACTCCTTATCATTGTATAATGTTACGGTGAATAAGATAGTCTTCAAAGTGTCTTGAAAAAACCGGATCTTTTGACCGTGAACAGTTAAGCTCCATATCATCAACCAACTTAAGGATGTTTTTTTCTTTGCGGATAATATACTTAAAATTTACGATATAACTATGATGGGCATATTCAAATCCATAACATTCGATTTCTTCTTTGATTTCATGGAGACGTTTGTTACATATGATTTCCGTTAAATCTTTTTCGTTCTCACGTTCCAGTTTCAGCAGTTCGGCTTCATCCTTCGTAATACGCAGCTTGGTCTTCTTATTATGGATGGCCGCATAGATGATCTGATCAATCCTTACCCTGACGATCTGGCCGTTATGCTGGGCATCCAGATAGGGGATCCGGGCTGAGCGGCGCATTTCATCCAGACATTCGCGGATATCATGGTACAGGGTTTCATCAGGCAATTGCTTTATCAGGTAGCGAAATGGCCTAGCCTTAAAATTATCTGCCGTCGGCTGCATATAACCGGAGCAGAATACGATGATTACGTTGTCATTATTTTTGCGTAGCGAAATGGCCGTCTGGATTCCGTCCAGTTCCGGCATCTGCATATCAATAAAAACCATATCGTGCTGCCTAGTATGATCTGCCAGTAATTCTGTTCCCGAACTGTATTCATAAAACAGTAATTCATCGGCAGCGCTGTCCACTGACGTAACACAGTTTTTTATTTTTCTGATGTCTTCCTGGCTATCGTCACATATTCCGATGCTATACATATGATTTCCTCATTAGTAAGTATCACTATAAGACTAATATTACCAAATTTTACCAATTTTTGCAATATGCTATGTTATTAGATATATACCTGTTACAATGTTACATCATAAAAACAGAGCGCCGATGTATTGTCAATACATGACGCTCTGTCCGTTAGCAATATTGTAATATATACTCTGTTCTTCTTCCTGTTCTTTTTCCTATTCTTCTTCGTTTTCGCCGAGGCTGTTTGCTCTTGCCGCGACTTCTTTTTCCTGGACATCGCTGGGGGCCTGCTCGTAGCGGGCAAACTGATATTCATATTCCCCGCGGCCGCCGGTCATGGAACGGAGGTCGGTACAGTAGCCGTAGACACCGGTCATCGGCATGTCGGCTTCAATGACCTGCTTGCCGTTGGCCGTGGGATTCATGCCGAGCACGCGGCCTCTCCGCTTGTTCAAGTCGCCCATGACATCGCCGGTATAGGCATCCGGAACCGTGACCTTCAGTGATATGATCGGCTCAAGCAGGATCGGACCGGCTTCCATAAAACCTTTTTTGAAAGCCTGGATGGAGGCCATCTTAAAGGCCATTTCCGACGAGTCTACCGGATGGTAGGAACCGTCATACAGTACTGCCTTTACGCCAACAACGGGATAGCCGGCCATCGGTCCTTTGAGTACGGAATCCTGAAGACCCTTATCGACTGCCGGATAATAATTCTTGGGAACGGTGCCGCCGACGACGGTCTGTTCAAAGACATAAGGCATCTCCATATCACCGGAAGGCTCAAATGTCATTTTAACATGACCGTACTGACCGTGCCCACCGGACTGTTTCTTGTATTTGGACTCGACATCGGATTTCTTTTTAATGGTCTCGCGGAAAGCCACTTTGGGCTGGACCAAGTCGATATCTACTTTATATTCATTTTTCAGGCGGCTGGTGATGACCTCCAGATGCATGTCGCCCATGCCGTAAAGCAAGGTCTGGCGGTTCTCCGCATCGTTCACGATCTTGATCGTCAGATCCTCGGCCGCCATCTTCTGTAAGGCCTGGGATATTTTATCAATGTCGCCTTTGTTCTTCGGGATGTAGCGTTTATAAGTATAAGGAACGGATATTTCCCAGCGGCCGTATTTTACCGGTGCCGCCTTGGTTGCCAGGCTGTCGCCGGTCTTGGCTCCTGTCAGCTTGGCGAGGGCACCGATGTCGCCGGCGTGGAGCTCTTTCACTTCAAGAGGCTTATTGCCCTGCAGGACATATAACTTGCCGACCTTCTCTTCAATATCCTGATCGACATTGTAGATCAGCTCATCTGACTTAAAGACTCCGGAATTGACTTTGATCATCGAGTATTTGCCGATGAAAGGATCCACGATGGTCTTCCAGACATATGCGGATTTGGCTTTGGAAAAGTCGTGGTTAGCCGCAAATATCTTATTGGTCTTCATATCAATGCCGGCCACCTCGCGGTTCTCCGGGCTAGGCATGTATTTGACGATGTCTTCCAGCAGCGTGTAAACCCCTTGGCATAAGGTGCTGGAGCCCATGGTCATCGGTACGATCGTCCCGTCGTTGACATTGGTCCGCATAGCGGCACGTATCTCCGCATCGGAGAAGGTCTCGCCGCCGAAGAAGCGTTCCATGAACTCTTCGCTGGTTTCGGCAACGGTTTCCATCAGAGTGTCTTTGTATGTCCGTAGGTTGTCCATGCTGTAATCGGGGATGTCACATTCCACGACGTCTTTTCCCTGCCACTTATGGGCGGTTTCGGCAATTACGTTGACATAGCCGACTAGTTTTTCATTTTCGCGGATCGGGAAATGGAAAGGTGCCATCTTCTTTCCGTACAGGTCCGTCATCTCTTCTACTACCTGGCGGAAGGTCGCGTTATCGACATCCATATTGCTGACGTATATCATGCGGGGAATCTTGTATTTCTCACAGGCTTCCCAAGCTTTTATTGTTCCCACTTCGACGCCTGACTTGCCGTTTACGACGATAACGGCGGCACTGGCGGCGCTGAGAGCTTCTTCTGCTTCGCCGACAAAGTCAAAATAGCCTGGGCTATCCAAGATGTTGATTTTGTGGCCTTGCCATTCGATCGGCACGACTGAGGTATTAATGGAAAACTGTCTTTTCTGTTCTTCTTTGCCGAAATCGCTAACGGTATTCCCCTCCGTAACTTTCCCCATCCGGGAGGTGATTCCCGCAAGATATGCCATCGCTTCGGTCAGGCTGGTTTTACCGCAGCCGCCATGTCCGAGCAAAACTACGTTTCTAATCTTATCAGTGGTGTAAACATTCATAACTAAGTCCTCCGATTCTGCGCTGGTTTTGGTTATTTTATCCGGATCCTGTTGAATAGCTGTCCCGCCAAAAATTTCCCATGTGTACATTTTACTAAAAAGTCTGGGAATATACAAGCGAAATATATGGAATGGGACTGGAAAATATATTGTTAGATTTTCGTTGTGGTTTTGGGTTACGCTTGGTATACTGTGATGAAAGGAATGTTTTGGACAAGTGGTCGTCGCCATATGGATATGTGTAGAAAGGAAATATTATGATTATTGTAATGAAACCTCATGCCAAACCGGCAAGTATTGCTGCTGTCACTAGGTATATTGAAGTGAACGGGCTCTCGGTTCATCTGTCACACGGGGAAGAGGTGACGATCATCGGTATCGTCGGGGATAAGTCTAAGTTATCTACGGACAACCTGATTATGTTTGAGGATGTGGACCGTGTTATGCCGGTTACGGAAAGCTATAAGCTTTCGAACCGTAAGTTTCATCCGGAGCCTACTGCTGTTACGGTCGGCAGTACGGCGATCGGTCCGGGAACGTTGACGATTATGGCCGGGCCATGTGCGGTGGAAAGTGAGACGCAGCTGTTGATGATTGCCCGGGCTGTTAAGGATGCCGGGGCGGCTGTTTTGCGGGGCGGGGCTTATAAGCCGCGTACTTCGCCTTATTCCTTTCAGGGCCTGGAGGAAGAAGGGCTGCGTTATATGCAGAAGGCCAAGGCAGAGACTGGCCTTGCTACTATCTGCGAGGTGGTCAGCCGTGAGGCTATCGAGGCGGCGGTTAAATATGTGGATATGATTCAGATCGGGGCGCGGAATATGCAGAACTTTATTCTGCTGAAAGAAGCCGGGCAGTCCGGTCTGCCGGTGTTATTGAAGCGAGGGCTGTGTTCAACAATTGATGAATGGCTTAACGCGGCTGAATATATTATAGCGGAAGGTAATCCCCGGATTGTTTTGTGTGAGCGCGGTATCCGTACTTTTGAAACAGCTACGCGCAATACTTTAGACTTATCCGCAATCCCGGTCTTGAAGGAAAAAACGCATCTGCCGGTGATAGTTGATCCCTCTCATTCAACCGGATCTTATAAGTATGTTCCGGCGATGGCCAAGGCGGCGGTGGCCTGCGATGCCGACGGACTGATGATCGAAGTACATAATGATCCTGCCCATGCCTTGTCGGATGGGCCGCAGTCCTTAAGTTTTGCGAAATTCAGTAAGCTTACCGAGGAACTTAGGCCTTTTTGTAAGCTGAGCGGCCGGAGTTTATAGGCACCGGCTGCCGGAGTTTATCGGTTCGGCTGTTATAGATACATTAATGTAAATACATGTAAAGGGTAGGTATATGAAAAAATTCTTTTTCGTTGGTCTTGGTTTGATCGGCGGTTCGATTGCAAAAGCGTTGCGCGTCAGGTATCCTTCTTGTCACATCGGTGCTTATGATACTGACCCGCGCGCTTTGGAACTGGCTGTGGCGCAGCAGATAATTGATTATGCCGCGGAATCGGCCGACCGTATTGACGATGACTGCGAGTGTCTGTTTCTTTGTGCGCCGGTAGCGGATAATACTTTGGTGCTAAGTGGCTTGCAAGACCGGATTCCGCTTGATTGTCTGATTACGGATATCGGCAGCGTGAAATCCCCTATCCACCGTCAGGCGGCCCTGATCGGGCGGGAACGGCAGTTTATCGGCGGCCATCCGATGGCCGGCAGCGAGCGGACCGGCTTTGCCGGATCGAAGGCTTCGTTGTTGGAGAATGCTTACTATATCCTGACTCCGGCGGCAGTAAGCGAGGCGGTGTTTTTGGAGCGTTACCGCGAGCTGGTTCTAGGCATGGGAGCGATTCCTTTAGTTCTTTCTTGTGAAGAGCATGATTATATCACCGCTGCGGTCAGTCATCTGCCGCATATCATTGCCGCTTCGCTGGTCAGACTTGTCCGGGACAGCGATTCTGCTGAGGGGGTAATGAAAATGATTGCGGCCGGCGGGTTTAAGGACATAACCCGGATTGCTTCCTCGTCACCGGTCATGTGGCAGCAGATCTGCCTGAGTAACCATCAGAATATTTCCTTGCTGCTGGAAGAATATATTAAGGCCCTGACTTCCGTTAATATGGATATCAAAGCCTTGGAACCGGAGAAACTCTATGGGTTTTTTGATGAGGCCAGGACTTATCGCGAGTCTTTCATAGATACCTCCGGCGGCCCGATCAAGAAATCTTATGCCATATATGTGGATATCCCGGATAAGACCGGGGCACTTGCCGCTATCGTCAGCCTTCTGGCCGGCCACGGGATCAGTATCAAGAATATCGGGATCACGCATAACCGGGAACAGGAGGAAGGGGTGCTGCTGGTAGAGTTTTATGATGAAAAGTCCGTCAGGGAGTCTTGCCTTTTTTTAGACGGTGCCGGGTATATATACCATCGCAAATCTTAAGGATCAGGACGCCGGTGAGGATGCCGGCACTGTCTAGCAGCACGTCTTTCAGGCTGCCGCTTCTGCCCGGCACATATGTCTGGTGGATCTCATCTGCCGCTGCTAGGGCGAGGACAAAAAGGAAGGACGGGACTGGGGTTATTCCTTGGTTTTCTATGTGGTTCCAGCATACGGCAATGCTGTATGACAGCAGGCCTAACAGCGCATACTCGGCAAAATGTGCCGCTTTCCGCACAAATCCGTCCAGCTCATTGAGCTGGACGGATGAATTATTAAAGGGCAGATCTATTGACAGCAAAGCTTCGAGAACCTCCGTCAGCCGCCGGGCTACGGTCGTGCTCTGTAAAGCCGACTGATCGGCCGGCATGGCAGAAAGGCGGAAGACGGCATTATATAGGGTAATAATAAGCAATATGGCAAAGACGGTGTAGATTCGGCCAATTAATTCTGGTCTGCGGCGCGGTTTGGAACGCATCGCTATTTGTCATCCATGGTTTTGGCGGTTGCTTTGATGGTATTGTATACTTCGATTCTTAATGAATCGACTTCGGCCATACCGACAAAGAAAGCGCCGTATTCATAGCGGCCGTCTTTTTCCTCGACTCTGGTTATCTCTAGGAAGGCATGGATGATTTCCATGGTCCAGATCCGCAGATAGGATTCATAGACGGCTCCGATGTTAAGCGTCTTATCGCAGGAAAATCCGATGCCGGATTTTGAAACGTCGATAATATCAATCATGACTTCTTCATGATCGTCTTCGTCGATACGCTTGATAACCAATCGTGATTCCAGTTCCCGGCGGGCGGCTTTTCTCCGTTCTTCCATATGTTTATCCTTTCTATGATATCACTTTGCTGTTATTACTTTGCTTTGTCAAAGGTACTCTTATCGAAACCCTGCAATCAGGCCTTTATGAACGTGGCACCCTTATAGTAATATTTACATAATACTTATTAATTTTGTATTATTAATTTATATACATCATACAATATTAGACCATGAATTACAAGAGTCCATGCCTCTTTCAGGAAATAAACATTGCTTCACCGAAGCTGAAAAAACGGTACTTTTCCCTTATCGCGGTTTCGTAGGCGGCCAGCACCCGGTCACGGCCGGCAAAGGCAGAAACCAGCATCAGCAGCGTGGATTCCGGCAGATGGAAATTGGTGATCAGGCCGTCCATGATGCGGAAGCGGTATCCGGGATAGATGAAAATATCCGTGTCGCCGCAGCAACCTTTGAGAAGGTAATCATGACCTATATCCGCGGCAGCGGTCGGGGGGGCTATATAAGCGGCGCTTTCGACTGCCCGGCAGCTGGTCGTTCCGACACAGATGACCCGGCCGCCGTTTTGTCTGGTTTCATTGATCAGATCGGCGGTTTCGCGGGAAATCTCATAATATTCGGAATGCATATGATGTTCGGTTATACTTTCCACCTTGACGGGGCGGAAAGTGCCCAGACCCACGTGCAGGGTGACATAGGCCAGCCGGACGCCTTTAGCGGCAACGGCCTCCAGCAGTTCCGGCGTAAAATGCAGGCCGGCCGTGGGGGCAGCGGCGGAACCGTCATGGCGGGCATATACCGTCTGGTAGCGGGACTGGTCGGTTAGGCGGTGCGTGATATAAGGGGGCAGGGGCATCTCTCCCAGCCGGTCCAGGATTTCTTCGAAGATGCCCTGATAGGTGAAGCGGATCAGGCGGTTGCCTCCTTTAGTCACCTCAACTACCTGTCCGGTCAGCAGGCCGCCGCCAAAGCGGATGACTGTGCCGGGGCGGGCCTTTTTCCCGGGTCTTATCAAGGTTTCCCAGATGTCGTCATTTCTTCTGCGTAGCAGCAGCACTTCGATTGTGCCGGCACCGCCGGAATCGGCTTTTGAGCTGCTGTCCTCCGGCCCGCTTGCGGTGGTGCCGGGCCGGATATCCGCCTTAAGCCGGGTTCCCATGAGCCGGGCCGGCAGCACTTTGGTATTGTTCAGTACTAGGCAGTCTCCGGCACGCAGGTAGTGAATGATGTTCCGGAAGGTCTCGTGCCTGAGCGCCCCGGACTTTCTGTCCATGATCAGCAGTCGGGAGGCCGCGCGGTCTGCCAGCGGATCCTGGGCAATCAATTCCTGGGGCAGTTCATAGCGGTAAGCGGCGGTCATTACCGACATTATAAGCTGGCTCCTTTAATAAATGCCTCATAGCCTCGTTTGGCTTCATAAACATCGGCTTTGCTGGTCGCCTCCCAAGGAGCGTGCATGTTCAGTACCGCCACCCCGCTGTCGATCACGTTCATGCCGTAGCGGGCCAAGATATAGGCAATCGTGCCGCTGCCGCCGATATCGACCTTGCTCATTTCGGCCGTCTGGAAGCGGATGTTTTCTTTTTCAAAGATCGCCCGGATATGAGCTAGGTATTCGGCATTGGCGTCATTGGACTGGGATTTCCCTTTCGCACCGGTAAATTTGGTGAAAACCAGGCCGCAGCTCACGAAGGCGGCATTATTCTTATCAAAGTTGGTTTTATAAAAAGGATCATATGCACTGCTGACATCGGCGGAGAGCATACAGGATGCCGCGAGGCACCGCCGCAGGCTGAGTTCATTATATTCGCCGGTAAGCTCCATAACTTCCGCGGTCATATTTTCAAAGAAATGGGACTTCATGCCGGTGGCGCCGATGCTGCCGACCTCTTCCTTATCGGTCAGGATCAAGCAGGCGGTCCGGCTCAAGCCTTCTACCTCCAGCATCGCTTGGACGGAAGTAAAGGCACAGATCCGGTCATCCTGGCCATAGGCTAGGATGAGGCTGCGGTCTAGGCCAGCTTCCCTGGCTTTTCCGGCCGGCACCACTTCCAGCTCCGCGGAAATAAAATCTTCTTCTTCAATATCGTAAGTCTCTTTGAGGATTTCCAAGATGCCTTTTTTAACCGAGTCTTTTACGCTGTCCTTGGATTCATCATCGGGTTTTTTGGCTTTTTTGTTATCAATTTTGATCGGCCTGTTTCCGATCACGATATCAAGGTCATCACCTTCAATCACTTTATCGGCTTTCTTATTAAGTTGTTCCTGGGCAAGGTGCGGCAGCAGGTCGGAAATAAAAAATACCGGGTCGTCTTCGTTTTCACCAATATTGAGCTCTATGGTCGTGCCGTCTTTTTTAACGATTACGCCGTGAAGGGCAAGGGGAATCGTTACCCACTGGTATTTTTTCACGCCGCCGTAATAGTGGGTATCCAGATAGGCGATGCCATCCTCTTCATATAAAGGGTTCTGCTTGATATCAAGCCGCGGTGAGTCAATGTGGGCTCCCAGAATATTCATGCCTTCGCTGAAAGGTTTTTCGCCGATCCGGTAGATTACAATGGATTTATTCATCCACACACCATAGACCTTGTCGCCTTTCTTAAGTTTCGTTTTCGCCTTGATCAGTTGATTGATCTCCCGGTATCCGGCATCTTCAATCATATTGACGATGATGTCGACACATTCCCTTTCCGTTTTGCCGTTATCTAAAAATTCCCGGTATTTGCCTGACAGTGCTTCCAGTTCCTTTAGCTGTTTAGGGGAATAGTCTTCCCATATACTCTTTTTTTCCATGTTTACCTCATTTCTGCGCCGATTGCGCCTCTCCTGTTATGGCCTTGTCAGTTCGTGTCAGCTTCTTAATTCTATTCCCATGCTTTCTAACCCGTTGAGGATCTTTTTCATGGCGGCGGTAACGTCGGCTTCGCCGAGCGTCCGTTCCTTATCGCGGAAGGACAAGGAATAAGCCAGCGATTTATAGCCTTCTTGGATCTGGCCGCCTTCATAGATATCGAACAGGCGGCAGCTTTCCATGATCCGGCCGCCTCTCTGGGCGATCATGTCTTCGATGCGGCCGGCTGGGATGTCGTAGGGAACCAGCATGCTGATATCCCGCAGGACAGCCGGATACTTGGCGATGCCTTCGTATTTGCCGGTAAAGCCGGCAAACGGGATGATAGCCGGCAGGTCAAGTACGGCGACATAGGCCCTAGTGCCGATGTCATAGGTGCTGCATACTTCGGGGTGGACTTCTCCCAGATAACCGATCGTCCGGTCCTGATAGCTCATCACGGCCTGTCTGCCGGGGTGCAGGAAGGGTTTCCCGCCTTGCGGGTCATAGGTTATCTTATCTTTCATGCCGATGCTGGTCAAAAATTGCTCGGCAGCTCCCTTCATGGTAAAGAAATCGCCTTCGCCATACATGCCCAGCGAAAACTGCATTCTTTCTTCCGGCAGCTCGGTCATATCCTCATCCTTAGGCAGGTAGATATTGCCCAGTTCATAGAGACGGACATCCTTGTTGCGGCGGTTATAATTCGTTGCCAGCGAGTTAAGCATACCATGGAGCGGCGTCGTCCGCATAATCGAAAAGTCTTCCCCCAAGGGATTGGCAATCACGACGGTATTCCGCAGTCCGTCGTCTGCCGGGATGCGTAGCCGGTCAAAGACTTTAGGGCTTTCAAAGGAATAGTTCATCCCTTGTGAAAAACCGTAATACTCGGCGATGTCGCGAGCCTTTTCCTCAATCCGGAGTTTAAAAGGCAGTTTTCCGGTCATCGTCTCGCCGCTCGGCAGCGTCGTCGGGATCTTATCATAGCCCCAGAATCTGGCTACCTCTTCCGCAATGTCGGCATTAGTTTCAATATCGCGGCGGAAAAAGGGTACGATGATCTCATTGGCGGCCGCATCATAAGCAAGCTCGGCTCTTTGCAGGATCGCCAGCATTTCTGCATCCGGGATCTGGGTGCCAAGCAGACGGTTGATCTTCTCCGGCGCAAAGCTCACCCTGGTCTTATCCTTTAACGGGACACATACGTCTACGGTACCGCTGACCGCCTCGCCGCATCCCAGTTCTTCGATCAGCTGGCAGGCCCGGTCAACGGCTTCCCTGGCATTGTGGGGTTCTAGGCCTTTTTCAAACTTGCCGGAGGCATCGGTGCGTAGGCCGATGCGTTTAGCCGACTTGCGGATATTGGGGCCGTTAAAAGCCGCCGATTCCAAGACCACCGTCTTAACGTCGTCGGTAATCTTGGAATTGTCGCCGCCCATGATGCCGGCGATACCGATGGCCTTTTCGGCATCACAGATCATCAGGACCTCGCCGTCAAGCTTGCGCAGCTGGCCGTCAAGCGTCATGAATTCATCGCCGTCCTTGGCACGGCGGACGATGATCTTATGCCCCGCGACGCTGTCCAGATCGAAAGCATGCATCGGCTGGCCGTATTCTTCCATGACGTAATTGGTGATGTCCACCAGGTTGTTGATCGGCCTGATCCCGCTTGCGGCAAGCCTTCTCTGCATCCATTCGGGAGAAGGCGCGATGCGGATATTGGTGCATACCCGGGCACAGTAGCGCGGGCACAGATCCGGGTCTTTGACTTCTACGGCCAGATAGTCTTTAATATCTTCTCCATTTTCCTTGACTTTTATTTCCGGCGGCAAAAAAGGCCGGTTAAATGTCGCCGCTGCTTCCCTGGCAATACCGAGGACGCTGTTGCAGTCTACCCGGTTGGACGTGACTTCATATTCAAAAACAGTGTCCCGCAGCCCTAGGGCGGCCACCGCGTCGCTTCCCACCGTAGCAAACGCGGGGAAGATATAGATGCCTTCCTCCGGCGCTTCGGGGTACATGTTGCGGCTGGAGCCCAGTTCTTCGATGGAACACATCATGCCCTGCGAGGGCACCCCGCGTAGCTGGCCGGCTTTGATCGCAATCCCTGCTTCGGGCAGCGGCCCGCCGTCATGGCCGCCGGCGACCCGGCCACCGTCCAATACTACCGGCACTTTATCCCCCACCTTTACGTTGACCGCACCGGTCACGATCTGGACCGTCTCCGTCGTCCCGGCGGCGCCGACTTCTACCTGACAGACAATCAGCTTCGCCGCATCGGGATGTCTTTCTATGTCTTTGATCTGTCCGATAATAATCTTCTCCAGATTATTATCCAGCCGCCGGTAACCTTCCACCTTGGTGCCCGAAAGCGTCATGGCGTCACAGTATTCCTGATCGGTGCAGGTTAAGTCCGGTACATAAGCCTTGATCCATGATAATGCCGTATTCATATCTGATCTCCTTTAGATTTCTTCATCTTTATTTTCTTGCCTCTTTTTATTTTTAGTTTTACTAATTGAACCGAAGACTGCACCTAGGCTAAGGCCGATCCATGCCTCCTTTGTAGCCAATCGCTTAAACCGTTATTGTTCACTGTTTTCTTTAAAACTGCCGTAAAAAACGGATGTCATTTTCATAAAGCAGCCGCATATCGTCTATTTCATATTTTAGCAGGGCGATCCGCTCCAAGCCGGCGCCAAAGGCAAAGCCCGAATACTCTTCCGGATCAATGCCGCTCATCTTAAGCACTTTGGGATGTACCATGCCGCAGCCCAGGATCTCGATCCAGCCGGAGCCTTTGCAGAACCGGCAGCCTTTTCCGCCGCATTTAAAGCAGCTGACATCGACTTCGGCACTGGGTTCGGTAAAGGGAAAATGGTGCGGACGGAACTTAACTTTCGTGTCTGCCCCGAAGATTTCCTTGGCAAATTCCGCCAGGGTTCCTTTGAGGTCGGCAAAGGTAATGTTCTTGTCGATCACCAGACCCTCGAACTGATGGAAGGTCGGGGAATGTGTGGCATCGACTTCATCCGAGCGGAAAACCCGGCCAGGCGCTAGGATCCGGATGGGAAGCTGACCTTTTTCCATTTCTCTGACCTGGACGGGAGAGGTCTGGGGGCGGAGCTCGATCTTGTCATTGATATAAAAAGTATCCTGCTCATCTTTGGCGGGATGGTCGGCGGGTATATTCAGTGCTTCAAAATTATAGTAGTCCAGTTCGACTTCGGGCCCTTCTACGACCTCATAGCCCATGCCGATAAATATCCGCTCCACTTCTTCTAGGGCGATGGAATTGGGGTGGCGGTGACCTAGCTTTCGTTTGGCAGCCGGTAAAGTAACATCAATGACTTCTTCCTTAAGACGCGCCTCAAGCAGGCTCTTTTCCAGCTTCATCCGGGCATTTTCCAGAACGCCTTCGATTTTTTCACGGGCGTCATTGACCATCTGGCCGACTTTGGGACGTTCTTCCGCGGTGATGTCTTTCATTCCCTTTAACAGGTCGGTCAGCTTGCCCTTTTTCCCCAAGTAGGTAATCCTGATTTCATTCAGTTTCTCTAAGCCGCTGCTTTCCTCAATCTGCCGCAAGGCTTCGGCTTTAATCTGTTCGACTCTTTCTTTCATCATGGTTCTCCTCTTTGTTCTGGTATATGATTATTATTATATCCTAAGGATATTATTCGTATAAGAAACCAAAAAGCTCACTTGCCGCAATCTTATACATTAAAAAACCCCTGCATATTAACACATGCAAGGGACGGAATGACCGCGGTACCACCCTGATTCCTGTCCGCTAACGGGCAGGCTCTCATTCACTTAACGCGTGTTACGTCCCGGATTACTGAATACAGTCCGTATTGGTTCATCCGGAAAGCTCTGGCGGGAAATTCATATCATGACCTGGACTTAAGGAAGCTTTCAGCTACTGCCTCCTCTCTCTGAAAGAAAATCATGTACTACTTGACACCTTCATCGCTGTTATCTTATAAAGAAAATTATAAACTTTATTTTAGTAAACATGCTCAGGAATGTCAAGCATTATTCAAGCTTTTATCATATCTTATTAAAAGTTTGCAATTGCTGCGTTAAGGCCGCTTCTTTTCGGCAGTCACTAACTCAGAACCGGCTCCCCGCGTTTTTTTACGATCCGCCATATAGACATAAAGAGGACGGAAATATTTATTCATATAGGCTCCCAGCAGGATAACATAGATGCCGATGTAAAGCCAGATCAACACCATCACGATGGTCGTGAGGCTGCCATAGGTGCTGAAACCGTTAAAATAATCCACGTAGATCGAAAAACCGAAACTGGCCAGGTTCCACGACCAGGCCGCCAGAAGGGCGCCGGGCAGCTGCATCCAGAGCTTGGTGCGGATGCCTGGGATATAGGCATAGATCAGTGCCAGACCCAAGGTGATCAGTGCCCATGAGATCAGATAACGGAAATTAAGCAAAAAAGAGACCAGCGGGCCAAGCGACGGGATGTTTTGTAGCAGCAGCCCGATCCATACATTGCCGAAAACCATGATAATGAGGGATAAGACCAAGACCACCAGCACGATCACGGTATAGATCGAAGCAACTAGGCGCAAAAGCAAAGCATGGCGGTTTTCAGTCACCTCATTGATGGCATTTAAACCCCGCATCAGCGCCAGCACGCCTTTGCCGGCCGACCACAGGGTAACGACGGCAGCGAGGGACAGGACGCCGGCCGACTTATCATATACGTCACTGATCATCCCGATCACAAGCGGATGCATGGCCTCCGGAATGATTTCCGTGACGGCCAGCATCAGATCGCCTTCCGTCAGCGGCGTATAGGGAATAATCGCACAAAGCAGGATCAGCATGGGGATCAGCGAAACGAACAGGAAAAATGCCGTACTTGCCGCATATACGTTGACGTTTTTGCGGTTCAAGCGTCTGATACAGTCCTGCGCAATCATAATAATCTTTTTGAACATCTTTCGGTTTCCTCTCAATAAACTTTCTTGACCTCACAGGTTTCATAGAAGCGGCTAAGGATCTCTTCACAGGAAAATGCCTCCTCGCCCAGCGCCTTAGCTCCGTTCTGCGACATCCCGACGCCATGTCCGTAACCACCGCCGGTAAGCCGGTATCCGGTTACGTTGCCCTTTTTAGTTACCATCTCTATGGTCATAAAGGCACTGGGAAGCAGATTGGGTGAGAACACTTCGCTCCCGTCCTGACGGATCACTGGGGATGCCCCGTCATTTAACACAAAGCGGATGGCATTTTCAGAGATGACTTTAAAGGTATTACCGGTAGTGACGATGACGACTTCGTCCATTACCCCGCCCGGCAGACGTTTCGCGCAGTAGATTTCCTTGATATCGCCAACATCCCTGACCGAACGGCTTACATATTCTTCATCACCTTCCCGGGTCAGGATCAGTTGGGAATTGCTGCTATAGCGGGCTTTCAGGTTTTCTGCCAGCTTTTGGGCAGTCATGCTCTTTATCTCCACGCTCCAGCGGTACCACGGTTCGTCATTTTCATAGTCTCCCGCGCGGCTCTGGCTGATAAATTCAGCAAATTCCTCCTCATCGGCCAAGTCATCCGGATCCGGGCCGGCTCCCTCACCGATCGCGGCCGGCAGCAGATAAGAAAAGTCTTCACTGCCCCCGCCTTTCCAGACGTCAGCCGTGGTGCCAAAACCGCAAGAAGTCGAATAATAATAAGTTCCTGCCGGTGTATCGCCGTAATAAAGCATCTTACCAGTGGTCTCTTTCACGGCCTTGGTAGTATTTATATTTTCGACAATGTTATTATATACTTGGTATTCCACGCTGTCGTCAACATGGGCGCCGAACGCGGCCAAGCCGGAACTCAGCAGATAACGGTAGGCATAGGTACGGGCGCAGATGGCTTGGGCTTTTAACGCTTCTAGGGGATAGGAGGCTGGCATTTCACTGGGAACGACCGAATACAGATATTCTTCCAGCAACACTTCGTTCACTGCCAGCAGGCCGTCATCGTTTCGGCTGATTTCCATGGTCCCGCGGTATTGCGGCGTGCCCTGGCTGCGGTTCAGGGAAAGGAATGTTATCTTGCCGGTATTAACCGACGGGGTAAGTATTGCACTGCCTTCCGCCAGATAGCTGCTGCCCGGTTCCAGCTCTAATACCTCGCCGGCTTTAAAAGACCTGACTTGCCGGTTATCATACCGGCCATACGTAAGTTGATAATCAACATCGGCGCTCAGCGCGATCCGGTCATGGTTAAGCCCGGCAAAATCATTGCTTCTTATGGCCACCCTGATATGCTCCATTGCTTCTTTCCGGGCGATGAGAGCACCGCAGACCTGGCCTTCCGCTAAGACAAAATCGGCAAAATCATAGCCAATTGCCAGATCATCTAGGTCGCCAGTCTTAAGACTGTCATATATCCGGTAAACCTGAACATCATCCGCCAGCGGAAAAGTCCCGGCTCCTTCCAAGGTCACCGTCTCTTCGCTGACTGACTTAAGCTTGCCGCTGATCTTTTGATCCTTAACCGCTATTTCTGTCAGCTGCCCTTCTACAAAAAGTAGATCCGCCAGCTGTTCGCTGACCGTTCCGGTAACGTCGGATATCTCCTCATAACTGATCCGCACTTCGTAATCACGGTTAAAATAAAGCAGTTCTCCCGTATCTTTCGCCAATATATACACATTGGCAAGGCTGCTCCTAGTTCCAATATCCCCAGATACCGTCAGTAACCGCCCTTCTTTACATAATGCCTTCAATTCCCGATAATTATACTTCCTGAACTCATCGGAAGCAAACGTGTAGACAAGGCCATCAGCGGTCAGCAGACGGTTGCCACCCAGTGTCTGCCCCTGGATGTCCGCTACCTGCTCCTCCATCCCGGCCAAAAAGACAGTAATCTCTTGGATGTCTCCCTGACTGTCATAAAAACGGCGCATTTCCTCAAAAGCCATCTCCCAGTCAGACCTTAGCAGGAAATGTTCCGGCTGATAAAGCGACTCAAACCGAGGCGTCGAAACCGTGCCAATCTCTGTCATGATGGCCAGATATTCTTCATAGGTAAGCAATGCCGCCGGCTCAAAGCGATAACGCTCTGCCATCCTGTCATAGATATCGCTATCGGCAATATCTTCCATCAGTGCCTCCGTGAGAATCATGACATCCTGAACACGGACATAGGCTCCTTCGGGCTGTGTTATGATCTCATCCTCGCCCTGATCCAATACGAAGAACAAAAATAGTACACTTATTATGATAATGATTATAATCTTTGTCACCATTCTGGCTTGCTTGTTCATTTTCTGCCTTTCCAGTTCCCTGCCTCTAGTTGCCTGCCATGTTATCCAATTATAAGCTGTCCTTCTTTATTGTATTGATTTATTGAGATTTTATGACTGATCATGGTGGATATATATTGTATTTTAAGCGGCAAAAAGCAGTCTTACGACTGCTTTTAAGATAAATCTATTCCCCAAAATGCCGGTTCCTGCATTTTGACTCCTAGCAATGCTAGGTGGGCGACCGCAAACACGTTTCTGCCTTCCACTGCGCAATGATGGCTTGACATCTGCGTGAAAATATAGGAATCCCGATTCAAGTAAATGTAGGTTCAAAATAACAAGAATGATCGGACATTTCAGGTTATTAATATTATAACCAATAATATCTAAAAAAACAATAACAATATATAACATTTCCGGAGGCTATTCAGCTTTTCGATATATATATGAATATATTGCTAACCATGTAAATAGCGGAATTTCTATTATAACAGTAAAAATCATAAAACTAGGCATCCATACGGCGGCTTCACCTATCATCAAAAAATTAAAATCAATTAATTCGTAGAGCAATCCACCTTGCAGTCCAAGTATACCTGAAGGAATTAGGTATCCTATTACTCCGAAATCCTCCGCAAATATGACATCAATAAACAAAGGCGATATGCAGATCGCCGTCGATGCTGGCCAGAATAACAAACTGATTATCCAATGTCGCAAAATAATTAGCCATTTCTTGTGTCATAAGTGACATGTTAGAAGTCATGGAAAATGTCAATTCCTTTTTGTCAAATATTTCTTTAGCATAGTTAATGCAATCTTTTATAAAAGAAAATCTTAATAACGGTTCTCCGCCGTAAAATCCAATATTAACTATTTCTTGATTATGGGAACGTTTATATAAGTCATCAATAGCTCTTTTGGCAACATCAAAACTCATATCCTTATTGCCAAATTCTCTGAAGGATTTATAATCCTTTGAATAAATGCAGTAATTGCACCTAAAGTTGCATCTTTCAGTTATTTCAAGTGTCATCAGTTTCAGATCATTATTCATCATATCTTGGAGAGAATGAACCTGCGGGCCTACCATCGTTATAACTGGTGGAGTCACAATTTATTCTACATATATTATGTCCTATTTACAGTTATAATGACTATATGACGTTTCCAAAGTAACTCTTATGCCCCTCACCATATATTTCAGTAGCATTTGTAATGATCAGGAACGCTGTTTCATCTTCTTCCCTCACGATTTTCTCAGCCTTAGGCACCAGTTGTTTACGCATGGCACATAAGACTACCTGCTTTTGATTTTTATGAAAAGCGCCGCTGCCTTGTAAATAGGTGACGCCTATTTGCAGTTCCGCCAGAAGCCTTACGGTAATCTTATCGGACCGGTCGCTGATCAGGAATAGCAGCTTTGCCTCATCGGTTCCGTACAGCACTTTATCCAGAACCAGCGATGTCGCCAATATGGCAATGGCACTATATAGCATACTGTCGATCTTCCTAAATACAATACCTGACAATAGTACTATAAAAATATCAATAATAAAGAACAAGGTTCCTGACTTAAGGTGCGGATACCTGACCCGCAGGCATTTTACAATAATATCCGTCCCGCCGGTCGTCGCCCCGTTCCGCAGGACCATCCCCATTCCGACGGCATTGAGGACGGCGCCCGCCAAGGCTCCCAATAACGGCTCATTGGTGAGCGCCCCGACCGGTTCGAGAAGATTGGTAAACACCGATACCATTACCGTGGCGTACAAGGTAGAAATAATGAAATTCCATCCGAATTTTATTACCCCCAAGATCAAAATAGGGATATTAAGGATCAAAAACAAGGTTCCCGTTTCCAGCGGTACCATCCGGCTCAGTAAAATACTCAGTCCGGAAATCCCGCCCGGAGCCAAGTCGTTCGGGTCAATAAAGAGACTCAGACCCATGCCGAACAGACCGCAGTACAGGGTTAATAACATATATTCTTTCAGCCATTTCCACATAATAAACTTCCTTTTACAAAAATCCGCATACTGCCGGTCAATGTCATCACCGTTAGTATGCGGATATATCAATTTAGTATGCGGATATATGATCCTGAATTAAAATAGGCGCTTTATAAGGTCAAATATTAGTTCTAACCAACTTCGGTTTATAACCTTCCCTCTCCAGTGCTACAATAATTTCTTCTTTATGAACAGTCCCGAACGCTTCCATCGTAATCCGCAGTTCCACGGCCACATTGCGGTTGATTGACACAAACTGGTTGTGTTCCAGCTTAATGACATTGCCGTTCTGCCCGGCGATAATAGCGGATACCCGGGTAAGTTCCCCCGGCTTGTCCGGCAACAGTACCGAAACTGTAAAGATCCGGTCGCGCATGATCAGTCCCTGCTGGACGACCGACGACATGGTGATGATATCCATATTGCCGCCGCTTAAGATCGAGACTATCCTTTTTCCTTCCACATTCAGGTGCTTTAAGGCCGCCACCGCCAATAACCCTGAGTTTTCGACCACCATCTTGTGGTTCTCCACCATGTCGAGGAAAGCTACTACCAGCTCCGCATCCTCTACGGCGATAATATCATCCAGATGCTCCATAAGATAAGGAAAAATAACCATCCCTGGCGTTTTCACCGCCGTACCGTCGGCTATCGTACTGACCTCATCGATCGTCGTCACTTTTCCGGCCTGTATGGACGCCTTAAGGCAGCTTGCCCCCGCCGGCTCCACCCCGATAATCCGGATCTTCGGATTGAGCAGCTTGGCCAGAACCGATACCCCGGCCGCCAGCCCGCCGCCGCCGATCGGCACCAGAATATAATCTACCAGCGGCAGTTCCTTAAAAATCTCCATCATGATCGACCCCTGCCCGGTTGCCACCGCTAGGTCGTCAAAAGGATGGATAAAAGTATAACCGTTTTCCTCTGCCAGCTGATAAGCCTTTTCACAGGCCTCATCGTACATATCGCCGAAGAGCACGACCTCAGCCCCAAGGTCCTTGGTCCGGTTTACCTTGATCAGCGGCGTCGTCGTAGGCATGACAATAACCGCCTTAACGCCATAGCGCTTGGCCGCATAAGCCACACCCTGGGCATGGTTGCCTGCCGAAGCCGTAATCAGCCCTTTCTCCCGCTCCTTCTCCGTCAATGTGCTGATCTTATAATATGCCCCCCGAAGCTTGTAAGCCCCTGTCATCTGCATATTCTCCGGCTTCAGATACACCTTATTCCCGCTCTGCTCACTCAGATACTCGCTAAACATCAGCTTCGTTTCATGTGTCACCTGCTTAACAATCTCTGATGCCTCCTCAAACCGCTCCAGTGTCAGCATAGCCTCGTTCATATCCATACCATCCATCCGTTTTTCCTCTATGTCTTTCTTCTCTATGTCTTTATTCTCAATGCCTTTATTCTCTATATCTTTATTCTCTATGCCTTTATTCTCTATGCCTTTATTCACTATCTGATTTATACCGCATCTTCCCGATCCGCCCTTACATCAAACAGCGCATCCACAAACTGCTCCGCGTCAAACTTCTGCAGATCCTCAATCGCTTCGCCCACGCCGATATATTTGACCGGTATCTGAAGCTCCGACTGAATCGCCACCGCGATCCCCCCTTTTGCCGTCCCGTCCATTTTCGTCAGAATAATCCCTGTCAGCTCTGTCACATCACCAAACTCCCTAGCCTGGCTCAACGCATTCTGACCCGTGGTTCCATCCAGAACCACTAGGTTCTCCCGGTGCACCCCCGGAAACTCTTTATCAATGATCCGGTTAATCTTGCGCAGCTCGTCCATCAGATTCTTCTTATTGTGCAGCCTGCCCGCCGTGTCACAAAGCAGCACATCCGCCTTCCGCGCCTTAGCCGCCTTGACCGCGTCATAAATCACGCTGGCCGGATCCGCCCCCTCGGCACCGCTGATCATATCCACCCCGGCCCGGTGCGCCCACTCAGTCAGCTGTTCTCCTGCCGCCGCCCGGTAAGTATCCGCCGCCGCTAACAGAACCTTCTTCCCCTGACCTTTTAAACTGCTCGCCAGCTTCCCGATTGAAGTAGTCTTCCCCACTCCATTGACCCCGATAATCAAAATCACCGACTGCCGGCTCTCAAACTCATAAGCCGCCGTCCCCGTCGTCATCTGTTCCCTGATACTATCGATCAAAACCTGCTTACAAAGCGCCGGCTCCTTGATATGCTCCTCCTTCACCCGGTGCCGTAGGCTTTCTAATATCGCCCCCGCCGCATGGATCCCGATATCCCCCATAATCAAGATCTCTTCCAGCTCCTCATAAAATTCCTCGTCAATCGCCGAAAATCCGCCGAAAACTGCATCAATCCCCCTGACAATATTTTCTCTGCTCTTTGCCAGCCCCGCTCGCAGCCTCCCAAACAGCCCTACTTTTTCCTTCTCCATACCTGCTCTGCTTTCCTCTCACCACATAAGTAACATCTTAAACGTCTGCCGCGACCTTAATCATCCAGCTCCTTATCAATCAGCTTCACGCTCACCAGCGCCGAAACCCCTTTCTCCTGCATCGTAATCCCATACAGCCGGTCCGCCCTCTCCATCGTCCCCCGGCGGTGCGTGATCACGATAAACTGCGTATTCTTCGTTAATTTATGCAGATACTTCGCAAACCGTCCCACATTGCTCTCATCCAGTGCCGCCTCAATCTCATCCAGCAGACAAAACGGTGACGGCTTCAGATTCTGAATCGCAAACAGCAAGGCGATGGCTGTCAAAGCCTTCTCCCCGCCCGACAGCTGCATCATATTCTGTAGTTTCTTCCCCGGCGGCTGGGCAATAATCCGGATCCCTGCTTCCAGCAGATCCTCGTCTTCCATCAGCTCAAGCGTCCCTTTCCCGCCCCCGAACAGCTCCTTGAATACCTTATCAAACTCTTTCCCGATCTCCGTAAACTTTTCCTGAAATTGCCGGCGCATAGCCTGATCCAGTTCTTCAATAATCCCGCTCAGTGTCTTCTCCGCTTCCACTAGGTCGTCATGCTGCGTCTTTAAAAAACCATAACGCTCCATCAGGTTCCGGTAATCCTCAATCGCATTGACATTGACATCCCCAAGCCTCTTGATCTGCTCCTTCAAGGCCGTAATCTGCTTCCGCATCGCCGCGGCACTCACTTCTTTATCCGCCGCTGCGCCGGCTTTATCTGCGGTATTAACTATATCATCCGCCGCATTTCCTGTTTCATCCGCCGCACCAGCTTCATCCGTACCGGCTGCGTCGGCCTCGCTCTTAGCATCCCGCATGGCAGCTACGTCTGACAGCGTTATTTCATATTCATCCCACATATAATTTATCTGGGCTTCGATGGCCTCCTGCAGCTTTTCCTTCTGCGCGCCCAGCCGGTATACTTCCTTATCAAGAGCCGTCATCCGCTCCGCCATGGCTTCCCTTTCCTCAAAAAAGTTCTTCTGCCGCGACGTAAGCTCTTCCTTACGGGTCATGTCCCCTTTCAGCCGGCTCTCCGCATCGCCCTGGCTAGTATGCGATTCTACTATTGTCCTGTCAATCACCAAGATGCTTTCCTGTTTAGTCCGGATATCTTCTCGGCTTTTAGCCAGCCCATCTTTAATCTCTTTTAACTCAGACAGGTAACGGTTGAGCTCAATGTCGATACGGTCGGCATTCTGCTGGTGGAAACCTTGCTGCTGCAGTCTCTTTTCCATCTCGACATCATGCTCTGATACCTTGGCCATTCGTGCCGATTCTTCCTCCCGGCAGTTTTCCAGTTCTTTCTGGAGCCCCTTAATCTGATCCTCGGTCTTTTTTTCTAAGACTTCCGAATCGGTCAGTTCCTTCTGGATCATCACCTTGTTTGCTTGGATATCCTTAATCTGGCTTTGGATTTCCTGTTCTTCCGACACTAGGGCAGCACTGCCCTCCTCTGCTTCCTCTTTCCGTTCGGCCGCTTTGATGACATTGAGCCTGGCCGTATTCTGTTCGATAAATTTGTGCTGGAGGCTGTTCCGGGTTTCTTCAAGCTGAAGCCGCAGGCGATTTCGCTCCGCCTTTGTTTCTTCGATGCCGGTCAGCAGCCGGTCGATGCCGGTCAGAGATTCTTTTACCTTTGCTGCCAGCTCTTCCATCTCCCGGCGTCTTCCTAGCAGATTGCTGCTGTTCTTAAAGGTACCGCCGCTGATTGCGCCGCCGGGTACCAGCAGTTCCCCCTCCAAAGTGACCATCCGGATGCCGTAGTCATATTTCCTTGCTATCCTGACGGCATGATCCACCTGATCCACGACTATGATCCGGCCCAGCATCGCGCGGGCGACATCGGCGTATTTTTTATTTACATTAACCAGATCGCTGGCAATACCGATCACGCCTTCTTCTTCCAAAGCTTTCTGATTAGTGAACCGTTGCGGGTTGACGATACTGGTCAGCGGCAAAAATGTCGCCCGCCCGGCCTTGTTATCCTTAAGAAAACGGATCATCTTTTTGGCAGTTTCTTCGTCGTCGGTAATAATATTCTGGATATTGGCGCCTAAGGCGATTTCAATCGCCGTTTCGTATTTCTTGTCTACCTTGATGACGTCTGCCACAACACCGATAATACCGCTCTGGCGGTCTTTTAGCTCCATCACGCTTTTTACGCTGCCGCCATAGCCTTCATAGCGGTCGATCAGGCCGGATAAGGCTTCCAGCTTGGATTTTTCCTGATGATAGATAACCTGGGTATCGCGGAGTTTCTGGTCTTTGCCGGCCAGCTCCTCACGCATCAGTCCCAGTTTTTCTTCGATATCCGCCTGCCGGTCGTTAAGCTCTTGGATCTCATGGCTGATCTTCCCGAACTCTTCCTTAAAGCCGGCAATCACCGACTCCTGCTCGATCTCGTCCGACTTGGCGCGGAGCAGGCGGGAGGTCAGTTCGGCCTTACGGATATGATTCTGCTCCAGCATGGTATCATAGCGGCCGATTTTCGATTTGATCGTCGCCCGCGAATTCAGTTCATTGATAATGGTATTTTTGCCTGCTTCAATGAGGTTATTCAGCTCTTCAATCTTTTTCTGGACAGATAGCAGCTGAGCCTTGGCCTCGCTACGGACTGTTTCGCCTTCAGCTACCTGGATGTCAATCGTCTGCTTGTCATGAAGAATCGCTTCCTTATCAACTGTTTTCGTGTCGATTTCGGCTTGCACCGCCTGCTGACGGGCCATCAGATGGCTTTCATTGCCCTTGGCGGAATTGATCTGCTCTTTGAGGACGTTGATCTCACCCTCCAGCTTGCCGCGTGTCATGCCGGTGTCGGTCAGGTCCTGTCTGGTTCTCGCGATCGCTTCCTCTAAGACCTCGATCTGTCCTTCAATCTGATGATATTCCGCCTTGATTTTTTCATATTGGGAGGAGGTCGCTGCCAGTTCTTCCCCGGCCGCCTCATGCTTTTCACCGATGGCTTCCAGCTGCCCGGTCATTCGGTTATAGTCCAGCGAAAAAACCGCCACGTCAAGATTTTTTAATGATTCTTTTTTCTTAAGGTATTCTTTGGCGGTCTCCGCTTGTTTCTCCAGCGGTCCAGTCTGTTTTTCCAGTTCGCCCAAGATGTCGCTGACACGGACTAGGTTTATCTTCTCATCTTCCAGTTTTTTTTGAGCCGCGTTCTTTCTTCTCTTAAACTTAACGATACCGGCGGCCTCATCAAAGAGTTCCCGCCGGTCTTCCGGCTTGCCGCTTAATATCTTGTCGATCTGGCCCTGGCCGATCACTGAATATCCTTCCTTGCCGATGCCGGTATCATAAAACAGCTCATTCACGTCTTTCAGCCGGCAGGGCGTCCCGTTCAGCAGATATTCGCTTTCACCGGAACGGTATATCCTTCTGGCCACCGTCACTTCATCATAATCTATCATCAACTGATGATCGGAATTGTCTAGGGTGATCGCCACATAGGCATAGCTCAGCGGCTTTCTGGTTTCCGTGCCGGAAAAAATGACGTCCTGCATGGAAGCGCCGCGCAGCTGCTTGATCCGCTGCTCGCCGAAGACCCATCTGACAGCATCGGCAACATTGCTCTTGCCGCTTCCGTTCGGCCCGACAATACCGGTTATCCCGTTATGAAATTTAAAATTAATGCGGTTGGCAAATGATTTAAAGCCCTGAACTTCAATATTTTTAAGATACATGATATCACCCTTCAGATATGGTCAGCACAAGACTCAGAACGGTCCGTTCCGTCTTTCTGGTCCCTGATTTTCAGCAAGGCATGATAGGCCGCCTGTTGTTCCGCTGCCTTCTTATTCTTACCGATGCCGGTGCCTTTTTTTTCATTCTGCAGATATAGCTCCACATAAAACTCTTTGGCATGTTCCGGCCCGGTTTCCGCCACCAGTTCATAGCGGAGGCTCCCGATACCTTCCTGCTGCACATATTCCTGTATCATCGACTTACTGTCGTGAAATAATTGCCTGTCCTCCAAGCCAAACAGGATATATTTATTTATAAAACATCGGGCGACTTCCAGTCCCCCGTCCAGATACATTGCCCCGATGATCGCTTCAATCACATCCGCGATAATAGAATCCCGCTTACGGCCGCCGGTATTTTCCTCGCCCCGTCCCATCAGGATATAAGCTCCCAGCCCGATATCCCTGGCACAGTGGGCCAGCGACGGCTCACAGACCGCCGCCGAGCGTAGCTTCGTCATCTGCCCTTCAGCCATGTCCGGGTAAGTCTCAAAAAAAAACTGACTGGTAATCAGTTCCAGCACCGCATCGCCCAAAAACTCCAGACGCTCATAATTGGGGTAACGGTTGATCTTCTGTTCATTAGCAAAAGAACTGTGAGTCACGGCCTGTCTCAACAGCAATTTGTCCTTAAACTGATATCCTATTATCTGCTCCAGCTCCGCTGTCCTGTCTGCTGTCATCCGTACACGTCACATCCTTTCCTGATTAGCAATCGTTATGAGCAAGCTTTGACTGTCAGTTCCTTGACTTCTTAATGAGATTGACGGCTTGTTCTACGGTGGTGATATGTTCCGCTTCCTCGGCCGGAATCTCAATATCAAATTCTTCTTCAATCCCCATGATAATCTGGAAAATATCTAGGGAATCAGCTCCCAGGTCATCCAGAAAGGTGGTCGTCATCTTTATCTCCTCGGCATCGACATTCAGCACTTCAGCTATCACCTGTTTCAGTTTTTCAAATTCCATGTCCGTTCTCCATGAGCTTATTATTGGTAAATCATTAGAGCGTGATTTTTTCTTTGATTTTTTCGTTTATCTTCTGTTCGGCAAAGGGTATACATTGAAGGATTGAATTTTTGATCTCGATTGCTTTTGAACTTCCGTGCGTCTTGACAACCAGTCCATTCAGCCCTAAAAGCGGTGCTCCGCCGTGCTCTTCCGTACTAAATCCTTTCAGAGTCTGCTTCAGTGCCGGTTTAACCAATAGGGCGCCGATCTTGCTTCGGAAGGTTGCTGTCAGGCCTTTTTTGATCATGCTGACCAAGGACATTCCGACGCCTTCATACAGCTTCAGGATGACATTGCCCACAAAAGCTTCACAGACAATCACGTCGGCGGCTCCGCTGGGGATGTCCCGCGCTTCGATGCTGCCGGTAAAATTGATCTCCGGGCAGTTCTTCAACAAAGGAAAGGTCTCTTTTACCAAGGCATTGCCCTTTTCTTCTTCGGCACCGATGTTTACGATGGCCACTTTAGGGTTTTTGATGCCGACCACGTTTTCCATGTATACCGATCCGATCTTAGCAAACTGCACCAGATGCGAAGGCCGGGCATCCACATTGGCACCGCAGTCGATCAGCAGAGCCACCCCTTTTTCGGTCGGTATCAGGGGAGCCAGCGGCGGCCGTTCCACTCCTTTGATACGTCCGACCAGCACCTGGCCGCCGACCAAGACCGCGCCGGTGCTTCCGGCCGAAACAAAGCCGTCGCAGGTTCCGTTCTTGACCAGATTCAAGGCCTTCACCAAAGAAGAATCCTTTTTATTACGGACCGCCAGCACCGGCGGTTCCGCCGTTTCAATGATTTCCGTGGCATTTACCACTTCAATCCGGTCACGTTCGTAAGTATATTGCTCCAGTTCCTTTTCCAGCACTTCCTGCACGCCAGCCAGATAGACCTTAACCTTGGCCGATTCCTGGACCGCCTGCACAGCCCCCCTGACGATCTCTGCCGGGGCATTATCTCCGCCCATGGCATCTACAGCGACATTTATTCTGTCTGACATAATGACCTCCCTCAATCTTAACGCAATCCCCTCACCGGGATGCTTCCTCGCTTTACAACATACTTTACAACATACTTTACAACATGATTTACAACTTGCTATCAACAGCCTATCAACTGCCTATTCAGCATGCTATACAACACAAGATTACTATACTAAACCAGTTGGTAAAAATCAAGTTTTTTAGAAATGATCTGCTCAGACAGTGAAATTAATTCTGAATACCAACGTCAACATTAACTAAAAGATAACCTCCGGCTTCAAAACAATTGTTCCGCAAGCAAGAGGCTGTCTCATATCATCATATTCACACTGAAACCATAGGATCAGTCCATACTGATAATTTCTTTTTTATTGTAAGACCCACAAGCCTTACATACTCTGTGAGGCACCATCAAAGCTCCGCATTTGCTGCATTTCACCAGAGTCGGGGCGCTCATTTTCCAGTTGGCACGACGTTTATCTCTTCTGCTCTTGGAAGATTTATTTTTGGGACAGATTGACATTATTACACCTCCTTATGTGTATAAAAGATATCTTTGACCGCCGCCATCCGTGGATCCGGTATGAAAGTATCACAGCCACATTCCTTTTCATTCAGGTTCTGCCCGCACTCCCGGCAGATTCCCTTACAGTCCTCGGCACACAGCACCTTAGACGGCAGATTTAAGATGATTTCATGGAAGATTAATTCTTCTACATCGAGCTGGCCGCCCTCCACGTAGAGTATCCCTTCCTCGGCAGCCTCTTTAGCTTCAAACTCCGGCATCTCCTCAGATAGCACCGCGCGGTACGTAAACTGCAGTTCCAGCGGTACTGCCACGGCCTGTAGACACCTGTCACAGGGTATCTCCAGCAACGCCTCGACCTGCCCTTCGATCAGCACCTTGTTCATCCCGATATTGGTAAAAACAAACTCGGCCTCGGAGCTGTTGGTAATGGGATAAACTGCCCCGCCGTAAGCTGCCTGTTCCAGAGCAACCGGAACCCGTGCTATCCGTTTCTTACCTTCCGATGTCAGAACATCAAGTAAATTCACTAACATGAGGGAACTCCTTATGGAATATGCAATAGAAGCTAACATAACCACACTTAAACAATTATACGCAGGTGCGGGACGTTTGTCAATAAAAATATGCGGGCAAATCAGGGTCACCGCATTTACTTTACTCACTCGCAAAGAGAACTCTTTCTAAGAAAGATGAGTCCCAACCAGCAAGTTTCTGTAAGTTTTTCAAACTCA